>OGKE01000061.1_pt1 | contig 118804 bp, 104 predicted proteins | sample 1572341 | NCBI WGS metagenome assembly OGKE01 (sample SAMEA2582091, study PRJEB24529) | metagenome | biome: Human gut stool | place: China | collected 2011
AGCGGCGAAAGCAAACATCAGCGTACTGACAGCCAAAATCGAAGCGCCGTCCTGAACGTAAACGTTATACCGAGAACCGATGATGATGCCGGAGAAAGCCGGCGGAAGAGCACAGGCCATCGTCAGCATCGAAAGCTTTTCTCCGCTGAGACCGCAGAGGATAGCCGCGATGGCGATGCAGAGCGGTGTAAGGAATACACGGAATATGGAGTTCCATAGAATTTCAGTGTTGACGCTGAATTTAACTGTAGCCAAAGCCAAACCTGCTGCAAACACTGCAACACCTGAATTGGCGTGGGCAATCAAGTCAAAGGAAGGATAAACCGCGACCGGAAGCTTGATCCCTAATAAGACAATTACGACCGCAAGCGTCGGGCACCAAACGACCGGCTGCTTGACGGCATTTAAAATGGCAGAGCCGGTTCCGGAAGAAGAGCCGTTCCCCGAGCCCATCGCACCGGCTAAGCTCATTAAGTACATGCCGATCGGAATGATCACGGCATTTGCAACGATTGCCACGATGGCAACCACCAATCCCGTCTGAGTGGTTGCTCCGTAAATCGGATCGAGAACAGCGAAGCCTAAGAAGCCGATAGTCGGGGAGCCGGCGGTCAATCCGCAGACTGCGGCCTCTGCAGCCGTGTGATGGAAGACCTTTCTGCAAACCCAATAGCAAACGAAGAATAGGGCGACGATACCGATTAATGAGACGAGCGTCAGCGTAAGATCTTCGAAAAGCATCTCGCGGGTTGCTTTAGTAATAGAGACAAAAAGTGCGGCCGGCAAAGCGAAGTTCAAAACAACTTTGTTGAGTGCCTGGGTTTGATTAGGCGTGAACGCATTCATCTTCGCGCCGGCATAACCTAATGCCATCACAACGAAGATCGGGACAATGTCATTAAAAATAATGTTGAAAAACATGCAGCCTCTGCTAAAAATTTCTTCCGAAAAATCCTCCACTAAGACCTAGTGAGAAGCTATTCGGACTGTCAAGAGAAATTTTAGGTTTGCAATTGTTTTTCGATATAGCGGAGGGATTAAGTTGGGTACCTTAGCTGGAAAATTTGAGGACTTCGCAAGAGCCAGAAGGCAACTATTTTTTTGTTGTAATTTAGTAACAGCGGTTTTAATGGTAGGAAAAGGTTTAATTTTTCACTTTACAGGGGTTGATTCGAATATTTTCTCATTGAAAACCAAAATAGGCCTGGATTTGTTGCCGTACGTTTGGAAACAATATTCAAATTTGCGAAAAAATTTCCCGCTGTTGTAAATGTAAAAAACGTAAATTGCCTTATTTCTTGTCAGTATTAACACCATATTTGAATACGGATTTCAGGGTAAGGCTGAATATTTACATCGTAAAAATCCTTTCATAATGTGGTCACGCGAAAACCTCGCGGACATGCTTTTTGTTTTTCGGATGAGAAAAACGGTTTATCACACGGTGATAAGAGGGCTTCAAGAGAGCCTGGGGCCGTTGATAAGCCCATTTGAAAAACGAAACTTGCTTTGTTTGTTACTTTTAAGGATAGTCCTATGGCTTCTTCTAACCTCAACGATAAAAAACCTGAGTTGGCAGATGACAAAGAAAAGAAAGTCACCATCGGAAATTACATTTCCCTGATTTTGGCTTGCGTTTTCTTCTCCGGCGTCTGCGCTACAAACCAATGGTGGGGCATTTTCGACTTCACCACAATCAACGGCTCCTTCGGTAAGGTTGTCACAGCTGTTTCTCAGAACGCTGACGGCATTCACACCACGATGGCCAACTTCCGCGGTAAAGGCGGTTCCGGTGCTATCGACGGCTTCATGTTTGCTTTGACTCTGGTTCCGACAGTTATGTTCGCTCTTGCGATGATTACTGTTTTCGACCACTACGGTGCTCTGAAAGCTGCTCGCCAGATGCTTACTCCGATTCTTCGTCCGTTGATCGGTGTTCCCGGCGGTGCTGGTCTTGCTCTGATCGCTTCTCTGCAGTCCACTGACGGCGGCGCTGCTCTGACTCGCCAGCTCAAAGACGACAATGTTTTGACTCCCAAAGAGCTCAACAACTTTGCTACTTTCCAGATGACAGCCGACGCTCTCATCACCAACTTCCTCTCTTCCGGCGCAGTTCTGTTCACGCTGCTTGCCGCTGACGGCAAGCCTGCAGTTCCGGTCAGCATCGGTGCTTGCTTAGGCATCCTGTTCCTCGGCAAGATCCTCGCTGCCAACATCATGCGCGTCATCCAGATGGGCGGAAAGATTAACCTTAAGAAGAGCGCTTAATAAGGAGAATACGAAATGGCTACTACATCTAAAAAAATGATGATCACCGACGTATTCGTCAACGGTGCATTTCAGGGTTGGAACATTGCTACACACTCCACGATTCCTAACGTTTTGATGGCCTTCGTGATCATCAAAATGCTGAACATCTCCGGCGCTTTGGACTTCATCGGTACATGCCTCGGACCGGTTATGGCCATCTTCGGTCTGCCCGGCGAAGCTGCCATGATCCTGCTCGGCGGCTGGATGTCCATGGGCGGCGGTGTCGGTGTTGCAGTTGCCTTGTTCGATAAAGGCGCTGTTGACGGTACACAGCTTGCTATCGTGATTCCCGCTATTTACCTCATGGGTTCTCAGGTTCAGTACATGGGCCGCTGCCTTGGCGTTATCGGCATCCAGGGTTCCGATATGTTCAAGATCATGGCCGTTCCTCCGATCGTCGCTTTGCTCTCTCTGTGGGTCATGCGCCTGGTCGTTCTGGGATCGTAATCTGACGAACTTTCAAAGGATCTAGTAATCAATGGCTACCGCAATTCTCTTTAAAAATGCAGATCTGTACGCTCCTGAACACAAGGGCATCAAACAGATTCTGACAGTCAATGACAAGATCATTGCTGTGGAGGATGAAATCTCTGCCGACCTTCCCGGTCTGGAAGTGATCGATCTGAACGGCGCAATCGTTACGCCGGGTCTTATCGACCAGCATATTCACGTGACTGGCGGCGGCGGAGAGGGCGGTCCCCTGACACGCGCTCCGGAGCTTAACTTCTCCGAGCTCGTGGAAGGCGGAATCACTTCCTTTGTCGGTGTTTCCGGAACCGATAGCGAAACCCGTCCGATCGAAGCTCTTATGGCTAAGGTTCGCGCCTTAACCAAAGAAGGCGCTACCGGCTGGATGTGGACTTCCAACTATCGTTATCCTCCGACAACTGTTACCGGCGACGTCCGTAAAGACCTTTTGACGATTCCCGAATGCTTGGGTGTGAAGATTGCCATGGGCGACCATCGCTGCTCCTTCCCGACCACTCAGGAAGTCTTGAGAGTTCTTTCTGACTGCCGTGTCGGAGGCATGATCTGCGGACACGATTCTTATCTGCACGTTCACCTCGGTGACCTGCCGATCGCTTTCCCGGCTTTCATGGAATGTGTGAAGATGGGAATGCCGATCAAGCATATTCGTCCGACTCACGTCGGTCGTCATCCTGAAGTTTTTGCTCAGGCTATTGCATTTACCAAAGCAGGCGGATACATTGATATCACGACCAGCGGCGGCAACTACATGGGTTCTGCGGCAGACGCTTTCGTGATGGCTCTTAACGAAGGTGCTCCGATCGATCGTATTACGTTCTCTTCCGACGGCCACGGCTCTATGCCCCGTTTCGATAAGAACGGCGAAATGATCGGTCTGACAGTTTGCAAGGTTTCCGACGACCTGAAGATGCTTCAGGAACTTGCAGGCAAGATTGGTCTTGAAAAAGCCTTGCTGCCTTTGACACGCACTATTGCCACGGCTCTTTGCCTGGATAATAAGGGCGTGATCGAAGCCGGCAAAGACGCTGACCTCCTGGTCATGGACAAGGATCTCAAACCGATCCATCTGTTCATGAAGGGACGCCAGGTCATGAAAAACTCCGAAGTTATCGTCAAAGGTGCCTTCGAAGAATAAGCGTCAATTTCATTGATCTTATCAACCTCTCGGGTGTAAAAGCTCGGGAGGTTTTCTTTTGCTCAAAGATTTTCCTAAAGAGATGCAAGAAAGATAATTCCTCTCGAAAACCCTAATCAACGGAAAAATTATTGGTTGCTGAATCTATTCAAAATCGCCATTACATGCCAAGATAGGAAGATAAAAATCACCACAATTATTCCCATAGGAGTTCGGTATGAATTTAAGACTAACCGCTCTGTCTGCATTGGTTGGTGTTTCACTTGCCGCTTTTGCTCTGCCTTCTAATGCATGTTTTACCGTGATTGTCGGAAAGAACGTTTCTGCAACCGGAGAAATTCTTGTCGGACATAACGAAGACAATGAAATGCGCATTATCACCAGTCAATACTGGGTCGATCCTGCAACGCATGAAGAAGGAGAACTCATCGAATTTGAACCGGCCGCAGCCAAAATCCCCCAAGTCAAAAAGACGCTAGGTTTCTGGTGGTCTCAGACTTTGGCACCGACCGGTTATTCCTTCTCTGACGGCTTTGTCAATGAAAAAGGTGTCGTCGTTGTATCCAACAACTGCAACCAGACCATTGAAAAAGGCGAAAAGGTCAATGAAGGAGGTATTGGGTACGGTATTCGCCGCTTAGTTGCCGAAAGAGCAGCTTCTGCAAGAGACGGTGTCAATCTTGCAATTGATCTTGTTAAGAAATACGGATATTTCCAGGAAGGCCGAACTTATACGATTGCGGATGCAAATGAAGCCTGGCAGCTGGTTCTTCTGCGCGGCAGCCGCTATGTTGCTCGAAAGGTTCAGGATGACGAAATCGCCTTCCTGGCCAATGCGATCAACATCACGAATATCGATCTGAAAGACACGGCCAATGTGATTGCGTCTCCGGATCTGATTGAAAACGCGATTAAGAAGGGCACCTACAAGCCGAAAGATCCGAAGAATTTCTCCGACTTTAATCTGAGAAAAGCCTACCAGCTCGATGAAAGGACATCAGCGGATTGGACGAAGGAACGCGTTCGCGTCTTGCTGAACTACATCACCGGCAAAGATTACAAAGACGAGCATGCATTCCCGATGTCGATGAAACTTAAAAACAAAGTTTCTTACGAACAGGTCCGCCAGATGATTAGCGGCCACAGCAAGCATGAAGTCAGAAATTCCGGCTGGTATCACCAGGGCATGAACGACATCTGCAATATCGGAACTTATGACAGTGTTGTGTATGTGCTTCGGCAGAATCCGCTGTTTACGCTCGCCTGGAGAACAAACGGCAGACCGTCTCAGCAGTTCTCTTATCCTCAGTATCCATTGGCCGGCGCTGCGATCGGACAAAACTTCATGGATCCGAAGACCGGAACGGCGGCACAGTTCCATGCCAAGCCGGAACAATTGTCCTATCGCGCCGACCGTCCGGTTTATACCTTCCTGGCAATGCAGAACTTCTTAGATTGGCAGCATCAGGATTATCCGATTTTTGCCAAAAACAAGAGGGCTTTTGAAAAGCAGGCCGCTGCCGAAGTTCACAAAGCAGACAAAGAAGGCAGAATGCTTTATCGTGTTGATCCGGCTAAAGCAAAAGCGTTCTTGCATGAGTTCAATAATTATTCCTTCCACAATGTGTTGCATGCCACAGAGCAGGAATTGCATGAACTCCATCATCTCCCGATCATTATCAACAGCAAGGAGCTGAGCCAGAGTTCCGACGGTACCTTCACCGTGACAGCGCTTTCGACGCCTGAAGTCCACATGACGAGAGTCGATAAAGAAGCAACACGCTTCGGCTCTCCGTTCTCCAATGCGGATTTGGAAGTCAACCGCGAAATGCCGAAACCGCTCAAAGTTGAGTTCTTAGACGTGAATAAAGACGGATTAAAAGACGCAGTCTTTACATTTCCGATCAAGACGGCGGTTGCATTTACAGTCCCGGATGTCGATACCGAACTCTATCTTTGGACAAAAGTCGGTAAGAAACGGCTGGCAGGTTTCGATGTCGTCAAAATCAAAAAATAAATTTCAAAGATAAATAAACAAGAGATCCGGGAGCGGTGAAAGACTGCTTCCGGATCCATTTATATATGGAAATGAAAATTCAAAATACCGCTCAGTCGTTGCTTCCTTTAAAGATGTAAAAGACAGGAAAGATCTTCTTCTGAAGGATTTCGGAGAAGAAAGGATCTATTACGCGCCTTTTGATTATGTGAACCCGAAAGCTCGTTTGTTCATTGTCGGGATCACGCCCGGCGAAGTCCAGATGAATAACATGCTGGCCGAAGCAGCGCGTCTGATTCATCAAGGCTTGTCAGACGATGAGGTTCTGAGGCGATGCAAAGCAGTAGGAAGCTTCAGCGGACCGATGCGCAAGAATCTCGTTGAATTGATGGACGAGGCCGGGATTGCAGAATTCTTGGATATCGAAACCACAGCGCAGTTATTTTCTGACAAGCAAGATCTGGTGAACCTGACATCTTGTATTCGTTATCCGACCTTTGCCGTCAAAACCGGCAAAGAAGCGAACTTCAATGCGGAAATTAAGCAGGGCACAAAATTGTTTGATTTTGCGGCGCCGCTGACATTAGAAGAATTGAATAAAGCGCCTAACGCTGTGCTGCTTCCGTTAGGACCTAAAGTTCAGCATTATCTAGAAAAGGCTGTGAAGGGCACGAACTTCGAAAATCGTCTTCTTCCCGAACTCCCTCATCCGTCAGGCGCAAACGCAGAAAGAATCGCCTATTTCTTAGGCCGAAAAACCAAAGAAACACTGAGCAGCAGAACAAATCCTGAAAAATTGGATAACTCTAAGAAAAATATAAAGAAAATTCTGAGGTCTTTAAAGACAAGAGGCTCAAAATAACGCAAAAAATAGAGGGATAAGAAGCTCGGAAGGCTTGAATATCAGGCTTTCCGCCTAAAATTGAATGAAAATGAGACGCGTTTTAAGGCCTTTAAATCTTTTTTAGTGAACGTTTGTCGGAGAGGTTGCCTGAAAACGCGTCAGCAATTCTTCGCCAAAAACGCTCCTAACGTAACGGCGAGCAGGCCGCCTAAAAAACTGGCTAAGACATAGAAGGCCGCTTGTCCGATATGGTTGTCTAAAACCATGGCATAGACTTCAACGGAAAAAGTACTGAAAGTCGTAAAGCCGCCGCAGAAACCGGCGGTTAATCCGAAACGAAGTTCCGGCGGAATCTCAGGACGATCTAAAAAGAAGAAAGTCAGGAAACCGAGAATGAAGCTGCCGACGATATTGATGAAAACGGTCGCAAACGGAAGAAAGCCGAAGGAACTAATCAAAAAGCGAAGTAAAGAACCAAGACCGCCGCCGATCATCACTGCAAGATAAATCATTTTTATTCAAATCGAGTTTCATGCCATCGAACAACAAAATTTTATTCTTAGAGAGTCTTGGCGAAGACAGATCAAAATGAAATTTAGAAAAGGGCTATCAAAAATTCTTGAAATTGTAACTTAACTATAAGAATAAAAACGTAAAAAATATTTTATTCAACATAACTACTATTATGTTGAGTTGAATTTGGCGGTATTTATGTGGTTATTTCAGTATTGTTTGGACTAATTGGCGTCATTCGGACACGTTTTTTCATGTTATGAAATTCTAAGTACCTCTACTTAAGACGTTCTACCACTGTTTTTCATAACTTCTTAGTAGAAACGTAAAAATTTTTGTCTGTAACTATTTATTTCCAGCAGGATTTAGCCTATGATCGATATCAGGGTTATGGGGGTCTCTCTCTTGTCGCCCACTATGCCAATCCTTTGGAGGTAAAGTTTCTATGTCAACTAAGAAAAGCTTTTGGTTAGGACTGCCGATGCAGATGATGTACGGCTTGGTCCTCGGCGTAGTTGTAGGTACGATGGTATCTTCCGAATTCGGTGCTACTTACCTGCAGCCGCTTGGCCAGCTGTTCATTCGCTTGATCCGCATGGTCGTCGTCCCGTTGGTTGTTGCTACCTTGATCGCAGGTTCTGCAGGTTTGGGTAACGCCAGCAAGATCGGTAAGATCGCCGTTAAAACGATTCTCTTCTTCGCTGTAACAACAGCTATCGCCGTTACGATCGGTTTGATCGTTGCGAATATCATGGAACCGGGTACCGGTTTAACGATTTCTGTTGAAGGTCTGAAGGCTAAGGCTGCTGCTGCACCTGCCCTTTCTAAGGTCCTCCTTGATATCGTCCCGATTAACCCGATCGAAGCTTTTGCTAAGGGCAACATGCTTCAGGTGATCTTCTTCTCCATCTTCTTCGGTTTCTGCCTCTCTCTCATGGGCGAATCCGTTCGAATGGTGACAGACTTCTTCCAGATGGTCGGCGACGTCATGATCCGTATGACCAACTACGTCATGCTGTACGCTCCGATCGGTGTGTTTGGCTTGATCGCTTACACGGTTACACGTCACGGTCTGTCTGTTCTGCTTCCGCTCGGTAAGCTCATTCTTACAGCCTTCATCGCAACGGTTATCTTCGTTGTTGTTACCTATCTGCCGATCATCAAACTCATCGGCATGAAGATCTCCGATTACCTCAAAGGCGCATTCGAACCCTGGCTTATCGCTTTCACAACCTGCTCTTCCGCTGCAGCTCTTGCTGTTAACCTTGAAGCCTCTCGCAAGATGGGTGCCTCTAAAGCGATTGCTTCCTTCGCAATTCCTCTGGGCAATACCATTAACATGAACGGTACCTCCATTTACATGGGCGTCACCGCTGTGTTCGCAGCTGAAGTTTTCGGCATTGACCTTACCTTGACTCAGCAGTTCCAGATCGTTTTGATGGGCGTTTTGGCCGCCGTCGGTACTGCCGGTGTTCCTGGTGCCGGCCTGATCATGACAACTCTGGTCTTCACGGAAGTCGGTATTCCTCTCGAAGCCGTTGCTCTGATTGCCGGTATCGACCGTATCCTTGATATGATCCGTACATCTGTCAACGTTCTCGGCGACAGCTTAACTGCTCTTGTCGTTTCGAAGTCCGAAGGTGTTCTCGGTACTGAACCGATGGATCAGGACACAGTAGTTAAAGAAGTTTAATAAATAAAAAATAAGAGATTGGCAAGGTGAGCCGGGCGAAAGCCCGGCTTTTTCGTGGCTAAAAATAGGTTTTAGCCGGCTAACTAATTCCGGTATTTTGTTATGCTAAAGAACAACTAATATCTAACGAAGACGAAGATGTATCCGAGCTTTTGGGCACAATTCCACGATTTTTTTGAAACCGCGCTTTATTGGTTTGCCAGCACGTTTAATCTCACGGCTGAGTTTGCCAAGATCAGAGGCGCTCTGGAGGAATTCTTCTGGGCGATGGAAAGCATCTTCGAGGGTTTATTTCACTACATTCCTTCGCTTCTCTCCGGCGGATTTTTTGGTTACTAAAAAACAAAAGCACCTTCTTCGGGTGCTTTTGTTTTTGATAACTCGTACTCTTAATTAAGAAATCCCCAGTGCTTTCTCTAAATCAGCAACGCTGGTTTTGGCCTTTACATCCCTGAATTCGGCCGCCAAAATGCCGTTTTCGTCGATAACAAATGTACTGCGGACAATGCCGAGGTATTTTCTGCCGTACATCGACTTCATCTTTAGAACACCATAGAGTTTAGAAACTTCAGAGTCGGCGTCGCTCAGCAGCGGGAATTTGAGCCCCTGTTTATTTCTGAAATTGGTGTGACTTTTAAGACTGTCTCTGGACACACCGATAACAACATAGCCGGCCTTCTCAAATTTATCTAAGGTCGCTTGGAAGTTGACGGCCTGCATTGTGCAGCCAGAAGTATTGTCCTTCGGATAAAAATAAAGGACGACCTTCTTGCCCTTCAGATCGGAAAGTTTGACTTTTCCGCCTAGGTCGCTTTCCAATTCAAAATCAGGCGCGGGTTCACCGACCACTGCTTTGCATTCGTCTTCGCTAGGAGCTACCGGCTCGCTCTTTCCTGTCAAATGACACATTCTTATACTCCGTTATTCAGTTACAAACTGCATTGTAGGAATTCGGAATGGTTTTGTTAAGCCTGGAGATTCTTTTGGTTGTTCTTCTTGAATCGATTTTTGTTTTTTAACAACGAGACGAATACTGTCTCCGTCTTTCACAAAGGAAATCAAGTCACCGACACCGGCACCGAGTTTACGAAGAATTTCTTCAGGGATACGCACGGCACCGAATTCATTGACGTCCGCCGTGTCTGTCTCAGAGGGATGGATCATTGTTAATTAGCAAATTAAGGATCACCAATCTATTGCAGGCATTCTATTCATTTGAATGCATCTTAGACCGTTATCCCCTTCAATTTGAGCATGAAAAAATCCCGCCGAAGCGGGATGTGATTTTTCTCGTTATTCAGGCCGTTTTTCAGGACCGTGGGTTTGTTCGGGCGGAACCGGAATGATTGTTGAGGCTGGTTCTACCTTCTCTTCTTTTTTGGCGCCGAAGCCGAAACGGCCGGGTTTAGGAGCTTCAGTAGGAGCAGCAGGTTCCGGCTTTTGAGCTTTTTCCGGCTCCTTCTTCATAGGTTTTGCAGCGGCATCAATCGGTTTGCGGAAGGCATTAAAGAAAAGAAGCAGGCTTAAAACGGCTGCTAAACCGCACATGGAAATTACGAGATACCACTGCGGAAAAGCAAACTTAATGTTGAAAATGACAAGAGGTGTGTTTGCAGGCAGGAAGAAATAGATCGATCCGCCTAAAGCCGACCAGAAAATCAGGTTGAAGCCGAACACCCAGCGTGAGGCTGGCCCTCTTCCTTTGACACAGCAAATCGAGAAGCCGAGCAGGAAAAGAATGACGGTGATCAGAGCATTTTCAACCTGTAGGAATCCGGACCAACCGGTGCTGAAAGGAAAGTAATGAGTTTCTTCTTTAGCTTTTGGTTCGTCAGCCGACTTACTTTCAGTCGGAACAGGAGCCGGTGCTGCAGTTGTCACTGCCGGAGCAGTCGGTTCAGCGGTTGAAGAGGAGGAAGCTGAATTCGGCGAGACATTCAGCTCAGTCTTAGCGCCTTCCTGTTCGGTTCTTTCCTCTGTTTTGACAAGGCCGTCGTCAGGTTTTTCGTAAAAGGCAGCGTTTTTGGCTTGCTCTTTGACGATAGGATCATCGATGTGATCACTCTTTTTCTGGAAGATAGACAACTTGTTGGTGTTGACTGCAACTTTCTTCTGAACCGCCACAATCATGTTATCCGGTTCAAAGACGCTTTCTCCTCGGACATACAGGTAATAGCCGAAGAAAGCGTGCATAAACATTGCGATAAAGCAGATAAGCGCCAATATGATACGCATAGGAAAACCTCTCGTTACAATGTGTAAAGGTTAGCACAATGCGTACTTTACTAAATCTCAGAACTCCCGAAGCGGTCGGACTTTGCCAATTCGGGCGGAATTTGTTGTATAAAATTAAAATCTTGAAGGATTTAGTTCCGGCAGGGAAATAAGATGGACATCAAAAAAGACAATGAAATGTACATGACCATTGCGCAGATTGCTGCGCAGAGAAGTTATGCGAAACGCTTAAAAGTCGGCTGCGTCATTGTCAAAAACCACTCAATTATTTCTTTCGGCTGGAACGGGATGCCAACCGGTTACGATAACTGCTGTGAATATGAAGTTGACGGGAAGCTCGTCACCCGTCCGGAAGTACAGCATGCCGAGTTAAACGCCATCGCAAAACTTGCACAGAACGGATACAGTTCCAATGGCGCCAAAATTTTTATTACGCACTCCCCTTGTATTCATTGCTCATTATTAATACAGAAGTGCGGAATCAACGAAGTCTATTATCACGAGAAGTATCGAGATGATGCGGGCATCCAATTTTTAAAGAAAGCCGGCATCAAAGTAGAGCAGCTCTAATTTATTCTCACCGAATGTGAGATCAAGTTAGCCTCTTCCAGGCTTTTCAGAATTGCCGAGGCACAAAATAGAAAAACTTGCCGACTTTTCGGTCTGACAAGTTTTGCCAAGGATGTTGAACTTTATCTCGTCCTATCTGAACGAGCCTCAGTCAACCCGGCACCTACTTCTCGGTGCCGGTACCTCAATTACTTACCTAATTTTCTCTTCAGAGCATCAACGCCGCAGTTGACCATGTCGTTGAACTGGCCGGCTGTGATACCGGAATACTTTTCTTTCGTCTTCTGAACAGCGTCGTTAATGATTTCACGAAGTTCGCCTTCAGTCAGGCTGGAATACTTTTCCTTGGTGCGCTGAACGGCAACGTTGATGAGATCATTGAGTTCACCTTCAGTAACGTCACTTTCTTTGTCCAGAGCGCGCGGATCCTGAACATATTTGCCAACGGCGTTTTCAACCAAGTTGGACAAGCCTTCAACGCCCTGTCCGCTCTTAGCAAGATAGGCCATTACGGCATCATTAAGTTCATCAGATACTGTCACGCTCCATTCAGCTTTTCCCATTTCGATCACCTTTTAAGTTATTGGATCGGAGTCACTTCCGATCTGTCGATGGTTAGACTATAAGGGAAACCTCGTATGAACGGACAATATCTGCCCCATTTAGAGTAGCTGGTTAAGAAAGATACTTTTCCAGTCCGAGAATGGCGGCCAATTGCGGAACGTTGTCTGCCACGCCAAGCGAAGCTGTTTCAAGCAACCGCTCTTTCGGACTGGCGCCGTAACTCACCGCCACAGAATCCGATCCCGCATTCTTCGCCATCTGCATATCCAGCACCGCGTCGCCAACCATTACCATGTCTTTGGTCTCAAGACCGGATTCGTCGGCAATCGCTAGAAGCATTCCGGGATTGGGCTTTGAAAAATTTGTGTCCGCCGTCTGCACGCATTCAAACAGATGCTCAATGCCGGTGGCGTTAAAAACGCGTTTCATCCCTTCTCTGCTTTTGCCGGTCGCGATCGCAAGTCGTTTGCCGTCTTTGTGCATGTTTTCCAAAAGCTTTCTGAAGCCCGGGACGAGCTCCAGCTGGGCTTCTTTTTTGGCATACCAATCCATATAAGCTTGGATAAATTCAGCATAACGGCCTTTCGGACAGTCGCAGCAGCATAAAGCGATTGAATCAGAACGATTGAGCCCGATAGTCGAAAGTACCAGTTCGTCCGAAGGCACCGGGAATCCGAGTGCCTTTGAAGCATGCTGATATCCCTGCATGATGAGACGAGTCGTGTCCATTAAAGTCCCGTCCCAATCAAAGACATACATTTCGAAAGGTTTAGCCATTAGAGCACCAGCACGTCATATTGTTCTTGGTTGTATTCCGTCTCAACCGATAAAGTAATCGGTTTTTGAATCGAATCGCCGACGAGAGCAAGCGCTTCGCTCTCTTCATCTAAGAAGAGGTCGATGACGGATTGAGAAGCCAGAATTCGGAATTCTTTGGCGTCTTTAAATTGATGGTATTCGCGCACGACTTCACGGAGAATTTCGTAGCAGACCGTTCGCGCAGTCTTGATTTCTCCTCTGCCGCCGCAGGTCGGGCAGGTTTCGCAAAGCGTGTGCGCCAAGGATTCACGTGTGCGTTTGCGTGTGATCTGAACCAGGCCTAAAGAAGTGAATTCCGAAATCGAAATGCGATTGCGGTCTTTAGCGACGGCTTTTCTTAATTCCGTCAGAACGCCCTGTTCATGCTCTTTGGAATCCATATCGATAAAGTCGACAATGATGATTCCGCCTAAGTTGCGCAGGCGAAGCTGACGAGCAATGGCCTGAGAAGCTTCTAAGTTCGTTTTGTAAATTGTGTCCGAGAAATCTCGTCTCCCTACAAAAGCGCCGGTGTTGACATCGATGGTCGTCATGGCTTCTGTCTGATCAATAATCAGATAACCGCCGGACTTCAAATCCACGCGGCGGCTGAGGGAGGCTTCGATTTCTTTTTCCAGATTGTATTGATCAAAAAGCGGACGATCACTGTTATATAACTCAAGCAGTTCAACTGCTTCAGGGACGAACTTCTTGCCGAATCTTTGTAGTTCTTCGAAGACTTCCGGGTTATCGACGATGATTTTTCCGGTCTGCTCCGTCACGATGTCTCTCAATACTCTTTGCGAGATAGAGACGTCCGAGTAAAGCAGACAAGGCGCGCCGGAGATATGAGTTTTGGCTTCAATGTCGAGCCAAAGTTTTTCCAGATACTTCATGTCGTTGACGAAGTCTTCCGGTTTGGCATCCTCACCGCTGGTGCGGACGATAAAACCGCCTTTCGGAATGCCTTGTTCTTCGGTCAGCTTGGCAACGGCCTCTTTTAAACGTTCGCGTTCGGCTTCATCTTCGATTTTTTGGCTCACGCCGATGTGAGAGGTGTACGGAAGATAGACTAACAGGCGCCCTGCTAAGCTGATTTCTGTTGTAAGTCGAGCGCCTTTTGTTCCAATCGGATCTTTGGCAACTTGGACGAGAACCACTTGTCCGTCGTGAAGCAGTCGCTCGATCGGAAGGGTTCCGCCGTTTTCCTGATGAGCCTGGCGCATATCGCTGACATGCAGAAAAGCGGCTCTCGGAAGGCCGATTTCAACAAAGGCTGACTGCATTCCCGGGAGCACTTTCCCCACGACGCCTAAATATATATTGCCGATCAAAGAGACGTCCGCATTTCTTTCAATGCGCAATTCTTCAAGAACGCCGTCCTCTAAGACTGCGACTCGTGTCTCGTGGACAGCATTGTTAATTAATATTTCCTGCATTATTTGTCCTTATTCTTTGTTTCTGAAATTTTAAGCGTTCTGACTGCTAAGACCTAAAATCGTGCTCATATTCGCACTCAAGTGCCGTCCTGTTGGATAATGTGGTTTGTTAATGAATACAAGAAAGTAATGGCATTTTTTAATTTTGGCAGTCGATCCGATCTTTCCTCGCCGTTTACGGAGGAACAGGCTCGCCTGTTGACTTGGACGAAGGTTCTGGAAGAGGAAGCATTAAAGCGCCAAAAGATCACTATTTCCGAACTTAAGGAAGTCACGGCCCGCTGCGCTCGAGAAGTCGGAGAGCAAGCTGACTTTAAAAAGCTGCTTTTGACACGTGCAGAAGGTGTTCTGGAATTACTCAGATCAAAAAGTGCTGTTCCTTCTAAAAGACCACAAGGTATTCCCTATTTAGTTATCGGCTCTGCTCTTGGGGTCTTGGCCTTTATCGGCGGCGTTCTGACAAACGAATTTTCTGTTACCGGAAACCGGATCAACCTGCTTTCACCTCCTCTTTTAGGCGTTATTGCTTGGAACATCCTTGTCTACTGCTGGATTGCGGCAGCAGTTTTATTCAACCGCGGGAAGTCTCCGGTCGGCTTCATTCGCCGTTTCTTTGCCGGATTGCTTTTAAAACTTCAGACTCGAGGAAGCCACGGCCAAGAGGCACTGGTTAGTTTTTACTCTAAGTGGACAGAAGATGAGATGCCGCTGCTGCGCCGACGCATTGCAGAAATTCTTCATTTTTCTGCCGCTCTTTTCGGACTTGGACTGATCGCGTCTATAGGTATTCACGGCTGGGGCACCGAATATACCGTCGGATGGGAAAGTACATGGCTTTCCGAAAAACCAGCCGCAGTGCTGACTTTCATCAACCTGTTTTATGGGATGATCCCGACCAATGCGGATTTGTTTAATCAATTGACACCGCAAGTCATTGAAACGATGAAGTTCGGTGCCGGCCACGGACAAAATGCCGCTCCCTGGCTGGTTCAGCTTTTTTACATTATTTCCTTGATCGTCGTGGTTCCTCGAGTCCTTTTGGGGCTTTATGCTTATGCAAAAGCCCGATATATTGAGAATCACTTCCCGATTGATCTTGAGTCGGTTTACTACTCGAATATTCTCCGTCAATGGAGAGGACAAACTATGTTGATTCAAATTATTCCGTTCTCTTATCCTTTAACCGAAAAGGTAAAAGACGAAATTCAGAAATTTGCGTCCGAGCTGCATCCAGAAAACTCTCGCTGTGTTTTTTCTGCCGCTCAGCATGAAAATACGAAACTGCCCGAAATTCCCGGAGGCGAACAGACTGAAGTCGTTGCTGTCTTTGCAATGACATCTACGCCGGAAACCGAAGTTCAAGGTAATTTCATCAACGAATTGAAGCAAAAGGTACAAGACTCGAAAGCCCTATTGCGCATTGTTGTGGACACTTCGGGTTTCTTGGCACGTTTTGCGAACACACCGCAGAGAATCACGGAACGTAAAAAGAATTGGTCTAATTTCCTTGCTCCCTACGGCGTCAGTTTCGCTTTTGTGAATCTAACGGATGCCGATGTGAAAGATGCAGCGGCACAGTTTGAACAAGCAAAATAAGGATATTTCATTGAGATGAATAAAGATCCTCAAAAGATTAACCTTTCACTAGTCAGCCACACGAACGTCGGCAAGACTACTTTGGCCCGTACTTTGTTGGGCAGAGATATCGGAGAAGTCGGTGACCGCTCTCACGTCACGACCGAACCGGAAGATTATGTTTTATTGAGAGCGCCGGACGATTCCGAACTTATTCTTTGGGATACCCCGGGATTCGGCGACAGTGTCCGTTTGGCAGAACGTCTTAAAGCCCGCAGCAATCCGATCGGCTGGTTCACGAGCGAAATCTGGGATCGTCTTACGGATAAGTCTCTCTGGCTGAATCAGCAGGCGATTAAGCATGTCCGAGATAAATCTCTGGTGATTCTTTATTTAGTGAACGCCAGTGAATCGCCGGAAGCCGTGCCGTACGTCAAGGCAGAAATGGACATTTTGGCATGGGTCAATAAACCGGTCATTGTGCTCCTGAACCAGATGGGCGAGGCTCGTCCGCCAGAAGAAGAAAAGGCGGAAGTCGAACTTTGGCGCGATTATCTGAAGCCCTATTCTTTCGTGAAAGCAGTAATGCCGATGGATGCATTCGCACGTTGCTGGGTTCAGGAGTATGAGCTTTGGAAAGAAATTGAGTCCTGCTTGTCCGACGCGGACAAACCGACCTTCGCTTCTTTGCATGCAACATGGATTCGTCAGAAGCAGGCGCTCTACTCTTCTTCATTGGAAGCCATGGCTGCTTACATGGTTAAAGTTTCCAACGACAAAGAAGTTTTAGCCAGCCAGTCTTTGATTGACCGCCTTCGTTCGATCGGCCGTTCTTTGGGCTTCATTAAAAAAGACCTGCACGGCGCGATGGAAGATGCTCAGGTCGCCTTGTCTACCAGAGCGGCAGATTGGCTCTGCACGCTGACTCAGCGTCTCATTAATATTAATGGCCTTGAAGGCAGCGGAACCAAAGCAGAAATTCTCCGCCGCATGCGCAGTGACTGGGAAACTCAGGCAACCATCGATCCGAAAGCAGCTTCCCTGCTCGGTGCCGTTGCCGGCGGAGCAGTCAGCGGAATTGCCGCAGATATTGCGACGGGCGGTGCGACTTTAGGACTCGGTGCTTTAGGCGGCGCTATTGTCGGCGCGTTGGGTGGTGCCGGTGCGGCTGCTGCTTATAACGTCCAGAAAGGTCACAAAGAAAACATCATCACTTGGTCTCCTGCTTCGATGGAAGGATTCCTGCTGGATACTGTACTTCTCTACTTGGCCGTCGCGCACTTCGGCCGCGGCAGAGGTCAATGGGAAGACAGTGAATCTCCGGCTTTCTGGAAGAAACTGGCCGAAGATACCATTAAAGCTCAGAACATTGATTTCAAAGCTTTGAAAGAAAAAGCGGCGGATGCCGATCAGCTTCGCGGTGAGTACACAAAGATTTTGGACAAAACTTTGAGAGAAATCTTCAAGAGCCTCTACGGCGTTACGATCTAGGCTTTTACATTCGGTTCTGTGCTGCGGCGCAGAACCGAAATTCAAGTAGTTGGTTTTCCAAATAATACGAAATATTGTGTTTTGCGGAAAACGACTCTGAACCTTAGAACGTATAGAGGCCCGAGTCTGCGTGTTAAAATTCTTTGGTGTCTCTAAGGACCGAGCCCGGTAGAAATAAGTACGTTAAGAGGCGTTTTAAAAACAGTGACCTAAGAGAACGCGGGAATAAAGAATAGTTTTGTTTTTTCTTCCCGTCCGAGCGGTTGGTTTGCTCGGTATTCGATAACTCTGCATGTAAGGCAATCTTGTCGAATGTTGGAAAGGAAGTCTGACTTCTTTTTATTGAAACTTCGTGCATGCACGAAGGTGTTCATGGATAATGCGGTTATTCACAAGCGCACAATTAAGTGCAGAATAAAGGATGACAAATGACGGATATTAAAGACACAACATTGAGGGGTGTTAACCTTTTGAGAAATCCCTGGTTCAATAAGAGCAGTGCTTTCACAGAGGAAGAACGCGATGAACTGGGTTTGAGAGGTCTTCTCCCTCCGAGAGTGTCTACTTTCGACGAACAAGTAACACGCCTTAAAGGCATCATCGACACGTACGAAAAACCCATCAACAAATACATCGTTCTCGAAGGAGCCCACAACTCCGACGAATCCTTGTATTTCGAACTGCTGGTTCGTTACATCGACCAGTTCCTTCCGATTGTTTACACACCGACAGTCGGACAGGCATGTCTGCAGTACAGTCACATCTTCCGCTATGCCCGCGGTCTTTATGTCTCTACCGAAGACAAAGGTCGTGTTCGTCAGTTGGTTGCCAACGTTCCGCATAAAGATGTCGATATCATCGTTGTCACGGACGGCCAGCGCATCCTCGGCTTAGGCGACTTGGGTGTCAACGGCATGGGCATCCCTGTCGGAAAACTTGCTCTCTACACTGCTTGCGCCGGTGTTAACCCCCAGAAGACTCTGCCTGTCTGCATCGACGTCGGTACGAATAATGAAGAACTTTTGAACGACCCGCTTTACATGGGTCTTCGTCAGAAACGCGTCACCGGACCGGAATACGATGCCTTGATTGCTGAATTTGTTGATGCTGTCAGAGAACGCTGGCCCAATGTTGTGATTCAGTTCGAAGACTTCCACAACAGCCACGCCTATGACCTGCTGGATCAGTACAAAGACAAAGTCCCCTGCTTCAATGATGATATTCAGGGTACTGCTTCTGTTGTTCTGACCGGTATGTTCTCTTCGATGCGTATTCTGAAACAGCAGCTGAAAGATCAGAAGGTTCTCTTCTTGGGTGCCGGCTCTGCCGCAACCGGTATTGCTCATCTGATCGCTGATGCAATGGTTGAAGAAGGTCTGACCAGAGAAGAAGCTCTTGCTCGTATCAAGCTTTTTGACTCCAAAGGACTGGTTACCAAGAAACGTTCCGCTCCGCTGACTTCTGCCAAGATGCCGTTTGCCGCTGAAGACGCTCCGGCTGAAACTTTCCTGGAAGCCATCCGCGAAATTCAGCCGACTGCCATTATCGGTGTTTCTGCTCAGGGCGGCGCATTTACGAAAGAATGCTTGGAAGAAATGGCCAAGATCAACGAACGTCCGATCATCTTTGCCCTTTCCAACCCGACATCCAAGGCAGAATGCACGGCAGAAGAAGCTTACACATACACAGACGCCCGCTGCTTGTTCGCTTGCGGTTCCCCGTTCAAACCTGTTGAATACAAAGGAAAAACTTTTGTTCCTCGTCAGGGCAACAACCACTACGTCTTCCCCGGTATCGGCCTCGGTGCTATTTTCTCTCGTGCCAAATTGATCCCGAACGAAGTTTTCTTGGTTGGTGCCAAGGTTCTTGCCGACATGGTCAAACCGGAAGATCTGGAACGCGGCAGCTTATACCCTGCACTCTCCGAAGTTCGCGAAATTTCTGCGGCAATCGGTGCGGCAGTTGCCGGTTACATCTTCGACAACAATCTGGCCGGAATTGAAAAACCTGCCGATCTGAAGAAAGCTGTTAAGGATGCTATGTGGGATCCGAAACACGCTCACTTCATTGAAGAGTAATTTTTCTTCCTGATTAACAAGAATCCTCCGATGCGAAAAACACCGGAGGATTTTTTTATCTCAAAAAAAACGGCCTGCTGATGCAGGCCGGAAAGATTATTTTTCTTGAGCTTTCTTTTCTTGCTCTTCTTTGAGGAAGTAAGAAATTTTCCATTTAAAAGAGACGCAAGCCATACGAAGTGCCGTAATGAAAATGAAGCCGGCCCAAAGTGCGGCATCGACCGGAACTTTGAGTTCCAAAAGCATGATGTAGAACCAGCATCCGATAAAACCGACAACCGCATACGGCTGACGGTCGGCAACTACGGCCGGCATTTGATTTAAGAAACAGTCCCTCATCAAACCGCCGAAAACACCGGTGATGCATCCGATGATGACGGAAGACAGCCAGGGCACTCCGGCTGCGAGCGAAAGCGAAGTTCCTGAAATACAGAAAATTCCAAGACCGATTGCGTCGGCAAAGATGTACCAATCGTGCGCGTGTTTGGTTCTCTGGAAAAATTTATAAATGAACGGAGCAGCCATGCAGATGACGAAAGTGGCAACAACGTAAGCTTCGTGATCGATCCAGTAAAAAGGACGACGGTCAATCAAAATGTCACGGAGCATACCTCCGCCGAAAGCCGTCGAAAAAGCGACGATAAAAACACCGACCGGGTCGATTCTTCTTTTGATGCCTTCGAACACACCGGAGAGTGCGAAAGCGACAATGCCGACAAAGTCAAATACGGGAATGAGCGCATTGAGCGCTCTGACGTCCATTTCCATGACAGGAATCTTCTAAAAAAAATATTTTGCGACATTAGATTAAAAAAAAGAAGTCTGCACTCAGGAAAAACCATTAAAAATCAAATAGTGACAAGCAAATGTTACAGGCAATATGTTTGCTTACAAAACAACGCGAATTAAACCATTAAATTAAAATTATTCGTGCGATTATGGGATTTGAAGGTAAAAAAATAAGGCCCCGAAGGACCTCATTTTTTGCTGAATTTTTAGTTGTTATTTTGAATGCTGCCTTGGTATCTGCCGCTCTTGTCATACATCCGGCCGTCTTCAGAAATCCTTCCCTGATATTGGCCTTGTTTGTTGTAGCCTCTGCCGTCTTCCGTCATACGACCTTGATATCTGCCGCTTTTGTCGTAGTAGCGGCCATCGGAACTTTGTCTTCCTTGGTAACGACCGCTGTTGTCATAAAATCGTCCGTCTTCAGAAACCCGACCTTGATATCTTCCGCTTTTATCGTACATTCTTCCGGAGTCATCCATACGTCCCATGTATCTTCCGCTTTCGTCGTAATATCTTTCCGCGGCAATGGCAAATATGCCGAGCACAAACAGGGAAAACAGGGAAACAATGAAAAGAAGAATCCATCTTTTCATGGCCTCTTGTCGATACAGGTAGGCTTTGGTATCCATTTCTCTCCTCCAAAAAAGGGTAAAAACCCTAGAAATTTTTGTTTTATGGGATGTTTTGTTCTTTAATTTTTCAATCGAGTGTGTCTCGATTTCTTTCCATAATAATAAAGTGATGAGCGCTGATAAACACATGTAAGAAAGGTAACAGTTTGTTGTCTAAATGAAAACCCTGTACCCCGTTTTGGATAGAAAGATTTCGAAAAAGAACTTACTAAAAAATAAAGAAAAATTTAATTTGTCTGCAAAACTTCTTGTACTTTTCTTGGAAGACATGGAAATTTCCCGCTTAAAATAGTTACAAATCAAGACCAAGGAGAAGTTTTCATGGCCCTCATTATCAAACCATCCCAACTCGAAGAAAGTGCCAAACTCGGTGCTCAGTTCCGCCACTGCATTCACGAAGAACCTGAAATCGGTCTTTATCTTCCGAAAACTCAGGAAAATATCGTCGAAGCTTTAAAGTCTTTCGGAATTAAGGGAATTTCAACTTTTGTCGGCGGCGCAAATGTCACAGGTGTCGTGGCTGTCATCGAAGGCAGCCGTCCGGGAAAAACGATTGGACTCCGAGCAGATTCCGATGCACTTCCTTGGAAGAAAAAACCGGTGTCCAGTGGTGCAGTAAAGTTCCGATGACGATGCATGCTTGTGGACATGACGGTCATGTCGGTACCCTGCTCGCAGCCGTTCACTATATTAATCAGCATAGAGATTTTGCCAGAAGATTAGTTGCCATCTTCCAGCGGGGAGAAGAAGGTTTCGCCGGCGGCCGTTACATGATTGAAGACGGTTTGGTTCAAAAATTCGGAATCGATGAGTTTTACGCTTTGCATGCCGAACCTATGCTTCCCGTCGGCTTCGTAGGATTTATTCCGGGTTTTGCTACGGCAAATGCGGATATTTTCAAAATTACATTTACAGGGGTCGGTGGTCACGGTTCTCGTCCTCACTTAACAAAGGATCCTCTGGTTGCGGCATGTGAATGTGTGCTTTCCCTCCAAACTATTGTTTCCCGCAGTGTTGATCCTAACCAGACGGCAGTCGTTTCTGCAGGGTGCTTCAGCTGCGGAAATGAAAAAGGATCCAGCGTTGTACAAAAGACAGCAACGATTGTCGGAACGACCCGTTCTTTTGAAAAGGAAGTTCAGGACATCATCATTCAAAGAATGCAGCAGATTGTCGACGGCACTGCGCTTTCGAATGACATGCAAGGAAAATTGGAATACACCAAACTTTATCCGGCCATGTTCAATTCTCCCGAACATGTTGAAAAGGCTAAAGCCCTTCTTGAAGAAGCGCTGGGTCCGGATAAAGTTAAATTGATGATTCGCCGCGCCGGAGGAGAAGATTTTTCATTTATGCTCCAGGCCAAACCCGGATGCTTGTTCAGACTCGGAGTTCAGGATGAAACGCACAATACTTCTGTTCACAATCCTGAATTTGATTTTAATGACAAGGCGATTGCGACCGGAGCCGCTTGTCTTTTGACTATTGCGCTGAATCGCGCTGCTTCTTAAGATAATAGTGACCGTCATATGACGGTCACAAAACAGAATTAAAATCGAAACTAACAAAATAACCCACAGAGGGATTTTATGAAGGTTCTTTTACCGATTGACGGTAGTGTTTATAGTGACAGAGCGATTGAATATATTTGCGAACATTCTTCGCTTAGAGCGAAAACCGATACCGTTTATCTTTTGAACGTTCAGAAGAAACTTCCCTCCGGATTCGCTTCCAAGATTTCCAACTCAGAAGAGATTCTGGATGAAGCTGCAAAAAAAATTTTGAAACCGGCAAAGAAAGCTTTGGAAGCCGCGGGTTATAAAGTCAAAATGAAAGTCGCTTATGGAAAGGCGACAAATCGCATTGTCGAATATGCTCAGGAAATTCCGGCAACCCTGATTGTTATGGGTTCACACGGCCATACACCGGTCAAGGGAATTTTGCTTGGCTCAAAAACTTCTTCAGTCTTGGCCAGCACGCCGATTCCCCTTCTGGTGATTCGGCACAAGTTCTATCAGAAACCCGGAAGAACCGAAGTCGGTGTTTGCTTAGACGGTTCCGAATACTCCCCAGCTGTTTTAACTTTTATTAAGAGACGTCTTCCTTTGTTCGCTAAGGATGCTCGCTTCCATTTAATTAATGTTGCTTCACCTCAAAACGGATTATTAATTCCTGAAGTTAGTGCTTTCGGAGCCCCTGCTCTTTCTTCTGAAGAATTTGAAAAAGAACAAAGAGAACCTTTCTTTAAGATCGCCGAGCCTTTTGAAAAATATATGCAGGAAAAAGGTCATGAAGTCGTTGAAGCGCTTCTTACCGGCGATCCGGCGGCACAAATTTCCAAGTATGCCAAGGAACATAACTTAAGTTTAATGGTGATGGGTACGCACGGAGGAAATTCTTTAAGAATCATGATGTTAGGTTCGGTTACGATGTTGGTTGCTTCTCAGACAAAACTGCCTATGCTCTTGGTACATCACGATGATCCGACACTTCTTCGGGATCTGTCTAAAGAAGAGTAACGATTGAAAAAGTCGCGCGGTGCGCGGCTTTAATAATTAGAGATTCAGCAGTCTTTCAGGAGCGTTGTAAATATTTGCTCGATTGTCTCGGCAGAAAGCGCTTAAGGTTAAATCGCACTCTTTTGCCAAACGGAGCGCTCGATTGGTTGGCGCAGAAATAGCAAATAGAATTTCAATTCCGGTCACGGCCGCCTTTTGAACCATTTCGTAAGAGGCTCGGGAACTCAGGAATACAACAACCGGTCCCCATTTTTTCATTGCTCTCATTCCGATGAGTTTATCCAGTGCAACGTGACGTCCGACGTCTTCCGTTCCGCCTAAAAATTTACCTTCAGGAGTGAAGGCCAGCATGGCATGAGTGCTTCCGGTTACCTGACCGACTTTCTGGACCTGCTCAAAGTATTTCATCGCAGGTTGGTAGAAGTTCATGTCAAATTGATAAGTGCGTTTCAGAGGCTCAGGCTTCAATTCAACATCTTTCAGGCTCTCTACCCCGCAGATACCGCAGCCGGTGCGCCCTACCATGGACCGTCTGTGTTCTTTGAGCTTGAAGAAGCATCGAGGAGAAATTTCCATTTCGACAACCAGACCGTTGCCGCAGCCTTCTTTGACTTGGATGTCGTAAATATGAGAAATATCCGGAATGATTCTTTCCGATAATGAAAAGCCGACGGCAAATTCTTCCAGCAATTCGGGAGAAGCCATCATGACGACATGAGAGATGCCGTTATAAGTAATGGAAATCGGAACTTCGTCGGCAACCGCATCATCGACGGTTTTACCTGAAGGCCAGCGATAAACTTTCTGCCTCGTATAAGTCGGAGGCAAAACAACGGGCAGATCTTCTTCTGTTGCCATAACTTCAAAAATCAGACGGCAGCCGCTTCCTTGATAGCAAGAGCGTCGACCGCGCCTTGAATATTTTTAACCACAAAAACGATGACTCCCAGCAACCGCCAGTCGCTGTCAGGGCTCACGAAAAGATTCGGTTCACCCTGAGGAACTTCGGACGCGGGTAAATATTTTCTGATGGAATAACCGTCAGCCGTATGCACGACGACCATTGAGCCGTTTTGCGGATCCGCAGAACGATCCACGATCAAAAGATCGCCGAAGTCGATACCGGAATCCTTCATTGTATCGTCCTCGGCAATGCAGAAGACGGTTTCTTCAGGATTTCGGACTAAACAAGCGGACAGCGGGTCCTCTTCTGTGGAATTGAAATAAGAACCGATAGAGGTAAGAGATGCAAGAGATTCGGGCTTTTCTTCCGGCAACAGATCATCCTTGCTCTTAATGATCTGTTCCCTAACCCAGGAAGAACCTCCGAGCTTATGCAATTTTTCTATCAGAGCCGTCGTCAAAAGGATCGTGGTTACCTTAGAGGTGCCCGCATACGGACCGGGTTTTCTGCCCGAACCTGCTCGTTTGCCGCCCCAACCCTGTTTTTTTGTCACTGTGGTAGGAGATTCTTTCATAATATGTAGTCCTGTTTTCAAATCAGGCTTTCTACATATTAGACAATTATTCGAACAAATGCTAATTTAATTTGTAAAACAGACTACTTTTGGGTTTTGTAGCTTACTAAATTTTGGTATACCTTTACTAATAAACGAGTATCGATCAATGCGCCGTGCAGCTTTCTGTCCGAGCGGTCAATAGAAAACCTGTCCAGCAGCGCATCCAATGAATTCTTTTGCCCGGGGAAAGTGCTTCTCGCGAGCTGAAGTGTGCAGTTCAAACGACAATCTACTTTTTCCAATGTCGGCAGTCGGTTGCGTGTGAATTCTGCATTCAGCATTCCGGCATCAAAGGCCATGTTATGAGCCCAAAGTTCGCTCCCTTCTAAGAAAAGCAGAAGGTCTCTTCCGATGTCGAAAAAAATCGGTTTGTCGTCGAGAAATTTATTGTTTAAACCATGAATGCGCGTGACAAACCAAGGGACTTTTCGCTGCGGGTTAATGAATGCATGAAAGCTATCAATCTCATTGAAAGCATCATCGACTTCGATCGCGCAGACTTCGACAATTCTGTCTGTTGATCGGCACATGCCTGTGGTTTCAGTGTCCAGGAAAATCCTTCTTTTGCGGTTAGCCCTTCCGGTGTTTTCAAAATCCATTCGGAATTGGCCCTCTTTGTATTCTTCCATCATTTGTAATTTTTGATTTTTATTCTTTAGTTAGTTCTTCAATTAGTCCGCAGCGGCCGTGATCATGGTCTTCTCCATGACATCTGCTGTGGAGGCGGTTAAGCTGATCGCGCAAGTTGTAGAGATCCTGAATTTTTTGATCAATGGCTTTCAGGTGTTCTTCAACGATATGGTGGGCACGTATGAGTTCGTCCTTCTGAGTGCTCTCCACAACATCTGCAAGGGTCTTGATCTCACTCAGCGAAAGATCAAGAGAGCGGCAGTGACGGATAAAAAGCAGGCGAGCGAGGTGAGCCGGTCCGTAGATACGGTAATTGGAATCCGTTCTGGGAGGACGGGGAATGAGATCGTGGTTTTCGTAAAAACGAATAGATTCCACGGTACAGCCTGCTTTCTTTGCTAATTCACTTATCCGCATAAATACCTATAAAAAATCGCTTGACCTTGAAGTTACTTCAGGGTTTTTAATGTCGGTATATTAACAAAACGAGTATGAAAAATCATGTCGTTAACAAACTCTGACAACAAAACGGCTTCCCCTTCTGATGAAGGAAAAACAGCTGTTTCTCAAGCGAGTGAAGAGACAACTCCTCATGAACATGAACACGGATGCGGCTGCCATCATCATGAAGCCGACCACGTTGAAAAATCCTGCGGCTGTGGTCATCATCATGGTGCAGAACATTGCGGCTGCAAGCATGAGGGTCACGATGAAGAACACCACTGCTGCTGTCACCATCATGAAGAAAAGCATGAAAAGTGCTGTCATGACCACGGTGAGGAAGGCCACGAACACTGCTGTGAACATGGTCACACTCATGAAGAAGGACATCATCATGACCACGATCACTGCTGCTGCGGTCATGATCACGAGCATGTCGAAAACAGCATGGACACCGATTGGGATGTTTCAGGAGTTCATCCTTCTCAGTATCGCTTGCTCTTTTCTACCCTGGGCGCCATTGCCGGAGTTAAAGATGTCGGTTTAAATCCCGACGGATTAAGGATTATTCATACACCTGAAGCTTTGCCTGTCATTAAACAAGCCTTCGAAGCGAACAATCTCAAACTTAAGATGCGGACCAATGAGGGGAAAGAAACTACACAGATTCGAATCCAGCAGATGGACTGCCCCACTGAGGAAGGCCTGATTCGCAAAAAACTTAACGACATGAAAGGCGTGAGTGGTCTGCAATTCAATTTAATGAATCGTGTTCTTACTGTCTCTTATCCCAAAGGGATGCTTCCTGAGATTGTTGCTGCGATCAAATCTCTCGATTACACCCCTGAAGTTCTGGAAGCAAACGAGAGACCGAAGCTCTCCGAATTCAAACCGACCAAGATTGCCTGGTGGAAGTACGTTCTCGGCATTGTTATCGCACTTGGCTCGGAAGCCTGCGAGTACCTCAGCCTTCCTGATTGGCTCTCCATTGTCCTTGCTGTTGCCGCCATCGCTTTGGTCGGACTCGGTACTTACAAAAAAGGCTTCATTGCTATCCGCAACCTGAATTTCAACATGAATGCCCTGATGGCGGTTGCGGTCACCGGCGCGGTTTTGATCGGCTCCTGGCCGGAAGCCGCAATGGTGATGGTTCTCTTCGAATTGTCAGAAGCCATTGAACAGATTTCGCTGGATCGTGCACGCGGTGCGATTCGCAGCCTCCTCTCTCTTGCTCCGCAAACCGCAAGAGTGGAAAAAGACGGAAACTTTATCGAAGTCCCCGCCAAGGAAATCAAGATTGGCGACGTCGTCCGTGTTGTTCCCGGTGAGCGTCTTCCCGTTGACGGCGTTGTTCTGTCCGGACAGACCTCGATCGACCAGTCCCCGATTACCGGCGAATCGATGCCGGTAGAGAAAAAACCGGAAGACAAAGTCTTTGCTGGCACTATTAATAAGAACGGCACGATTACTTATCGTGCAGAATCCGACGTCGACAACTCGATGCCTGCGCGAATTATTTCTGCCATTGAATCGGCCCAGAGCTCTCGTGCTCCCACACAGCGTTTTGTTGACAGCTTCGCCAAAGTCTATACGCCGACCGTCTTTGTGATTGCTGTTTTAACTGCCCTTATTCCTCCTCTTTTTATGGGCGGCGAATGGCTCGACTGGATTTATAAAGGCCTGACGATTCTTGTTATTGCCTGTCCTTGCGCCCTGGTTATTTCTACGCCGGTGACGATCGTTTCCGGATTAGCAACCGCAGCTCGTCGGGGAATTTTGATTAAAGGCGGTGTATACCTTGAAAAAGGCAGAACACTGCAGAGCATCGCCTTTGATAAGACAGGCACTTTGACCAAAGGCAAACCCGCTGTCATCACTTTTGAAAACGCCGGTGCCGGTTTGACGGACGAAGAAATTTTGGACTTGGCGACTGCTCTCGCCGTTCGCAATGATCATCCGGTCAGTAAAGCCGTGTCCGAGTATTCCGCTCAGCAGAAGCCGGCAGGACAAAAAGATGTTCATGGCTTTTATGCCGCTCCCGGACAAGGCGTGATCGGTGAAATCGACGGAACGGAATACTATCTCGGCAACATCAAGGGCCTCGACAAGTTCTACCTTAACGGCCCTGCAGTACGTGCCAAAGTGTCTGAACTGGCTGATCACGGCTACACGCCTTTGATCTTTGCTTCCTCTAAGAAAGTTCTGGCTTATTTCGGCGTTGCCGACAACATCAAGGAGAATGCTCCGGATGTGATCGGTCAGCTAAAAGACCTGGGCGTTAAGACCATTATGCTCACCGGTGATAACGAAAAGGCGGCTCGTCAGATTGCTGAAAAAGTCGGTGTGGACAGAGCTAAAGGAAATCTTCTTCCTGAAGATAAACAGTCCTTGGTCGACAGCATTGCCAAACGTGAAGTGATCGGTATGGTCGGTGACGGCATTAATGATGCTCCTGCTCTTGCCCGTGCAGATATCGGTTTTGCCATGGGCGCAGCAGGAACGGATACGGCGATTGAAACCGCTGACGTTGCCCTGATGGACGATGACCTTCGCAAGCTGCCCGAATTCATCAAGCTCTCAAAGAAGACTTTCCAGCTGTTGGTTGAAAACATTGTGATTGCTCTTTCGATCAAGCTTATCTTCTTTGTTCTGACACTCGCCGGTATCGGAACGATGTGGATGGCAGTATTTGCGGATACCGGAACTTGCCTCATTGTTGTGGCGAACGGGTTAAGAATGCTTCGCTGGAGAGGCTAAGCCAACTAGCTAGATTCAATAACAACAGTCGTCTTTCTGAAATATTGCAGTCTTAAGAGCATCTAGCAGAGGCCGGTCTCTGAACTATAACGGCCTCTTTCTCGGTTTCTTCTTCGTCTCCGTAATCGTCTACCTTTCCCGGGCTCTGCTTCAGGAACAGGAGCACCGAGGAAAATAAAGACTTTACTCGTCAATGCCAAGAATTACAGCAAGTTTCCCAAGAACTTCCTCAATAATATATTGAGGAGCTGTTTCTATGAATCTTGCGTTTCGCTCCACAGGATCGACAGCTTTTATTTGATCGCTGATGACGACGCCCTGTGTCTTAAGGCCGGTTCCTATCAAAGAAACTGTAAAACCCAAAGTGCGGTTTAAGTTTGCACCTTGAGAAATCGGGACACAAATGAAATGTCCAACCATCCGGTTCACTTCTTTAGGAGAAAGAACCAAGGCCGGGCGCGTTCCCTTCTGTTCGGTACCGACAGATGGCTCGAAGTCAATCCAGACGATATCGCCTCGATCAAAAGTTCTCATAGCAACTCACCCCCGGCAGGCTTTGCGTGAAGCCAACTTCTGTCTTTATCCAGCTCAGCTTGAATGAGCTTCTGCTCTTCAAGCAGTTGGTTCAGATCATATTTTGGAAGTGTTCTGCGCTTCTTTTGTCTGGACTCAATAATCAGCTTGCCGTCGTCAAATGTGTATTCAACAGTATCGCCTTCTTTTGCATTCAAAAGTTCAAGCAAAGTTTTAGGAATCGTGGCAACAACAGAACCCCCGACTCTTCTTAATGTCAGAGAAGCCATATCTTTCTCCTAAAGATAATTTTTAGATAACAAATATTATACAGAAAGGAAACAATATAAAAACTGCGCACCAAGCAGAAGCTCCTTCAGCAGCAAAAGAAACTGTGAACAATCCGGCTTATCTCAGTGGTCTTCAATTACCAGTCCGTGGAAATTTGAAGTCGGTGTCAAAGGCTATGCCTGTAAGAGATGCGGCGTAGCTGGTGAAGCAAGAGTCCAACTCGACTAGAAAACCCTACTTCCGTTGTAACGGTATGGACGTAAATTTTCAAGTCCTTTTTCATTTAAATTGGAAGGAGTTTTTTTTTCATCCGGATTAGAGGAAAAATCAAAACCAATCCTGGAAACGCTTTCGTGGTTATTCTGGCGGAAGATTCTTTTTTGACGGTGATTCAAGCAGTTAGTTAGCAAAGCGCTCTGAATGGGTTATTAGTCTTACTCCGTTGAAACACTTAAGTACAAGTACCAAGAATTTGCGTCTAAAATGAAACCATCCTTCAGCAGGCGTATGACTAAATTTGTTTAGGCAACCTGTTGATTTCATTTATTTTCTCTAGGAGAATCTATGAGAATCGTTAAGCTCAGCGCAGCTATTCTTACTGCGTTATTCCTCTCCGCTACAGCTACAGCCGCTACCGTTACTCAGGAAGGTTCCGGTATCGGTAAAGACGGTGAAATCAAAGTCAAAGTTGTATTTGAAGACGGCAAAATCAAGAACGTCGACATTCTTAAACAACAGGAAAATCCTGTTTTGTCTCAGAAGGTTTTTACGGACCTTAAAGATGAAATTGTTAAGACGGATTCCGCTGACCTTGATGTCATTGCCGGAGCGACATACTCTTCCCTTGGTTTGCTTGCTGCAGTAAAAGACGCTGCACAAAAAGCCGGAATTACTTTGAAGAAAGTAGAGAAAAAAGCAGTTAAGGCCCAAGTCGCAATTCCTGCCGAACGTAATTATGACGTCGTCGTGGTCGGTGCCGGCGGTGCAGGCTTTGCCGCCGCTTTAACAGCTAAAGCCCTGGGCGTATCCGTTATTCTCCTGGAAAAAATGCCTCAGGTCGGCGGTAACTCTTTGATTTCCGGCGCAGAAATGAATGTGGCACAAAGCTGGATTCAAAAAGAACTCGGCATTAAAGATTCTCCGGAACTGCACGCTCAAGATACCCTCAAGGGCGGCGATTACAAGGGCGACCCCGCTGTTGTCGAAACCATGACGCACGGTGCATTGCCCGCAGCTGAATGGCTGAAGAACACTGTCGGTATCAGATATGAACCGCATAACCTCTTCCAGTTCGGCGGAAACTCCGTTAAACGCGCTCTGATTCCTGTCGGTCAGACCGGAACCGAATACATTACAAAACTTTCTGCTTTGGCTCAGAAAGAAAAGATTCCTGTCGTCACCGGCATGAAAGCTGTTGCTTTGATTAAGAACAAAGACGGCCGCGTAGTCGGTGTGAGCTGCGAATCGAACGGCAAGAAGTATGATTTCTACGCTAAGGGCGGCATTATCTTGGCAACAGGCGGATTCGGTGCCAATGCAGCCATGGTTAAGAAATACAACCCGAGCCTCGACGAACGCTTCAAGACGACGGACGCTCCGGGAACTACCGGTGAAGCACTTTACATGGCTCAGAAAGCCGGCGCTGAATTGGTCAACATGCAGTACATCCAGACCTATCCGATTTGTGACCCGATTTCCGGCGTGATCGAGCTGATTGCCGACGCAAGATTTGACGGAGCCATCCTTATTAATCAGGAAGGCAAACGCTTCGTCGAAGAACTTCAGCGCCGTGACGTGATTTCTCACGCTATTCTTAATCAGCCGGGTTCTTACTGCTATGTCCTTTGGAACGACAATATCGGCAAGATCTCCAATACCGTTAAGGCTCATCCGGAAGAATACGAAACCTTCACAAAACAGGGCGTTATGCACACCGCTGACAACCTGAAAGAAGTTGCTGACTTCTTCAAGATTCCGTATGACAATCTCAAAGCCACTGTGGATCGTGTCAGCCAGATGGCTAAAGACGGCGGCAAAGACTTAGACTTCCACAACCGCGGCGGTCTGAAAGATTTGTCGACCGGCAAGTACTACATCATCAAGGCTGTTCCTTCGATTCACCATACGATGGGCGGCGTCCGCATCAATCCGAAGGCTGAAGCACTCGATAAGAACGGTAAACCCGTTCCCGGTCTTTATGCTGCCGGCGAAGTTACGGGCTGCACTCATGGTACGAACCGTTTAGGCGGCAATGCCTACACCGACATTATGGTCTTCGGCCGTATTGCAGGTGAACAGGCTGCACAAGCGGCCAAGGCTACGAAATAAAAAATTGAGGCCGGCATTGCTGCCGGCCCCATGCCTACAAGCGATCTTCGGGTCGCTTTTTTATTGGATTTCACTGAGCCGAGCCATTCTGATCTGGTTGCGAATCCAGGAAGAGCCGCCTAAAACTTTAAGTTTTTCTTTGTCTTCTTCCGTCAGCAGAATCGTTGTGCGAATTAACGGCTTGTCGTCTAAGCTCGGACGACCTCTTTTAGCCAGAGCCCACTGGAGATCCAAAGTGCTTTCCAAGTCGCCTTTATTCTCATTTTCTTTGTTCAGGAAAGAGGCAAGTTTGAGAATGTCGGGCTGAAGAGAAGCCAAAGCATCTTTGAAGTTTTCTCTTTCCTTTGTAGTGAAGGATTCGCAGTCGATCGGGAAAATTTCTTTTTCAGTCACTTTGGCAGAGCCGAAGCAGCCGGCTTTGCTGAAAAAGTAAGCGTAGTAAGCGCGGTCATCACCGATGAAGTCGGTGTCATTGCGGCGAAGTTCGACACGGACATCAACACTGTTCTTCTTTAATGTAATCGTCATTTCGTTTCACCTGACAAGCAATTGAATTTCGATATGCATATAATAATATTGTCCATATAAAAATAAAATAGATATGCACTTAATAAATGAAACTAATTGTAAATCCATCCTTATTTTTTCTTTGTGAAAAGAAATTCGGACTTTTGATGTCCGGTTTTTATGAAGTTTAGAAAAACTTTCACACGCAATACGCTTTGTTTTAGAAGGATTTTTTCTCAGGCTCGACTAGAATGACACCTTCGAATAAGGATGGCAAGAAATGAATGGTCAGTTATTAGCAGCGGCTCCGATGGAAGGTCTTACGACAGCGGTATTTCGTCGTTTGCACCATCAGTATTTCGGAGGAACTGACCTTTACTACATTCCTTTCATTACGCCAACCGTTGAACCTAAATTCACGGACCGACATCTCAAGGAGCTTTCTCCTGAAGTAAATGCCGGTATTCCGGTGGTTCCTCAGCTTTTGAGCAACCGTTCTGCTGATTTCATCTGGGCCGCTAAAGCTCTTCAGGATTTGGGCTATAAAGAAGTCAACCTTAACCTCGGCTGCCCTTCCGGCACCGTTGTAGCCAAAGGAAAAGGTTCAGGTTTTTTAAGAGATCTCTACGCATTGGAACGTTTCCTGGATGAAATTTTCAGTGCCGGGATTACTGTACCGATTTCTATCAAGACAAGGCTCGGATGGGCGAACACGGAAGAGTTCGGAGACATCCTCAATTTATATAAAAAATATCCGCTTTCTTTTTTGATTGTTCACATGCGTTTGAAGACGGATCAATACAAAGGAGAAGTTAGGAAGGAAGCGCTTCTTGAGCATCTCGACGAAATCCCGTTCCCTCTGGGCGTAAACGGAGACATGATCACAACGGCCGACATGACGGATTTCTCTAAAACATTCCGCGAGCCTAAGATGCTCATGGTCGGCCGTGCACTGATGGCCGATCCGGCTCTCTTCCGTAAATATAAAGGCGGTCCGGCTGCCAGCCTCGAAGAAATTAAAAATTTCACGACCGCTCTTTTCGATGCTTATACGGAAGCCTTCCAGAACCGTCGAAATGCCATGATGCGCATGAAAGAGTTTTGGTTTTTCCAAGCTAATCTCTTTGAAGAAAATCCGAAGGCTTTTAAAAATATCTTTAAAAGCAAAACAGAAGAAGACTTTTTGGCTGCCATTGAAGAAATTGAAGCGGGTCGTCTTTTGACGGACGCCCGCTTCGGTTGGAAAAAGCCGTTGTAACCGACTCTAAGAATTTGTTACGCCGGTCGCTTCGAGGATTTTTGGCGGATATAGAAAGCCATCAGATTCAAAGCGAATACTGTCATCAGAAGAACCAGAGCTGTTGCACACTGAATCGGCACCGCTTTATCCGGATTCATGCCGGTCGTGGCCAACACATAGATGTGATACGGCAACGACATTACCGCGGCGAACGGAGAATTCGGCAAGTTGGTCGTCGATACTACGGCTGCTGTAAACATGATGGCGCTCGTTTCTCCGGCTGCTCTGGCCAATCCCAAGATGGCGCCGGTCAAAATTCCCGGAAGTGCGGCCGGAAGAACTGTACGAAGAACAGTCTGAGTTTTGCTGGCGCCCAATGCAAGAGAGGATTCTCTCCAGCTGTTCGGTATTTGAGAAAGTGTTTCTCGGACGGTATTGATGACGATCGGAAGCGTGAGAACTGCTAAAGTCAGGATCCCGGCAATCGCACTGACGCCTAAACCGCAAACGGTGACAAAGAAAGCTAATCCGAACAAACCGAAAACAATGGACGGAACGCCGGCAAGATTGGCGACGGCCAAAGTGATGAGCTTTTTAAGCGGACCTTCTTTTGCGTATTCATTGAGCCAGACGGCGCAGACAATTCCGAGAGGCAGTGCAACAGCCATAGCCCCGATGGACAGAATCGCAGTGCCGATGATGCAAGGCAGAATCCCGCCCTCTTCCATCATTTTTTCCGGAAAGGAAGAAAGAAATGAAGGAGAAAGCGTTCCGGCTCCGTGGTAACAAATGTAGCCAAGCGAAGCGAGAAATAAGGCGACCACGATCCAAGCACCGGTCTTAATCATAAAAAGACCAGCATACTCTTTAAATGTTCTTCGATCTCGTAAGGTTATGGATAGATTCATTGAAGTTCCTGTGTTAGTTCGAGGCTTTTAATTTGTATTTCTGAGAAACCAGGAACGCCGCCAGATTGCACAGAAAGGTAAAGAAAAACAGTACGATGCCGATGGCAAACAAAGCATGGTAGTGAGAGCTTCCGAATGGCGACTCAGCCATTTCAGCAACAATGGATGCCGGCATCGGTCTGACCGGATCAAACAAACTTTCGGGAATGAGTGCCGCACCGCCTGCTACCATCAAAACAACCATGGTTTCTCCGATCACGCGGCTCAATCCCAGCATTACTCCGGTCGCAATTCCGGAAAAAGCAGCCGGGACCGTGACGGTGGTCAGTGTTTCCCAATGCGTGGCGCCGAGTGCCAGAGACGACTCTTTTAGGCTTCTGGGAACTGAGCGAAGAGCGTCTTCGGAAATGGTACAAATCGTCGGAACGGCCATGAGCGCCAGCAAAATGGCGGCATTCAATACATTCAGTCCGGTCGGAGCTCCGAAATAATCCTGCAGGAAAGGTGCCAAAACAGTCATGCCGACAAAGCCGATCACAACGGAAGGCATTGCAGCCAAAAGTTCGATGAACGGTTTAAAAATGGACCGTAATCTTGACGAAGCAATTTCAGATAAGTAGACAGCGCAGAGGATCCCGAGAGGTATGGCCATTACGGCGGCGAGCAGCGTGACCGAGACAGATCCGATGATTAAAGGAAATATTCCGAAAGACGGAGGATCTTCCGTCGGGTACCAGTCGTGACCGGTCAGAAAATGTTTGAGAGATATTGTCTCGAGGACCGGCATCCCCTCTTTAAACAAGAACCAGACGATTCCGGCGAGGCCGGCAAGAGTAAGAAGAGCTAAAAATAAAAGAGATTTTTCAAAAATGAAATCCTTGATGGTTCGCTTCACTAGAAGACTCCGAGATTTCAATCACCTTTGCGGCTCCGGCTATTCAGTGCCGGTCACAGCGAAAATGACGGAAACGGTTGGAAAGCTTACTTCGATCTTCAAGCTTTCTGTCAGAGAGATCTGAAATTAACGTTTGGCAGGCGGAATAAAACCGACTTCTTTGATCAGGCTTCGGCCTTCTTCAGACAGGCAGAAGTCCGTTACTTTTTTTACGGCCCCTTGCGGCTGATGATTTGTGTAGAGATAAAGATCGCGTGAGAGCGGCCATTTGCCGTTTTTTGCGGTCTCGGGTGTTGCCTTAATCCCGTTGATTTCAACCGCCTTGATGATCGGGACTACGTAACCGAGGCCGACATATCCGATCGCGTTTGGATTCCTAGAGACGGTTTGAACTACGGTCCCGTTGGAGCTTTGCAGAAGTGCTCTCGGGCTGACGCGCTGATTTTTCATGACCAGAGATTCCCAGGTTTCAAAAGTTCCCGAAGATGTATCTCTGGATACCAAGACAATCGGAGCATCCGGTCCGCCGACCTCTTTCCAGTTCTTGATTTCACCCTTGTAGATTTTTCTCAAGTCGTCCAAAGAGAGATTCTTGAGGGAGTTTTTAGGATTGACGATCGGAACAATTGCGTCAACCGCTACCGGAATTTCAAAGGGTTTTACGCCCTTTTCTTCAGCCGCCTTCATTTCTTTATCTTTAATTTTTCTGGAGCTCATGGCGATTTGTGTCAGCTGCTCATTCAGAGCCTTGATTCCGTTGCCGGAGCCGCCTCCGGAGAGTTCGATGACAACCGAAGGATCTTTTTGCATGAGGTGCTCAGAGATTTTTTGCATGACCGGCAAGACGGTTGTTGAACCGGAAACCGTCACGTTTTCTTTTGCCATGGAAGAAGCGGAAACAGCCATGGCAGACAAAGCAAGTAAGGAAATTAAATAATTTTTTCTCATAAATTCTCCTATGTTTTATTAACAAGTTTTTTTGTTCCAAGAAAGAAATTGTTTTTCCTCAAGGAACACGGCGAATACTAGAAGTAAAAAATGACAAGAAAATTACAGTTCTGTGAAATTTTTATGACAATAAATCAAAGAGTAAGTTGTCATTAAATTGACATATTCCTGACATTTAGTTGTCATAAAAGCAAAATACAATTTTCGCGAATTTGAAAATGAATCAGGAATGTTGAAAAAGTAAATATGCAAGTAAATAATGAATTTACAAAATTGAGCGCTTCTAATTTGAATTTCTTTTACGGCTCAAAACAGGTATTAAAAAATATTTCTCTCTCTTTCAACAAAAAAGAAATCACCGCCTTAATCGGACCGTCAGGCTGCGGGAAAAGTACTTTTCTGCGCACCTTGAATCGAATGAATGATTTAATTGAAGGTGCGCGTCTTGAAGGATCTATCAAATTCGGTGATGAAGAAATCAACCATCCGCATTGCGATGTGGTTGAACTGAGACGAAGAATCGGAATGGTTTTTCAGAGACCGACGCCGTTTGCTAAAAGCATTTTCGAAAATGTGGTCTATGGTCTGAAAGTTTCCGGCGTTACAAACAAATCGCTTTTGATGGAAAAGGCGGAAGAAAGTCTTCGAAGAGCCGCTCTATGGGACGAAGTCAAGGATCGCCTCAAGGACTCTGCCCTTTCTCTTTCCGGCGGTCAGCAGCAAAGATTATGTATTGCTCGGGCCTTGGCCGTAGAACCCGAAGTGCTGCTGATGGATGAACCGGCGAGTGCGTTAGATCCGATTGCGACAGAAAAACTCGAACATGGCATGGAGGAACTCAAGAAGGATCTTTGCATCATCATCGTCACCCATAACATGCAGCAGGCCATGCGAATTTCGGACAATACAGCTTTCTTCTACATGGGTGAGTTGGTCGAACACGGTCCGACGAAAAAGATCTTTTCGAATGCCACTGAAGAAAAAACTCGTCAGTACGTGAGCGGAAGCTTCGGCTAACAGCAATTAAGAAAAAACCGCGGACGTCAGCCGCGGTTGAGTCGTAATTTTAGAAATTAGATTTCTTTCAAAGCCTTTTGGACGAACTCGTCGAAGGCTTCAACTTTTTTCGGTTCGACCAAGGTGTCGAGAATTTCGCCTTTGTTAATCAAAAGAAGCGTCGGGATGTGGCGGACACGGAATTTAGCGTTGAGACCTGCTTCGGTATCGAAATCACAGTGGGCAAACTGAATCTTGTCATGGTACTTCTGAGCATATTCCATGAACATCGGTTGGATTCGCTTGCAGTCAATGCACCAAGAAGCGCCGATTGCTAAAAGAACCGGTTTGGCGCTTTTCACGACGGTGTCTTCGTAATTTGCTTCTGTGACGTGGAGAACGATTTCATCAGCCATTCATTACCTCTTCTATCTAGAAAATCGTGAGTAAAAATTTAATTAAAAGCGTATTGGAGATCGCCAAGAGAATCAAGCCTACTACGCAGACGACCAGGAAGCCGTCGGTATTCGGGCCGTATTTTTCGCAAAGGCTCTGCATGTTGCTGAGTCCGTTGGCGGCCATCCCCATGGAGAATGCCAAACCTCCGACCGCAATGAGCATCCCTCGGAAGTCCTTGCCTAAAAGATTGAAATAGACAAAGCGGGCAAATAAAACATTAACGATGAGCTCGAGGAAGAATACAGCGATGATCGGCGCTGAGAGATCAAAGATCAAATCCAGCTGAAGCGCGCATGTTGAAACCAAAATGAAAAGAATCAGAAAGATCTTCGTCATAGTCCTTAGTGCGAGACCGTCAACGCTGAACCAGCCTGTGGAATCTGCAAAGTTTCTGGCGATCAGTGCGCAAACCATGCAGACGGTGTAGTCAGGAATCAAAACGCTCGTAAACAGTTTCTGATTGATTAGATGCCCGAGGGCCATACATACGAAGCAAATAGCAATGATCTTGATGCATTCAACCGTATGGGTTTGGTAAAAAGGTTTAGTGCTTCGCTGAATGGAACGAATAAGCCTCGCATTGTCGAATTCGGTGCGGCTGGGATTTTTGAGGTCGTATCTTTTAATGAGGTATTCGCCCATCGGAGCGCTGACCATCATGGAGCAAACCATGCCCAATGTTGCAACTCCCAAGGCGGCTTCGGCGGCGCCGGAGAATTTATCTAGCTGCTCAACTGCGGGAATGAAACTTGAAAGCGTTTCCGTTCCGCCCATCATGGATATTGTGCCCATGAGCAGTCCGAGATGCTGGTGCATGCCTAAGGCTTGTGCCGCAGTGAGTCCGATGAGTGCCTGAAGCACGCCTAAGACCATTGCCAAAGACCAAAACATGATGGAGATGACAAATCCGGTTTTAATGAGCTTCCAGCTCCCCATCAGAGCCATCATGGTGAGAAAGAACTGGAAAATCAGTGCATTAAGGTCCGGATTTAGGACCACGACCGCGGTCTTGGAAATTTTTAGGCATGCAAAAACAATTGCTGCCGGCAAACCGCCGATAAAGGGAACAGGAATGGATAGGTCCTGCAGAAGCTTGATTTCAGATTTAATCCAGCGGCCAAGAAAGTAACAAAGACAGGCAATTCCTAAGATAAAAAAATTATCCAAATGAATGTGTAAGACGCCGTCGACGCTTGTAAAGTCCATGAGACTGCCTTTGTTTTGAGTTGTCCGGTGCTCGTTACGGATCGAAAAACTATAATCGCTTCAGATCCGAATAGTATATTCTCCACTGAATTCAAACACTCGAACCACGATATGCCGATCGAACTAAAACCCGTCACGCTTAACGAATTACCGCTTCTACAAGAACAACTGCCAAAACTTCAAAACGGAGACTGCAACCTTTCTATCGCCTCCGTCATCGGACGCTCTAAGGAATACAACATAAAATGGGGAATTTCTCAGGGTGAATTAGTATTGAATTGGGCCCCTTATCCGGATATTCCGCCCGCTTATGTGATTCCGCTTCGCAGTGAAAACGCATTGGCCATCATTGAGGACATCGCATCTGAGTGCCAGTGCTGCAAGGAACCGGTGATTTTGTTCGGACGTTTTACGTTCATGACGGAAAGAATTTCCGAGCTGATGAGATATCGCAACTTCATTACGGTGTCTTCTAATTCCTGGTGGGATTATGTCTATGAACGTGACAAGATCGAAAACTTGGAAGGCAGAGAATTACACGGCAAGCGAAATTTCAATAAGAGATTTTATAAGGCCTATCCGAACGCTCAGTTCGTATCCTTCACGCCGGAACTCATTGAAAAAGCAAGAGTATTTCTGAAGAACTGGTATGCCAACTACAGCGAAATGACAAAGAGTCTAGAAGCTGAGCGGGACGCTATCGAGCTTGCCTTCGATCATTTTGACGAGTTCTGCTTGATCGGCGGCGCTTTAATGGACGGAGACAATATGTACGGCTTTACCTATGGCTCTGACGTCGGTGAAAACATTTTCTCAGTTCACATTGAAAAGGCAGATCGCACGGTTACCGGTGCCTACCCTGCCTTGGCCAGCGCTTTGTGCAAGACGCTTCCGGAACGTTTTACTCAGATTAACCGTGAAGAAGACTTAGGTATTCCGGGTTTAAGAAAAGCCAAAGAAGACTGGGCTCCTTCGACCATGATCAGAAAGACGCTGCTGAAGCTGCAGCGTGCTATTCCAGAACCTATCTAATCCTCTGAATGCGCTGTCGGTTAAGAATAGTTTTCCAGGAGCGCGCCGACAGCGTTCCAATCTTTATTAAAAATCAGCTTTAAAGGAACCGGAACGGTGGCTTCCGGGTCTTTGGGTTGGTATGACTTTGCGCCGATGGAAGAAAGTGCCTCATGAAGGAGGCCGACCTTCGTCTCAAGCTCCTTACATCCCAACGTTTCTCTTTCTTTCTCCAATTCATTGAAAATCAACAGATTAATTTCCGGCATTTTTGCGTCTTCTCTCAAAATGAATGCGGGAATGAGATTGTCGGTTCGGAGAAGATTTTCAAATCCGAAATGCTGAATTGATGAATGGAACCCTTCCATATCTCCGTTCCAATCGGAAAGAGAATCTAAGCCGCTTTTCAGATAGCTCATTAATTGTTCGACGGGTTTAGAAATTCCAGTTCGATCGGATAAAGAAAAATCGCGAGCCCAGACAACCTCCTCTTCGAAGTCAACTTTGTTGATGATGCGAAGAAGAAGATAGTCATTGCCCTTTTTATCAAGGGAAAAATAATCTTGAATCATTTGGCCCGCCTTATTTCAATGGAACAGCAAGACTAAATGTTAGTCGAAGATGGAAGGTAAAGGTTCCGGCCATCTGTTTTCGATGTCCGGGTCACGAAGAATCCATTCTTCTGCGCCGTCTTCAAGCTGAAAACTTCGACATCCATTGAATAAGAAATCTAAGTAATATTCCATGAACATGAATGCTGCGGTAAAAGTTTCTTCGTCACTGGAGCCTTTGTAGACGGTCGCGATTTCCTCATCCATTGTGTCTCCAAGGTTCCCGCCCCGAGCGTTTATGACCTTTTTCATCGCCCACCAGTATGGACCATATTCCAGATAACTCTTCGGTTCGTATTTAATTTGACTGAGTACGAGCTCGGTTCCGTATGCGACGATATCTGAGCGTTTCTTGTTTTTGAGCAGACCGGCCTTGTTATTGGCCGCTTTGGCTTTCAAAGTTGCGTCAGAGTAAATATAGCGGTTATAGCCCATTTCTACTTCTTGCCTCCAAAGGTTGGAAATTGATTGATCGGTTTTCAGATCAACCTTTTGAATTCGGAAATTTCCGATCCCGATGATCTCTAAGTTATGAGATGATGAAAGTCCCAAGTTTACTTGGTGATCCGGCCTTCTTGAGTATTTGCGTCCACTCTATCCCGGGCGCGAAGAAATGTAGGCCTTTTCTTTACCTGTAGCCACTTCCGTAAAGCATAGACAAAGTAAAGAGCCAAGAAACCGGCTGTGAATACAAGGACTTGAGTTTTATCATGAGGTGGAAGGTTTGAGTATTTTTTCTGACAGCCTCAAACTTTTTGACTCATACTAGCAACGGCCAGCCGTTCGGTGACATGTAACAGAGAACTTAGATTCTCGACCGGAGCAGCCCCGCTTTTCTTTGTTCTTCTTATGGTTCTTTTTCAGATTCCATATTTGAAATTTTGACCGTTTCAGTTGAAACAATACAAGACGGAAGAATATCTTGGAAGATTTTGAGAATGGAATGCAGAACGGAATAATCAGTTTGAAGTGGTGGAGATAATGGGGATCGAACCCACGACCTCTGCATTGCGAACGCAGCGCTCTCCCAGCTGAGCTATATCCCCACCGGCGTGAAAAACTCACAGGCAGAATGATGCACTAAATTACAAATAATTTCAACTTCATTCAAAAATATTTTTATTTGCCCGTTAAGTAGACGCGACGAGTCTTGATCACCTCAATAGCGTCTGCTCCGTTTAAATTCTGTGCCTTTCTGAGATCCTCGGCACTCATTCTCTTTTCTAAGGCTTCAAAAGCTTTGACCTGATCTTCAGGCGCATCTTTCTGCAGTACACAATCGTTGAGGATGGCATATGCTGTGACGGGATCCCCGCCCAGCCAATTCGGAGTGGCTAACTTCATAGCATAGCTGCAGACATTTGCTTTATTGCCCTTCTGCACGGCTGCTAGAGCCAAGGCTCCGCCGATATCGAAGTTTTTGCGGACACCGATGCCATTCCAATATTTCTCGGCGTTTTCTTCCAGCTCTTCCGGTTTAGCCCGAGCGATGTACATGTCAAGATACTTCTGAGCGTCCTCATGGTTTTTAACCGCACGAGGTCCGGACAACTCTAATCCGACTAACGTCAGTAAATCTTCATTAGAAGCGATAGGAGCGGCCTTTTTCATCCAGTAAACAGCTTTGGCCGGATTTTTGGGAACGCCGTCTGCACCGTAAAGATAGATTCTTCCTGTCTGAAGTTCTGCTGCAGTGAGGCCCATTTCAGCGGCCTTCTCAAAGCACTTGAGTGCTTCGGGCACTTCCTTTGCATTCCAATAGAGTTCACCGAGGTAGTAAGTTCCGTTAACACTGCCCTTGTCTGCTGCGGCTTTTGCCCAGTATCTGGCCTTTTCAGGATTCTTTGTCAGCCGCAAGCCGTGTCCGAAGGAATAGCTGATTGTATAAAGCTCCTGAGGAGAAGCGTTTAGCAAGATGGAATCAATATATTCCTGCCCTGTCTGTTTGGACTGTTCGTTATCAGCTTGAGAAAGCAGTCGTTCTCCGGTCATCACTCTGGAAAGCGCATGACCGTTTTCTGCAGCTTTGCGAATCCAGTCATATCCTAAGTTTTCGTCTTTTTCGACGCCTCTGCCTTCAAGATAAGAAATACCTAAAGCGGCTTGTGCCGGCGCATAGTCAAGAGAAGCGGCTTTTTGAATTAGTTCTAAGGCTTTTTCCTGTGACTGTTCGACCCCTGTTCCTTTCCTGTAAAGAGCGGATAAACGCATCATGGCTTTCGGGCTGCCGAGATCTGCTGCCTGTCCATAAAGAACGGCGGCTTTAGACAGATCAACGGGAACCCCTTCTCCGTACAGCTGGATTTCGGCCTGTTCGATCAATTCATTGATCTTCTTTTTTCTTGCCTGAATTTGCTCCTCAGACTCTTTTGTTTCTAAGACTGTTGCTGCTGGTTTGACTTCTATTTCGCTGTTTGCTTCCTGAGTCGGCTCTGAGGCCGCAGCTTCGTTTTTGTCTTCCGTTTGAACAGCCGGTTCTTCTTTCACGGTATCCGCGGATTGAGCGGCCGCAAAACCGCCGGAAGCGATGCACATTCCATAAACTAAAGAACACACAAGTCGGTAAACCATTATCGTTGTCTCCTATTTGTGCCGTCATTTTTGCAGAATTTCTCAGTGAGTAACAAAATTATTTTTTCATTCGCTGGAATTGAGGTGAAATTTCTTTCGAAGTCACCGGTTGATCCCAAGAACCCCAGAGTATCCCGAGATTTCGTTCGTCTTTTTGTTTTTGCAAACTAATTTTTTCGGCGAATTTTCGTACTGAAAATTGTCTTTTTTAGGTCCACGAATAACCCCGCAATTTAAATAAGGATCTACGAAATATTTGGATGAAGTAATGCATTCGGAAGATGACATTGTTAGTGGATATTCCTCGTATAACTTCTTTTGGCTATTGAAAAATAGAAAACGTTAGACAGGGGGAATATAAAAAATACAAAACAAAGAAACAGCTGAAGGGGAAATCCTCTCTTTCTACGAGTTTTGTCACCCATTTTCTCTAAGTAAAATTACCATTATTTGTCAGATTTCCCATTTTGGTAAATTTAAAAAATTAGTAAGTAGATACACGGGCATACGTGATTCTTTTTACTCGATTTTCCTAACTATTATCCCTATTGTGTTATAGGGGTAACATTAATGTCATAAAAAGATAATTTATTTGAGAAGGCCTTATATGAAAAACGCACGCTGGGTAAGGCTCGCAGATGATCTGACTCGTGGTATCACCAACGGTGATTATCCCCTCGATTCGTATTTGCCAACCGAGATGGAGCTCTGTGAGAAATATAACGTTAGTAGGTATACCGTCCGACTCGCACTTGCAGACCTCACACGTATGGGGCTGATTAAACGGTGGCCAAGATTGGGTTCTAAAGTCGTGTCCGTGGGATTCGACGAGACCTATGCCCATACCTACACCTCATTTGCGGATATCGACGGTTTGTCCTCTACACATAAAAGAGTTGTTCAGGGAACTCAGGAATGTGTTGTTGACCACGTTCTTGCCAAGAGATTGGAATGCGAGAGGTACCTGCGCTTCCTGCGTTAAGTTTAATCGACTGGTTCGACTGCATTGAATTGACGAGCCTAAAGAGTGAGGTTGGGACCGTTACACAGAGAAGCGGAGATACGAAACGTGACCGATTGTTCTTTACATTGCTGGGGATACCGGGATTTGAAGAGAAGCCGCAGTATCAGCTAAAGGTCAGTCCATAGAAATCTGATGTGACCTTTATCCGACGTTTAGGTTTCTAATGTCCGAACCAATCCGACAGACAACGGAAAGCCTGTTGTTTGGACGGCCGTTTATGTGAACGCCGCATACTCCCGTCTGCCGGATTTGGCTCGGTTAAATCCTTTAGTCCTTCTTTCAACACTGATCGGGAAAGAATACGGGGAAAAGTGTCTTGAAGTCGTCCAGAAGATTTCCGCCGTTCCCCTTCCTGCAGAAGCCGCAATGTATCTGGATGCTCAGGTCGGCTCACCTTCTCTCCGTATTCTCCGCCACTACATGGGTATTAAGCGGAACATCCTCGAAATTTCGGAGTCTTACCATCCGGGAGACCGCTACGCATTGACAATGAATATGCGAGCTAACCGCTGAAAAGTTAATTGATAGAATGCAATATGTAAAGCATTCGACTCACGAATAAAGAGGATCCGAGCTGCCTTACAGGCAGCTCTTCTTATATAGGCTGTTAGGAAAGTGGCAGAAATTTCTTGGAAACGAAAACCCGGACAAAAAATGGCACCTCTGGCCGAACGCCTAAAAAAATTAGGTTTGGTCAGCGATTGGGATTTTGTCCTTCATTTGCCTCTTCGATATGAAGATGAGACTTCTATTACGCCTATCGAGGAGCTTGAGGTCGGTGTCGATGCGCAGGTAGAAGGCGTTGTCACTAACAACAGCGACAATCGGTTCGGAAATTTTGAGGCTTGGATCGATGACGAAACCGATATGCTCAAGGCTCGGTTTATTCACTATTACCCTTCTATTCGTGAATTGCTGAAAGTCGGAAAACGCGTCCGACTCTACGGAAACCCGCGCGCCGCCTTCGGCGGCGGCCTTGAAATGATCCATCCGAAGGTTCGCGCACCGAAAGCCGAAGGCGATCTGCCCAAAACATTGACACCTGTATACCCTGCCGGTGAAGGTGTCACTCAGCTTTGGCTCAGAAAGCGCATTGACCGTGCTTTAATGGACGTGGATATCTCCGACCTCTTGACCGAAGAAGAGCGGCAGGAACTGCACCTTCCTGGACTTGCTGAGGCGATTAATTCTTTGCACCACCCGAAAGCCGGGGCTCCGATCGGCCCTTTGCAGAATCGAACGGATCCGGCTTGGCAGCGTCTGAAATTCGATGAGCTTTTGGCTCAGCAGATTTCCCTTAAAAAATCTCGTGAAATGCGGGATATGAACAAGGGCCCGGTGATGCCGCTGCGTAAAGGCGATAACAGTTCTCTGACGGCAAAGTTTTTCCATTCTCTGCCCTTCAAACTGACGAAGGCTCAAATCCGTGTCTGGAAAGATATTTACGAGTCGCTTGGAAGCGAACGTCCCATGAATCGATTGGTTCAGGGCGATGTCGGCAGCGGCAAAACCGTTATCGCAGCCCTTGCCGCATGTCAGGCGATCGACGCCGGCTATCAGGCCGCTCTTATGGCGCCGACGGAAATTTTAGCCGAGCAGCACTTCAAAAAGATTATTTCCTGGCTGGAGCCTTTTGGCGTCCGTGTGGTTTGGCTCTCGGGCAAACAAAAAGCCAAAGAAAAGCGAGAGGCTCTTGCGGCAATCGAAGACGGTGCCGAACTGGTGGTTGGAACTCACGCAATTATTCAGCCGGACGTCAAATTCAAAGCATTAGGGCTTGCCATCGTAGATGAACAGCACCGTTTTGGCGTGGACCAGCGCCTGGCAATACGTGCTCAGCAAAACGGCATGATGCCGCACCTACTGATGCTGTCGGCAACACCGATTCCTCGAACCCTGGCCATGAGCTACCTGGCGGATATTGACGTATCCGTTATTGATGAACTGCCTCCCGGAAGGCAGGAAATTTCGACGAAATTGGTATCCATGAGCCGCAAAGGCGATTTAGTCGAATGGATCGGCAAGTCTTTATCAGCCGGTCTGCAGGCTTATTGGGTCTGTCCGCTCATCGAAGAAAGCGAAAAAGTTGACCTTACCGCAGCCACTGAGACATGTGAAGAAATCAAACAAATTCTCCCTCAGTTCAAGATTGAGCTTCTGCACGGCAAGATGACGCCGGAAGACAAGAACGCTGTCATGGAGCGGTTTGTTAAAGGAGAAACGAAGCTTTTAGTGTCTACAACTGTGATTGAAGTGGGTGTCGATGTTCCGAACGCTTCGATTATGGTTATAGAACACGCTGAACGTTTCGGGCTCGCCCAGCTCCATCAGCTCAGAGGACGCGTCGGCCGAGGATCGATCAAGAGTTATTGCTTTGCGATTTTCGGCGACCAGCTTTCAAAGATCGGCAAAGAACGTCTCCAGGTATTCAATGACACAACAGACGGCTTTGAAATTTCCAGAAGAGACTTGGAGTTGAGAGGCCCGGGTGAGTTTTTAGGCGCTCGTCAGAGCGGAGCTGCCCTTCTGCGTTTTGCAGATTTTGAAACCGACGGCTTCTTAGTCGAGAAAGCCATGGCGATGGCAGATAAATGGATTCGTGAAAAAGATCCGCGGGCAGAAAAGCATGCTGCTCGCTGGTATCAGTCTAAAGAAAAGTATTTAGAAGCCTAAAAAGCAGAGGCCTTCTTCGAAGGCCTCGTTCCAATAATTATTTGTTCGAAGCTTCTACGCTTTCATGGAAAGCGTCGCCGAGTTCGACGGCACGCTTCTTGCAGGCGTCCATCGCATCCTGCATCATTTCCATAAAGTGACGGTCATTCATGACTTTGAGCGCTTCATAAGTTGTGCCGCCCTTGCTCGTTACCTTTTCACGAAGGACAGACGGCGACTCACCGCTGCGCTTTGCCAGTTCGGCTGAACCGAGAACCGTTGCGATGGCCATTCTCTTGGCCTGGACATCGTTAAAGCCATAACGAAGTCCGGCTTCGGTTAGGGCTTCAATAAATCTGAAGACATAAGCGGGACCGGAACCGCTGATTGCTGTTACGCCGTCCAGCTCTTCTTCTTTCGTACACCAAATCAAATCGCCGCAGGCTGCAAAAACTTTGACAATAAAGCGATGGTCGGGCTCTGCTTCGGGTGTGGAATAAAGTCCGCAGACGCCGAGGCCGATTTTCATGGGTGTATTCGGCATAGTACGGCAAATGCAGTTATGGCCGATCATGGCCTCCAGGTCTTTAACTCGAACGCCGGCAGCAATAGAAATGACCAATGCATCTTCAATCCATTCTTTGGAAGCGTTGATTGCGTCCGGGAGCTGCTGTGGTTTAACGGCCAAAACAACAGCGTCAATCTCTGCGAGCCAGGAGCCCGGTTCTTTGTGCGTATGAACGCCGTAAGCCGATGCAAGGTGCTCCAATTTCTCTTCATTGTGATCAATGACGTGAATATCGGTGCCCTTCCAATCACTGGAAACCATCTTAGAAATGATGGCTTCGCCCATATTGCCGCCTCCGATAAAGGCGATTGTTTTTCTGTCCATGCTTTTTACTCCTTCTTGGTATAGTCTCGAGGTCCGAAAATTGCCGAGCCGACTCTTACCATGGTACTCCCGCATTCCACAGCTTCTGCCATATCTGCACTCATGCCCATCGAGAGCGTGTCGATATCAAAATTCAGCTCATCTCTTAAATGCAGGAAGATTGCATGCATTTCTTTGAGCGGAGCCTTTTTGCCCTCTTCATTATCCGAAGGTGCCGGAATGGCCATGATGCCTCGAAGCTTCAAGTTCGGAAGCAATGTGATGGCTTGAGCAAGTGCCGGGACGTCGGCCGGCTGGCAGCCGCTTTTGCTCTCTTCGTCAGAGATATGAACTTCGATTAACACATTTAAGGGAGGCATATCTGCGGGTCTTTGCTCAGAAAGCCGCTGTGCGATTTTTAAGCGGTCTACCGTCTGAACCCAATCGAAATGTTCAGCTACAGGGCGGGTTTTGTTGGACTGAAGGTGTCCGATAAAGTGCCAGGTTATCGCCAGTTCAGGATGCATCTTTTTAAAATATTCGATTTTTTCGCACCCTTCTTGGACGTAGTTCTCCCCGAAGGTCCTCATGCCGCATTTAACTGCTTCTTCTAATGCCTCAATGCCGAACGTTTTTGAAACAGGAAGTAAAAAGACGCTGCCGGGTTTTCTGCCGCAGCGCGATTCGTCGTCTGTCAGTGATTGTTTTACCCTTTCATAGCGTTCTGCAAGTCCGGGTTTGAGTATGGACATGAGCTCCTCCTATATAGATCAGACACTGAATAGTAGAACGATTTATAGGAAAAAAACTAAGGTCGGGCAAGGAATGGTAACGTGTCAGGGTGATTCTCTTGAAAAAAATATTATTTAATTAGTTATTAACAACAATAATCTTTTTTTACCCTAAATGGTATCATTACTCATAGCTCAGAGAACATGGATAATAAAATAGTTATTCAAGTTTGATGAGCACTACAAACCACATTGATAATCAGCATACCGGAGCATTTAGTTATGCCAAAGACAATCAAGACAGCAAGAGGCCTGGCTCGTTTTGCGAAGGCCCCGTACGCGTCCCGCCGCAAATCTCTTCCCAGACACTCCTTCGAAACTCGTCAGAAAGCATTGGCGATTTTCCAGGCCGGCGGAAGCTACAAAAATTGTGCAAAAACTCTCAATATTCCCGTATACACAGCACGCGACTGGCATCGCAGTTTCCTGATCGGGACTTTCCGTGCAGAACATGGCGCTCGCCAGCAGTCCTACACACCCGAACAGAAAGCCGAAGTGCTTCGTCTGCGTAAGGAAGAAGGCAAATCCTACAACGTTATTTCTCAGTTAACGAAAGTCAACCGCGCAACTGTTCTGCAGTGGATCCATAAGGATATCGCTCAGCAGCAGGCTGCCGAGGCTGCTGCACAGCAGGCTCCCGCAAACGACTCTGAAATGACTGAAACCGGTCCTACAGCCTAATTGATTATCTAAGAATATTCGCGAATAAATAAGCGAAAAGCAGCGCCGACAGCGGCACCGAAAAGATCGTCTTTCCGGTTTCCACTTCGGCGCTAATCTTGTTTTTACTCTTTTGTTTAGATCAGCATGAGTTCTCTGGTTTCGGGGCCGCTCCCCAAAGAAGTTCTTTTGCATTCCTGCTGCGCACCCTGCTCTGCCGCTATTTTGGAGTGGCTCTTGCAAAATGACGTACGTCCGACGATCTTTTTCTATAACCCGAATATTTATCCGGTTAAAGAATATTTGATTCGTAAAAACGAACTGGATCGTTACGCTCAATCGTTGGGAATCCGCGTCATTGACGGGGACTACCGGCACGACCTTTGGAGGCTTGCTGTTATCGGATTAGAAAAAGAACCCGAGAGAGGACGCCGCTGCCTCGCTTGCTTCAAGCACCGCCTTCTCGTGACAGCAGAATGCGCTAAACGTGAAGGCATTGAACTTTACACAACGACTTTGGCCGGATCCCGATGGAAGAGAGCAGAACAAATTAGAGAAGCAGCAGCGCACGCCAAATCCTTAATTCCGGAAAGCACCTACTGGGACGTAAACTGGAAAAAAGGCGGACTGCAGGAACGCCGCGGTGTTTTGCTTAAAGAAAACGGTTTCTATAACCAGCAGTATTGCGGATGCGAGTTTTCGATGGGTCATCTCACCGAAGAACAAAGAATTGAAATTTTGAGACGCTGATCCGGAATCTTTAAGTCCTGTTTCTGAAATACAAAAAGCGCAGGAGGTTTCATCCGCCCTGCGCTTTCTGCTCTCTAGGAAGTTGCCTTCAGATTACTTTTTTAGATACTTGCCGAAGAATTCCTGAAGCTTGGCAGCTTCTTCATTGACGTATTTCGGGACCCAGTAAGTTTCAATGTGCTGAGCGCCCTTAACCAAATAAAGTTCTTTATCCTTTGTACCGGTTGCCTTCTTGAAGGCGTCATCGGTCATGTAACGAGTGTCGGAAACATCGCCGGCGATCATGAGAAGCGGCTGATGAATCATCGCCATGCGATCGTCAACGTCCCAGTTCATCAAATCCATCAGGCTGCTCTGTGTGTAGAGGAAAGTGGAATTGGGATGGCATGAGTGCGGAAATAATAGAAGAAGCCGTCTCTGTAAAGTGCGAACGGCAGTTTCTTTGCCTGTTCGTCTGTCAGATTCATAGCACCGACTAACCGAACATCGCCTTCTTTTTCAAAGGTTCTGGCTTCGGCAGCCTGAGCAAGTCTCTGCTGGATCGTATCCATCTGAGAATCTTGGAAGCCGTTTCTGCGGACGCGGCCGCTGTTGAACATAGAAATAGTGGCCACAGCCTTGATGCGAGGATCTTTCTGAGCAGCGCCAAGCGTGTATCCGCCTCCGCCACAGATGCCTAATGCACCGATTTCATTTGCATTCACTCCCGGATAGGTTCTTATGTAATCAACCATACCGTTAATGTCTTCAATACGATTGGCAGGTTTGTCGGTGTGTCTCGGTTCACCGCCGCTGGCGCCCTGATAACGCGCATCGGCTGCAACAGTGATGTAACCCATACCGGCGAGTTTCTCGGCAAAGAGACCGGCAACCTGTTCTTTCACACCGCCGTTCGGGTGAGCAACAACGATGGCGGGATAGGATTTTTTCGGATCGTAGCCGGCCGGTGTGTAGACGTTGGCAGCCACGCGAATGCCGTCGACTGTATAGGAAACAGGATGAATATTTACTTTACCGGCAACGTTTTCTGTAATTGCATTGTCATATACCAGGCCGTAAGGATTCTTAGAAAAATCCGCGGCGACAGCTGAATAAGTGGTCATAAGAGCTCCGACTAAAGCAGCACAAAGTAGTTTTTTCATGCTTCGCACCCATAAGTTAAAAATGAAAAAATCAATAAATGATCGATGTGTACATACTAGGGATATGTCTAAGGAGCCGATGTCACGTATTTCTAGAAGTTTTGCCTAATTCTTCGGCGAGCACGAAAAAGGAGATTTTTTTTAGGCTGTAGAAAGTACTTGTTGTCCGAAAAAACAATTGAGGCCAAATTCGGCTCAATTTCATGCACCCAAAATATCTTTCCGTGAAAACAACAAAAATTACACAATTGGGTTAATTGATAATCGATTGAATTTTTGGAATATTTTCTAATCTTCCGGCGAAGCGCCTTATTAAAACCTTTGGTCGGCAATGAGCCCTGATGTAGAATCACTCAGAATGGGCTATGTAAGTAATTATTTCAGCGGGATAAATCCCTGTTTTTCATAATCTCGACAGGCTCATAAACAACCTCATTAAACAAGAGTCACAAACATGAAAGAGTCCGACTTATGCGTCATCGCGGTTGTCTATGGCGTTGCGACCTGGTTTTTGGTCATGACGCTCCAGCTGCCGCCGGCCGCTCAATCCTACCCTCTAATTCTCTTAACAGCGCTTTACCTCTGCAACACTCTATTTCTTGGTAAGCAGCTCTATTCCTTCTACCGCCACCGAGTTGTTCTTAATGACTTCAGAAAACTGTTCGCCGGTTTCCTGCCCGGACAGTTTTTCGGCGTCTTGGCTGGCTGCATTATTTATATGGCCTTAGTGAACTATTTGGGCTATTACATCTCCAGCGTTCTGTATCTGCTGCTGGCCCAATTCTTCCTGAAGGTAAAACCGATCCCCGCAATTATCAGCTGCGCCTGCATCATGATTGTGACTTATCTGGTTTTCTCGATGTTCCTGCATGTACCTCTTCCCCTCGGGGTCTGGTTTGAATAAGGAGAAGAAGCCATGTTAGAAACACTCTCCTTGATGGGCATGGGTTTCATCCATGCGATGAATCCTCTTACATTGGTTCTGATGATCGGTGCCACTGCACTGGGTATTACGATTGGCTGTTTGCCCGGTTTGTCCGCAGCGATGGGCGTTGCCCTCCTGCTTCCGGTGACTTTCGGTATGGATCAAGCCACCGGTTTGATCGTCTTAGGCGGTATCTACTGCGGCGCCATCTTCGGCGGATCGATTTCCGCGATTCTGATTCATACCCCGGGTACGCCTGCTTCTGCCGCAACCGCTATTGAAGGCTACGAGCTGACAAAGAAAGGTTTGGCCGCTAAGGCGCTTGCTGTTGCCTGCTTTGCCTCTTTCTGCGGCGGTTTATTAAGCTGTATTTCTCTTTACTTCTTCTCTCCGTTCCTTGCCGAACTGGCAATGAAGTTCAAGAGCCCGGAATATTTCTGGCTTTCGATTTTCGGCTTAACCGTGATCGCCGGTGTCTCCTCTAAATCGCTTCTCAAAGGTTTCATCTCCGGTATCTTAGGTCTTCTGATTTCTACGATCGGTATGGACCCGATGGAAGGCGTCGAACGCTTCATGATGGGCAGCACAACCCTTTACAACGGTGTCAACGTTACTTGCGCGCTGATCGGTTTATTCTCTATGTCTCAGGTTTTGATCCTGGCAGAAAAAGCGATTAAGAAACGCGCAAAAGCCGCTAAATTCACCGGCAGCCTTCTTCTGAGCCGCTCCGATATTAAGAGACTGGCTCCGACCATCACTCGTTCTTGGATTATCGGCAACATCTTAGGTATCTTGCCGGGCGCCGGCGCAACAATCGCCTGCTTCATGGGTTACAACGAAGCGCGCCGCTTCTCCAAACATAAAGATGAATTCGGCAAGGGTTCCATTGACGGTGTGGCCGGTTCCGAAGCTGCCAACAACGCGGTGACCGGCGGCTCTCTTATCCCGACGCTGACGTTGGGTATCCCGGGCGAATCCGTAACAGCCGTGTTAATGGGCGGTTTGATTATTCACGGTCTGCAGCCGGGTCCGGAACTGTTCTCGACTTACGCTCCGATGACTTATACATTCTTTGCCGGTTTCGTGCTTGTACAGTTTGCGATGCTCGGCGTCGGTCTCGTCGGCTGCCGTATGTTTGCTCAGGTTTCCCGCCTTTCCGACTCCATTCTGATTCCTTCCATCTTCCTGCTTTGCGTTGTGGGTTCTTTCGCTATTCACAACAACTTTGTGGAAGTGATCATCATGTTCATTTTCGGCATCATCGGCTACTTCGTTCGCAAGTTTGATTTGAACGCGGCCGCCATCGTGCTGGGCTTGATCCTCGGACCGATCGGGGAAAACGGTCTGCGCCGTTCGCTCTATCTCTCCGACGGCGATCCTTCGATCCTTTTCAGCACCCCGCTCTGTTGGATGCTCATCCTCTTGTGCGTCCTCGGTACTTGCTCTCCGTGGCTGATGGCTCGCTGGGAAAAGCATGTTGAAGCCAGAGCTCACCATTAATCTGTTGCTTTGACCACTCGCCTCCGCAGATGCGGAGGCTTTTTTATGTGCGCTCGGCATGAGCGGATTCTATAGGGTGAAAGTCCCGAAGTGCAGGCGGTGGCGCCAAGCACATGGCCAAAGGCAAGGCCCGAATCGCGAGGTTCCGACTGAAGGAAGCCCGAGGCAAACCATTGACCTTACGAACAGGAACGGTCTCAGGCATAAGCTGTCGGGTAAGACTGCATAACAAGTTGAAGCCCTAAGGCCACACGGAGACGGCAATGTATAGACCGAAGGTACATGATGGGAAAGAGTTCGTTCTTCCCCGAGGAGAACTCAGGGACGCAAGCCAATCGGCTTGGCGGAGTAAAGCTTGCCGTGAGTGGTCAGCAGACGGCATAGTACTCGGTAGCAGTAGCCGAGGAAGGCCCGAATCTTAACGGGGTGTGTTACTGCAACTACGACAAAGGGAATCATGGATAGAAACAATGAAAAACCTTCATGCGAACGAGGAGCACGGAATGCATCCAAGCTAGCACAAAAGGATCCGCCCGCGTCCATAGGAGCAGAAGAAGACACACATAACCTCAATTTATACGCAGGCATCACCTTAGAGGCGATACTGGAGCCATCTAATCTGAAGGAAGCACTCAAAAGAGTAGTAGCCAACAGAGGGGCTCCCGGGATTGACGGAATGGAAGTTGGGCAACTGCTCGACTGGATACGTAACCATCCCGGCCAGCTTACAAAGACGATTAAGGAGGGAACTTACAGGCCCTCCCCTGTGAAAAGAGTAAGCATTCCGAAAGACAAACCCGGCAAGTTCCGGGATCTGGGAATTCCGACAGTCATAGACCGTCTTGTGCAACAAGCAACAGCCCAAGTACTCGACTGGGCCTACGACAGGGACTTCTCACATCGGAGCTTCGGGTTCAGACGGAACATGCGTGCTCACCATGCTCTCAGAATCATAGCGGCAGAAGCCGATCAAGGCTACCGATGGGCAGTGGACATGGACTTAGCCAACGATAATGTTCCCGTGTTTTTACAACAAAGCAGTTTTGCTTGCGGTACGGCTCTTTAACAATTTCTCAATGACGGTGAACGCAAATATTTAACGCTTGAGTCTGTAAGACGGTTAAGGCTTCGAATGCCTTAACCGTCCTACTCACAGCGTATTCATCTTTAGGCGTCAAGAACTTTCGCGACATATGGCTGTAACCTCGCTTCGTTCCGTTACAGCCTATTTTACGGTTTCTTGACTCATTCAAGAGCCTAAGTTAAAAGCAAATAGTCGTTTCATTGTTTTTCATCAACGTAGTTAGACGAAATGCATAAATCGGTGCTGCCAACTGTATTCAAAAAATGTCGGTAATAAATTCTCTTTTGAGTGCTTTAAAGAGCGAACCGGCAATAGAGGAAATGAAAAGGATGGCGTCACTAAGGAAGGTTCAAGAGTGACAAAGTGAGGAGCTCCTGAGGTACAACCTCTGCGGCGTCAATCCTCGCGGATGCGACCATATATGCTTTTTCGACCAGCAATCGAAAGATATTAAAAGGAGCTCCTCATGGACAATCATACACAATACTTAGGTTTTGCAGGCGTGGATCTTGCCAAAAAAGTCATGCAGATTCACTTTGTCACCGCAGATGGAGAAATCACCGACAAATCGGCCAAAAGAGCAGAGTTTCTCGATTTCTTCAGAAACCGTGGAAAATGCTTGATCGGTATGGAAGCCTGCGGTTCCTCACAAGACTGGGCTAGAAAGCTTGAGGCCATGGGACATGAAGTGCATTTGCTGCCTCCGAAGGCCGTCAAACCATTTGTCTCAGGTCAAAAGAACGACCACAACGATGCAATCGGAATTTATAAGGCCATGTTCAACGGAGTCAGACGTGTCCCGGTGAAGTCTACAGAGATTCGCGACTTGCAAACGCTCAGAAGAATCCGCTCCCAAGTAACGAAAGACAAGGTCAAGGAAATCAATCATGTCCGAGGTCTTCTAGCTGAATATGGCATTGTGATGGGAAAGTCTCTGAATGCGTTCAACAAAGATATTTCCTCTGCCTTGGGAATCTTGACAGAAAGAGGAGATGTTTCTCCTTTAGTTGCAGAGGAACTTCGGACAACGGTTGAGGCTATTAAGGCAAAAATAGAAAGGCAAAAGAAATTAGATCAAGAAATCGAACAATTAGCCCGAGGCTGCAAAAACTATGAGAATTTTCTCAAAACTCCCGGCGTTGGTCCATTTACGGCGGCAATGCTCTGCGTGTTGCTTTGTGATCCGAGCATCTTTGCAAACGGCCGCCAATTTGCTGCCTACATCGGACTGGCGCCAAGAAGCCGGGGCTCAGGCGGCAAAAATTATGTCACCGGCATACCGTCGAAATTCAATTGCGACAGCGAATCCAGGGCAGTACTTGTTGAGTGTGCTCAGGCGATAGCTCGATGTAAAAATAAGTCGCTCTGGGTAGAAGAAATCTTGAGGAGAAAACCTAAGAAAGTCGCTTTGATAGCAATTGCGAATAAGCTTGCTCGACAGGTCTGGGCGATGGCGAACAAAGGCGAAAGCTTTAAGCAAATGGCAGTCTTAACTGCCTAAAGCTGAACGAACAAACTCAGAACACAAGTTAAGTCAATAGACAGATGTAAAACCGGTTACGCCGGCCTCAGAAAGGCCTGAAAAAAAGACAAGCACCAAAGATGCTGAAAGTCAAAATAGGATCTGAGGTTGGTTACTCATCATGGCTGCTGCCGATGGAACCTCCTACGCAGGATAGAAGCCGCATAAGAAAACCATAATAACTTTGATTTTTTAAGGTAACTGACGCCAATCCATCTGTTGAAATTAGGCTTGTTGGACTCACAATTTAAGCTACAACAGCCGGTCCCGGAGGATCTTCTGTGCTTGAAAATTTTGTCAGCAAGGGTGGCAATTTGTTTAAGTTAAGCAAACCGTAATGGTCAAGAAATATCTTTAACTATTTATTGGATAAGAATTATATTAGTCCAGTGCCTTTGAAAGAATCTTGATCCGTAATTCTTCGAACGGCTTTTAAAAGTCGAATTAGAACTTGGAACTTTTATTTAAACAAATAAATACCCTTGACCAGTTGACACACGGGAACATAAGAACTTTTTCTAGGACAAGACAACTTGAGAGAAATCACTTTCATCCGATCGAAATTAAGATAACGGCATCCCCGCGCCTCTCTATGGTCGAAAATTTCGAATACTCCCAGGAAACAAACGAGGAGAAGGTGCTCTAATCTGTTTCGTTGAGCAAGATCTTCCCCTCAATAAAGAAGTATCCGCACTTCCAATTAGCTATCTCTGATGCTTCTCTAGTAGCTCTGCTTTGCCGGAATCACGCCTCGCACTCCTCCCCTTGGGTTCTTCACATCTCCTTTATATCGAGGAATAAGGTGAACGTGCACATGAAAAATTGACTGTCCGGCATCAGCGCCCACATTCACGCCGATGTTGTAGCCGTCAGGATGAAATTTTGCATCGACTTCTGTTTTCATCCTCTGAAGAAGATCTCGGATCGCCAAAACCTCTTCTGTCGTCAATTCAAAGTAATTTGCGACGTGCCTCTTGGGGATGACTAAAACGTGGCCGGGATTAACCGGGAAGCCGTCAAAAATGGCAAAAGCCAGATCGTTTTCGGCCGCAATTTCCTTATTTTTGAGAAATTCGCAGAACAAGCACGGATCATTAACATTCACTGCCATAAAGGGAATCCCATATTCAATGCTGTTTGTTGCAACGGATCAAGATGCTCCTGGAAGAGTTCTATTACCTGAGCATCAGAGGCGGAAACGAAATCAGCAATTTCTACGCCGAGGAAGTTTTCATACTCCGCAAAGAAATCTTCGGAGCGTTTTCGGTCCTTAGAAAAATGGTACCGGACCAGGTTTTTGTGCTGCAGCGCAAGCGGCCGGATATAAGTATCTTGAGGAATCTGATCGTTCTTCGAGGAATTTAATCTTCGATCCATCGGTGTCAGATTCCATATCTGGTTATGAACCACGAAAGTCCACGGCAAGAAGTGATCCAACGCAAAATTATTCAGATCAAGCTGATTGCCGTATATATCTCTCGCCAAACGAGAAGAGGTCAGGAAAGGGGCCCAGAATTTTCTTTGAGTTTCAAGGCTAATTCGGCTATCCGGAAGCTCGAACTTCTTAACGAGCGCCGGCACTGCTGTATTTCGTGTTTGAAGGAAGTCGGCAAAATTCCAATACGCAAAGTCTTTAAGAAGCGCGTAGTTCTCCAAAAAGTATTTTCGCCATTCTGTCGATATCTCGATAAAACTCAAGTCATTTTCGGGAAAATAGTACGGATTTTTCTTTGAATTGAATGCAATTGCTTCTTTGAAAGAGTCAACTGCCTTAGGAAACCAGACGCTCAAAAAACGATAAGGAACGTATCGGGCTAAGGGAGAAAAAATAATTTTCCTGAATTTTTCCGGCTTCGCTTGTGCAAACCCTTCTAATGCATTTAACGCTTCCGATTCTTTGTATCGCGGGTCAAAAGGAAAATCATTCTCCGGATTTTTCAGTGCTTCGATAATGGCTGTAATTTGGTCCCATCGACCGAAAGACAACTTAAATCTCTGTGTCGGAATCCAAGATTTCGCAACCATCCTGGCACAGATCATTGAAATGGAAAGTCTCAGAGGACCAGCGTCCTGAGGTGCCTCCTTAACAAGATCCAAAATCGCTAAAAACCAAAGAAATTTATAGGAAGCGGTCGTTTTGTGGAATACACGCTGAAGCGGCTTCAAAGCCACATTCGAAGAAGAAACAAGCAAAGAAGAACCGAATGGATCCTTCATGTTTCCTCCTCCTCGCACTGGCCTTCAGATACCTCAGAATAGATTAACCCAAAAGTACTAAAAGGTGCAGAAACGACAAAGTTTTTGACCCACTAAATCGAAAGCTCTTATTCCTTTAGAAGAGAAAAGAAGCGATTTTTTAGCTATTTTGCTCATCTAATGTCTTCTGATGATGAATCTTCTTCGTGAAGAATACTGAGGATACTTGCAACGCCGACAGCGCTTTTCACACCGAGCTTGCGGCAAACAGATCCTCTGTGGACTTGGACGGTCTTTTCACTGATCTGCAATTCGTCAGCGATCTGTTTATTGAGCAATCCCCTCGCCACTTTCTTAGCGACCATCTTTTCCCGGGCCGTAAGCGTGTCAAAAACATGCCGATACTCATCAGTTAACTGATTCTGCTGGCGGCGCTCGACGTCCTTACTCACCGCTCTTTCAATGGCCGTTAAAAGGCGATCGGCGCTGACCGGTTTCGGAAGAAAGTCTGTTGCACCGTCTTTGAGGGCCTGTACAGCCATATCAATGTCTCCGTGACCGGAAACAAAGATAATGGGCAAGCCGTTTTTTTGGAGCATCATCACGCGCTGAAGTTCGATTCCGCTCATATCCGGCATACGAACATCAAGCACAACACAGCCAAGCTCATTACGGTCGTCTTCTTCCAGAAATCGGAGCGCCGAGGAGTAGCACTTCGTTGTCCACCCTTCTCCTTCAATTAGGAAGCGCCACGATTTCCGCATTGAATCGTCGTCAATAATCCTAACAACCGCTTTTTCCTGAAATTTATCCAGGCCCATCTTTATCCTCCAAAGCTATAGGCAGAGAAGCAATACAGCGAAGTCCTCCTGAAGGAATCCTGACAAGTTTCAAAGATCCTCCGTTAGCCTCTAAAAGCTCTCTGACAATTGCGAGTCCCAGACCCAATCCGTCTTTTTTGCTGGATTGTCCGAGATTCCGCAATGAGGCAAACTGATCGTCCGTCATGTCCGGACCGTTGTCTTCAATGATCACGAGAGCATCAGCCCCCGCATTTTTAATTTCTACTTTAATTTCTGCATTCTGCTGATTTCTTACCGCCTCTTCTGCATTCTTAAGAAGGTTCATAAGAACGAGATCAACATTCAGCGGATCGGCGTAAACAAATAAATTTTCTGCACCGGTCAACGTACATTTACTGTTAAGACGGCCTAGGCGCTTCATTAGCTCTATCGTATGTTCAACGGCCGACTCCAAATTAAAGCGCTTTCTCTGGCGAGGCTCTTTGCGACCGATATTGCGTACGAACTCAACGATTTCAGAAGCCCTTTGACTTTCGGATTTAATTTCCGAAAGTGCCTCTGTCAGAATTTCTTCTGCAGGTTTCTTTCCGCGTTTAAGTTGCCTCAAAATCGCTTCTGAGTAGTTGTTAATGGCACCAAGCGGCTGTTTGAGTTCGTGGGCAACCATAGCGGAAATAATGCCGATGGATTGCGCTTTTTCTAACGCTTCAATTCGCTCCGTAATCTTGCGATTTTCACGTTCGTACTCGCGATTTTCTTCGACTTTTTTACGCAACTGTTCTGTCTTGCGTCTGACAGCAAAGGCTAGATAAGCCCAATTAAGGATAATAAGCAGGAGCGCACCGCATCCGACAATGAAATACCAGCGGTAATAATTCAGCATCCAACCGATTGTTCTATCCTCCAAATATCTGACTTCCATGCGCTGGAGAAGCAGATTCATTTGATCGTAATCGGTTGCCACCGTCCAGTAAGAGCCCTCTTCCTTGCCGGGAGGAAGCTGAAGCAAAGCCTCCATGATGTTTCTCAATGTTTTGGAATCAAGCGTCGGCTGCGCAGAAAGTATCCAGCCGGGATAAAGTCTGGTGGAATGCTTGCAGTAGAAGTTTTCGTCTTTTTTCTCGTTGATGACCTTAAGACAGCCTTTGGGAATAACGCCGTCAGCTTCCATATTTTCGAGAAGGCAGCTCGCAATGAAAGCGACATCAACCTCTTTATTGACAACTTGCTTAACCAATTCCGTCATCGGTTTATGTGTCGCCGTCACTGACTTAAACAGGCGGTTGGGATTTAATCCCTCTGCTTGGATCTCTCCCATGACCGCAAGAAATCCGGCAAAAGCTTTCGTACTGGATACGGCTACTGTCTTCCCTTTGAGGTCAGCCAGGCAATTGATGTCATCTCTGTCGCTTCGAACAACGATGACACCGGCGTTCGCATGATTGGGATCCGGCGTTCGGCTGTTGATGATCGTCAGAAGCGCAGCCGCACCGCTCGCGTCAGTCATGAGAGCTGTCAATCCGCTTGAAGCAATTGCCAAGTCAAACTCTTTATTCTGAGCGGCCTCAAGAAAAACTTCCTGGTCATAAAATTGGACGACAAGTCTTCTCGGAGCAACCGCTTTAGCAATAGCGTTCACCGTCCCGTTAAAGTAGCGAACAGAGAGGTTAGAGCCAAAGGAATTGACTACGGCAAGACGCACAGGAGGCAGCAGATTATTGAGTTGAGAAGCCTGCGCGTAAGCAGAAATAAGGCCACACAAAATGAGGAGGATCCACCTCATTTTGAATTGGTTCAATATTTCTGCCCAAAAATTCATTTTTGTAGAAGTCGTCGCCGATTGAATAGAAAGCCTGAATTCTCGTTCCGAAGATTCCGTTCAGAAATCAGCATGTTGGATAAACATTTACTCCTTGTCGGAGTCGGACTGTTTAATTTTAATTTTCCAGAAATCAGACAAAAATAAGACAATTGTCTTAGCTGAGATTCAAGGAAACCCTCGCCTCTAAGGCGAGGAATAGTCATATGTCGAAGCATCATTTTTTATGCTTCGGCTCAAAAAATCAGAATCAATTGGCTTTGGGCTTGGCGTATTTTTCTGCCAGTTTCTTCAAGAACGGCATGACGTCTTTATCATCCCACGGCAGATAGCCCGGAAGGTAGCCGACAATGTTTCCGGCTCCGTCAATAATGTAATTGGTCGGAACGACTTCAAGCGGCATCACATCTTCGATAGATTCCGTCGGGTCAGACCACGTATTAAATTCCGACATCTTGTGTCTTGCCAAGAATTTAGGAATTCCTGCAACGCTTTTGTCGACTGCAACACCGACGATCTCAATGTTTGAGCCCTTAAGCTGTTTTTGAAGATCAATCAGCTGAGGAATCTCTCGGATGCAAGGGGTACACCAAGTTCCCCAGACATTCAAAATCAAAAGTTTTCCGCGGTACTTAGCTAAATCGACTTTCTCGCCTTCAAGCGTAAAAATTCTAAGTTCCGGCAGAGGACGAGCCTTGGAGAATTCCACGAAAGGCTTCATGACCATCGGCTTTTCAAGTGCTTCTCCGGTGCTGTAGCCGCTAGTAGAAAAAATCGTTTGAGCGCCGACGGTAAAAGACGCCGCAAATACGGCAGCGGCAACTAAAAGTTTGAACGAAATGTTCATGAAGGTTTCTCCTTTTTACGTCTGAGGATAAGGAAAAGTGCTGTCAGCACCAAACCGGCAAAAAGTACGGCGGGAACAACCCAAAGCGCAGCGGTCCATGGATCCACAGGAGGATCGTATCGAATTTGCTTTCCGTAGCGAGAAGCAAAATACTCCAACACATTTTCCCGGCTTTCGCCGTTTTCCAATAATTGATAAATCTTCGCCTTAAGCTCTGCCGCCTGCGGTGCATTGGACTCATAAAGAGATTGATTCACGGCACCGGGATCGCGCAGTTCTTTCGAAATTTCTATGGCCTGATCGCGAATAGAAGGCGCTGCAAAAACTGTAGACGCAGTGCTGAAAGCAAGAAAAAAACAAAGGATTAATCTAAGTGCTAATCTCATGACTGACTCCATTCCTTTCTTCGCCAAGCAGAGGAAAAGACTGCTGATAAAAGCATGATGAGGCCTCCGATCCAAATCCAGCTCACCAAGGGACGGATGCTGAGGCGTACTAAAAATTCATCGCTGCTTAACCGGTTGCCCATCGAGACATAAAAGTCTCTAAAGAAGCCATGTGAAATACCGGCCGCCGTCATTTCCATGCCGTTGGATTTATAGGTTTGGCGCTGAGGATGAAGTTCGTCGATGACATCCTCATTTTTATTGAGCACGAGAACCTTGCCTTCATCGGCAAAGAAGGCATTGGTATCGACCTTGCGGGTTTCTTCATACACGAAGATCACGTCGCCGAGCGGGCGCCCCTGGCCCGGCCCCATTCTTACAACGGCTTCCTGAGAATATTGCGTGTCGCCGATCACACCGATGATGCTGACGGCAATGCCCAAGTGAGCGACTAGCGCAAAGAAGTTCTTGTGTTTCTTGGACCGCAGAGATGCCATAAAGGAACAAATAATCCACAGGGCACTAAACACACCGGCAGTCGTGTAAACAGAAGATTTCACTTCCGTAAAGAAACCGCAATAAAGAGCGGCGATAGCGGACAGAATGAAAGTCGCACCCCATGTCCACTTCGGTGATTTTTTTAACTGAACTGCGCCGATCATCAGAGCAGCTAAAATCGCCATTGGTGCAAAAATCGAGTTGAAGTACGGAGCGCCTACTGAAAGGGAGCCTTTACCAAGGGCTTCATGCACTAAGGGATAAAGCGTGCCGAACAAGACGCAAACAGCTGTCACAGCAAGCAGCAGCACTGCCAAGACTAAAGAGATATCCTCGATACCGGAAATTTGCTTTGCGCTCTCAAATTTGGGTGCCCGAATCATGAAAAGAAATAAAGCCGGGACGACCATTAACAGAGAAATGACAAGCAGGAAGGCCCCGCGGTTGGGGTCTGAGGCAAACGCATGAACCGACTGAATCACGCCTGAGCGCACGATGAAGGTGCCGAGCAGGCAGAGCGCAAATGAAACGATGCAGAAAAACAAGACCGTCTTTGTGAGGTGGGCACGGAATCTGAGAAGAACCAACGCATGAAGCTGGGCTGTCATGAGAAGCCAGGGAACAAAAGATGAGTTCTCAACCGGATCCCAGAACCACCAGCCGCCCCAGCCTAATTCGTTATAGGCCCACCAAGAACCTAGCACGTTGCCGGCGGTCAGGAAAAGCCACGCAATCACCGAAATCGTTGTGAGTCCGCGAAGAGATTCCGGTCTCACCTTCCCTTCCATCAAGGCACCAAGGCCGAATGCAAAGCACAAAGCAGTACCCGCGTAGCCTAAGAAAAGCATCGGCGGATGCAGAATCATGCCGATATCCTGAAGGATCGGGTTTAAGTCTTTTCCTTCGGGAGGAACTAAAGGCAGCAGACGTTCAAAAGGATTTGAGGTAAAAATCAGGAAGAGGCAGATAAGTCCGGTTACGCCGAGCAAAACGCCAAGCACTCGGGATTTGAACAACTCGTCGTCTCGTGAGAAAACTGCAAACAATGAAGCCCAAACAGTAATCGTCCAAACCCATAAGAGCATGGAGCCTTCATGACTTCCCCAAACCGCAGAAATTTTATAAACCGGGTCGAGCTTCGTATTGGAATTGTTGGCAACGTAGGCAATCGAAAAATCATTCGTTAAAAATGCCCAGATCAGCATGATCAGAGCAAAACTTAAACCTGCAAAAGTAATGCCTAAAGCCGGCTTCCAAAGATGAACGAAAAGCGGTGCTCTGCTTTTAGACCCCAATAAAGTCGGCAAAGACAAAAACACTGCACATAACGCAGCGGCAATAAGAACAAAATGACTAATTTCTGCCTGCACAGGAGAGCGCCTTTCGTTAAAAACCTTTGATTAGAAAGTTCTTTTATTCAAAATAAAACGGTCTAGAACGAACAAGACCGCCGACCACAGGCACAAATATACCCCAAGCCACGCAGTTTGGAGGGGAATGGTCGAATTTTCAAGCAGTTGCTGGTTAAAAAGACGAAAGGCACTCGCCGGATTAGCCGCCAAACAGATGTTCAGGAATTCGTTTCTGATCTGATGCTCAAAGGCAATCGTGATGATCAAAAGCCCTAAATCGTAAAAAAGAACCGAAAGCAGCCAAATAGAGAGCAGAACGCCCAAAGCTCGAGCTTTATTCTTCGCCAACAAGCTGATCGTTAAAGAAATTAAGATAAAAACCAAGCCTAAGAGGCAGCCTGAAAAAATCAGAACAGCAGTCAAAAGACTAAGTCTTGTGAGATCGTACGGCAGAACATTTAATACCGTAAGGAGCGGCAATACGGAAAAACCAAGAAGCAGACAAACGCCGAGTGCAGCACTTTGTCCGAGGAGTTTGCCGGTTAAAAGAGCCGTTCGAGAGAGCGGATAAGTTAAAAGAAGGATTAACGTTCCATGTTCCTGTTCTCCGACAAATGCGTCATAAGAAATTAGAACCGCAATTAATGGGATTAAAAACACTCCGAGCGTGACAACCGAAGTCATGACGGCTTCCAACGGACGAAAAGAAAAATCGCCGCCGATTGCTGCCGTTCCGAAGGCTACTGCCAGAGAGAGACAAGCAAAAAGCGCGGATCCTACGATCAGCCATAAATTTCTCCAGCAGTCTCTGAATTCCTTTGCAGCGACGACCCGAACAGAAGATAAAAAACTTCTCACTTTTGGTGCCCCTTCAACGCTGCTTTATAAATATCCATTAGTGACGGATTTTTAACACCGACTCCGGTGATGCCGTATTTCTTTTCCAAATAAGTGAGTTTTTGGCTGAGATCCGTTCCCTTACAAACAAGCCGCCCGTCAATAACGGAAGAGCGAAGAAATTCATCCTGGCGAGCCGCATTCAGGGCCTCTGAAGAAACCAACTCAAAAGACAGACCCATCTTTTCACTCAAAATTCGAATCGTACCATCGGCCGCTTTATGTCCTCCTACGAGCATAACGATTCGATCCGCGAATCCTTCTACCAACATAAGCTCATGGGTACACACAATCACGGTACAGCCGCGTTCTTTGAGTTTTAAGAGCTCCTGATACATAAAATCTGACGCTGTCGGATCCAATCCAACCGTCGGTTCATCCAAAAATAAAAGCTTCGGTTTCGCTAAAAGCGCCTGTGCCAGGCCTAGACGCTGCCTCTGCCCCTTAGAGCACTGGCCGACTTTTTGTGCAGCCACAGTTGAAAGACCCAGTGATTCAATTAGTTCGTCGGCTCTTTGACGTGGGATATTTTTCAAATCCGCAAAGTAATTGAGATTTTCTCGAATCGTCATTCCGTCGTAGAAACTCACATTCTCCGGCAGGTAACCGACGGAGATGGGAGAGGCGCCCGGCCTTCCCCCTAAGACTTTAACTTTCCCTTTTTTCGGCGTAATAAGGCCGAGACACAGCTTAATCAGCGTAGATTTTCCCGCGCCGTTGTGTCCGATCAATGCGACGAATTCTCCTTGTGCAACAGATAAAGAAATGTCATCGAGGACCATCCGTGATCCTCGGTTAAACGAGACATTTAGGCATTCGACTGCATTCATAGGGCTCCTTTATTCGTCGAAATAGGATCGTGCATGATTGGGTTGGAATCAACAATGCCCTTGCCCTTATCCAACTGAAACTGTGCAGTGATAAACCTCAGAAAAACGACAAGGGGGCTATCCATCAAGAAACGGCTTTGCGGATAAAGCCAAAATAATCTGTCCAGGGAGTCATTCGGCTGATACGGAATATCTCCCACTCCGTCCTGATTCAAATCCCAGCCCTGATAGCTGCTCCAATAATTTCCGACGCCTTCCCTGCTCCACTCCACAGAAGAAGAACCAATATATCGGACCTGCAGACGATTGCCGACAAAACGATTGTTATGGAGAACGGTTCCTTCTCCGCCCATGGCCACGCCTGCACCGATATCGCAGGCTTCAAAGCTGTTGCCTTCAACAGTATTGATACCGCCGCCATAAATAAAAATGCCCTTCCCTTCGGTATCTAAGGAAGGCTTGCCACGCGGATTTTTAACGCGCTCAACGTGATTGTTTGATACTTCGGAGGCTTCTGTTTCGTTGAGCAAGACGCCGAATTCCACCGTACGCTTGGAGAGGTTATCGAACAGACGAATTTTTTCAGAACTCATCAGCGCATAGCCGCCGATACAGGCTTCTGCTTCGTTGTTCCAGGCGGAATCGCCTCGTGTGTACATATAATGGATACCGTATTGGAGAGCCGCAAAGTAATTTCCGCTGCTTTGTGTTCGATCGGTATTTTCGAAATAAAACCCGTCTCTGGTGTACAGAACTTTGTTGTTTTGCAGTACAGCGTCCTTCACGTAATTAAAGTAGACGCCGTCCCCTCGGTCTAAAACGTGTTTTCTTTTATTGCCTCGAATTTCGCAGCCCTCAATATGAATTTTTTCGGATTTGTCGGCTCGAATTCCGAATCCGGTACCTTCGATTTTGAGGTCCTTTAAAAGGATATCTTCAGAGCCTTCGTTGATTAAAACGCCGCTGTTTCGCTCATAAAGATCTGCACCGTAATTTTTAAGCGTTAAGCCTGAAACCTGTATTCCGGAAGCCTTGATCTCCAGGCAGGATCCTTTCCCGGCGGCGTCGATGATCGAATCTTTGCTTCCTCGAAGAGAAAGACTGGTAGGAATTGAAAAAGTGCCTTCATAGGTTCCCGGAGAAATCACAATTTCGTCCCCAGCTGCCGCCTTTGAGAGCGCATCGTGAAGCTCCTGAGACGTCGATACGTCCCAATGCGCCGCGCTACAGAAGAGCGGAAAAAATAAAAGAAACAGAAGAGGCACTTTTCTCATGCTCAGTGGCCTTTAAGCGATTTCAAAAGCCCAAGGTTCACTTCGGAATAATTCACAATTGTTCCGCCGTGCTCTTTCGTAAAGGCTTGAACTTCTTCTTTGGTAGCGAACGGAAGAATCGATTTGCCCATCGCTCCGCGAACGTCAGATCCGGCATTAAAGAAAGCTTTCTGAGCCAAGAGCATCTTTTCATGCAGCGGGATATCTTTCTTATTGCCGAAGTCGGAAACCCAGAAAGCCACGGTTCGTTTTGCATTCTCAGGCTGCAGAACATAGACAAATCCGTCTTTGACGGAACAAAACTTCAGGGGCTCTTTTTCTCCCTTTACAAAAACCTGAGCTTTTGCTCCGGGATAGTTCAAAATAACCATGCCGCAAATATGGCAGCGATCGTGTTTATCAAAAGCTACCGGGCCCGGGATTTTATCTTCACTTTTTCCGCTGCATCCGGCAAGGAGAGCGGCAGCTGCGACTGTACAGAAGACTTGAATTAACTTTTCCATAGCGGAGGATTCCTAAAGATTAAAGTGGCCGGTTTTCTACCGGTCTAAGGAGATAAGAAAAGTGCCCCGAAAGCAAACTCTCGGAGCACTGTTTCTATTTAGATGGAGTTGATCTGGCCGGCGTAAATAATGAATAAACGCAGGCACATCATTCCGCAAATAGCAGCCAGTCCGGAGGTATAAAAAGCAGTTGCTCCGGTACGGAATGCCTTGCTTCCGAAGAAGCTCAGCGCCAGCGGAATCAGGAAACCGATACCGACTGCACCGACCCAGAAAACCTGAGCCCACATTCCGGTTGTAAAGGCAGCAAAGGCAGCCTGAGCAGCGGCGTTTCCGCTGACCAAAGCGATGATGATCATCAGCAGGCAGAGAGCTTCAACCGCCATAATCGGCCATTCAGCCGCATGAAGAACATGCAGATCGGAGCCGTGACGATCGGCACCGAAGAGCCAAGCGGCCAAAACTTTTGTCGCTGCACAGCCGGCAGAGAAACCGGAGGCGACGAACAAGGCCGGAAGGACAGCGGTGTTGATCAGCGGGAAGCGGATCAGAGCCGAAATCAGGAAGCCGGTGTAGGCACAGATCGCAATCGCAAGGATAAGAACGATCCAGTCCAAAGCCACTCTGAATTTGGCAAAGAAGCTGATGATCGGGTCAAGCCACTTAAGCCAGCTCACGGACGTAATTTCCTGCTGAAGCGCAACGCACATCAGCACGAAAACGAGCGGTATATAGAACAGAAGCGCCATCACGCCAATGCTCATGACGGAAGTCGGGTTGTAATAAACCAGAATTCGCCAGAAGAAGAGCGGATTGGTCAGGTCCAGCACCAAGCAGATCATGCCGAGAACGATCGTAATAAAACCGATCAAAGTCGCCGCCTTCATAATGGGTGTGTTGAGGTGAACGCCTCTGAAAAGGTTCACACAGATCGCAACGGCAACCGCACCCCCGGAAATACCGGCTAAGAACAGATACACGGCAATCGGCCAAGGCCAGGCAACACCCTCGGTAAGACCAATAGTAAAGTCCAACATGATCAGACTCCTTCTTTCTGAACGGTGACGTATCTGAGGCTAGGCTCCGTACCCAAATGCGGACGGATACGAACCGTGTCTTTGACACGAAGCAGACGGCTGATGATGCTTTGCGGATCATTGACGTCGCCGAAATACAAGGCGCCGTGCCGGCAGGCTTGTACGCAGGCGGGTTCTTCTCCGTTTGCTAATTTGGTCTTCAGGCAAAAGTCGCAGTTGTCCGCCACTTTTGTTTCCGAGTTGATGTATCGAACGTTGTAAGGACAAGCGGCAATGCAGTACTTGCAGCCGACGCAGCGGTCCGGATCCATCGTCACGATACCGGTCTTCGGGTCTCGATGTGCTGCACCTGTCGGGCAGACACGAACGCACGGGGCGTCCTGGCACTGCTGACAAGAGACACGAACGTATACGCGCTCGCAGTCGCAACCTTCGAGTTTTCCGCAAATCGGACACGCAGTTCCCGGAACATGAGTCGTCTGACGTTCGAGCACTAAGCGCGAAACTCCCTTGGGCAATTTGTTGGTTTCGTTGCAGGCTTCTTTGCACAAGCCGCAGCCGATACACTTGTTTTGGTCAAAGACCATCGCGTAATGCGGCTTAGCTTGGCCAGAATCAGATCCTGCGCTCGTTTTTATTGCGCCTTTGTTCTCGTCGGGCTTATTGCAGCCTCCGAGCGATAACAAAACTAAGGAACCCGCGGTTGTACCGGCTAGAAATGTTCTTCTGTCGATGTTTGCACTCACGGTGATTCTCCAAAACAGACTATTCGTCTGTCGCTAATTTATTTTGACTGGGCTAACTTCTCCCGAGCGTTAGCAATCGCACGCTGGATTGCCGCTTCGCGCTCCGGAGCACTGTGCGCTTTAATGATTGTTTCCCATTCACTGATCGCCGCTGCGTAGTCTTTATTTCTAAAGGCATGTTCCGCAAGCAGCATTCTTGAAGAGGTTTCCGCTGGATTCAGACTTAACGCTTTTTCAAGCGTGAGCTTCACTTCCGGTGTCATCTGACGATGATCTCGGTAATAGAGCGCCCTGGCCTTGTCTCCATACAATCCGGCATTCGGTCCAGTAATTGTTAAAGCTTCATCCAATGTTTTTGCGCTCTCGTCAAAGAGCCCTCCCTGCATGTAAAGTCCGGCAAGATCTCTGCGGGCTTCCACACTGCGAGGTTTATTCATCGCAACTCTGCGGGCCTGAGTGATCTTGGCTGCGAGACGATGATCTTTGGTGTTGTCCACCTGAGCCCTTTCCCAATCGGAAAAGCGGCCCACAGAAGCGTACACACCCAACGACGAACCGATGAGAAGAAGAATAATCAGTGAAAGGATTGAGATGTGGCTGCGTGCTGCACGGCTTCTCAATGCGTAAACGATAAAAACGATACACACTAAGAAAACCACGATAGCGATGGATGCAGCCAATCCGATCATCATTAAAACTCCCTTTGCTTAAGAATTAACTGTGAGGCCACGCCATTTTAGGACGACTTCCGTTCATCGGAGGATGTCCTGCCGGCATTGCCTGGTTAGATTCTTTGTTAGCACCCGGTTTTTCAACTTTTTTGAGCGTCACTTCAAAAATGAGAGCAGATTCGGGCGGAACCGGACCGGCTCCGTTTTCACCGTAACCCTTATCGGCCGGGATAACGAAAACGGCCTTGCCGCCCTCTTTCATCTGAGACAAACCTTCCTTAAAGCCGGGAATCAGGGTCATGACGACGTCTTTTTCTTCAGCAGGTGTTCCTTCTGCATTCGTAAAAGGCGTGCCGTTAACCAGTTTTCCGACGTAAACCATCGTCACTACGTCTTCTTCTTTCGGGGAGGGACCGGTACCGGCTTTCAGCTCTTCATACTGAACTCCGGAAGCCAGGACCTTAACGCCCTTCTTCTTTTTGTTTTTCTCAAGGTAGGCAAGACTTTCGCCTCGATTCTTTTCCTTGACTTCCTTGACCTTTGCCTCATGGAGCTGGTTCAGCTTTTCAGCTCTGGTGTTGAGCGAAGTCACGATTTCTTCCTCGCTTAACTTGCTCTTATTCTTCAGAGCATCCATTAAGCCCTCCACAACCAGGTCCATGTTAACGGGTGCGCCAAGCTCAGACTGTTTGAAGACCTGAGAGGAAAGGTAATTTCCAAGCGAAGCTCCTAAGCTGTAAGACTCTTTGGCCTCCGGTGTCATGTCCTGTGCAAGGGCGGAACCGACGAAAACGAAGGTCAACGCGACTGACAACATAGTTTTTTTGAGAATCGACATAGTGATATTTTTAAATGGGGTTGATTTGATTCAAACGGAATGAAATTTCTTTAAGGTCTTTCAACCTTGCGTCCGGAAAGCTTCCAGCCCTCAATGCCGTCCGGCATCTGACGCACGTCGGTGTAACCGAGCTTCATGACTTCGCGGGCAGCCATTTCGCTAGCCGTGCAAAGTTTATTCACGCAGTAGAACACCATCGTTTGGTCTTTGTTTTCGGGAAGAAGTTTTTTCCAGTTGCGGACGTTGAAGAACTTAGCGCCCGGGATGTAGCCCTGGGTCCATACTTCAAGCGTATTCACGTCGTAGAAAGGAATTCCGGCTTGCCAGAGCATCTCAGCTTCGCGCATAGAGATCTGGTTTAGGAGTTCGTCATAGACAGGCGCTTCGACCGGTTCTCCGCCTCCGCCCGCAAAGTTGATTTGCGGGTAAAGACACAGAAACGAAATCATCGCGGCTTGGAGTATTTTGCTTTTCATTCTTACTTCTCTGCTTTCACTTCGGGTCCGAAGACCCGAAGTTTACGTGACACTAATCTTTGTGGTTACTTCGTTGCTTTTACAGCCTTGTAACCGCCCTGATCGATAATGGACTGAGCCTTGGTCAGGTAGGCTTGTGCCGTCTCAACACGCTGTTTCGTGTAGTTGAAGGCATGCACACCCCAAGAACCGTCATCCTGGACCTGTTTGATGATTTCGCCGGCCTTGTCGATAAGAAGCATGGCTTCCGTTCTCTGTTCAGGCGTGAGTTTGGTGACTTCAAGCAGCTTGTTGATACGAGTCAGAGCTTCGACGTTCTTCTGGTGGCCTTCCTTAATCGGGTTCTGCCACTTCATGACTTCGCCATAGATCTCTTTCTGGTCCTGATAGATCAGGCCCTGATCGAGTTCAGACTGGAACGGGCTGTGGCAGCCTTTGCCTTCGACAACCGTAAAGTCGGCGATGGATGTACGTGCGCAGCTCCACATTAAGTCAACGTAACCGTGACCTTCTTCGTCTCTGGAGATTCTCCAGCCCTTAGAGTTGGAAGCACGAGACTGGCCCGGACCCGGGTTCATCATCTTCTTGTCAGGATCGACCATGATCTTGAAGAGGTGAGAACGACGGACGGCGTCAAAACCGGCCATGTCAGGACGCTGAATAGCTGTGAAGTTTTCGCAGCTCATCGTGAACGGCATATGGCAGGCGATGCAGTCGACCTTGCTGTGGGTGTCGGCATTCGCAACCATCTGAGCCTGTGTCGTATGGCAGTCTTGGCAGTTCTTACGAATTGCGGGACGTGTTACTCCGGAAGTCCAGTCGTTGCTGGTAACTTCATGCGGGTCGTGGCAGGTAACGCAACGCATACCCTTTTCATAGTGCTTCGACATGAAGAGCTGAGCGCCTTCTGTACCGCAGGACGGGCAAGAAGACTTCGTCTTAGCGTTGAATGCCTTTTCAAGCTTACCCTTAGCATCGGGACGATCAACTTCGTCTTCGATAAAGTTCAAGCGCTGATGGCAGCGGTCGCAGTTTGTGCTCATGTTGTTGGTGTTGCCAACCAAGTGTCCGCCTTCACCATGGCATTCTTCACAAGCGATACCGCGGGAGATTGTGTGTTTCTGGAGTTCTTTCGGGTTGCCCAGAGCAGCGAAGAATTCCTTCTTATCCTTAAAGTCAAACTTGAAGGCGTGACAGACTTCGCAGTAAGAGGAAGCAGCCTGGAACAGAAGTTTGCCTTCATAAGTAGAACCGTAGGATGTCATACCCCACTGGTGGGAGGCGGAAGGTCCGAACTGGCTGAGTTCTGTCGGGAAGTCAGGGATCAATTTCTGAATTTCTTTCGCTTTTTCAGGTGTCAGCCATTCTGCCCAGCCGCGGGAGAACTGGTTGCCGCCGGCAACAACCTTACCGGTGCCGTCTTTGAGCAAGCCGTCACGAACGTGGTAGGAACCGCGAACGAGCCATCCGTCGATGTAGCCGTATTTGGTACGCGGTGTACCGATGGTGGCGTAAATCACGTCAGCCGTAATACCGTCAGGAAGAATAGATGCCTCAGAACCGTACAGTTTCTTCTTCAGGTCGTTATCGACTTCAGGATGTTCGCCAGGGAAACGAACCGTCTTGGCATGACGGGAACGCTTCCACTGTTCGTACTGAATCGCGTGGCATTCGCCGCATTTTTCCGGTCCCACAAACTTGTTGGGGAAGTCAAGAATGGAGCGCTGGCCCAAACGGTATTGAGACGCCATCGGACGGTTGCCGTCCTGATGAGCGGAGTACTTCTGAGCATTGCCTTCACCAAGGTATTCAGAGCCGCGGGTAGAGATAACCGGTGTACCGATCACTCGTCCGTCTTTTCCGTAAGTAGCAAAGATGGGATGATTCTGGAATAAAAAGTCCCAAAGTTCTTTTTCTTGGACGATGTAGTCCTGCAGGGTGCGGATGCCCTTGGTCGGTTCCGTCAGGTCAGGATTGGCCCATACTTTCTGGGTAATCTCATTAACCTTAGGTGTCGGAAGGGGCTGACCGTCCGCTGCATAGACACATGATGTCGCCATAGCAGCTGCAAGGCCTAAGCCTATCGCTGTTTTTCGTGTCTCTCGTAACATATCTTCTCCAGGTGAGGCAGAGGTTTTTCGAATAATTAAATTACTCCGAATATCTAGGCCTCGATAGGTGTGAAATGGGAACAAGGAATGCAAAGGCAATACCTTTCCCCAACTTCAGGTTAATTTAAGATTAGAAAGGCACAAATAAGATATTCATATTAAGGGTAACCCCTGTTTTTAGACTGAACGGACTAATCCTTTAGGGGTAGTCTTTGCTGTTTTATTCAATTCGGGGAATCCGGCAGCTGTGATGCAAAAGTTTCAAAATGTCCTGGCGTCCTTGAGATCTGTTCGCTAATAACCAGAAGAAGTTGTCAGGCAAGACAAGTAAATACCAACCCTTATGGATGTATAAATGTGCAACAAAGGGGGCTTCATAAAGGCGATACGGGGCTAAAAATCGCCGTATGCAATAAGGAAAACATCTTAGAAAAAAATAGCCCCTAAGACCTCACTGTCGTGTTGTGGACGCAACGTTTTTTGCCTCATCCCTTTAATACGTGAGGAAATTTATGTAACGACTATAGAAGTGATAAGAAAAAAGCCTCCGAATCTTGGAGGCCCTGCGTTATCTCGTCAAAGTCTTTCGGTACCTTCAGCAAAAGCAGAGAAAATTTTGTGGTCTTTTTCTCATAGTTACCGTCCAAACTATCCCGCCATTTTCCTCCTTGATCAGGCGCACATCCTTCCTTAACGTTGATTCTCGGTATACTTTTAAGGTTGTGGTCTTTTTTACATAATTAATTATTTTCGGAATCCCAATGAGCTACATCTGCACGAGCTGCGGCAAAGAAACACCCACTTCAACCTTTCACAACACCTGCGAATGCGGCGGTCTGTTTTCCCTTCCTCAGGATCACCTTCCTCTTTGGCAGGAATCCTTAATTGATAAATCGGTTTGGTCTCAATTCCGTTACCACGCTTTTATGAATTTGGACGGTGATGTTTGGCGCCGAGCTTCCATGGGAGAAGGCATGACGCCCATCGCTTCCTACAACGGAAGCGTCTTCCTCAAGATGGATTTCATGATGCCGACGCTCTCCTTTAAGGACCGCGGAGCAGCTGCCTTGGTAAGCCATATGAAAGCCATCGGCGTTAAAAAATGCGTTCAGGACTCCAGCGGCAACGCCGGCGTGGCTGTTGCCGCCTACTGCGCAAGAAGCGGTATCGCCTGCGAAATTTACGTTCCCGAAGGCACCAGCCCGAATAAGATCGCCATGATTGAAGGCTTCGGAGCCAAAGCGGTTGTCGTCCCCGGAACTAGAGATCATTGCGCCGAAGTCTGCCGCTCTAAGGTCAAAGAAGAAGGAGCTTACTACGCCAACCACGTTTACAACCCTTACTTCTACGAAGGCACAAAAGCCTATATTTATGAAACCTTCGAGCAGCTCAAAAGAATCCCTCGTCATATCTTCATTGAACTCGGCAACGGGACGCTCTTCATTGGCGCCGTCCTCGCTTTAGAGCATCTCATGCGTTCCGGAGTTATCGACGAATTCCCGCAGCTTATCGCCGTTCAAAGCGAAAACTGCGCTCCGTTCTACGAAACCGAAGAACAGGGGTCTTCTTCTTTAGTCGAAGTCACACCGAAACCAACATTGGCAGAAGGCATTGCGATCGGCAAACCGGCTCGCGCCGGTGAAGTACTCGACATGATCCGCCGCCATAACGTCAAAGTAATCACCGCTCCGGAAGACAGAATTCTTCCGTGCCGCGAGGAAATGGCAAAACGCGGGTTCTATGTTGAACACACCACAGCCGCCGCACTTGCCGCCTACTATCGCTACTGTAAAAAATTCGGCCCGACCGAGGACGCCCTCCTCTCTCTTTGCGGCGCAGGCCTTAAGAGCGAACATTAATAAGCAGTTTTGTCGGGAGGAAGTTGTATTTTGTGCACATTGACTACTTCCTTTCGGCATAAGATTGCTAGAATTTGGTCAACTTCTTTTATGGTGAGACCGGTCCATGGATAAATACGACAAAGAGATTCTTTCCGTTCTTTTAGAGAATGGAAAAATCCAACTTTCCGAACTTTCAAAAAAGACCAATCTCAGCGTATCTTCCTGCCAGCGAAGAGTTAAGAATCTTGAGGAATCCGGCGTCATTGAAAGCTATCAAGCCGTTGTCAATCCCAAGCTTGTCGGCATGGGTTTCCAGGCACTGGTATTCATCACCTTGTCGCAAGCTGCCGGTGAAAAAATCACAGAATTTGAAAAAGCCCTGGAAAAAATTCCCTGCATCATCGAAGCGCATCGGATCTTCGGCGAACAGGACTACGTCCTTCTGGTCGCCACTCCGGATTTGACCGCCTATCAGGAAGCCTACGACACGCAGCTCTCTTTGCTGCCTAATATCAAGAAGGTCGAGACCACGCTTTTGATGAAAGAAATCATCCCTCACCGCATTATTCTTTGACCTGAGTAATCTCTTTCTAACGCGCTAACGGACTGCCTCTTCGCAGTCCGTTTATTCATAAAATCTTCCCAAGAACAAATTCACCATCCTCCCAATAGAAAAAATGAGAAAAAGACCACAAATTACGACTTCCGCGGCGATCGAACCGATCTACATCTCAGAAAAGAGGCTTCCTTGTGGAGGGGCGCTGACACTCGGTTCATGGAATAACCGTTTGGTCGTTGCAGATTGGATTGACGGCTGGCACCACTCCACCATCATGAACCGCCTGCAAAAGTACACCAAGGCATCTGTGGTCAAAAGCACATCGAAAGTTATCGAAGCGGCTTCCGATTGGCTTGATGCGTATTTCGAAGGCAGCAAAGAAGCTCCAGACTTTGATCTCCTTTTCCTCGGCACGGATTTCCAAAAACGCGTTTGGCAGCTCTTGCTGGAAATTCCATACGGCGAGACGATCACTTACGGGGAGCTCGCTCAAAAAGCCGGAACTCCAAAAGCCGCTCGAGCAGTCGGGGTTGCCGTCGGAGAAAATCCTTTCTCCATCATCGTTCCCTGCCACCGCGTCATCGGCAAAGATAAGTCACTCACCGGTCACGGCGGCGGTTTTGATGTCAAAAATATCTGCTCGCACACGAACTCGGCACCGATATCGAAAATCTACCTTTTAGCGACTGCTCAAGGCGCATTGTTGGATAGACACAACAAAAACTTCCGAAGTTGCAACGGAACGTAAGTGAATAAGCCGACGGGGCCAACCCCATCCCTATTTTGCGTCAAAGCTCGGTTATCCTTCCACAATTCTCAATATATTGAGCGGTTATAACCCATCGATCGCCCGACGAGTTCTCCAGCAGCACGCAGTTCTCCTTCAGATCGATTTGCGAAAGTTCCCGGAAGGATAGTTATGGAAGATAAAGAAGCTCCGAATTCTGTCTTCACCATGAGAATTAAAGGCATGGCCATGCTCACTGTGTGCTCTGTTTTCTCGCTGAGAAATCTGCCGAGTATGGCTGAATACGGCTGGAACATTATTTTCTTCCTCTCAGCCGCAGCTGCCTGTTTCTTCATTCCCTCTGCTTTAGTATCCGCAGAACTTGCCAGTACTTATCCTCAGCGCGGCGGCGTCTTTATTTGGGTCAAAGAAGCGTTCGGCCCCAAGCTCGGGTTCCTCGCGATCTTTATGGAATGGTTCCAAAACATGCCGTGGTATCCGGCCGCGGTCACCTTTGTCGCCACCTGCATCGCATACATTTTTAATCCCGAGTTAGCCTCAAATCGGTGGTACATCTTCTTTACGGCCATCTTTTTGCTGTGGCTCTCCACCTTTCTAAACTTCCGCGGCATGCGGTTATCGGTTTTCTTATCAAATTCCGGTGTGGTTGTCGGAACCATTATTCCCGGCTTTTTTCTGATTGTCTGTGCGCTCACCTATGTTTGGCTCGGCAAACCGGTTCAAATCAATTTGGACGGCGGAAAAGCGCTTATTCCTGATCTGTCCACTGCAAGACAATGGATGCTGCTTGCCGGCATGATGGTGTCGCTCGCCGGTATGGAAATGAGCTCCGTGCATGTCACCTCGATGAAGAATCCGCGCTCATCTTTCCCGAAATCCATTTACCTGGCAACGGCCATTATTTTGATCCTTTCCGTCTTAGGTGCGCTCTCGATTTCTCTTGTTGTTCCGATCGGCGATCTGTCTAAGTCCGCAGGTGTCTGCCAAAGTTTTGAATTGATGCTGAATGCCCTCGGAGTCGGCTGGCTCACACCGATTCTCGCCTGTCTTTTAGCCTACGGCGCTTTAGCATCTGTCGTGACATGGATGAACGGTCCTTCCCGCGGTTTGCTCGAAGTTGCTAAAGAAGGCTATCTTCCGCAGTATTGGCAATACCGAAACAGTTACGGCATGCAGACAAGAATTTTTATTATGCAGGCCTCCCTAGCGTCTTTCCTGAGCCTGAGTGTGCTCATCATGCCCAGCGTGTCGGATGCCTTCTGGCTGTTCCTTGCTTTGTGCTCTCAGCTTTACATGATCATGTACCTACTGATGTTTGCGGCGGCAATTCGTCTCAAAATTGAAAACCCCGACAGCCCGGGAGAATACAAAGTTCCGGGCGGAAGGGTAGGAATGATCTTAATGTCGGGCGTGGCCTTCTGTACCTCTTTAATTGCGCTGCTCTGCGGTTTTATTCCGCCGGAAGAAATCATCAATGAAGGCCTTGCGGCATCCCTCGGATACGTTGGGTTCCTCGCGGGAGGCTTGATCATCTTCACTATCATCCCTCTGAAATTCTTCGACAAATTTCAGCATCAGCACCTGACAGAAGTAAAGGATTCTGCTGCCTAATCGCACGAACGCTTCTTGGAAGACTCTGATTTCTACCAAGCCGGATTGTCAAAGGATAGGTCCTATCCTAAAATCTGCGCGTCTCTTCTTGGGACGACGAACGATCGGAGGATTAGGCTCGAAACGAGACCGGCCGGTCGCTACTTGTTGTTCCAAATATGTCATTCCAAGAAGCCATTCAGTACAGAACTGAACTGCACAAACTGGCAGAACTTTCCGGCCAGGAAATCAAAACTGCTCAATACATCCAAAACAAACTCGAAGAAATGGGTTTTAACGTCCGCTCAGGCGTGGGCGGTCATGGCCTAGTTGTTGATATTGACAGCGGCGTTGCTGGTCCCACGGTCATGCTTCGCGCCGATATCGATGCTTTGCCCTATGCAGATCCCAACGATCCTGAAAGAATAGAGGCCATTCACGCTTGCGGCCATGATGCTCATGCGGCAATTCTTCTTGCTGCAGCTCCAGAAATCCGCAAAAACCTTAAAAAGGGAAAACTTCGTCTGGCGTTTCAGCCGGCTGAAGAAAGCCTCCAAGGCGCGCTCGCCATGATCAAAGACGGCGTCCTAGACGGCGTTGATATCGTTGTTGGTTCTCACATCCGTCCCGTTCAGGACCTTCCGTTCGGAAAATACTGTGCGTCCGTGAATCATGTTGCCTGTGCAACCGTTGAAGTTCGCATTGACGGCAAACAGGCTCATGCCGCAAGACCGCTTCTCGGCATCAATCCGATCGAAGCCGCCTCTCAGTACATTGCTTCGGTCGGGCTGATCAAAATCGATCCGAACAAGTCTTGGTCCGTCAAACCGACTCAGATTCATTCTGAAGTCGGTGCAACCAATTCCATTCCGAGCTTTGTGAAGATCGCCTACGACCTCCGTGCTCAGGACAATGCCGCACTCGAAGCGCCAAAAATTTTTCTTATCTAGGCCCAGACGCTTCGGAAAGTCGTTGCTGCTGTCTACGTTTGAATCTCTCTTCAAATATGGACTACGAGACTTCCATTGTCTTGAGATAGAGGCCTTATGGAAAGACGAAAGTACTTATCAAGTTATACGATTGGATTTCTCGAATCTGAAAGGCTTTTCCTCCGCAGAAGAATTTAGCGAACTTCTCGACCAGTACCTCCTTGACACTTTAACTGTCAACAGACTTGTCAGCCCTATAAAGACCGATAAGGAAGGCCTCCGTGCATTTATCGGGTGGTTAGCTCTCCAAGCTGACAACTCTGTAGTACTGCTACTTGATGAATACGACACTCCTCTCACTTCTTGCCTAAATAACCCACAGCTGTTTGATGAAGTCAGAAAGAAACTCTGGAGACTTTATGGCGCTTTCAAGCAGTGGGATGGAGCAATAAGATTTTTCTTCATGACCGGAATTGCAAAGTTCAGACAAACCAGCATTTTTTCCGAACACAATCACTTTACAGACATTTCTTTAATGTCTGAGTTCGGCTCCTTGCTTGGATATTCTCACCAAGAGGTACAAAGGTATTTTTCCGGATATCTCGAACAGGCTTCTCTTCAGCTCGGCATAGAAAAAGAAAAACTTCTGGAGGAGCTGACTGTAAACTACGATGGATTTTGCTTTGAAAGGACAGCAACTCAACGAGTTTTTTCTCCATGGTCACTTTTGAAATTTTTGAATTTTCCCTCAAACGGTTTTGATAATTATTGGTATGAAAGCGGGGGCCAACCAGGGGTACTGCTCGAATATCTAAAATCCCACTCTACTTTAAAACCAGAGGATTACGAAAGCGAAAAACAAGTCCAATTAGATGACCTGGCGCTTTCCGCCAAATTCTCCCTTTTGGATGATAAGGTTTTGCTTGCGCAGACCGGCTACCTGACGATTAAAACAGTAAGAGGAACAACCGTAACGCTGGGCTATCCCAATAGAGAGGTGAGCGTTTCGATGGCTCGCCTCTACGCTGAGGTCATTTTAGATAAAAAAGCTATCAACAGAGCCGGAGAAGGTTATTTAGCTGACTATTTGGAGAAAGGTGATCTCCCAGCTTTCGTAAAAGAAGTTAACCGTATCATTCTTGGAATTGATTATCAGGCTTTTCCTCTTACAACTGAAGCCAGCTGTCGGTCTGCGGTATCTATTATGGTGAGCAGCTCCAGCGCTTTAGTAACAGCGAGAGGCGAAGTTCACAATGCTCTTGGCAGAAGTGATCTAGAAATTCAAACTGACAAAAATTACTGGGTTCTCGAATTCAAGTTTTGCCGAGAAAAAGAATCTCCAGACTTTCTTCTTCAAGAAGCTGTTCGTCAAATTAAAACAAGACATTATGGAGAACAACTAGCAAAGTGCAATTTATTAAGGGCTGCGTTGGTTTTTTCTCAAAAAGATAGACAATTCATACGATGGGCTGAAGTACCCGACTGATCTCTTAGGAATTATTTCGAGTAGGCAATTGGTTAGCTTTGCCTTCTCCTGATCACGATAGTAAGACAAACAGGATGCAGGAACTAAACGGAGTTTTCTGGGATCAGTGCGAAATTCCATATGGAATTTCATCTCCCATTGATCGCGAAAAATGCTGTTTATTTCTTCTCGAAAATCTTGCACCGTACACTTGGAACACTCTGCGTTCTTTCGAAAATAGTCCTGCAACGCTCGCTCAAACAGCTTCCATATTGGCTGGCCACTCTGTCAGCGGACTCAGCAATCTCGATTTGCTGCAGATCAAAAATTACGGTGACGGTACAAAGGCTTTGGCAGGCCTCATCCAGGAAGACAAATTTGAGTTATCCGCTCCGACAGCCTGTCATCTACACAACTACGTCGGAAAAGAGGACGCCTTGGAGTGGGGTGTCATTCGGTCGAAAGATGTCAGCCTGCATAACATTTCATTTGTTCCTCCGACCAACGATCTCGAGAAGATTATTCAAAACGGTTTCAACTTTCTGCAACATGAAGTCGCCAATCCTGTGGAACGCGCCATCGGCGTCTTTCTTTTCATGGCAAGGAATCAGCCCTTCTATGACGCAAACGAGCGAACCGCTTCGTTAATGATGAATGGCTGTCTGATGGTGAACGGTTATTTCCCGATTACCGTATTGAATCAAAACTCTGAAGAGTTCCATCGTGAACTGGGCTTGTTTTACGAATCCGGTAACGCCAACGATATGTTCAGATTTTTCCAAAAGACAATCCAAGAACTCTATTCGAAAGAACAATACGAAAGCTTTTCCGCAAACAATAAGTAAGCTAAGCACAGACCTGAAGAAACTATTCCAATTCTTCAGGTCTGCTTTACTTTAAAAAATCACTTCCAGTTTTCTAAAGTAGCCGCGTTCTTCCCGGCGACCCTTCCGAAAACCATTGCATCAGCATTTGCGCAGGCTCCTTGGTATGTAAGACCCCAAGTAGAGCCGAGCTCTCCGGCAACATAAAGACGCGGGATCGGCTGACCGAATGGATCCAAAACTTCTGCTTTCACAGACTTCTTCGGGCCTCCCATCGTGTGGTAAGTGACAGGAACCAGTTTCACGGCGTAGAAAGGCCCTTCTTCAATCGGGGCTGACCAGCTCTTTACGTCACGTCCGACAAAGACTGCCTTCATATTCGGATCTGCCGTCAGCGTGCGGCCGTATTCCGTATCAATCCCTTTTTCTCTTAAATCGCTGTTCCAGCGCTTAACTGTTGCGGAGAGAACGGACGGGTCGGCAATGCCAAGTTTCTTTGCCAGCTCTTCAATCGTATCGGCTTTGATGATGACGCCGGAATCAATTTCTTTTTGATTGTCTTTACTCCATTTATAACCCTCTCGATTGATCGCCCAGCCTGAACCTCCGTTGGAAATGAGCGGACCGGCTTTCAGGTAGCTCGAGTCCATAATCATGAAGCACGGGATTCTCGGATAACGATGATTAATGGCGTCGAAATTATTAACAGCCATCCAAGAGCAGTGGTAGTCGAGCTTTTTCTCATTCACGAAACGCTTACCGTCTTGATCAACCCAAATGAAAGCAGGCTGCCTTGTAACCATAGCAATGCCTGCTTTAACTCCAGGAACCCGAACGCCTAAAGGGGCAGAAACCGAATTCATATGCCAAAGATCGCATCCCATCGATTGAGCCATCAGCAAGCCGTCGCCTGTATGCGCAGGACTGCCGAGATAAGCCATCGGATTGCCATAAATGTAGCGAGCCATCAATTCCGGATTAGATTGGAAGCCGCCCGTGCAAATCACGACAGCTTTATTGGCTTTCACAAAATACGGGTTGCCTTCGTATACGGCTTCGACGCCCAAGACCTCGTTTCCTCTTCTGACCAATCTTCTGGCAGGACAATTAACAAGAACCGGAATATTCCTCGCCTTTACTGCGCGATCAAAGATTCCGAAGAGACGGTCGCCGCCTTTCGCGCCGGGAACATTTCGCATCGACATCTTGTTCACGCAATCTGCGCCAGGCAAATTCTGATAGCCCGCGTGTCCGTATACACCGATCTTTCCTTCGGGAGCCAGTGAAGAGACATAATCGCCTAAATGGAGGGACTCTTCGCAGAACAGGTCCAAAAGGTCTTTATCCCACTCAGAGCGAGACAATTCATACAGCGCCTTTTGGAACTTGTAATAATCTTCTTTGTTTGTCGGAACGACAAAGCCGCCAGAAGAAACAGAGACATTTCCGCCGCCCGCAGGCGTCTTCTCGAGGATGAGAACTTTTGCTCCGGCGTCCGCCGCTGCGATCGCTGCATTAGATCCGGCGTTGCCGTAACCGAGAACGAGAACATCTGTCTCATTATTCCATTTCGGCATATCTTCCGCATGTGCAACTTCGATCGCGACGCTCATTCCGACGGGTGCCGCTGCAAGCGATAAAGAGCTCTTGAGTAAGTTTCGTCTTGTTGTCATCTGCCTCTCCTTGACGATGTGGTTGGGATCTCTTCTGTATATACCTAACTTTTGGGAGAGTCAACGATTAATTTTGTGTGCTACTAAAACCCAACAATACGAACAGCGACAATAGTTTGAGGATCGCTAAACAACAAGTACGAAAAGGCTACACAGACATTGAAGCAAACAGCATAATTTCAAAAACCAGAATTGATGTTGATAATCATTCTTATTTGTGTTATATTTCACTTATCGATTGATTGAATTCAATCTTCTCCTTTGAAGCATAGAGTTCTTACGCAACTCCTTGTCAGCAAAAGAGCAATTGGGGTGAAAATTTTTGGGCGAGAGTCTTTTGGCTCCCGCCCCTTTTCTTATCGTTTTCCGCCGCGTTTTCGATATCCGCTTCATTAATAATTGAGACGGACGGACTAAAGACGAAGTTCAAAAGACATCTGATACAATTTCACACAAACGTAAACGCGAATCGTTCTCATTTTATGATATGATTTCAATCACTGGATGATGTCTTTTGAGACGGAAATCTTCTCCTTGGAGCAATCCAAAGAAATGGGGTGAAAATATTTTATGCGGAGGGTCTTTCGATCTTCCGCTTTTTTTTTCATTTTTTGAAATGCACGGTCTGTACCGGATCGGCGTTTCCTCCGAACCTCACCGGAGAATCAAAAGACTCTGCCTCCGTCGTAGGCAGGAGATCATCCCGCTCAAACTTAACTTCTGAATTCTTCATAGCAGTAAGCGACATGATCGCACCGGTGACCACGGCCCACGGAGATTCTTCTTTCTTTAAGGCGACGTCAATCGCAGCGATGTGTCGTGCCGCACCGTCCAGGAGCGCCTGGGCTTCTGCATCATTTAACCCGGATAAAAATTCTAAAAACATCGGCAGATAGTCCGGAAATTCATTACTCTCGATCGTAAGCCCTCGCTCTTCATAGAGCTTTTTAAGGTTGATCATCGCCGAGCCTCGTTCCCGCGAATCCCCGTGCATGTGCTCAAAAAGGTTAAGACTTGCCTTCTTGCCGATATCAAAAGTCGCCACATATTCCTTCTGTAAATCCGCCATCGGCGTCTCAATCATGTGATTGATAAAAATCTCGAGAGCCTCCTTCTGATCGTTAGCAAGTGTCGATTCTGCAACGGCTTCCTTAATTTCCTGCAGATCATCTTTCAGCGCCGCATCCGGATACACAAGCAGACAAGCCAGCGCTTTTAACCCCAAATTCATGTCATTCTCCGTTAATTTTTATTATCTCTATGTTAGTGAACTACGCATTTTTGCTCCTTAACCTCTGCTCAATTCGAACAAACAAAGGGTTACAAATTGGAGGGCGCCCATAGAATGAGGACAAACCCGAATAAAAGTTCGAGTACCGTTTTAAGTTGAATAAGGAAAAAATATGCGTCCAGATATCAAGGTTTGGAATCCTGAAAATCCGGCCCAATGGAATAAGACGCTGGCATGGACGACTGTGTGGCTAAGTACCTTCAGCCTGACCCTAGGCTTTTGCGCTTGGTTCTTGGTCCCGTCTCTCGCTCCGAGATTAAACGAAATCGGCTTTTCTCTCACCCACAGCCAGCTCTATTGGCTTGTTGCTATGGTGGGTCTTTCCGCAGGTACGCTGCGTATTCTGTGGACCTTCTTACCCCCGATTCTCGGTACCAGAATTCTAGTTACACTCTCAACGGGCTTACTGTTAATCCCGTTTTTCTGCTGGGTATACGCCGTCCAGCATCCTGATACACCATATTGGATGCTGATTATCTTTGCTCTTTTAAGCGGTATCGGCGGCGGTACATTCTCCGGCTTAATGGCCTCCACGAACTATTTCTTCCCGAAGCATGCAAGAGGATTGGCGCTCGGTATTCAGGGCGGCCTCTCTGACTTCGGTACCGGCCTGGTTCAGTTTGTCACCCCGCTCGTTATCGGCTTCTCCGCATTCGCTTTCTTAGGCGGCGGTCAGGTCGCTCATTTGGCTGACGGCAAGACTGTTACTTACTGGCTGCAGAATGCCTCCTGGGTGTGGATTCCTCTTGTCGCAATCATCACCATCCTTTCTTGGCTCTTCCTGCGCTCCGTTCCGGTCTCCGGAAACATTAAGCAGGAGTGGACCATCTTCGGCAATAAGCACACCTGGTTCATGACCCTCTTCTACTACGGAACATTTGCGACGTTCGCCGGTCTCGGTGCGCAGTTAGGCTTGCTGGGCAACCATACCTTTGTCGGTATTGAGGGTGCTCCGAGTGCCGTCGCGCTTGCCTGGTTGGGCCCGGTTATCGGCGCGCTTTCCCGAGTCGGTGCCGGCCAAGTTTCCGATAAGATTCGCGGCGGCCGCGTCACAACGATAATGGCTGTCTGCAACATCATCGGTCTGCTTGCCCTTTGGCTCTACAAACCTACGACGGTCTCCGGCTGCTGGATTTGGCTCATCGTCATGTTCTGGGTCTTCTTCTGGACCGGTGTCGGCAACGCTTCCACCACTGAACAGATGGCAGTGCTTTTCCCGCCGCTTCAGGGCGGTGCGGTCGTCGGCTGGACTTCCGCGGTCGGCGCATACGGTCCGTTTACGATCGGTATGCTGCTTGCCGAATGCGGTGCCGGCGTAATGTTCGCCATTTCGACAGTGATCTTTATCGCCATTCTCGCCATCAACGTTTACTACTACGACAGAAAGAACGCCCCGGATCTTTGCTGATCGTTCTTTCTCACCTCAAGAAATTGCTTAATTGGAGAACAAAATGTCCGGAATCATGAAGTCCTCCCTGTTCTTCGCTAAGAAGGTCGGTTCGTACTCAGACGGTTGGGGCGAAGTGACCGCAGAAGACAGGACCTGGGAACAGGCTTACCGGGATCGATGGGCACACGACAAAATCGTACGTTCCACCCACGGCGTTAACTGCACCGGCTCCTGCAGCTGGCAGATTTATGTTAAAGACGGAATCGTCGTCTGGGAAACACAGGAAACGGATTACCCGCCCACGCCTCCCGGCGTACCGAATCACGAACCTCGCGGCTGCCCGCGCGGTGCAAGCTACTCTTGGTATCTGTACTCTGCTTCCCGCGTTAAACATCCTTTGATTCGTGCCGAATTAAAGGCCGCCTGGGAAGAGGCCCGCAAGACCATGAAGCCGATCGAGGCCTGGGCCTCCATCGTCGAAAATCCCGAAGTCCGTAAGTCCTATACCGCAGCCCGCGGCTTAGGCGGCTTAGTCCGTACGACTTGGGATGAAGCCCTTGAAATCATCGCTTCGGCTAACCTTTATACGATTAAGAAGTACGGTCCTGACCGTATTTCCGGCTTCTCTCCGATTCCGGGCTACTCCATGGTGTCCTACGGCTCGGGTACCCGCTACCTGAGTCTGATAGGCGGCGCCCTCCTCTCCTTCTATGACTGGTACTGTGACCTGCCGCCCTCTTCTCCTCAGACTTGGGGCGAGCAGACCGACGTTCCGGAATCCGAAGCCTGGTACTATTCAAGCTACATCATCGTCTGGGGTACCAACATCTCGATGACCCATACCCCGGACGCTCACTTCTTAACGGAAGCCCGCTATAACGGTACGAAAGTCGTCAACGTCTGTCCGGACTACTGTGAAGTCACTAAAGACGCCGACTGGTGGATTCATCCGAAACAGGCGACCGACGCAGCACTTGCCATGGCGGTGAGCCACGTCATTTTCAAAGAATTCCACTACGATCATCCGGATCCTTATTTCACCGAGTACTGCCGCAGTCTCACCGACTTCCCCGTTCTTGTCATGATGGAGCCGCGCGAAGACGGTCATTTCACTGCCGGCCGTACTGTTCGCGCCTGCGATTTGGGCTACAAGGCGCCCGAATGCAATAACCCTGAATGGAAGACGGTTGTTTGGGATGAGCTTTCTGACAAACCCGCTGTTGCTCAGGGATCTATGGGCTACCGCTGGGGACAGAAGGAAGGTCAGGACTTAGGCAAATGGAACCTGCACGAAGTCGACGGAGAGACCGGCAAAGCTATTAAACCTCAGCTCACGTTCCTCAAAGATTCGGATGCCGTCATCGACGTCGATTATCCGTACTTCGGCGGCCGCAAGCGTGACGGTTTCCCGAACAACCCCATGAACTCTGAAGTCATGGTCCGCAAGGTTCCGGTGAGAAAGATCCAGGTCGAAGGCAAAGACGTATATGTTGCAACTGTATTTGACCTCTTCGGCAGCTACCTCGGTGTTGACCGCGGTCTAGGCGGCGAATGCGCCAAGAGCTATGCGGACAACATTCCGTTCACTCCGGCTTGGCAGGAAAAAATCACCGGCGTCGAAGCACAGTATGCCATCACACTCGGCCGTGAATTTGCCACAGCCGCGTCCAAGACTCAGGGCCGCGCCTGTGTGCTGATGGGTGCGGGCGTCAACCAGTGGTTCCAGACCGATAACACCTACCGCTCCATCATCAACATTCTGCTGATGTGCGGCACCTGCGGCGTCCCGGGCGGCGGCTGGTGCCATTATGTGGGTCAGGAAAAGATTCGTCCGGAAGCAGGCTGGGGCGAGTACTCCTTCGCTAAAGACTGGGAACCGGCCACTCGTCACATGAATTCGACGAGCTACTTCTACGAACACACCGATCAGTGGCGTTATGAACGCATTCCGCTCTCGGATATGCTCTCTCCGCTGGCCGATACCAAAGTCTTTGACGGTACCTACATTGACTACAACATTCAGAGTGAACTGATGGGGTGGCTCCCGTCTGCTCCGCAGCTCAATGTCAATCCGACGAAGATCGCAGCGGCTGCGAAAGCCGCCGGTACCGAGCCGGAGCAGTTCCTCATCAATCAGCTTAAAGACAGAAAAATCTCCTTCAGCTGCCTGGACTTAGACGCCGAAGAAAACTGGCCGCGCAACCTCTTTATTTGGCGCTCCAACGTGTTGGGCTCCTCCGGCAAAGGTCAGGAATACTTCCTGCGTCACCTGCTCGGAACCGAAAACGGCATCTTAGGCGGAGAACTTGACGGTTCTCACAAAGAACTCATGCCGCTCTTGGAAAAGTGGCGCCCCGCACCTCAGGGCAAGCTGGATCTTCTCGTCAACATGGACTTCCGAATGAGCACGACTTCGATCTACTCCGATATCGTGCTTCCGGCCGCCACCTTCTACGAAAAGAACGATATCAACACGACGGATATGCACAGCTTCATCCATCCGTTCGTTAAAGCCGTTCAATGCTCTTGGGAAGGCAGAAGCGATTGGCAGACCTTTAAAGATATCGCTAAGAAGCTCTCTGAAATTGCTTCCGAATATGCAGAAGATTTCGGCAGCGTCACTGACGTCGTTCTCACACCGCTCGGACACGATTCTCCGCACGAACTCGGCCAGGCGCTTGACGTCAAGAACTGGTACAAGGGCGAGTGCGACCTGATCCCCGGAAAGACCGCTCCGCTGATCCACGTCATCGATCGCGACTACCGCACGATTTACGACAAGTACACCTCGATCGGACCGCTGCTTTCCACCAACGGCGGCGGCAACCGCGGCATCAAGTGGAACCTGGATCCGGAAATCTCCGAACTCTGCCAGTTAAACGGCACGGTGCAGGAAGGCGTGGCCAAGGGCCGTCCGAAGATGGAAACGGACATCAATGCCGCCAACTTCATCCTTCGCGTCTCTCCCGAAACCAACGGTGCTTTGTCCTTCAGAAGCTGGTCGTTTGTGAAAGACCAGTGCGGCGTAGATGCCAGCTTCCTCTCCGAAGGACACATTGCCGACAAGATCACCTTCGATGATCTGGCACATCGCCCGGCTAAGACCTTCAGTGCTCCTGACTGGTCCGGTACGGAAAACGATGAAATCCCGTATGTAGCCTTCTGGCAGAACAAGTATCTGCTTTTGCCGTGGCGCACGATTACCGGCCGCCAGCAGTTCTACCAAGACCACGCTTGGATGAGAGCCTTCGGTCAGCAGTTTGCTCAGTACAGAGCGCCGGCTAATCAGAGGGCGCTCTCCGGTTACCGTGACGTCGCCGACAACGGCAACAAGGCCATCATTCTTAACTTCATGACGGCTCATCAGAAGTGGGGTATTCACTCAACCTATTACGACAACGAACGCATGCTGACGCTTTCCCGCGGCGGTCCTGTCGTGTGGATGAGTGATATTGATGCGGCTAACGCCGGCATCGTCGATAACGATTGGATTGAGTGCTGGAACGCCAACGGTGCCGTTGTCGGTCGTGCGATTGTTTCTTCTCGTATGCCTGAAGGGCTCTGTGTCATGCAGCACGCAACGGAAAAGACGGTCAACACCCCGGGTTCGGAAGTCACGGGCCTGCGCGGCGGCGACCACAACTCTCCGACACGCGTTATTTTGAATCCGACGCACATGATCGGCGGGTACGGCCACCTGTCATATGCCTTTAACTATTACGGCACGATTGCCCCGAACCGCGACGACTTCGCTTGGGTCAGAAAGATGAATAAAGTGGACTGGATGGATGAAGAAGCGGACAAGAAAGGAGGTGCAGTATGAAGATTCGTGCTCAAATCGGCATGGTCCTGAATCTGGACAAATGCATCGGCTGCCACACCTGTTCCGTTACCTGTAAGAACGTTTGGACGAATCGTCCCGGAACTGAGTACATTTGGTTTAACAACGTTGAAACCAAACCCGGTGTCGGTTACCCGAAGAGCTGGGAAGACCAGCAGAAATGGACAGGCGGCTGGGAACTGCACAACGGCAAGCTGCGGCTGCGCCGCGGCACAAAGCTCGGCCTGCTCTCCGGCATTTTTGCCAACCCAAAACTGCCGCAGATTGACGACTACTACGAGCCTTTTACCTTTGATTATCAGAACCTTCAGAAAGCACCCCGCATGAAGACATGCGTGACCGCTCAGCCGATCTCTTACCTGACCGGCAAGAAGATGAAGAAGATCAACGGTTCTGCAGCCTGGGATGACAATCTGGGCGGCGTCGATATTAAGACCGTCGATGACGTGAACTTAAAGAACGTAGAACGCGAAATCTACGCTCAGTACAAGAACACGTTCCTCTTCTATCTGCCGCGTCTGTGCGAGCACTGCCTGAATCCGGCGTGCGTTGCAAGCTGTCCTTCCGGCTCTATTTACAAACGCGAAGAAGACGGTATTGTTTTGGTTGACCAGAACAAGTGCAAAGGCTGGCGTATGTGCATGAGCGGCTGCCCCTACAAGAAGGTCTACTACAACTGGACAACCGGTAAAGCCGAAAAATGCATTTTCTGTTATCCGCGTGTTGAATCCGGCCTTCCCACGGTATGCGCTGAAACCTGTGTAGGCCGTATCCGCTACATGGGTGTGATGCTCTACGATGCCGATAAGATCAAAGATCTTGCATCCACACCTAACGAAGGCGATCTTTATGAAGCTCAGCGTCAGATCTTCTTGGATCCGAACGATCCGGAAATCGAAGCTGCAGCCTTAGAAGCCGGCATCTCGCACGATTGGATTGAAGCCGCCAAAGCTTCTCCGATTTACAAGATGATTTCCAAATGGAAGATCGCACTTCCGCTGCACCCGGAATTCAGAACGCTGCCGATGGTTTGGTACGTCCCGCCGCTTTCTCCGATTGCGCAGGCAGTTGACGTAGGCAAACTCTCCATGAAGGGTTTTATCCCCGATGTCCATAGCCTGCGCGTTCCGATGCAGTACTTGGCCAATCTGCTCGCAGGCGGCAACATTAAGCCTGTCGTCGAAGCCTTAAGCCGTCTGCTTGCGGAAAGAACCATCCTCCGCAAATACTCAGACAATGCAGGCACCAGCCAGTTCCTGACCTGTGAAATTCTTCCCGAACAACTTCAGGGCATTGAAGAAACCAATGAACTCAAGGCATTGGGACTTACGGTTCAGGACGTCTGCGACATGCATCGTCTGTTGGCAATAGCAGACTATAAGGATCGTTTCGTGGTTCCGTCTGCCAACCGCAACACGGAAGCCGCTGTTCTTCTGCAAGGCACGCAGGGCTACAACCTCGGCGGCGGAGAAGACATGAGACGCCGTGCGGATTCGCTTTTCGGCGGTCCTATGAACCGCAAAATCATTCCTTTGTTTGAGGAATATCAGCGCGCTCCGGACTCTACACAGGAGGGCAAATAATGAGCAGCTTTACACTTGCATGGCACTTCCTGATTTTCGGAGTGCTGCCTTATGTCGTTATCGCCGTTCTAATACTCGGCAGTCTGGCGCGCTTTGTTCTGGCGCCCTTCAGCTGGAAAAGCCAGAGCAGCGAAATATTGGATAAGAAGGACATCTTCTGGGGTGCCAACCTTTTCCATATCGGCGTGATCTTCCTTTTCTGCGGACACTGCTTCGGTCTGTTTACACCGACCGAGTGGCTCAACGCTGCCGGTCTGACACCACGTCTGCACCAGATGATGGAAATTATCTGCGGCGGCCTCTCGGCAATCGTCGCAATTACCGGCCTGATCATTCTGACTTGGCGCCGTTTAACCAACGAGCGTGTCAGAGCGGCCTCCCGCCCGAGTGACTTCTGGGTTTTGTTCCTGCTTCTTGCGGTCATCATTCTCGGTATCGGCTGCGTCGTGAATTCCTACCTTTACGACAAGTCCGGCGCAACGATCATTCTGTTAGGAGGATGGGTTCGAGGTCTCTTCTCCTTTGATTACCAAGCCTGGCAGAACATTCTTCTCGTTCCGGATTGGCAGAAAGGACACATCTTTGTCGGTTTGATCATTTTCCTGATCGTTCCCTTCACAAGACTGGTTCACATTTGGAGCGGTTATCTATCTGTGTTCTATCTGATCAGACCGCATCAGATCATGCGTGCCAATAATGGCAAACCCATGAAGTAATTAGATAGGATCCTCAGTGCAAGAGCTCGGTTTCCGAGCTCTTGCTGTTTCAGGATTGCAGGTAAAAATCCTTGAGTTCGTAAAATTCAGTGTGTGGCTTCTTTAAGTGCCGTCCAAACTAACGCAGCTCCAAAAGCCCCGAATATCGCACCGCAAATGCCGTCGATCCATTTTCCGGATCTCCGATAAAAAGCTTTGGGCTTCGGCATTCCGAGAATTAAAGCCACGAAAGAGAACCAAAGAAGACTTTCAAGAACGACCACGGCGTAAATCACTGCAGCTTCCGTACTTCCCATATTTCCGGTGACAAACAGCGAAAACACAGAACTAAAGTAGATCAGTGCTTTTGCGTTAGACAGATTAGTCAGCAAGCCGACAACAAAGGAGCGAAATCCTGAGCCTGCCGCCTGCACTTCGGCCTGAGGTGCCGCACCTTTCTTAAAGGCGCTTTTGAGAAGAACGTAAGCAAGCCACCCTAGGTACAGGCCTCCGAGCAGCATGATCACTTGCTGAAGCCACGCAAAACGTTCAAACAGCCACTGTAAACCTAAGAGAGATAAGGCGGCCCAAAAGGCGACGCCTAACGTGATTCCCAAAACGCAGCAGAGCGCTTCTTTTCTCGAGCGGCCGACGGCAGTTTGCATAACGATAAAGCAATCCGGCCCAGGTGACATAAGCGCGATCAAGTGAACAGCGGCGATCGTAAAGATGGTAGAGAGCATGATTTGAGGTTCCTTTTTTCAAAAATTATAGTATTCGCGGGCAACTTCCTTTCCCTTCTCAGGAGCAAAACTCAGACTCTTCACCTATCCATGAAACCGTTCCAAAAAGAAACGCCTCGCTAAACTCCGCCGTTTTTAGGCCGGAGAGCGAGGCGTCACGCTGGTCTTCCTAACTGAAGTTAGAAGGTATGGTGCAAGCCTAAGCCCAAGCTCCAGGACTTGAAATTCTCTTCAACAGCCTTTTCTTTAAACATCTTTCCGGCGGTTGCATAAGCGCCCCAGCCGTAAACAAAGGTACGTTTAGAGAGCGGATATTCATATGCCGCACCGACTGTGAAGCGATTGAATTTGTCATTGGAGAGCTTTGTGTCGTCCACCACAACGCCGTCGGCAGACTTAACTTTGCCGAATCCGTAGTTGGCAGCAACTTTGAAGGTACCGCCGGCAGCCGGAACTTCTGCGCCTAACGTGAAGGCATTTTGATTCATGCCTTTGCCGGAAACCCAAACATCTTCCAGCTGATCCAGGGAGTGGAAACGATTTGCGTACTGGTAGCCGAAGAAAGCCTTGGCAACTTCAAAGTCATACGTTGCACTCAAGCTATAGACCATTGTGGCTTTGTTTTTGTCTTCTTCGGACTTATTGTCGAAGCGTTCAACGATACCCGCTAAAGACAATTTCCCGATTTCATATGTCAGGCCCAAACCGTAGTAGTGGCTGTTGCGGGACCATTTTGCTGTATCGTCTTCAACGCCGTTGGAGTACTGTGCGTGGATTTTCAAGCCGCCGAATTCAGGAGAAACATAAACGATACTATTATTGTTGATTTGGCCTGTCACGAACGTATTTCCCAATCCGGCCTGAAGATAGTCGGTACCGAAGGGAGACGCATCCCAAATCGAATAAGAACCTTCATAAGAGGCTAAGCCGCCCATGCGGCCGAATGCAAGTTCACCGAAATTTCCGGACAAAGAAAGGGTTGCCTGTTTGCTGAAGGCCTTGCCTTCTTCCCCGGCAGAGCCGCTATCCATAGCAAAACCGTTTTCCAAAAGGAAGCCGACGGAGTATCCGTTTCCTAAATCTTCACTTCCTTCGATACCCCAAACACTGCCTCCTGCGATACCGTCTTCGAGAGAAACAGTAGCGTCTCCTCCTTTTGCTTTGTTGACGACCACTGCTCCGTCGATCGTCCCGTAAAGCGTTACCTGAGACTCAGCGGCAGCCATCGTACCGACGGAGGCCAATGCTATGACCAAAGCTGTTTTTGCTAATTTCATACAACCTCTGAAAATTGTAAAAAGAATTAAATAGGAATCATTCTCATTTTATTCCTCAAAATTTAAGAATTTCTAACTTGTCAATAACAATTGCTTCTCCATATTTTTGGGATATTTAAGTGAATCTTTCCGCAAATATTCAACAAGTTATAAATCCTCAAGATGCGAAATTCATGAAAGATATAGAGAAATCCCTAATGATAATGATTATTATTTCGATCGCTGAGGGGTGACATTTTGATAAAGATAATCGTTTTCATTTGATGCTTTTATGACTGTCTCTACATCTCACCTCCTAATCCAGCTCCCGATGAATGTGCAATGCAGGATCGCAAAACTGGGAAATATTCCTCCAAGTGAATTGAAACGTCTCCGGGATTTAGGTTTATACGTCGGCAGCGTGGCTTCCGTGATCACCTCCGCACAGAACGGCCCTCTTCTCCTTGCCGTAGGTGACGCCAGAATCGCTGTAAATCGAGATGTCGCGGCAGAAATAAAAGTTGTTCGCATTTTCCAATAGGAGAACATCATGCAGCTTCGCGATATGAAACCCGGACAAAGAGGTGTCGTGAAAGGTTTTTTGCCGGGAAACACTGAATATCGGAAAAAACTCTTTTCTTTGAGCGTCCTTCCCAACACTCGTTTTGAAGTCACCCGGGTGGCCCCGTTAGGAGATCCCGTCGAAATCAAACTTCGCGGATCTTTCATCAGCGTTCGAAAGGCTGAAATCGAAATCATTGACGTCAGACCTTTGTGAGGAAACATCATGACTTAGAAAATATCGATCGCGCTCGCGGGCAATCCCAACTGCGGCAAGACAACTTTGTTTAACGCTTTGACCGGATCACACCAGACCGTCGGAAATTGGCCAGGCGTTACCGTCGAGAAAAAGAGCGGAAGTTTTACGGTCAATGATCAGCAGATCACGCTCGTCGATTTACCAGGCGCCTATTCTCTTCAGCCGTGTGACGCTTCCAGCGAAGACGAGCGCGTCGCTCGAGAATACATCCTCTCAGGCGAATCTTCTCTCGTCGTAAATATCGTTGATGCGTCGAACTTGGAGAGAAACCTTTATCTCACCGCGCAGCTCATCGAAATACAGGTTCCGCTCATTGTTGCGGTCAACATGCTTGACGTCGCTAAGAATCATTCCATCTCCGTTGATCTCGATAAATTAGCGCAGGAGCTAGGTTGCCCTGTTGTCGGCCTAGTTGCCTCTAGAGAAACGGGTGTAGATGATCTCAAACAAGCAATCAGCCGCCAGCTCGAAAATCCTACCGTTCCGGACAACCCGCTTGTTTTCCCGAAAGACATTGCCGATGAAATTCATACACTGACTCAGGAACTCTGTGAAAACAACGTTGAAAAGGCCCCTTGGATCGCCAAACAGATCCTTGAAAGTGATAAAGAACTGGGACTCCGCACCTTAAAGAGCGGCTTTTCCAAAGCCGAACTGCGAATCAACGCACTCAATAAGCACTACAACGGCGACCTGGATATGGCTATTGCCGACGTGCGCTACTCCTTTGTCAGCAAAGTCGCTTCCTCTTGCATCACTCGAGACAACGAGGTCAAACAAACCATTACCGACAAAATCGACAAGATTGTTTTGCATCGTTGGCTGGGGGTACCTATTTTCTTGGCCGTGATGTACCTGATGTTCATTTTTTCGATCAACGTCGGTTCCGCTTTCATCGACTTCTTCGATATTCTTTTCGGAGCGATCTTTATCGACGGATTCGGGGAACTTCTCACTTCCATCGGAACGCCAGAATGGCTTAAAACGATTCTTGCCGACGGTATCGGCGGCGGTATTCAATGTATCTCCACATTCATTCCGTTTATCTTCTGCCTGTTTTTAGCCTTGTCCTTCCTTGAAGACTCGGGCTATATGGCCAGGGCTGCCTTTGTGATGGACCGCCTGATGAGAGCGCTCGGGCTGCCCGGAAAAGCGTTTGTTCCTCTGATTGTCGGATTCGGCTGCGGCGTCCCCGCTATCATGGCAACCCGTACGATGGAGCAAAAACAAGACCGTATTACCACGGTTTTAATGGCTCCGTTTATGAGCTGCGGCGCAAGACTTCCGGTTTATGTTTTGTTTGCGACTGCTTTTTGGCCGATGAGCGGACAAAATCTCGTTTTCAGTTTGTATCTCATCGGCATCTTGGCAGCTATCGCCACAGGCTTCATGCTTAAGAGAACGGCCTTAGCCGGTCAGACCAGCGCCTTTGTCATGGAGATTCCTCCGTACCATCTGCCAACCGCAAAGAACGTCCTTCTGAGAACATGGGATCGTTTAAAGAGCTTTATTTTCCGCGCCGGTAAAGTAATCGTTGTGCTTGTGGCTGTTCTTTGTTTCCTAAACTCCTTAGGAACAGACGGCTCCTTCCGCAATCAAGATACCGACAAGAGTGTTTTGTCTCAGATCGGCAAGACGATTGTGCCCGTCTTCAAGCCAATGGGCGTGTCTGCAGAAAACTGGCCTGCTGCCGTCGGCGTCTTCACAGGTATTCTTGCCAAAGAAGCCGTTGTCGGTACGTTGGATTCTCTTTACAGCGGAATCGGCGATAAAGCGGAAGAAGAGGCTGCTTTGGGCGAACCGGCAGCCAAGATTGAAGAGCAAGCTCAGCAGCAAGACGAAGAAGAAGGCTTTAACCTTGCCCGCTCCTTCGGTGAAGCCGTCGCCAGCATCGGTGAAGGTTTCGGCGATATCGGAGCGTTCTTCACTGATCCGCTTGGCATCTCTGTAGAAAGCGACCTCTCCGACGTTGCTAAGCAAGCAGAGGAGCAAGAAGTAAGCACCGGAACAATTGCCGCCATGAACAAGCTGTTCGACGGTGAGTTGGGTGCGTTTGCTTACCTGCTGATGGTTCTTCTTTATCTGCCCTGTGGTGCGGCCATGGGTGCCATCTATAGAGAGGTCGGAAGCGGCTGGGCTATCTTCTCTGCTTTGTGGACAACAGCAGTGGGATACAGTGCTGCAACCATCGTCTATCAAGCTGGCTCTTTCAATATTCATCCGGTGTATTCCGCTGTTTGTATCGCCATTTGCACTGCGATCATTGTCGCAATCGTTGCCGGACTTAAGCTCGCCGCAAAGGGCAACTCAAACACCGAAGGGAGGCTAGCTAACAGCAGCGTCCGCTAAAAAGATCTAATCTCTTCTTTTGTTCCGCTCTTACCTTTTAGGTTTGAGCGGAATTTGTTTTTGTTCGAAAGATAATAATCAGGGAAGCAACTCTTAGAGGTTCAAACTCGTTGTGAACCATCCTCTTTTACGCAACGACGTCGGTGCAGCCGCCGCTTGAGCTCTTCAATATCACAAGAATATATGTTAATTTTGGGTAAATTTCTCGTTTTTGGCAATGTTTACGACCACTTCGGAAAAAATAGAGAAGAATTCGCTTGTCGTGAATCTGAATCTTCTGAGAACGATTTTTTATCCTTGATGCGTACAAACTTATGAAAAAGCTTCTCCTTGCCGTAGTCCTGCCTCTTGCAGCTACCTCTGTCTACGCTGAAACCTCTGTCATGCTTTATGGCGGCGCCGACGGCGGCATAACTGTCCAAAAACTAAAAGGAAAATCTGCAACGGTTAGGTTTGCCAACGGCAGCTTGGATACCAATATGTTCGGCTTTACCGGAACGGAAGATCTCGGCAGCGGAAACAATGTTTTCTTAAGACTGGAACAAGGCTACGTCCTGTCAAACGGAAAAGAAGACGACGATAAAGGCGACAAGGCCTTTAATCGTCAGGCTTACCTGGGTTTTGAAAGCAGCTTCGGCCAGGTCGCATTCGGCAGAATCGGAGCACTTGGTTCCTACAACGGCGAATACTCCATTTCCGGTTCCTCCGCCTACAACACGAGCTTTTCGGTACTCAGCAATATCCACAGCGCTTTCATTCTGACGGACTGGATGAACAACACAATTGCTTATGTGTCTCCCAGCCTTAATGGTTGGAAGGTTCACGCCACTTACTCAAACGGCGTTAATGAGGACTCAGAAAAGTGGTCAAGAAACGAACACTATTACGGCATCGGGGCGACATATGAGGACCAAGCTATCAGGTTCGGAACTTACTGGGAAATGTTGGATAACAAAGGAACCGAAGATCTTTCAAAACCTAAAGCGACGAACTTATTCACCGTTCAAGCTTCTTACGATTTCGGAACTTTCAAGCTTTTCGGCGTTTACCAATATGCGCTTCATTCCATGAAACTTCCTAACAACACCGAAATCGAAGAAGCGCACAAAGGCGCAAACCAACATGCGCTTGCACTCTCTGTAGCGATTCCTTTCGCGGGCGGATCAGTTAAGTTCCAGACTCAAGGTGCATTGGGCAAACTTAAGGACACAGGCGAAAAGTACAATTCGTATTCTCTCGGCGCCGCCTACCTCTACCCTCTCTCCAAACGAACCACGCTTTACACTCAGGCCGGCTGGGGAACGACAGGAAAAGCTTTCAAAAAATATGATTCCGGTTTAGGAGGCTGGGCTGCCACCGTCGGTCTAGGACACAACTTCTAAACACTCGTCGAGGTTATTTCTGCAATTACCTTCCATTGCCAATTATGTGTCAGCGCCTTTGGCAATTACTGCAGTAATAAGTCGCTCTGCCGTTTTGAATGATCTTCTTAATCGGTCGACCGCAGTTTGCGCAAGGTTTGCCTTCTTTTCCGTACACTTTGGCGTTTAATGTGAAATAGCCTTGCTCGCCTTCTGCAGAAACGAAGTCTTTTAAAGTAGAACCGCCCTCGTTTAAAGACAAAGTCAGCACTTCTCGGATCGCTGTAACCAGACGTTCTAACCTCTGTTTTGAGATCTTATTGGCCGGCGTTAAGGGGGAAATGCGAGCTTTAAATAAAGACTCCGAACAATAAATATTGCCGACACCGACAACATATTTGCCCGTCAGCATGGCCTCTTTAATCGGCAGTGAAGTATTCGCTAAAGCGGAGTGCAGCCGCGACACAGTAAAGCTATCAGAAAAAGGTTCTTCGCCTAATTTTGCGATTTCCGGCAGCGCATAAGGATCTTGAGACTCCGGGAGCCAAATCACAAAACCAAAACGTCTGGGGTCGTGGTACCGAACCGCCAAGTCACCGAACAAAATATCGATGTGATCATGTTTGACAGGTTCTGTGACTTTGGGATCAACGATTCGCATCACACCCGACATACCGAGGTGAGAAACAATATACCCTCGGTCGAAATTCCAAATCAGATACTTCCCGCGTCTCTCAATCGAGCGCAGACACTGCCCCGTGAGCAGTTCGGAAAGATTTGCAGGAGCTGACTTACGAAAACGCGTCTCACGTACAACCGCTCCTGTGCAGCGGCGACCACCGACGCGCTTAAGTATTCCGAGACGAGTGATTTCGACTTCTGGAAGTTCGGGCATGAATCCTCAGAACTAAACAGGACGCATGGACGCCGTAAACAAGTTCCAGCCGGAGCCTTGGTTAGGTTCCGTTGAATGGGCCTGTGTTAAAAAGGATGGCAGTGCAATTCGCTGGGCGCCCTTCAAGGAAATCTTCCTGCTGCGGGAGATCCTGCGGATACCAGCAGCAGCGATTCTGGCGTCAAATTCAGACTTTTGACTCATTACTAACCTCTTGAAGAGCAAACTAACTAAGGATAATTATCATCATCCCCTCAGGGTTAGTACATAGACATTATCCCTGACCTCATACTCATATGTGGGATGGCTCGGTGCAATTATTACGCTTGCGCTAAAATTCCTCCAATCAACGCATAGGTACACGATGGTAAAGAAAAATACTTCCGGAATCGCTTTATACAAAGAGGATTTGAAGCAAAGCATCGAAGAACTTACTGACCTTCAAAGGAAAATGCTTTCTCTTACCTTATCGGACCTAGATCCCGAACAGCTTAAACTCGATAAGATTTATCCGGTTTCCGTCGACAGTTTTCCGGAGTTCCGCTCACAAAACGCAGAAGAGGCCTATGAAACTTTGATCGAGTCGGCGCAGTCGCTTTTTGACAAGTTCGTCATGATCCGCGGCGGCATTGAAGCCCAGACAGAAGACGAAATCGAATTCTATCGATGGCTCTCCCAGCTCAGATACTCGGATAAAACATACTCCGTCGGTTTGATTTTTTCCAATATGGTCAAGTTGTACTTGAGGGATATACAAGACATTCTTAAAAACAAGACCGAGCCTGCTGTCCAAAAAGAGCTCGATCTTTTCGGATAGGCCTACTCTCTCAGGCCGACTATAATTTTTTCACAATCAGATAAATTATAGACAGTTTCTCGGAAATACCGCATTTGCGTGATACGTTATCTCGCAAGAAGCCCTATTGGACGGCGGTTTGTCGCGAAAACGGCACAGCCAAACATGAAAATTTGTTTTTTGCCCTAAAAAACCCTTATTATCAGGGTTCCATTCAAACACTATCAGAGGAATCGAATGAATAAAACTGAATTGATTGCTGCCGTTGCAGAAGCTTCCGGTAAATCTAAAGCTGATGTTAAAGATGTTCTGGATGCTCTGACAGCTCAGATCGTCAAAACTGTTAAAGCAGGTGATGAAATCACTCTCGTTGGTTTCGGAACTTTCAAGTCTGCTAAGCGCGAAGCTCGTACCGGCCGCAATCCTGCCACCGGAGCAACGATCCAGATTCCCGCTTCTGTTCAGCCGAAATTCGTTGCCGGCAAACAGTTTAAAGATGCCCTCAATACAAAATAATTTGTTTTTGAGCTGAGTAAAAAGGCCGTTAAGAGTTCTTCTCTGCGGCCTTTAATTTTTGTCTTTTCGTGTGTTTTAGGCATCCCGCATTTTAGTCATCGCCTGATCTAAGTCATTGATCATATCTTGCGGATCCTCCAAGCCGATGTAGACGCGGATCATCGTACGCATAATCTTCGGATCTCCGACCGTGCGTTTCCCATAGCTTCTAAGGATCAAACTCTCAAATCCTCCCCACGAATAACCCAATCCGAATAGCTTCAGAGAATCCATAAAACGGTTGATCTGCACGTCCGTAAAATAGTCCTGAAATTGGAAAGCAAACAGTCCGATAGGTCCTGCGAAGTCTCTCTTGTAAATGGGGTACCCGGGATCCTTTTCATAGGCCGGCCAAATCACTTTTTTGACTTCTTCCCGCTTCAGAAGCCAGTCAACCACTTTTCGTGTATGCGCACCAACTGCATCAAGGCGCACCTTCAAAGTATGCAGGCCTCTTAGTCCTAAGTACACGCTCTGAGCAGAAGCGTATTGCCCCGTCATTTTGCAGACAGCTCTGACCTGTTTCCAAGTTTTTTCATTGCAGGTAACCGTAGACATCAGTACATCGCTGTGACCGCAGATGTATTTGGTTGCCGAATGCACCACGACATCCACCCCGTGTTTTAAAGGCTGGAAATTGATCGGCGTGGCATAGGTGTTGTCGATCATCGTAACGACTCCGTGCCTGCGTGCAACCGCGGCAATTGCCGGAACATCCTGCATTTCAAAGGTATGCGTGCCGGGGCTTTCCATGTAGATCAAACGAGTATTAGGGCGAATTAATCCCTCAATTCCCGCTCCGATGGTGGGTCCATAAAACTCTGCTTCCACACCGAAATTTTTTAGTAGTACCTCACAGAACTGACGTGTGGGACCGTAGACGGAATCCGTCACAAGCATGTGATCCCCCGTCTTCAGGAACGCCATCATCGGGATGGTGCACCCCGCTAAACCCGTACTAAAGGCCCAAGTCCCGACACCGCCTTCGAGTTTATTCATGGCCTCATAAAAAGCTTCATGCGTCGGTCCTCCGTCCGTCCCATAAGTCCGGGCGGTACCGTCGCCATATAGATGGTTGTCAACGCGTCCGAACAGGTCATCCATATCGTCGTGAATAATGGTCGAACCTTCATAAGGCGGGACATTCACGTAACCGCCGCTTGCTTCTAAATTGCGCCCGCAATGCGAGAGAATAGTTTGCAAACCCGGTTCGTCCTTTGGTTTATTCATAATCTTCCTCAGTTTTGGACCGCGGTCTATGCTTCTCAACGGTCCACAAACATCTGTTTCAGTTCTTCTGCCACGATATCTCGTAATGGGGATTCAATAAGCGGATTCCAAGCGATTGAAAGGGGCAAACAAGGAGTTGCATCCGTAATCGTTTCTGCCTTGATATATTCAGGCATCCACTGTCTGAAGGATTCCGGGAGAAAAGCTATACCCTGCCCGCAGCTCACAAATCCCATTTGGCGCGGGCTGGATTCGACCTCGTGGATAATTCTCGGCGTGAAGCCGCCAACTTCCTGACAAAAACCGACAAGACCGTCAAACAGCCGAGGCGCAATGGCACGCCGTGTAAAAACAAAATCCTCATTTCGCAGCTCTTTAATTGACACTCCGCCCTTCCCTGCTAAATGGTGATTTCGATTTAAAAGTACGATTGGTTTTTCATTGATGAGGTTTGCCATCCTCAAACGCTGATCCGACAAAGTATCAAAAAACGCCATGCCGATTAAAACTGTTCCGTCCGTGAGCTCTGTTTCAACCTGATAAGAATCAATTTCCTTCACAAACAGGGAAATATTCGGGTGCAATGCCGCAAGACGTTTTTTAAACTCCGGAATAAAAAACAGCATCGACTCCGTGTTCGCACCGATCGTTAGAATCCCCTGCGCATTTTGCTGCATTTGCTTCACGGAGAAATTCAAGACTTCCGCCTGCCGCACCAGCTGGTCAATCATCGGCATGAGTGCGTTGCCTTGTGCCGTCGGAGAAACGCCGCGAGGCGTTCTCTCCAGCAGTTTCATTCTTAACCTTGCCTCTAGCTCGTCGATCTGAAGAACAAGAGGAGGGACGGACATATTCAATCGCTTGGCTGCCCGCCGGAAGCTCTTCTCCTGAGTCACGGCAGCGAACAGCATCAGCTGTCTGATGGTGCGGTAATCGAAACAGCGGCGCATTCTGATGTTAGCAAAAAGATAATTGAGTGATAAAGATTTTATATCACTTAGCCTCCTAGGCGTTTGATTTTATTCCTACACTGACGAACAACAAAGGAGAAAAAAATGTCTGTTTCAACCCTCGGGCTCTTTTTCATCGTGGTTTTTATCACTTGCATCACGCCCGGTGCCGGCGTTCTCTATACGCTCAAAAACGCGATTAACTACGGAAAGGCAAATGCTTTTCTCTCTCCCACAGGAAACGCTATCGGCGTGTTATTTATGAGTACGCTTGCAGCGAGCGGGCTCGGTGCTGTCATTCATGAGTCGCCCGTCATGTTTTACGGGCTGCAGATATGCGGATGCATGCTGTTGTTTTGGTTCGGCTGGAAAAGCTGGACGGCTCCGGCCATCTCACTTTCTTCTTCCATCAAGTCGTTTAATCTAAAGGAGCTCAAACAGGAAAGAATCCACATTTTGACGAGTGCTGCACTTCTTCAAGTCACAAATCCCATGTGCATCGTGTTCCTTCTCTCCCTGTTCCCTCAGTTTATTGACCCCAAGGGCTCCTATGTGCAGCAAGTTTCCCTGATGATCGCCATGTTTGTTATTACCTGCTGGTTTGTCCACATCGCCTACAGCTATTCTGCCGCAGCTGCTGCGGATCGATGGATGACGAAAAACTTTTCTCTCTGGCTCAATAAAATCAGCGGATTTCTTTTCTGGTTAATATCTGTATCAATCCTCGTCAAAATGTTTTAACACAGTACTTCTTGTCAACCACAACTACTTAATTTCTCAAGAATTTTTTGAGACTCGCATGCCTGAAATAGGTTCTTACAAATATTATGGTAGAAACCTTTAGGGCTTTATGCTAATATTCGTTTGTGGCAATTGAATGTTGTCACTTCTCCTTGGGATTTGAGGTTGAAGCGAGAATCTTCGAAGAGCTTTTTGAGATCCCTTTCGGGAACTCAGGTTCTTCTCTCGCTAATTTAGATACCGGCGTCTGAATGGTTTATTTCAGACGCCCTTTTTTTGCCTGTTTCCTTGCGCTAGTCACGAAATATAGTCCAGTGTAAGGCCGCTCAGGGGAGAATGCTTTTTGGCGTTCTGAGACCGAAATTAGGACCGGCAAAAATTCCCCGGATTAGGCTCTTTTTGCACAAGAAATGCTCTGGCTTTACTGGGTGATCACAAATTAAAAAAGTCAATGTTTTTCGAATTTTTTCTTTGTAAATTAAATAAATAACGACAACACAGCCCCAAAGCTTTGGTATAGAATTCAACATTTTCACAGTTTCAAAACATACTAAAAAATGGAAGACTTACCTAAACAGGCTGTCAAAGAACAGCAGAAGGATGAGACCGCTCTCGTCCTTGGCACCCTGCTCAAGGAAGGCGATACGCTGACCAAAAGTCATCTTGCCGATGTTATCTATGAACAGTTTGGGCTCCCTAAACGTTTCTGCAAGGAAATCGTGGATCTTTTCTTCGATGAGGCTCTTGAATGCCTCGTTCGCGGCGAAGAACTGAAGCTTTCCAACTTCGGTGTTTTTTCCATCAAGCAGAAAAGCGAGCGTCCGGGACGTAATCCTAAGTCCGGCGAATCCGCCATTATTAAGGCCCGCCAGGTAGTTTCCTTCCACCCGAGCGGTCAGCTTCGTAAAGAAGTTGTCGAAGGCCGTAAGCATGCCGCTATTGCTCTTCAGGCCAGCGGCGCGAGATAAGATCTGAGCTTGCTCATTCGCGGAAACTCTTTCCGTGTGAAAAAGACCACAAATTCCATTCAGGATTGTGGTCTTTTTCTCATATTTGCGGCCTGCCGCTGTGGATCCGATCGTTTTTCGGTCAAACTTCAGATACCCGAAGCTGCCGAGGCAAAAGTCTTGAAAGTTGTGGTCTTTTCTACATATTTTTAGCCGATTATCCATACTTCAATAAGTCATTTCCGCCGTCTTTTCTGCCGCACCCGCCAGCCAATCCTGGCAAGCCAACTGCTCTATCCAATTGGTCGGAACGCCTTTTTCTCCCCCGATTCCGTAGGTTAACCCGGCTATTCCGCCAGCCACAGAAGCCGTCGTGTCGGAATCATCTCCGAGATCAACGGCTTTCAAAACGGCATCTCGATAATTTGTGGTCTTTTCTACACACCAAACGGCGGCCCACAAAGTATCCAGCACGAAGCGGCCGGATTTAATTTCACTTTCGGGGCGCTCACTTAAGGCTCCAAAAGACGGCAGCTGAATTAGCTCTCTTTCCTCTTCGGACAACGATTTCTTGGCAGTTTCGTAACCAGTTTTCAGATCCGAGCCTTGAACAATCGCGTTGACCAATACATCAAAAAAGCGGCAGGCAGCAAGGTTTATCGGATGCCTGTGCGTCATACCTACGGCGTCGTCGAAATTAAAGGTTCTACGGTATTCTTCTTTCAAAAGACAAAACGGCATAATTCTCATCAGAGCACCGTTGCCGTTGGACATAATGTCCTTTGAACCGCAGTCAATTGCCTTTTTCCCATAGCAATAATTCTTAATCGCGTGAACCGTACTCTTTCCTGCTCCGAAGCAGCGTCCGGTACAAGAAAATTTGCCCATCAGAAACCATTCCATAAAGTTCTGCATGACGGCATCAAAATCCACTTTTTTGAGAATCCCGAAGCTGTCGAGTTCTGCAAGCGTCAGCGCCGTGTCATCCGACCACATTCTTTTTCGATCCGGTTCAGGCGTGTAATCCCATCCCACACATTTGAAAGAGCCTCTCGGTTTCTTCTCATGAGGTACACCTAATGCATCTCCGACTGCTAATCCAAACAGAGCATTTCTCATGTATTCAGCCATATTCGATCCGCCTCTTTAATTTAATCTGTGGTCTTTTTCACATATTTTCGATCATTTCCACAAATATCTTAGTCTTTTACACGTTAATCCTAGAAATAGCCTATCCTGTAACGCGTAATCGTTTGTCGCAGTTGAGACAATTTCCATTTTTGGTACGAATTATTGTTATGACCGATACTGAGAATAAAACGCCTGCAAAGAAAAAAGGCGGCGCACGACCCGGTGCCGGACGCAAGCCCCTTATCGGTGCAAAAACAACGACTGTCATTCTGACCGAAGATCTTTTGATTCAATTAAAGAGGTTAGGCGGATCTTCCTGGATTCGTTCCCAAATTGCAGCCACGACAAAACCGTCTCCGACAAAAATTGCAGATGATGTTTTCAATTCGCTCCCCATCCCTGCAGAAGAGATCTCTGTGGAAAAGGCCCCCGATAATTCAATGGATCGAGCCGGAATTCATGAGGGAACCGTTCTTTTTCTCAGAAAGAAAGCAAAAGCCCAGGTCGGCAATATCGTTCTTCTTGAATACGCAGGGAAAAAAACACTTCGAAGATTTACTGCTTCCGAGAGAGGTTTTCGACTGGTTCCAGAAAGCTCGGATTCCGGTTTGACGGATTTTATTCTCCCGAGAGGGGCGGAGCTGGCTCATTCCGGCATAGTCGTCTATGTGTTAAGCGAGCCAAAATAGCACCTCGCGCTTTTCTATGAGAAAAAGACCACAACTTTCACAGTCTTGAAAATCACAAAGGCTCGACAAAATGCCGAGCCTTCGCTTGAATTAACGTCGAATCAGATTAGTTGGGAACCTTTCCGATCACACCGTCAACATAGTAATTCATCGTCTGAAGCTGGTCATCCTTCAGAACTTCGCCTGCCTTAGCAGCTTCTTTGCCGTCGTTGGTCTTGATCGGACCCGTAAACGGATGGAATTCACCGCTCTCGATCTTGGCCTTCACTTCTTCCATCTTCTTCACGATATCGGCAGGAATCTTATCGGTGCGAACTCCTTCAAGAGACATTGCGCCGTCTTTGTAGTGCATCCAAACCGGTGTCGGATCCCACTTGCCGTCGATCATCTGCTGGATCTTCTTGGCGTAGTACGGTCCCCAATTCAGCACAAGAGCAGCAATCTGGGCATTCGGAGCAACAGACTTCATGTCGCTGTTGTACGGAATAACCATTTTTCCTGCAGCTTCAGCAGCACTCGCTACAGCACTGGTATTGGTGTGCTGAGTGAGAATGTCCGCCCCTTGACCCAACAGAGTCTTGGCAGAGTCGGTGTCTTTGGGAGGATCGTACCAAGCGTTGGTCCAAATCACCTTTACCTGAATATTCGGATTAACGGATTTGGCACCCAATGTAAAGGCGTTGATACCCTGCAGAACTTCAGGAATCGGGAACGGAGCGACATAACCGATGATGTTGCTCTTAGTTGCACCGCCGGCAAGCATACCGGCCAGATAGCGGCCTTCGTAGAAGCGAATGTTGTAATTCGTCATGTTGGGCGCAGTCTTGTAACCGGTGGCATGCTCGAATTTCACATCCGGGTATTCTTTAGCAAGCTTCTGCATGTAGTTCATGTAGCCGAAGCTGGTTCCGAAAATCAGCTTGTTGCCGTCGGCAACCATCTGACGAATAACTCGTTCTGCGTCAGCAGTTTCAGGAACATTCTCCACGAATGTCGTCGTGACTTTATCTTTACCTACCTTATCAATAGCGTAGATACGGCCGATGTCATGTTGTTTTGTATAGCCAACGTCCGCAATCGGAGCCACATACACAAAACCGACTTTCAGGGGTTCAGCTGCCTTGGACTGAGCGGCAGGGGCTGCCGGTGTTGCCGGTTTAGCCGGGGCAGCTTCTTTTTTGTCTCCGCAGGCGCTCAAAGCAAAAGCGGAAGCAACAGCAGCCGCAGCTGCAACCAGTTTTAAAGACATCTTCACTGTCTTTCTCCTTTAAAGAAAGGTAAACAAAAATCATCAATGCGGGTTAAACGGCTTTCCGAGAGAAGCCGGCATGTTCAGACGAATCCAAGTCGGATTTCTCGAAATCAGCGCCAAAACGATAATCGTCGCCGCATAAGGCGCCATGGAAATAAACTGAGTCGGAACGGAAATTCCGATACTCTGAAGATTCATCTGCAGCATGGTCATGCCGCCGAACAAGTACGCGCCTAAGAACACTCTGAACGGACGCCAAGTACCGAAGGTCACCAGCGCCAGCGCAATCCAGCCTCTGCCGGCAATCATGCCTTCCACCCATAAGGGTGTATAGATGAGCGACAAATAAGCGCCGGAAAGCCCGATACAGGCTCCGCTGAAAGCCAGCGTCGCGCATCGAATCATCGGAACCGAGTATCCCAAAGCGTTTGCTGAAAACGGCGATTCTCCGACGGCCCTCACGACCAGCCCGGGCCTGGTTCTGAACAAGAAATACCAAACAGCCGGAATCATGAGCAAAGACAAATAAACGATCCAATGCTGGCTGAAAAAAGCTTGTCCGAGGAAAGGGATCTGGTCTAAGAACGGAATGCCGTCAGCCGCTCTTTCAGGGAGCACGGCGCCTTGATAAGGAATGCCGATGTAGGCGGATAAGCCACCGCCGAAAATCGCTACACCCAAGCCGGATGCCTGCTGATTGGCCCTTAAGCCCACAGCGAAAATGGCAAAGAACAGTGCAAACAAAATACCCACTGCAACGGCAGCAATAAATCCGACCGCAAAACTTCCGGTCTCAACCGTTGCCATGTAGCCTGCGATGGCCGCCATCAGCATGATGCCTTCGACGCCTAAGTTCAGGACGCCGGAGCGTTCGGCAACCAAAATTCCCAGCGCTGCAAGCAGCAGCGGTGTGCTTGCATTCATCGTCGTGGCAATTAAAGAAGCTGCAACACTCATGCGGCCCCCTTCGCGGAATTAAATCCGACCCACTTTAATTTGCAGAAAATCAGAGAATCACAAGCCATGATGCTGAAGAGCAAGAGACCTTGGAACACACCCGTCAAAGCAGCCGGCGTTCCGAGTCTGGACTGGGCTAGTTCACCGCCGAGGTAAAAGAGCGCCATGATGAAAGCTGCAGGAATGGTTCCGAGTGGTTTTAAGCGCCCCACAAAAGCCACAATAATCGCGGCAAAGCCGTATCCCGGGGAGATCTTGGGCGTGAGCTGTCCGATCGGACCGCAGATTTCGATCACACCGGCCAATCCGGCTAAAGCACCGGAAAGAAGCAACACAAAATAAATAATGGCTCGATTGGAGAAGCCCGCGTAAGCAGCTGCCTTAGGCGCCATGCCGGAAACGCGCACCTGGAAACCGATAAACATCTTCGACATGATGAGCCAGATGCCGAACAAGGCAAAGCAAACGAGAGCCCCACCCCAGTGCATTCGGGTACCCGGAATCATGATCGGGAGCGTGGCTGCCATCTCAAACATCGGACTTTGCGGGAATCCCAAGCCCTGAGGATCTCGCAGCGGGGACTGAACCGCCCAGGAAAGGAAAAGCTCGGCAATATAGACGAGCATCAGAGAAACTAAGATTTCATTGGCATTGCATTTGTCTTTGAGCCAGGCCACGATGCCGGCGTATAACGCACCGCCGACCATCGCAGCCAGGATGACCCAAATCATGTAGAGCTGAGAGGCTTCGGGGCTAGCCTGCAATGCAACCACGCCGCCGGCAAGCGCGCCGACAATTAATTGGCCTTCCGCACCGATGTTCCACACGTTTGCTCGGTAGCAAACCAATAGGCCCAATGCACAGAGAATGAGCGGCGTCATTTTTACGCCCAACTCTCCCCAGCCCCGCAGTGTGAGCAAAGGCTCGACAATAAACACGTACATGGAATGCATCGGATCTTTGCCCATCCCGGCAAAAATCAAGCATCCGATCAAAAGCGTCAAGAGAACCGCTATAAACGGAGACGCCGCAGAAAGAAAGCGGCTCGGACGCTGGCGGTTATAAAGTGCTAAAGGAAAATTCATCACGACTCCTTAGCATCAGGCCAAAGACCGGACATCCATCGTCCTATCTCTTCAACGCTGACATCTTTTGTTTTGACTTGAGGAGAAATTTTGCCTTCGCTCATCACAACCAACTCATCACAAATTTCAAACAGTTCGTCGAGTTCTTCACTGACCACTAAAATCGCGCTCCCGCCGCTCCTCTGACGGATTAAGGCATTGCGGATAAGCGTTGCGGCGCCCGCGTCCACACCCCAAGTCGGCTGATTCAAAACCATCACCTTCGGGTTATGAAGCAGCTCTCGACCCACAATAAATTTCTGCAGATTTCCGCCGGAAAGGCTTTCAGCCGGAGCTTTGGGACCGCCGCAGCGGACATGGAATTTTTCAATAATCGAACGCGTAAAGCGCGCGATCATCTTGTTGCGCATAAAACCTTTGGCTAAGAACAAATTACTGGTCAGCAGCGTGTTGCTTTCCAAGGACATTTCCGGAACAGTCGCTTCACCCAAGCGCTGTTCGGGCACATAGCGCAGACCTAAAGCGCGTCTGTGTTTAACGCGAAGGTCTCCGGCAAAAGAGCCGACGATAGAAATACAGTTTTTGGGCAGCAGTACTTCGCCGCTGATTGCCTTCATAAGCTCTGCCTGGCCGTTTCCGGAGATACCGGCCACGCCGACGATTCGGCCGCAGGGAACGTTAATCTTGCCGTAGAGCGGGTAGCGGCTCTTAAAGCCAACCTCTTCACCTTGGAAACAGACTTCCAAACCGGGATGCGGTTTGATTTCCGGTCGAGACATGATTTCAGGAAGGTCGCTGCCGATCATAAGCTTGGCGAGCTCCTGCTCGGTCATTTCCTGAGGATTGATGTTGGCTGCCACCTTGCCGCTTCGAATCACCGTACAGTGTTTGGAAAGTTCACGAATTTCATTGAGCTTATGCGTAATGAAGATGATGGAAACGCCTTCGGAAGACAGCTGGCGCAGGGTTTTAAAGAGGGCCTGTAGCGCGAGAGGAGAAAGAACCGAGGTCGGTTCATCAAGAATCAAAAGCTTCGGATTGGTTAATAGCGCGCGGAGAATTTCCACTCTTTGCCGCTCGCCCATGGAGAGATCATTAACAATCGCGTTCGGATCAACTTCGATGCCGTAATGGCGGCTTTTTTCAATAATCTCTTTTTCTAATTCCTTGGGATCAGTGCCTTCAGGCATTCCCAAAAGAATATTTTCTTTAGCAGTCAGTGTCTCAAACAAGACAAAGTGCTGAAACACCATCGCGATTCCGAGTTCGCGCGCGTCCGCAGGAGACGAGATATTAACTTTTCGTCCGTCAAAATAAATCTCGCCCTCATCGGGCGTGACAGATCCGAAGATAATCTTCATCAGGGTACTTTTGCCTGCTCCGTTTTCTCCGAGCACGGACAAAATTTCCCCCGGCATTAACTCAAGCGATATTGCGTCATTCGCAACGGTTGACCCGTATCGCTTGGTGACGTTTACCAATTTAAGTCTTGGAATCATTTGGAAGCCTTGATCGAAGGCCGTATTTTACCAAACGGCCGCACTTCATTCGGCCGTCAGCGCTGGCTTTGCAACAAAAATTTAAGGGAGGCCCTCGGCCCCCCTCTGCGAGTTCAAAAGATTAGTTGATGAATGTTGCTGCGAACAGTCCAATGACGACGACTGAGACAAGCGTCAGAACCGCACCGGCAGAAACCATCTGCATAATCTTGATGCGTCCGGTACTGAACACGATCGCATTCGGAGGTGTTCCGACCGGCATCATGAATGCGCAGGATGCAGACAGAGCCGTCACCATCAGCAGCTGCTCGGCAGGCACGCCCATCGGAACAGCCGCGGAAGCTAGGAGCGGCATGAGTGTTGCGGCAAGCGCCGTGTTCGATGTGAAGTTACTTGCCAGCATCACGAGCAAGCTCACACCGATAAGGATTGCCCAGCGCGGAAGTCCGGCTAGAACGCCTGCGTTTGCGCTGATAATCTGACCGCATTCCGTAATCTGCAGACCGGCAGCCATGGAAAGACCGCCGCCGAACAAGAGCAGAACGCCCCAGGGCAGCTCTTTCATATCCGACCAATCCAAAACCATATGGTCTCTGTTCACAGGGATACAGAACAGCACGATGGCGCAGATCATCGCAATTGCGGCGTCAGAGAGCGAAGCAAACGGCCTTGTGCCGCCGAAATCCAGACCTCTTAACACACCGCCGAAGGACCACAGAAGGATCGCAGAGCAGAAGACGATCAGAACGATCATTTCGCCCTTGCCGATCGGTCCTAATTTATTCAATTCGGACTGAACCCACTGAGCGCCGCCTTCGATTTCCTTCATGGTCTTACGGAAGAGAACCTTAGTCAGAAGGAACCAGCACAGCGGAAGCAGAATAAGTGTAAGCGGCATGCCATACTTCATCCAATGCGCAAGCGAAATCGGATCATTGAAGTTCTGCTCCATAAAACGCGCAAAAATGCCGTTAGGAGGCGAACCGATAATGGTGGCCATACCGCCGATAGAGGCACCATAGGCAACGGCAAGCAGCATGGCGACGCTGAAGTTTTCTTCTTCCTGATCGATCGGACCGCCGGCTTTTTTAGCTCGCACTAAGGAAAGAACGGCCATCGCAATCGGAACCATCATGGCCGCGGTTGCCGTGTTGGATACCCACATGGAAAGCACACCGCTCGCCAAGAGGAAACCGCCCACAATCGCAGGCGCCTTGGTGCCTACGAGTTTTAATGTGGTTAAAGCAATGCGCTTATCCAGACGCCAGCGCTGAACGGCAATCGCCAGAATAAAACCGCCCATGAACAGGAAAATCGTACCTGATGCGTACGGCGCCATTGCCTGCGCAGGTTTAGCGATCCCTAATAGGGGAAAGAGCGGAATGGGAAGAAGCGAAGTCACCGGAATCGGAACCGGTTCAAAAAGCCACCAAAGGACCATCCAAACCACGACGGCCAAACAAGCTTTGGCGTGAGGATTAAAAGGAAGGACTTGGTTATGGATATCCGTATAAGTGTTCGGAAGTATCCAATAAATAATAAGGGCAATAATTGGTGCCCCTAAAAGAAAAAAGCGTTTCACGCCGGGCGGAAACGAACCGATTTCTGCTGCTGCCATAAGTTTCTCACTTGGTTAGGCTGATAATTTGTCGTAAGTGTATACCGCATCTATATAATACTTTCCAAAACGGACACAAAATCTTACAAGCTCTTATGGACAACACTACCCAAGAAGTTGAGGACTTTCTTCGTACACACAACATTCCGTTCAAAGCCTTGAATCACTTACCCATCACGACCTGTGAGGAAGGGTTAAAAATTGCAAAAGAGTTTGGTTCTACGTGCTGTAAGACGCTTTTAGTTAAGAATAAGAAACAATTTTTTCTCTTTGTGATACCGGGGGAAGAACGATTTAATACCAAACAAGCGGCCGCATTTTTGAAAAGCAGTCACCTTTCTTTTGCCTCTCCCGAGGATTTGTCCCGACTCATGCACACCTTCCCGGGCGCCGTTTCTTTACTTGGTCTGATCTTTGATCAAAACAAAGAAATTTCGCTCTACATCGACAGCAGAATCTTGAACGCGGAACATATTGACTGCCACCCATGCACCAATGACCGAAGCCTCATCCTCTCGGTGAAGGATGTGCGGGAAAAGTTCCTGCCTTCTTTAGGCGTGTCTTATTTCGAATTCCAGTCGGGCTCTTTGAACGGCGAAAGTAAGTAAACACTGCGTCGTGTTCCTTTGATCGGCGGCAACTCTCTTCTCTGAAGCAGGAAATCCTCCCTCGTATCCTTGGTCTTGAGGATTTTTTCTTCTGACATGCCGTGAAGGTTAAATCCGAAATTGTCTTCTTCAAACTTTTCTTTGAGCATTTGAGCGAAATTCGCTCCGGCTACTGCTTTGTCAAAGAACTTAGAGGCGGACTGATTTAAGAAACGAACAAAGCCGTTTTCATCCACAATGGCCATCGGAGACGGCAGAAGGGTAATCAGCGCCTGCAGGAATTCATATTGTTCTTTAAGAAGCTCGACTTCTTTTTGGACATCAGATTCGCTCAGTTCACTAAGCGCGCCTTCGGATTTCTGGTGAGATTTCAATTTCACCAACAAGCGGCAGAAAGCTTTCTGAAGCTCAACGAGTTCTTCGGGATGATGGACTTTTTCCGCTTCAGTCGGAACGGCCTTGCCTTCTCTCACCTGCTCAATGAGTTTATTAACAGACTCGGTCAAGGGACGAACAGAGTAGGAAGCCAAAATAAACGTTACTAGCAAAAGGAAGAAGAAGATCAGGCTGTTTGTCGCCGCCATCGAGATGATTGCTGATTCTCTATCCTCTTCCTTCTTAAAAACACCGACGTACCAGCCAAGCCCCGGTATCTCTCTGATTGCGCCGACTAAATCAGACGCATCGTTCCTGGCTAAAACCTGAGCGTTTTCTTTATTTGCGACGAGTTCTTTTAAAACCTTGGAAGGAATCAAGGGTTCCGGAGAATTAACATGATCGGTCGCGTAGATAGGCGCACCCTTCTTGTCCAAGATATATACAGCGCTGTCCTGAATATCTAAGCCTGATACCACATCTTCGTACAGACTCTTTAAATCAAGAGCAGAGACTGCATAACCGATGATCTTTCCGGACTTGTTTATTGCCGGCGCACAAATATTCACAATGGGAACGTTTGCCTCACCGGTCGCCATAATGACGTCAGATATATAAACCGAGTCCCGATTGCGGATGTGACTCCAATGATCCCTATTTGTGTGAGACACGCCCTCATTACTTTCATTCCGTGCATTCTTAGGAGGCTCAAAAACGATGACGTCTCCATTCACATCACCGTAGTGGATGTTTAAGAAATACGGAACTTCCGTCAAAATGCTTTTTAGGATGGCTCGTAAGGCTGATTTGTCCTCTGTCCCATAGACTTGCAATGTGCTTGCAGACATCACAACGAGGGTTTTCGCGGAATCAACTCTATTTTTAATATTGTTGGACAGTGCTAACGCATCTTCCACCAGGAGGAGATCATCTTTGCGGATCTCCTGCTCAATCATCCGGTACTGAGAGTAGCTCAACACCAGCAGCGGCAAGGTAATTGTAAGAGCCAACAAATAGAAGATGTAGTTTCTGAGACGCACAGGCCGCATTTATGTTCCTCGTCTTTTTCTGTTGGGTCGTCTTACCGGGGTGAGTCCTAATTATTCTAGCGAATTTTCGCTTTTTCCATCTTATGTATTTTCTTGAAAAATCGCCACCGCCTAGAGGCCGAAACTACCCAATCATTTTGGAGGAAAAGACAGCCAGCGATCCTCTGTAATTGAGAGACTGATTTCATTTAACACATTGGAGAACACACTGGTATGTCTCATGCAAAAATCGGCCGCTTCAGCAAAAAGCAAATATTTGAATTACCCGACGGCACCCATCGATTAGAGTCTCATCTATACGTACGAGTTCGGGGCAACGGAAGATATCGAAATTATTTTTTTCGCTATCTCGATCCTAAAGGCCGCGTCTGCGATTTAGCACTCGGAAGCGCCAGTAAAAAGCCGTTATCGGAAGTTAAACAATTTGCCTTTCTGTTAAAAACATCTCTTCAATTCAGCGGAAAGGCTTCTGCATTAATGGAAGCCAAACAGCACCCGGTTCTTTTTAAGGACTATGCACGGCGAGTCATCGAAATCTTAGCCTCGGTTCGATTATGGAAAAATCCGGCTCAAAAGCAGTCTTGGAGCTCTTCTATAAGCACTTATGCCTTTCCCGTCATTGGGGAAAAATTCATCGATGAAATCGACCGAAAAGACATCCTAAAAATACTTCGTCCCATATGGATAAACAAAACGATGACCGCCTCCCGTGTAAGGGGGAGGTTAGAGAAAATTTTCGCTTATGCAATCAATGAAAACCTATTTATCGGGAACAACCCAGCTTCCTGGAAAGGAAACCTCGACTTATTTCTTCCTCCCGCAAATAAATGCAATTCAACCCAGCATTTCAAATCTCTTTCCTTTACGGAATTAAAAGCCATCATTCCCAAACTACAACAAGAGAGCTCTATCGGGGCAAAAGCCCTGCTGTTCGGCGTTCTTACTGCAACCCGTACTGTTGAATTTACTCAAGCCCATTGGAGAGAGATAAGCTGGAAAGAGAAAGTTTGGCTTTGCCCTCCATCGCGTCGAAAAGACGGCAAAGAATTTCCGTTCAGAGTTCCGCTATCTCAGCAAGTCATCTCATTATTAAAGGAAATTAGAAAAGAATCGAAGGGAGAATTCATATTCTCTGTAGACGGAAAGACGCCGATACGTCGGGAAACACCAAGAAAATTTTTGAGGACTGCATTAAATCAAGCGTGCACCATGCACGGAATGCGTTCAACCTTCAGAGATTGGTGCGCTGAAAACAATATTGACAATGAAGCAGCCGAGAAATCGCTCATGCACACCACCGGAACGCAAACAACTTTAGCTTATCAACGAAGCGATCTTTTGGATAGAAGACGAGTCGTGATGCAGCTTTGGGCAGATGCACTTTTTGACGACGAAAAAGCCAAAATACATAAAGCTGATTTGTTGTAAAACAACAACTTTTTATTGATTTAATATATTGTTTTTCATTATAAACCGTTGTTTTTGCGTAAATACAACAGATTATGTTGCTTGCATGACTCGTTTTTATCAGAATGACGGTGCAGATAAATTCTTGCTAGGAATTTGAACTTTCTGCAAGTTTTATAACTTCAATTGGAGTACTACTCAAATGAAAAAAACATTAATCGCTGCTGCTGTAATGGCTGCTTCCGGCGTTGCGTTTGCTGCTTCTAACGTCACACTCTATGGAGTTGTCGATGCTTCTGTTGTCGTTGGAAAAGTTAAACATCAGGACACAACTGTCCAGTTGAAATCTGGGTTCCGTAATGGTTCTCGTTGGGGTATTAAAGGCGTAGAAGATCTCGGAAACGGCTACGCTGTAGGATTCATTCTTGAGCAGGGTTATAACGTTGACGACGGCACTACTGCAAATGGATGGAGCAAAGATAATTCCGGGGCCTTCAATCGTGAATCTAAGCTGTATGTCCAGGGCAATTTCGGTCAGATTGGCTTCGGTCGTTTAGGCTCTTTGGCCGGCGGCGCTCAGTCTAACAACCTCCTCACTGGTTGGGCTCTCGGTACGAGCTACGACGGCGGTTCTTGGACAGCTCTTGCCAAAGGCAACGGCCGTTTAAATAATGCTATCGCATATGTTTCTCCGGACTTCGCAGGCTTCAAGTTCAGCGCCATGTACTCCAACGGAACAGAGAAGGATGATGCTAAATGGTCTGACAATGTTCACTATTACGGTATTGGCGGACAGTACACTTTGGGTGGATTTAAGAACAGCCTTATTTTTGAAGCCGTTGATAACAAAGGTCAGACCAATTCCAACACAGCTTATTTAATTAATCTAGGTTTAGGGTATAACTTTGGCGCAATTACTCCGATGTTCGCCTACCAGTACAACTGGCAGAAAGACGGCGTCAAAGATAATGTCTTCGGCTTGTCTGCCTTAGCTCCTTTGGGAGGCGGTACTGCAAAAATCGGTGCTCGTTATTTGTTTGGTAAGAATGAAGGAACTTTAGCTGCAAATCAATCTGATCGTCGCCGCGCTTGGACTATCAACGGTGCTTATGAATATCCGCTTAGCAAACGTACAACAACCTATGCTTATGCTGGGTACAATCATGGGTCTAAGGGCCTGAAAGCAGATATCACTGAAAATAAGACCATCAAACTGAATGGTTACCAGGTCGGTGTTGGTATGACCCATAACTTCTAATCTTTTAAAAAATAGAAGTTCGTAAAGCGAAAAACTAAACACACCCCTCTGAAAATACAGAGGGGTGTGTTTTTGTAATAGGTAAAATTTCTATCTACAAAATATAGGATTTTCTTTTTTCCAGACAAGCAGAGCTCCATTGCGAAGGTTCTGTATATTTAAAGAATGCCCAAATTTCATGAACCACATGTTATGTTCTCAATCTTTCTAGGATGGCTCAAGCGGCCTTTTAGTCCCAACTAATTCCGGCTTTTTCCTTGGTCTGCCTTTGGACTTTCGTTCCTTAGGCACGGGAGCTATAGGTTTAGACAGTCCGAGCTTCTCCAAGCTCTCAATCTCGTCTTTGAACGGATACACCCACTAATTAACAGAAGGCTTAACCGCTCTACGCTAAAGTCTTTATCTAAGGAATCTCTGCACAAAAGGTGGGTGATATGCTATAATTAGCACACTACCGAAAAGTGTGACTATGAAGATTAAAGCCCCCACATTCGCTGATTTATTTGCAGAAACCTCACCGCAGCCGGGCGGTGCCAGAAGAACAAAGTTCCTGGAGACTTTAGACCGCATCATTCCTTGGCAGGACTTGAAATCTTTGATAGGCCCTTATTACAGTGAAGGCAAACGCGGCGCTCAGCCTTATCCTCTGGAACTCATGATCCGCATTCATTTCCTTCAGCTGGTTTATAACCTTTCTGATCCCATGTGTGAGGAGACGCTTCACGACTCGTTCGCATGCCGCCGCTTTGTCGGTCTGACGATGGATTCAAAATGTCCCGATGAGACCACGATCCTACGTTTCCGTCATCTCCTTGAGAAAAACGTTCTGGACAAACAAGTCTTTGATTTGTTCAAGCAGCAGCTTACCGCCAGGGGGCTTCTGTTCAGCAAGGGCACGATTGTTGACGGCTCTTTTATTGAAGCGCCGAGTTCGACGAAAAACGCCGACAAAAAGCGAGATCCTGAAATGCGTTCAGCGAAGAAAGGCAGCAACTGGCACTTCGGAATGAAGATGCACATTGGTGTGGATAAAGCCACCGGAATCATCCACACGGTGGTAACGACCCCCGCTAATGTTCACGATGTGACAAAAGCGG
>OGKE01000079.1_pt1 | contig 106627 bp, 83 predicted proteins | sample 1572341 | NCBI WGS metagenome assembly OGKE01 (sample SAMEA2582091, study PRJEB24529) | metagenome | biome: Human gut stool | place: China | collected 2011
CTTGCTTCGGACAATGGAGCTGATATACATAAATATAATACGTTATACACTCATAGAGTAAATTGGCATGTTTTGACATCTGAATCTATATTAAAGATTCTCAGTTGACCTCCTCCACGAAGCTCACTCCCTCAACTAGCTCAAGCTGCTCTATAACCTCGGAGTGCTGGACAAAATGCACTAGCTTGACCACGAGAAGCACACCCACATGGTTATCCGACATGCGCGCCTTGCCTGTCTCAAACTCCGTCACGTTTATGTCAAGCTGTCTCAGCTTCTCGAGAAGCTTCCCGACATAAGAGACATCCGCAAGCTCCACATATAGTCCTATAACTCTCGCATTTGTCTCCATTCTCGTCTCAAAACGATGCAGTACTGTGTTAATCACGTAGCACATTACTGTCGCTATTATTCCTCCTGAGTAAAAGCCTGTTCCGAATGCAAGTCCAATGCACGCCACAACCCACAGTCCTGCCGCAGTGGTGAGTCCTCTTATCTTCTGAAGTCCTGTAACCATGATTGTTCCTGCACCCAGAAAACCTATACCGCTTATGACCTGTGAAGCCATCCGCGAGGCATCTATGCCTGTATAATGTTCAGCCATATACTGATTGGTTATCATGGCAAGCGCTGAGCCGACACATACAAGCATGTGTGTCCTGAAGCCCGCAGGGCGCTTTTTCTTGCCTCTTTCCAAGCCCAAAAGACCTCCGCACACAAGTGCAAGCAGCAGTCTCAAGCCTGTTGAGACAATATTAATATTCTGTAAAAATTCATGCTGCATTACAATACCACCTGTTTAATTTCCTATGGCTGTTCCAACACCATTTTTCATTCTTCCATATACAGTACCATCACATACCGCACAATTACGTCCATTCTCCTTTGCAGTGTACATCGCATCAGAGGCACTGTCATACAGGCTCTTAAAGCTTGAGCCCTTCTCCGGATATGTATACGCAACGCCTATGCTCACTGTCAGATACTTAGATACGCCGGTAAACTCCTGTTCAAGCTCAAGTCCGGCAATCGCGTTTCTGATTTTTAATGCGAGTGCAATAAGATTTTCCTTTTCGACACCTTCAACCATGACGAAAAAAGCTTCTCCTCCAACTCTTGCAACCGTATCCGTATCCCTGCGCGCACAGGAAGCTATCGCATCGGCAATTTCTTTAAGGCACTCATCACCCTGCGAATATCCAAAGGCATCATTATAATTGTTAAAAAAATCAATATCTATGAATATTCCGCCCGCAACTGAATGATTTCGTATACAGAACTGCCACATTACCCCGGCGGTATTTATAAGTCCGCTTTTGTTGGTAAGCCCTGTGAGTGCATCCTCATTCGACAGGATGTTCCTCGTCTTATTCTCATTTTCAAGACGAATATAGCTTCTGAATCTCTCCTGCGAATATCTTCCGGCAACAATCCCAAGTCCACCAACCACTGCTGCCTCTATAACTACTCTTATGCCTCCCTGTGAGACAAATACACAATATACAAATGTCGCCGTTGCCATAAGCAGCGTATATATATGCAGCTCGCTTCTTAACAGTACCGGAATGAATATTGAGGCTCCTGCCAGAAGCACATACGCAATAATGCTGCCACTTACCTTATAATCAGCGATACATACCGGCATAAAAACAATAAGTGTCATTATAAAATACGCTCTATATGCTGCTGCCATAGCCTTTTGTTCATTTCTTAAAATATACATAAGCAATATCGCGCCGGCAAGCTGCAACGTGAATGCCACTATAAGCATTGCAGTATACCAATATGGCAGTTCCTGTTCCTCTCCTGCCAGAAAATAATATATTACAAGCACTATCGAAACCGATATTGCAAAAATGCTTCCTCTTTTACAATTAAGTCCTGCAAGCCTTCTCTCAAAATCTTTCTTCCCCGAAGACTTGCGTTTCCCTGGTGACGTGTCCATAAACTAATCAGCCTCTTTTATTTTTTTCTTCACTAATGCTTTTAATACTACCTTCTCTTTTCCGGTAATACATATAATAAGTACAACAAAGGCAAGCATTGACACCACGGCTGATATTTTCCAAAATACAAAGCCCGTGAACCTGACAACAAAATCACCGGAATATCCCGGCTTGACCTTCAATGCAAGCCGTCCTCCATCGTTATAGACCTCAAGCTTTTCCCCGGTCTGCTTATCAACTGCCGTGTAGCCCGCATAATATACAATTGAGAATTTGACATTGCTTTCCACACTGCCGTTATTCTTTATGCTGCATTCAATATAATTATTATGTCTGTAGTTCTGTGTATACTCTATATTATCGCCGGGCTGCACATACTGTGCCATAAATGTCTCCACAACCGAACCATAAGGAAGGTATTCCGCTCCTATTACTGTTGTGGTATCAAGCTCCTGTTCGCCATACACTCTGTACGGCTCATAGTGGTTCATAATATCACTCATAAGCACGGAGCCCTGTATAACGCAGGCAAAAATCATTGCCCCCACAAAGTACTTATACTCCTTACGTTTTTCTTCCATATTGATAAGCGCAATGATACCGCACACGGCTAACATCACAGTTGCTATACTTAGGAATCTCCATGGGAGAGAAATCATGGATATAAGCTTTTCAAACAGTGAGTTCATATTCTGAAGCTTATCCCATGGGAAAAGATTCGATGAAAACCAGAGTGATAGTGCCGCAAACGCAAGCGCAATCATGCCTGTATGCTTCTGCTTTTTATCCTTTACATAGCCGGATACAAGCACATATATGATTGCTACAGCACATACTACAAGTCCCAGACCTGTTGTCGAAGGCATCTCATCAGCAATTCCCATCTCGGTATTGACTGAAAGTCCATCATAAGTTGTAAATGGCTCAAAAAGCTGTCCAAGGAAGGCTCCATACTGCTGTATTCCGCTTGTAAAACGTGAGCCGTTGGTCACGATAAAACCTCCCAGCTTCATATAATGAAGAAATGGCAGAAGGAATCCAAGGTTTAAAATAACCGTATATATGACAATTTTTACCAGAACAACGAATGTCTTCTTATTGAATATCTTCTTTATCATAACCAGACAGAGTAAAATTGTGAACGCACCTGCCATCTCACATGTGAGAATATGCGTGTTGATTATTCCGCTGTAGCCTATTACAGGCATAATCCAGTTCTTAGAATAATCTTCGCTGTTGGTGTCCTCGGTAAATATCTTCCATAATCCGCACGCGATAAGCGGAAGAAATGTTATTGCCGAATACTCTCCGACCGAAGACCTTATATATATATCTATTATCCTGTACATGGAAGCCGTGTACAATGCTGAGCCTATGACAGCTGCACTTCTCTTTCCCGACATGATTTTGAAGCAGTAATACGAGATCAGGCATGTAGCCACATTGTTGAGGAATATATAAATATTATAGCTTTCTGTTATGTTAAAGCCACACAGACGCAGAAGTGCCGGTATATAGAGGAATATGTCACCATAGAACACCGACGTTGCATACCCGTTACCGCTGAGCCAGTTAGACTGTATCTTAATCGGGAAATCCCCTGAGCTCAGCCCCTCCTTAATTCCCTCAATCCTCAGAAGATGGAAAATCAAGTCATGTCCCTGCAAAATATAATCAAACATCAGTGGAATTGATGTAAATATTATTATTCCACTGAGCATAAAAAACGTCTGGATACTTTCCTGCTTTATCTTATTCTGCTTACGTTTGTCAAAGAAAACAATCAGCAGATTTACAATAACACTGAGTAAAATAACAGTCAGACCCGCTCTCAACACTCCTCCCGCTGTTTTCCGGACTGTGATACTCTCAACAGTGAGGCTTCCTTCTCCCATGAAATAGACACAGGCAAGGTAATCTTCCCTTCCCGACTTGACATACGCCTCCATCGATACCTCATTTCTGTCAACCGGAAGCCTGCACGAATTAGAGTAGAGCTGTCCATTCATCGGTTCAATTGAGTTCATCACATTCGGATATGACAGCATAAGAAGATTATTGTATCCGTCTGTATTATATCTGACAGTTATCTTATAGCTGCCATAGTTCAGCTTGAGCGCCGGTGTCAGCGCAAAGTTATCCGCCCAGTGAATATTCTGGTCAACATATATACCATCATCGTGTACTTCGCCACATATCTGTGTAAGCTCATCAGCGGTATATGTCCTGTTAATTACAGGAAATGCCGTCATGCATACCGCACCCACAAGCAATGCAAGCTCAAGCAATATTACTATTATCCAATTCTTTTTCTTCATCCTTTTATCCTTTCAATACCTGAATATATTTCAAGCATATTTGCAGCGTTTTTTTCACTGTCGAAGAGTCTCATTGCATGACTATGTGCCATATCGGTCATATCTTCCAGCTGCCGTCTGTTTTCCTCCTGCAGTCTGAATATCTCCATGACATAGTATGCAAGCATATAAGGTGCATCATGCTGATATGTGAAGCCTTCTGCTCCGTCTATAAGCATGTTTCCCACACCGCCGACTAAAGATGAAACGCACGGAACACCCAGCATCATCGCCTCACCCAGCGAATTAGGCGAATTTTCTATGGAGGATGGTGACACAAATACATTGCTCTTAAGATACATCCTCTTCATCTCATCTGCCTTAAGCGGCGGGAGAAATTCCACACACCCTGCAAGGCTGTACTTCTCTATAAGCTCAGCCAAATAGCGCTGATAGTTTTTCTGTTTCAGCCTGTTTTTTAGTCCCGCATTGTTAAGGCTCACCCCACCTGCAACCCTAAGTCTCACATCTGGGTAGAATTTTCTTATATCACCTAGTGCCTCCAGCATATAGTGAAGCCCTTTAATAGGGTAATATCCCTGGGATACAAATATCGTGTGGCTGTCACATTCATCCATGTTCCAGCGGCTTCCGTCATAGAAGGACTTCCTCAATATCTCGCTGCAATAATGGTACCGTGCTTCAGGATTGATAAGGCGTGTGCATATATTATCCCAGTCAGTTCTTCCGATAATATGTCCTGCACCTCTTATCGTCTCCTTCTCCATAGCACCCCTTTTATAATATTTTTTCCTGTCAAAATAGAGGTTGTCAAGCTTAACCAAATCCCTGAAAGTAAAGCCGTACCTTATCTTTATAGGAAGGTCTGCCATATAATGTCTTGCATAGACGCTCGTAAGTCCCTGAATGGATACCACCGTTTTCTCCGGCTTATTGAACACCCGCACCATCGCCGCCGCATGCTCATATTCTGTTCCGGCTATATGGACAACATCAGGGTCAGCCTTTTCTATTATATATTTTAGTCTTTCTTCCAGCCTTTTATTATACTTGTAGGGCTTATCCTCTTCCTTATAAAAACCGTAAAAGGAATTGCCGTCAAGCTCACCCTCTATTGTCTCACTCCTGCTAAACTGCGGGAATGCCATGGCAAGCTCAAAATCCTGTTTTTTCTCCCTCACAAGAGCCATAAGTGAATTGTACAGTCCTTCTATCCACCCCTCCTTGACCTGGACCGGAAGCCCGGCGCGCTCACAAAGGGCAGGTATCGGAGCATTTATAAGCCATAATACCTTCATGTTAATTCCTCGTTTCTATCACATTATCTGAAATCGAACTTGCTGCTTGTATATGAGCTCCAGTCAATCGGCTCAATCATTGTAGGATTGTACAGCAAAAGCACAGTGTCCGGCTTGGATTCCTCAATATAACTCTTAATGCTTCCGGTGAAATCGGCAACATCTATAAGCTCCACCGTACCATACTGCTGCGCAAAATAAGGCGCAAAATTATTCCCGAAGGAATCTCTTAAAATAAGTATTTTCTTGTCCGGATTAGCCGCATTCTCATTCTCGATTATCGCAACATATCTTCTCACGGTTATATAGGCACTGTAGGCATCCATCTCATAGTAATCCGTAATCCTTAGCTTGTCATAGTCGATAAACACCTCATCGAAGGTTCCCGTCACGTCAAGCTGCTTCTCCGGCATCACAAGGTGATATGTCATGCCATTATCCGGATACATAATCTCAAAATCCTCCGGTGAAGCCTTGCTCAAGGTAACTCTTCTTCCGTAGCTTCCAAGAAATGTCTTTTCGTATATCCTGCTCGTATAATTACTGATGTCAAAAAGTTCAGGCGTATACTCATATCCATACAGCTCAGACAGCTTCCCAGCCACCCGTCCGGAACCCCATATAGCCGCCCTCGCGTTCCAGTGATGGTCTGTCTTGTAGAACATATCATAATGACTTATGCCATCCTCCTTCTCGCAGGCGCGAAGGTCAAGATAATCCACATTGTTTTTTTCGAGACTCTCAAGAAGCCTGTCCGCATTGTCATTGGTTGCATCCGTTATTCCAAGCGGAAGCTCCTTATCCACGGTATCAATAAGAAAAGGAACCATGACATACATAAGGTTGATATTCCTCTCTGCAAGGAAATCCCTGAAGCCCGTGACGCTGTCGGTTATCTCAGATATCACCGACTCATCCCTCTCCGGGCTTATGCAGGTCAGATAACCATTTCTGAGCGTAATTACCGCATCATAATCCTCCTCCTGCACCTTCCAGCCTATCAGGCTCTCATAGCCTGCTGCAAGCTCAGTCAGCTTCGTCTGCATCGGAAGTCCGTCCGTGGCATACCACTGTGCCTGTGACTCAGCCTTGTTTATAAATGAAGTGTACCTCTGCATGAGGCTTTTGTTTTTTACTACATTTACATACTTATCCTCCTCGGCGAAAGGATACCTTTCTGCCCAGTCTATCGTTATCGAACCACTTCCGTCATCACCCACACTCACATCATTGTCACCCTCCAGAAAAAACGCGACCACCGGATTGTAAATTCCCAGCTTTTCGTATACAACATTCTTAATAACAATTCTCAAAATGATAAATATAAACATCAAAAACAATATTCCCATACAGCACATGGCGGTAATTCTGTATACCTCATTGCCTTTTACGGACTGCCCGCAGGCTTTATCGTTATGTGATATTGGTTCTGCCTGATTTTTAACCACTTAATAAACCCTCCCTGCTAGAAATTCAGATAAATGAATGGATTATATGTTGCCTTTATACATATAAGAATTGAGGCAATGAACACAACAACCATACACACTGAGGCAAGCACATTTTTAAACATTGGCTTCTTTTCAAGTAATTCTCCCACCTTAGAAACAACAGGAAATGAAAAAATGACTGCAGCAGCAAATATGACCGCTGAATTTTTCACACAGTCGATAAAGGTTGCATCAATGAAGCCTGTTGCCCCTGCCCCGAACATATTTCCGATGTATTGTCCTGCCGCGGTTATGCTGTCAGCCCTGAAAAGCACCCAGCCTAAAATGACGAAAAACATGGTATATATATGCATATACCAGCCATTTTTCTTATGAAAGCCTGTCAGCTTCTCGAACATAAGAAGCACAAAATACAGCAGTCCCCAGCATATAAAGGTCCAGTTGGCGCCATGCCATACACCGGTCAGGAACCACACGACAAATATATTCCATATATGCCTTCCCTTGCTCACCCTGTTTCCGCCAAGGGGTATATAGACATAGTCCCTGAACCAGGTGCTGAGTGTGATATGCCATCTTCTCCAGAACTCTGTTATGGACTTGGACACATACGGAAAATTGAAGTTTTCAAGGAAATGGAAGCCGAACATCCTTCCAAGCCCGATTGCCATATCCGAATATCCTGAAAAATCGAAGTAAATCTGCAAGGTATAAGCTATCGCGCCAAGCCATGCCATCGCAACGGACATACCTCCCTCTGTGGCAAATGCAATATCCGCGATTTTCCCGACATAATTGGAAATGAGAATCTTCTTGCCAAGTCCCACAACAAATCTTCCGAAGCCCTCGGCAAAATCCTTCCTGTTCTCAACCCTGTTAACTATCTCATCAGCAACCGTCTCATATCTTACAATAGGACCCGCGATGAGCTGCGGAAACATTGAGACATATAATCCCACATACAGAAGATTCTTCTGAACCTTGGCTGTGCCGTAATACACATCAAACACATAAGACATAAGCTGGAATGTAAAAAAAGATATTCCGATAGGAAGTGCAATATTTACAACAATGCTGTCATTGTGAAGCAGGAAGCTTATATTTTTTGTTACAAATGTAAGGTACTTAAAGACGAACATAAGTCCAAGATTATACACTACGGACAGAATCATCCCAAGCTTCATCCCAAGCTTATTTCCCTTTTTTGCCATTCCATCAACCATAAGCCCGAATGCCCAGTTCACAATAATTGAAAGAATCATCAGGAAAACGAACACCGGCTCACCCCATCCGTAGAAGAAAAGGCTCGCCAGAAGAAGTACTATATTGCGGAAGCCCCTCTTTTTCACAAAAGGATTATAATAAACTGCAATCACAACCGGCAAAAATAAAAATAGAAATACTGTTGAAGAAAAAACCATTTACACAATTCCTTTCACATCAGCGCAGCCACTCTGCGCAGTACTCTGAATCCACTATCAAGGCATGTGAACCCACTTTGTACGAAATTATAACCTATTTTCTTATATTTAGCAATAGAACACGTTTGTCAAAAATTTTTTATAAAACATAAAATCCCCGCTCTGCTACATAATCATGCATAACAAAAAAACATGCTGATGTAACAAAGCGGGGATAATTTCCGCTAGAACTCTAACTGATCAACAACCCTGTACTTGTGGTCTGTGTGAAGCAGGTGGTGTGACTCAGGTGACAATGGTTTGCCAAAGAATTCCTTGTATATTGTGTGTATCTGCGGATTGCAATGGCTGAATCGTATCTGCTTGTTCTTGTCAAGCTTATATAATTCCTTCGCTCTGTCCGCCGCCATCTCCACCCCATCATGGATTGGCTGTCCGCCACCGCCTACGCAGCCGCCCGGACATGCCATGACCTCGACAAAATCGTATGCCGCATCGCCGCGCTTTACCGCCTCGAGAAGCTTTCTGGCATTGCCAAGACCATGAACCGTCGCTGTCTTGACTTCGACACCGCCAACATCAAAGGTCGCTTCCTTCCATGGTCCGTCCCCCAGACCGCGGACAACCTTAAAGGCATCAGGGTCAGGATTCTTTCCTGTAACAAGGTTATAAGCGGTACGAAGCGCCGCCTCCATAACGCCTCCGGTTGCTCCGAATATTACACCCGCTCCGGAATACTCTCCAAGAGGTGAGTCGAACTCCACCTCGTCAAGTGCCATAGGATACACGCTCTCCGCACGAATCATTCTCACAAGCTCCCTCGTTGTGATAACAATATCGACATCCTGACCATATCCCGCAGCCGCCATCTGAGGAAGTGCAGCCTCCTCCTTTTTAGACACACAAGGCATAATTGATATAGAACATATCCTTGCAGGGTCGATATCCGCTTTCTTTGCAAAATAACTCTTAGTCACCGCACCGAACATCTGCTGAGGTGACTTTGCTGTTGAAAGATGGTCGACAAACTCAGGATACTGTGACTTGACAAAACGCACCCATCCCGGACAGCAGGACGTAAACATTGGGAACTTGTTGAGATTTCTCCTCTTGAGCTTCTCGACAAACTCCGTTCCCTCCTCCATGATGGTGAGGTCAGCTGAGAAATTAGTGTCGAATACATAGTCAAAGCCCATGTGCTTCAATGTAGCGGCAAGTCTCTTCTCGGTTGCCTGCTCATTGGTCATCCCAAGCTGCTCACCCCATGCTGCACGAACCGATGGTGCCACCTGTACAACCGTGATTACATCAGGATTGTTGAGTGCGGCAAACACCTTATCCGTATCATCGCGCTCTCTCAGTGCTCCTACAGGGCAATGTGTAATGCACTGTCCGCATATCGCACAGTCTGCCGCCTCGATAGGGCGGTTTCCTGATACATTTACCGTAGTTCTGCTTCCGGTGTTGACAACATCCCATACACTGAGGCTCTGAACCTTGTCACATATCTGTATACAGCGCATGCACTTGATACACTTGGTATTGTCCCTTATAAGCGGAAAATCCATATTCCACGAAGTCTTTTCAAGCTCCTCGCGGAAAGGCACGTCTATAATTCCAAGGTTGTTTGAGATGGACTGAAGCGAACAGTTACCGCTTCTGACACAGGTCGCACAGTGCCCGTCATGCTGTGAGAGAATCAGCTGTACATTCATCTTTCTTATCTCTCTTACCTTAGGTGAGTTGGTGTATATCTCCATGCCCTCCTCAACCTTGTTATTACATGCTGTTATAAGCTTATCCTTGCCCTTAAGCTCCACAACACACACGCGGCATGCGGCAATCTCGTTAATCTCTTTGAGATAGCAAAGATGCGGGATATTTATTCCTATACTTGCAGCCGCATCCATAATTGTAGTTCCTTCCGGAACGCTTAACCTTCTGTTGTTTATTGTAAGATTTACCATATCGCAGCTCTGCCTCCTTTGAACTTTCCGTAGCCGAAGTGGTCACATCTTAAGCATCTTGATGCCTCCTGACATGCCTCCTCCTCGCTCATTCCGCATTCAAACGGATCAAAGGTACATTTTCTCTCACCTGCCTCCTTCTCAGACAGGTTCACACGTCCGCATGCCGGCTTGTCATCAAGACTTGCCGATGGAATATCTACATCTACACTGATAAGGTGATGATATCCAAGGTACTCATCAATATTAGCTGCCGCAACCTTTCCTGCCGCAATCGCACGTATGACAGTCGCAGGACCCGTAACGCAGTCACCACCTGCGAACACTCCCGGAAGATCGGAAATCTCGCTGTCCGCCATTGCCTTGATATTACCTCTCTTTACAGGAATGCCCGCCTCCTCAAAATGTCTCGTCTCGATACCCTGACCTATCGCCACGATAACAATATCGCATGGAATTCTGACTTCATCCTTCACGGAATCCACAGGGCGCGCTCTTCCCCACGCATCAATCTTTCCTATAATCTGAGGCTTTGCCCACAATGCCTTTACATTGCCATTCTCATCAGACTCTATTCTCACAGGCGCATGAAGCTCATAGAGCTCACAGCCCTCCTCAAGGGCTCCGTCAACCTCCTCAGGAAGTGCTGTCATATCAAGCTTACGTCTTCTGTATGCTATAATCGATTTCTTAGCTCCCAGACGGACAGATGACCGCACACAGTCCATGGCAACATTTCCGCCGCCGATAACTACAACGGTCTTATCTGTAAAATCAGGCATCCTCTCGTGACCTATATCATTGAGAAGCTCTACGGCCGATATTACTCCATTGCTGTCCTCGCCCTCGATTCCGACCTTTTTATCCTGATGGGCACCTATGGCAATGTACACCGCATCATACTCCTCGCGAAGCTGTTTTATGGTGATATCCTCACCTATTTTTGTGTTATACCTTACCTCAACTCCTGTGGAGAGAATAGCATCTAAATCCTCCTGCAGTCTCTCCCTCGGAAAGCGGTAATTCGGGATACCGTATCTTAGCATTCCGCCAAGCTGAGGCTTCATCTCATACACAACGCATTTATGACCCATGAGTGACAAAAAGTATGCCGCAGACAGTCCTCCCGGACCTCCGCCCACAATAGCAAGCTTCTTGCCGGTAGGCTCACCGCACTCCGGAACAGGAACCTTTCCCGCATGGTCAACCGCAAACCTCTTAAGACCGCGGATATTGATTGAGCTGTCAATCATGTTACGTCTGCAACGCGCCTCACAAGGGTGCTCACATATAAGTGCACAGGCGGTCGGGAATGGATTATCTTTTCTGATAAGCTTTACCGCATCCGCATATCTTCCCTCACCCACAAGTGCAACATACCCCGGAATATCAACTCCTGCCGGGCAGAGTGCAACACATGGTACAGGCTGCGTTATGTGATATGTACACTTTCCGGTCTTTATATGTGCAATATAATCGTCCCTAAAGCCCTCAAGTCCGCGCATTACCATTCCCGCCGCCTCATAACCTATGGCACAGTCGGCAGAGTTATTGATGTCCTTCGCAAGCTTCTCAATGGTATCTAATGTGCCCATATCCGCTCTGCCATCAAGCACATCCGATATAAGGTTGGCAAGCTGTCCAAGCCCTACACGGCACGGAACGCATTTGCCGCAGGTCTGCGCATGGCACAATCTGAGAAAATTGAGTGCAAGATCAACCGGGCATATTCCCGGAGGGCTGGCAATAATCATGCGCTCAAGATCCTTATACAGGCTCTCAACGGTCTGGCCTGCCACATTTGCTGTGGCAATCTTAAGTCTGCTCATAATAATTCTCCTATTATTTTATTTTTTACAGCAGCTACACAACTGTATATTTTCTGTTTAAGAATCACTGATCAGCCATATGCTGCAACAATTATATAAATATCTTATATGATTTAGCACACTAAAGTCAATGAAAGATAAATAATAGACAATGTTACAATTGTTGTCACTGCTCATGGCTCACATCCCTTTATTACATTCATTTGCGTATACTTTCAATCGCTTTATACACATTCAGGGTCCCATATCCAAAAAGCGGGTCCGGATATCTGTACTCTTCCCTTCTGTCCGCACCGTTTATGAGAAAATTTTTCACAGTATATGAACGCATAAATGGATAAAAACCTTTCACAATGCCATATTCGAGAATAAGTGCCGCTCCTCCACCTGTAATGGCTGCGGCAAGGCTGCTCCCTGTCATCTGTCCATATATATTGTTTCCATAGGATAAAGGACACAGCACATTAACTCCCGGCGCCACTATATCAGGTTTATCATCACTGTACGAAACTGTACCTCTTCCACTGCCTATATATATGCTTCCATCCCTGTAATTATATGCTCCGACAGTGACCGGCACTGTGGTATTTCCCGGGTCTGTTATCGTATTGTAGGGGTCGGGCTGCAGAAAATATGTATCACCCCATAAAAATTCCCTGTTGTTTATCCACATATTAAAGCCGCCGGAAAGTGTTGTATATCCGTAAGCCCTTATAGTCCAGATTCCCGGGGAGGGTGTTATAAAACGAAGCGTTACAAAATTAAGTCCCGACACAGCCTGATTAAGCCCATAAAAAATTTCTATCTGAGTTCCCTCAAGTGTAAACCGCAGCACAGTACGCTCATTTATTTTTGGCGGAACCCTCTGTTCAACCCTGCCTGTCGGCGAAATAAATTCGAGTGCGAATACATCCGGCGGTTCAGACCACAGCACACAGCAAAACCCTCGTTCCCCCTCGCCAACTCTTATTTCGATAGGGATATATTCCGCATCGGGCACCAGATTTCCTCTGAAATGAAGTCTGCTGTTGGCATAATTTCCGGTACAGGTTGTGACACACCTGCCGATATTTCTGCCGATATTATCAATATAATCGGACAGCACTGTGCTTCCCCTATGCGATGATATATTAGTTCCCAGTCCAACAATTATGGATATAGGCATCCTCACCTCTCTTGCATATTCCTGAAGAAAACGTATGCCAAGAATAATATCAATTTCCGAATAACACAGTGCATTGTCATTCACAAGATAAAGATCCCTCAGATACCGTTTTGCCTGCCTTAGCTTTACAACCACAAGCCGTGCCCCCGGTGCCGCCCCTGTAAATCCCTGCTCAGGCTTCTCCTGCCCTGCCGCAAGCCCCGCAAGCATCGTCCCATGTCCACCCGCCTCGTCTGTGACCGGAACTATCTCCTGCGGATTCGGTGCTGATAATGCCTCGTTTATCATGGCATTGTTGTACACCTTCCCATACATCACCATGTTGTCGAGTTCACGTCCTGCATTAATATTATCGCTATCCCACACATTTTCTGTCATTTCATCAACATTCTGCGCGGTTTTCTCTGCTGTCTGGTCCCATACCGCATCTATAATGCTGCTCCCATCCTCACGCACAAATGCTTCATGCTCATACCTTATCCCGGTATCAACTATACCTATAAGCGTTCCGGTTCCACGCAGTGCGAGAAACGGCTGTTCCCTCACCTGTGTTATGCCTGCCGCGCCCATGGCTCCATAATCCTGTGTTCCGTACACAAGAGGAAAAGAAGTGTACCCGAAATTACCGTAGTTCACCTCTCCTGTCTCATTCCTATTAAGATGTATTATTCCCCATCTGTCATCTATCTGCGTAATACAATAATCCCTGAACCCCTCCGCACCCGGATTGAACTCATCTGAGCGTCTGTACAGAAGGTCGATATAGTCCTCACCTGTTATATATTTTCCGCAGTTATCCATCAGACTTCCTGTATGCTTTTTCTAAATATTATGAGCATTCCGCATAATTATGCTTTTGGTCTTTGACAGAATCAAACATTGTTTTTAAAAAAAGATACAATATTTTTTATAAATTTGCGACCAATGACATTTAAACCGTACTTATGTAATGAAAGCAAATATTTTATAATATCTCTGTTTCATGTGGAAGCACTTACGATTATAAACTAGCCAAAGGAATGAAATCATATTGCAATGATATGGGCAAAACAAATACTACTACAACCACAAATAGTAATCCAACATTTTCATTCTTTACTGACGCAATTAGTAACAACTATTCTGCAACACTTTCTTATAGAATTTATACAGCAGACGGTGCCAAATCAGGTCATACTGTAAATGTGTTTGGTTATTGCACTGCTACAAAGTCCGGAACTTCTTCAAATTACCTAATTGTAGCTGATGGTTGGTATAACGATGCACCTAAATACATGAATTACTCTAGCATTGATTTTGCCAATACTTATGGTGTAAAATACATTATCCAATAACAAGGTAAAAAAATAAACTGCAAGCTCTCTTGCCTGTCTTGGACACGACAAAAGAGCTTGTTATATTTTAGAAAATCATATCGGATGAATTGAAAATGCAATTTTAACTCACATTAAAAATATATACTATTAAAAATAACGACCAACCGCCACAAAAACGTACTTAATAAATGAAAGCACTCAGAAATTCAAAGAAGGGAGGAAAAACGCATGGATGATTTAATGATTATTGAACTATACTTTGCACGCAATGAGCAGGCTATCAATGAAACAGATATAAAATACGGAAAGCTGTGTCTTAATATGGCTAACAATATTTTGTCAGACAACGAAGACTCTAAGGAATGTGTAAACGATACCTATTTGAGTGTATGGAACAAAATTCCACCGACACGACCAGACAACTTTATGGCATATATCTGTAAAATAGTGCGAAATCTGTCCTTAAAGAAACTAGATTTTAATCTTGCCCAAAAACGCACCCGAAAGCTGACTGTATCATTTTCGGAACTTGAAGAAATACTGCCGGACAACCATACTGCACCCGAAAACGAATATGAAAATCTTGGCAAAATTATCAGTGACTTTCTAAGGCAGGAAAAAGAAACTTCGCGCAATGTATTTATACGCAAATATTATTTTTTCGACTCCATAAACGACATAGCCAAACGCTACTCATTCACCGAAAGCAAGGTCAAAAATATGCTGTATCACTCACGTAACAGATTAAAAAAATATCTTGAGAAAGAAGGGATTGAAGTATGAACATTCCAAAACTTGTTATCGCTATGAATTATATTGACGATGACCTCATCTGTGAAGCAGTCATGTATAGACCATCATCCATACGATTGGTATGGCTCCGCTATTGTGTTATTGCAGCCTGTTTGTGTACGATTATATTTGGCACAATCAAAATCAGCCATAATTTGTCCCCTGATTCTGATAGCAATACCCCCGTCTACGGAGTGCTTGCAGAAATAATTGAGATTAGCAGTGACGGAATATACCAGGTAAAAATTACCGGAGAAGATAAAAATTTTATAATAGGCGATATTGTTACCATCAATTGTAAAAATATCAACGACAGCTCTAATGCTCCCATGCTTAAAATAGGTGATATTATTGCAATAACATATTCGCACTATGAAAAAACATCATTTTCATACGAAATTACACCCGGACAAATCCACCTCATACAGCCCGCTTCAAATTAAAACCCCTGATATTTAAACAGGACAGGGGCATCCCCCTGTCCTGCCATATCATGGCTATATCAAAGCCATGTTCTATTTTCTCCTTTTACGCCGGCAGATACCCCGCCGTTCTCATCTCAATCAGTGGTCCGCCCTTCTTCTCAATATATGCTCTGGTTATGGTCACCTTTCCTATATTGTCATCCTTAGGAATCTCATACATTATATCAAGCATAAATTCCTCTATTATGGAGCGCAGCGCTCTGGCACCGGTCTTTTTCTCAAGAGCCTTCTCAGCTATAGCCTCTATCGCATCATCGTCGAACTCAAGCTTGACCTCATCGAGTTCAAGAAGCTTCTCATACTGCTTGAGTATGGCATTCTTAGGCTCCTTGAGAATCTTGACAAGCATATCCTTATCAAGAGCATCCAGTGTGAATACAACCGGGAGACGTCCAAGAAACTCCGGTATCATGCCGTACTTTCTCAAATCCTCTATTGTTACCTGGGAAACCAGATTCTCAACATTGTCGTACTTATCCTTCAAGTCTGCCATAAATCCTATTGAAGCCTGCTTGTTGAGACGCTCCTTTATGATATCCTCAAGGTCAGGGAAAGCTCCGCCGCAGATAAAGAGAATATTTCTCGTGTTCACCGTAACAAGCGGAACCATCGCATTCTTGCTGTTAGAGCCGACAGGCACCTCTATATCCGCTCCCTCTAGGAGCTTTAACATTCCCTGCTGTACGGATTCGCCACTGACATCACGGCTGCGCGTCTCCTTCTTCTTGGCAATCTTATCTATCTCATCTATAAATATTATTCCCTGCTCCGCCTTCTCAACGTCATTGCCTGCGGCTGCAAGAAGCTTCGACACAACGCTCTCTATATCATCGCCGATATAGCCTGCCTCAGTGAGCGAGGTCGCGTCCGCTATAGCAAGAGGCACATTTAAAAGCCTTGCAAGTGTCTTTACAAGGTAAGTCTTACCGCTTCCCGTAGGTCCAATCATAAGCATATTTGACTTCTCTATCTCTATGGAATCCATCGTGTCTGTCGCAACCCTCTTGTAATGGTTGTAAACAGCGACGGAGATAACCTTCTTAGCGTACTCCTGACCAATGACATACTCATCAAGCTTCTCCTTAATCTTGTGAGGTGCCGGAATGTCCTTGAGGTTGATGAGAGGAACCTTCTTCTCACCCTCCTTCTTTTTCTTAATCTTCTGCTTCTGTGGTATATCACCCATTAAATCAGACATATTCATGAAGTGAATTCCCGGCATATCCTTTGAGAGCTTCATCATCTCATCATAGTTGAAATCACCCTTCATTATTGTGTCCATTGAACGCTGCATGCAGTCCGGGCATACATACATTCCCATGCCCATCTGTATCATCTTGCCTGCCTTGCTCTCGGGGCGGTGGCAGATGGAACATATTTTTTCATATTCATCATCATTACTTTGGTTGGAATTACTCGGGTTTCCCATGCTCTGATTGCTCCCAGAATTTATCTTTGTTTCATCTTTATCTATATTATTTCTATCTTCTGCCATATCTTACTCCTTCTTTTCCCTCCATATTAGTATCAGCAACTATATAAATCGGTCTGTCCTTCACTTCAAGATAGGTTTTTGCAAGGTACTGTCCAAAAATCCCCATGAAAAACAGCTGTAATCCGCCCAAAAAAGTTATTATGCATGTCATGGATGCCCATCCTGCAACCGGATCCCCGAAAATGAATTTTCTCACTACAATAAAGATTACTGCCACAAATGCAATAAAACAGAATAGCAGACCAATAAACGATGCAAATACAAGCGGTGTTGTCGAAAATGCAACTATCCCCTCAATACTGTACTTGAATAATGACCAGAAATTCCACTTCGTCTGCCCTGCCACACGCTCAACATTCTCGTAGGCAATCCACTTCGTATTAAATCCTACCCAGCCGAACATTCCCTTTGAGAAACGATTATATTCCCTGCAGTTAAGAAGTGCGTCAACGAACTTTCTGTTCATGAGCCTGAAGTCTCTTGCGCCATCCACAACCTCGGTTGTCGACATTCTGCCCATGAGCTTGTAAAACATCCGGGCAAAAAAAGACCTTATAGGAGGCTCTCCTTTACGTGTAACACGCCTTGCCGCAGCACAGTCATAGCCCTCCTTCGTCACAGCCTCGTACATATCAATCAAAAATTCCGGCGGGTCCTGCAGGTCTGCATCCATAATCGCCACATAGTCCCCATCCGCATATGTAAGTCCCGCATACATTCCCGCCTCTTTTCCAAAGTTCCTTGAAAAGGAAACATATTTAATATAAGGACGCGTCTGTGCTATAGCCTTCATCACCTCAAGTGTCTTATCCCTTGAACCATCGTTGACTAACACTACCTGAAAGTCAGCATAATCCATCTTAGCTATTATTCCATCCAAAACCTCAATAAACTTAGGTAATGCCTCGCTCTCGTTATAGCATGGCACTACAATCGAAATTAAATCGTTCATAAATCTCCTCGCATAGCAGCATACTGAGTTGCTTCAACTATTTATACAGTATACACAATATACCCTATTAATGCAAGAAAAAGCGGAGACGGTTAGATACACTGCCGATATATCCTGCCTGTCTCCGCTTTACGTTTTTATAAATCTACTTTACGTTTTTATAAATATGCTTTCTGTTATTTATTGCTTACCTGTGGCTTCTCTGTAAGGGTTAAAGTAGTTGTATATTCTGTAAACGCTCCATTCTCAAGACGTGAGTACACAACCTCCACCTGCTCACCTACCTGATAATATTTCATAAGGTTTACAAGTGTCTCCCATGAATCGACATCCTTGCCATCGAAGCTTGTGATAACATCATTTACCTGAAGTCCTGCCCTCTCTGCCGCAGAATCCTCTGTCACGCTTCTGATAAGGACACCTACAGGCCAGCCGTAGGTCTGTGAAATCTCAGATGTAACCGAGCTTCCTGAGACACCTATATAACCTCTCTCGTCATTGTCAAGTGCAACTCTCGTCGTCTGTGTTGAAAGGTCATCAATTATATCCTTGACAGACTCAATCGCGATGGCATAGCCCATACCTTCTACCTTGGTATCCGACATTTTTACGGAATTGATACCTATAACCTCTCCGTTGGCATTGAACAATGCACCTCCACTGTTACCCGGGTTGATAGCGGCATCTGTCTGAATAAGATTATCATATACAACATTGTCAACCGTAAGACTCTTGCCAACCGCACTTACAATACCTGTTGTGACTGATATACCATAACCTGCTGCATTACCTATGGCTATTGCAGCCTCGCCGACCTCGACATCCGATGATGAGCCAAGCTTAGCAATTGAAATAGCGCTCATTGTGTCGGCGCTTATATCGTCAAGCTTAACAGCAACCACTGCCAGGTCACTGTCTGTCTTCATTCCCTTTACAACGGCGTCAACCTCGGTATTATCACCGAATGTAACCTTGAGATTGTTTACATTCTCGACTACATGTGCATTCGTAACGATAAGAAGCTCTGTATCGTTCGCTCCGATAATAATACCCGAACCGCTCACGCCTGCCTCATAGGACTGATTGTTAAAGCCTCCCCAGAAGCCAAAATTATAGGAGTTGTTTGTTACGGTCTGTGTGCCGCTGATTGCAACAACCGAGCTTATGACATTCTTAACAATGCCTGAAACATCAATGACATTCACACCTGAATTGACGGAATCGGATGAAACACTCGCAAGTGTCGAGCCGTTTGCCACTGTGCCATCGCTCAAGGATGCGAGATAACTTTTATTGAGTTCCTTTGCAATCTGGCTTAACTGTTCGTCTGTCAGCTCGTTATTAGACTTAGTCGGGAAATTTACATATCCGGCATACATTGCACCGTAGCAGGAGACACCTGCAACCGCACCAATTACAACTGCGCATGCAACACCTCTTACTGCCCTGAATAAGAAACCATGAGGCTTTTTCTCTTTCTTTGCCTTAGTCTTTTTCTCTTTCCTGTCATTGCCATCATTGTTGTTGACATTTTCATTGTTCATGCCATACATGGCGCTGTAGGCTGACTGATTACTGTACTGATTACGGTTATAGTCTGTCTGGTATGTCTCACGTGCTGACTCACCTGTCTGTGCCTCACTATATGTGCTGCCATATACCTGCTCGCCGGAAGCTGTCCTAGTCTCCACAGCACTCTGTGCAGCATTCTCACTGCTTACATCAGCGTTCTCCACAGCATTATTATTTTCGCCATTCATATTGTTAAATCCATATTCATTGTTATCCATAGTTCTTACCTCCATATTCATCATGAGGGAATCTTATTTTCTTTACTTATTTCTTCATTTCCCTCTCTTTTATGAGTACAATATAACAACGAATTGTGTTCTTTTTGTGATAAAAAAGTGAATGAATTGAGAAATCTTTTCACAATCCATCCACTCTTTTGAATTTCTATTAGTCTGCTATTCCTTAAAGCTTAAAAAACTCTATATCATCCATCATATCTTTATCAGCCTTCTGCATCATTCTGGTACTCAGCTCAGTATCATTGCAGGTCTGAGCGACAGTATGGCAGTTTGCACTGGCCTCCTGTGCGGATGCTCCAAGCTCCTCAGCTATCGCACCAAGGTTACTTGTTGCTGTTACAAGATGTGACTTTATATTTTCAAGAATGTCTGTCACATTCTTGATATCATATATATTGTCAAGGCTATTAGTCACTGCATCAGACAGAATTGCAAACTGCTGTTGTGTATCAGAAATATTCTGCTGTTCCTCCTCAGTTGTTCTGACAACCTTATTCGCATAATCAACAGTCACTTCACTGAGTTTAACCACCTTTTCAATAATCTGCTTTATCTCCTGTGCGCTTTCCGCAGTTGAATCAGAAAGATGTCTTATCTCCTCTGCGACCACAGCAAAGCCCTTACCAGCCTCACCGGCACGCGCAGCCTCAATACTTGCATTAAGTGAAAGCAGATTAGTCTGGCTTGAAATCTCTTCAATAACAGAAACACATTTACTAATCTCATCAATTGCCAGATTGGTCTCCTGTATCTTCTCCGCAATTCCATCTACTGCATCCACTGATGATTGTGCTGCTGCCATTACAATGCTCATCTGTGCTGCCGCATTCTCATTATTTGTTTTAATCAAACCGGCACTCTTATCAAGTTCTGCAACGTTCTTGAACAATATATCTATTTTATCGCTCAGCGTAATCGTCTGCTCTGTAATATCCTGGGCATTTTGTGCAACATTCTGCGATGTCTGGGATATCTCTGATATAGCAGTGTTAATCTGATTTACTTTATCAGTGTTATCCACTGTCTTTGCCCTGACATCATCAATAGAATCCTTAAGTACCAATGAAGCATTTTTCACCGCTCCTAAGGCTTCCCTGAGAGCACCCTTAAAGTCCGTGGCAGAATCCCTTATATTACGGCTCTCTGTTACCATCGTCCTGACATCTGTATTAACATCAGTGTTCCCCTTGGATAATGCCTCAATTACTTTAACCATCTTTTTAAGTGGTTTTACAATCAATTTGGATATAATAAAAGCAAGTGCAGAGAAAAACAATATAAGAACACCAGCGCTTATAACCATTATATTTAAATTTCTTTTCGTATTAGTCAATATTTCCCTATCATCAGCTGTAAATACTGCCACATAATGCTGTTCTTCGCCGACATAGTATGCTGCATGTTTTTTAACACCATTGTAAACATATGATATTGTTCCGGTCTTTTTACTATCCGCATTTCCCAGATTTGCAAGTACCTCAAGCAATGCCTCATTCTCGGACATCCCGCCTACTTTTCCACTATCCGGATGATAAAGAATAGTTCCATGATTATCCACAACATATGTATATGCTGATTCCAGTCCTATATTATCAGCATTATCCAATGGTCTTATGTTATCATGCACATATGTTCCTGCACCTACATAGCCTAACGGAACATTTCCATCCATTACAGGCATATACATTGACATAATGAGCTGCCCCGAAGCAGGTGAATTTATAATTCCTACATTATATACCCCATCACTTGACAGCATCGAATCCTGCAGTTGTTTAAGTCTGTCCCCTTCTCTCATAACTCTTCCAACTACAGAGTCTGTCGGATGCGACAAGACCTTTGATTCCCAATTGGCAAGATAAATGCCTTCCCATCCGTCCAGCTGGCCGAAATAATTCTTAGTATACTCCTGTACTTTTTCGCCAAGTTCAGTATCATCCTGATTTTTCAGATAGCTTATCACATCCGGATTGGATGCAAATGTTCCCATTATCGTCTTGGCTGTCTCCGTTGTGTTATCATATGCAATACCCATTTCAGTAATATAAGATACCATTGAATTATTCATGGAATCTCTTATTTCCCTGGATGTCATATTATACATCACAATGCTTAAGCTTATCGACACTGTTATTGTCGGAACAAGAACCAACAACAATAATATCGTGTAAAAACTTATCGTCCTGCTCTTCATACTTCAAGAATCCCTCCAATTTTTATATGGTTCTGTCTTTTTTATATTTATAACTTACATATCAAAATCTATCTTCAAATAACACATTATGTTTCATCATCCTCCATATTTTTTCTGCATTTTTACTAAAATCGTCTTGATATATAAGATTATTTTTGCTAGTTATTATACCATAATCTTAAAAAAAACAACCAAAAATGCAGAACCACAGGTGCCCCGCCTGAAACCAACACATAGCAAAAAAAAGTTCAGTCCATCACCCAAGGGTAATGGATTGAACTTTAATTTCATAAAATTCTGCCCTAATCCGGACAGTTATATTTTATTTGTCAATGATATTCGCAATCCGCTTCGCTGCCTGCTCATATAAAAATGATGCTTCGCATCTCTTTTATTTTATAAATGGAGAACTCTCTCCCTGATTTCCTGCGTTCTTCCCTGATTCCAGAACTGTGTGCCTATATATCCGCAGGTACGGCGCGCCACATTGAGTGTGTTCTCATCCCTGTTTCCGCACTGTGGACACTCCCAGACAATCTTCTTGTCATCGTCCACCACAGTCTGTATCTCTCCTGAGAATCCGCACTTCTGGCAGTAGTCACTCTTGGTATTAAGCTCCGCATACATGATATTCTCATATATGAACTTGATAACCTCAAGTACAGCCGGTATATTATGCTGCATGTTCGGAACCTCCACATAGCTCACGGCGCCGCCTGTGGAGAGTGCCTGGAACTTGGACTCAAATGCAAGCTTCGAGAATGCATCAATAGACTCCGTCACATGTACGTGATAGCTGTTGGTTATATAGCCCTTATCCGTTATCCCCGGTATAATGCCGAATCTTTTCTGTAAGCATTTGGCGAACTTGTAGGTGGTGCTCTCGATAGGTGAACCGTAGGTGCTGAATGCTATATTGGTCTTATCAGTCCACTCCGCACATTTGTCATTCATATATTTCATGACTGAGATTGCAAATGGCGTTGCCTCCGGATTCGTATGTGAAAGTCCTGTCATATACTTCACACACTCATAAAGCCCCGCATAACCAAGTGAGATTGTAGAGTAACCTCCGTAGAGAAGCTTATCTATCTTCTCACCCTTCTTAAGGCGGGCAAGTGCTCCGTTCTGCCAGAGAATCGGTGCAACATCGGAAACAGTACCCTTAAGTCTGTTATGACGGCACATGAGCGCACGATAGCACAGCTCAAGCCTCTCGTCAAATATCTCCCAGAACTTATTATAATCTCCACCCGAGGAAAGTGCCACATCAACGAGGTTAATTGTGACAACACCCTGATTAAACCTTCCGTAGAACTTATAACTGCCATTCTCATCCTTCCATGGATTAAGAGCACTTCTGCAGCCCATAACAGGGAAACAGTTTCCCTCCTTAAGCTCCTTCATCTTCTTCTCTGATATGTAATCAGGAACAAGTCTCTTTGCCGAGCATCTGGCTGAAAGCTCTGTGAGGTAAAAATACCTGGAATCCTCTGTTATATTATCATCCTCAAGCACATATATAAGCTTAGGAAATGCCGGTGTAACCCACACTCCCGCTTCATTCTTGACACCCTGAAGGCGCTGCTTAAGAGTCTCTTCTATGATCATGGCAAGGTCTGCTTTTTCCTGCTCATTCTTCGCCTCATTAAGGTACATGAACACCGTGAGGAATGGTGCCTGTCCATTGGTGGTCATGAGTGTGATTACCTGATACTGGATTGTCTGGACACCCTTGGTAATCTCTTTCTTAAGTCTTGTCTCAACTATTTCCGCAATCTTTTCATCGGATGGAGTGCAGCCTAACAGTTCAAGCTCTTCCATCACATCCTTGCGGATCTTCTCTCGTGATATATTGACAAACGGAGCAAGATGTGCAAGTGATATGCTCTGTCCTCCATACTGGCTTGATGCCACCTGCGCTATAATCTGTGTGGCAATATTACATGCTGTTGAAAAACTATGTGGTTTCTCAATAAGAGTCTCGCTTATAACCGTTCCATTCTGGAGCATATCCTCAAGATTGACCAGATCACAGTTATGCATGTGCTGTGCATAGTAGTCCGAATCATGGAAATGTATTATTCCCTGCTCATCCGCCTCCACAACCTCAGTAGGAAGAAGAAGCCTTCTTGTGATATCCTTGCTCACCTCTCCTGCCATGTAATCTCTCTGAACACTGTTTACAGCCGGATTCTTGTTGGAGTTCTCCTGCTTAACCTCTTCATTATTATATTCAATCAGTGAGAGGATTCTCGTATCCGTAGTATTGGCTTTTCTCACCAAAGAGCGCTTATAACGATAGCGGACATAGTCTCTTGCAACGTCAAATGCTCCTGTGGACATTATCTGGTTCTCTACCATATCCTGTATCTCTTCTACCGATACAGCCCTGTTAAGCTTGTTGCACTTGTACTCAACATAGTCTGCTATATCCGATATCTGCTCCTTACTAAGAGGTGAATTATCCACAGCAGCATTAGCCTTCGTGATGGCCGCCACTATCTTGCTGACGTCAAATCCCTCTTCCGAGCCATTTCTCTTAATAATCTTCATCGAAACCCTCCCAAACTTATAACCACAATATATTGTGTCTCCATAACGTACATGCTACATTATGCAGTGTATACACTGAAATGTCAATACGGAATAATGTACTATTTTTCATTCCTTATTTTCTCATTTACAAATGCCCGCTTCATCCTTTTGACCATGCTTACTATAAGAGGAATGACCATAACCGCCCATACTATAGGCTCTGAAACGATTATACCCCAATATCCTATTACCGGTGTCAGAAGCATGGCAATCAGTACTTTTCCAACAAGCTCAAGCCCGCTCGAAAAAATAGGTGTGATATGGTCACCAATGCCCTGAAGGCTGTTTCTTAGTATTGTTATAGTAGGCACAAGCAGATAAAAGCATGTATCAAAGCGCTGATACAGGCAGGCTGTGTCTATAACCTCGCTTATACCGGTATCGGTGATGGCAACAATCAGATACGGACATACCGTATAGCTCGCAATCAGCACAATAACACACCAGATATAAGAGCAGCCTAACGATACCTTAAGTCCCGCGCGTATTCTGTCATACCTTCCGGCACCATAGTTCTGGCCACTGTAGGTAGCCATGGTTGTACCAAGCACACTGAACGGAAGCATATACAGGTTCGTGAGCTTTCTGGTGGCAGCGTGTGCCACTATGGTGTTCGTTCCCAATGTATTTATAGCCGTCTGCAATGACAGCGTACCGAATGAGACAAGTGAGTTCATAAGCCCCATCGACAAGCCGCCTTCAAGCATCGGTTTCAAAAATTCCTTCTTAGGCACAAAATCCTTTATATTAAAATGCAGAAAAGCATATTTTTTCCATGTATATCCAAAGCACAGCACAGCCGAAACAGCCTGTGACACAATGGTAGCCACGGCGGCTCCCCTCACGCCCATGTCCATATACTTCACGCACAATATATCCAGTGCCACGTTGAGCACAGCGGAAATTATGAGAAAAATGAGCGGCGTGTACGCATCACCTATGGCTCTTAGATTTGCGGCAAGCACATTGTATATAATCGAAAAGAACAGTCCCACTATGATAACCGTGATATATGCAACAGACGCCTCCCTGTGCTCGTCCATCACATTCATCCAGTCCAGAAGTCCATCCATAAAAATAAGACTTCCCGCCACAACTATAGCAGTAACAACAAGTCCCATTAAAATTGACAGTGCAAACACTTTTCTCGATTTATTCTTATCCCCGCTCCCAAAATGCTGTGCCATGATGACCGCAAAGCCATTCGCAAGCCCGACAATGAATCCTACAAGCAGGTCATTCAATGTGCTTATTGAACCGACCGCGGCAAGCGCATCATTTCCAAGATAAGTTCCAACTATACGTGTGTCGGCAAGATTATAGGCAAGGTTAAAAAGATTCCCAATCAGAATCGGAAGTGCAAAATACAGTATTATCCTCGCCGGCTTTCCATGTGTTAAATCCTTCATGTGGGTTTTAATTACCTCTTTTTGTAAATCATATTAGGTAATTGCGAAACGCAGTGTATGCCAGCCGTACGCTGTGTAATTTTACCAGTACACAGCTGTTTACCGGCAGATTTGCGTTTGGCAATTACCTTTGTAAGTTATATTATACATATCCCTTGGCATTATATGAGGCTGACATATTATAAATATGCCAGCCTCACATCAGGTATAAATCATTATCAATCAAATGAAGCTTTTACAGACAGATATCTGTCTATTCACCTGTGACTACCTTCATAACAGCATCCGATAATGCTGCAAGCTTAGTCTGTGCATCATCGAAGCTTGTGCCCTTAACGCCCATGTAGAACTTAACCTTAGGCTCTGTTCCCGATGGTCTTGCACAGCACCATGCCCCATCATTGAGGTCATAATAGAGAACATTGGACTTAGGAAGACCTGTAGGCTTCTTCTCGCCTGTCTTCATGTCAACAATCACATCCCTGTCATAATCTCTCGCCGAAAGCACAGTGAAGTCACCGAACTTCTCAGGAGTGTGCTCACGAAGATTATCAAGCATCTCCTTAATCTTAGCTACACCCTCAACGCCCTTGAGTGTGATTGACTTAAGTCCTTCTCTGTAATAGCCGTATTTCTCATAGATATTGACCATCTGATCCCAGAGAGTAAGTCCCTGCTTCTTGTAGTATGCTGCTGCCTCACACAGAGCCATAACAGCAACGATGGCATCCTTATCCCTTGCATGTGTTCCGACAAGACAGCCATAGCTCTCCTCGAAGCCGAACATATACTCATAGGTATGCTGCTGCTCGAAGAACTTGATCTGCTCTCCGATATACTTAAAGCCTGTCAAAACCTCTATAAGCTTGAGGTTGTACTCCTTGGCAACTGCATCAGCCATATTGGTTGAAACGATAGTCTTAACCAGTGCGCCGTTAGCCGGGATAAGCCCCTTAGCCTTCTTCTGTGAGAGAAGATACTCTGCTATAAGCATACCTGACATATTACCTGTAAATGACACATACTCGCCTGTCTTGGAATCCTTAGCGTATACACCAAGCCTGTCCGCATCAGGGTCTGTTGCAAGGACAACATCTGCATTCTTCTCCTTGGCAAGCTTGAGCGCAAGTGTGAATGCTGCCGGGTCCTCAGGGTTAGGGTAGCTTACTGTAGGGAAGTTTCCATCAGGAAGCTCCTGCTCAGGAACAACATACACATTCTCAAAACCGATTTCCTTCAAAACTCTTCTCGCCGGAATGTTACCTGTGCCGTGAAGAGGTGTATAGACGATAGTCATTGTCTTACCCATCTCCTTGATTACATCAGGGTTGACAATCTGCTTCTTGAGCTCTGCAATGTATGCATCATCAAGGTCGGAGCCGATTACATTGTAAAGTCCTGCTGCCTTAGCAGTCTCCTTGTCCATAGTCTTAACCGTATTGAAATCAGTGACATTAAGTACTTCCGTTATAATCTGCTTGTCCTTAGGTGCTGTAATCTGTGCACCGTCCTCCCAGTATACCTTGTAGCCGTTATACTCAGGTGGATTGTGGCTGGCTGTTACAACGATACCTGCCGTACATCCTAAATATCTTACTGCAAATGAAAGCTCCGGTGTCGGGCGGAGTGATGGGAATATGTAGGCCTTGATTCCGTTAGCGGCAAGGCAAAGTGCAGCCTCGTCTGAGAACTCAGGTGACATTCTTCTGGAGTCAAATGCAATGGCAACACCCTTATCCTGTGCGCCCTCCTTGATAATGAAGTTCGCAAGTCCCTGTGTAGCTCTTCTTACTGTATAGACATTCATTCTGTTAGTACCGTATCCGATAACTCCTCTGAGACCACCGGTTCCAAACTCCAGATCCTTGTAAAATCTGTCCTCAATCTCCTTCTCATTACCTGCGATGGACTTAAGCTCCTCTCTGACCGACTCGTCAAAGTAAGGATTCTCACACCACTGCCTGTAGGTATCCATGTATGACATGCTATCTCCTTCCTGCACCCCCAATAGATGCATACGAAACATTTCCGCGGTTCTCATTTTTCTACAGTACCGGACGCGTCCCGCGCGCCATCAGTATAAAAAATCCACGGATTGTATTTATTTTAACATATCCGTGGACGCTTATCAAGACATAATCAGCCGACCATATCCGATTATATTTTCACTAAGAATCTGTAGGTGCTGTCGGCTCCCAGGGCTTCGTATACCACATATCCGCCATCATACACCTTCAAGGTATTCGGTATGCCTGCCTCGTCATAAAATACAACCTCATACAGACATTCCTTTCCCACTTGTATGCTCTCATTTTCACTGAGTGGAAGCATATCAGCCTCAAAATCTATGTCAGAATGCTATCAACATCAAGCTTCTCATCCGCAGACGCCTATCAAAGTCCAGCTCTTACAAACCATAGAATGCCTTGTAATCCATATTATAGTACATCACATATATGAACAATCCCACAGCCGCAACTATAATCGCACCAATATTGAGTAGAACAACCGACAGGACTATATGTACGATTGAGAGCACCAGCACAGGCTTCCACACTTTATCAAGTGAGGCAAACTTAAGCCCCATAACCCCCAGCGCTATTCTCACAGCCGCAAGTGCAACAACAATCAGCAGATATACAACCATCCCGAAATCACCGCCCGACCTTATCCATGCCTCTCCAAACTGATTCATCACAACCGCTCCACCGGTCTCATCTACAAGCTGCACCAAACCCATGATGGCACCTGTTACGCCGAACACCATATACAGAATTGACCAGCCTCTTACAGTTTTTTCCATGGTTTGACCTCCTTACATAGATGGTTCTTTTATTGTAACCTTTTTAACATTATTATAATAGAAATTAACGTCTCCTGTCTGGTCATAATTACATCCTGCACAATTAAAGAAGTAAATTGCCGCTTGACGATTCAGCCATTCATTATCTCCATAATGCTGAGATGCCTGAGTTAATGTCTTTGAATCTCTGTTTACATCTTTCATTACATTATCAACAGAATCATAATATTGTCCACTCATGCTCTGTGTCTGGCTAACATACTCCGCTGAAGAACAATTCATCCACATGCCATCATAAGTACTATAAACCTGAGTAAAAACTCTAGTCCAATTTGCAGAACAATGCATATACAATGTCGCATTTTTTGAATTTGAAGCTATCCGTGATACATCGATACCTGCTATACTTGCAATAGTTCCAAACATAAGCGGACCTGATATGCAATCCAGATACGAACAAATTGACGCATTAATACAATTGATAAAAAAATCTGCTGATTTAGAGTTATAAATATTTATAGGGCTAGCCGCTACGGCATAATGTGATGAATCTGCTGCTGTGACTGTGCACTGTCTCATAGTATATTCGTTTCCATTATATGTATATTTATAAATTGAGCTATTACTAGCACGCGAAATAGCATTTTGCTGACTTTCCCCATTAGAAAACACAACAAGATACTTTCCATCTCTATCAATTCCCATCTGCTCAAAATCCATATTCAGATAATCGTATAAATCATCATAATTCTCATTATCTATTATATAATTTTCATAACCCATTGTGTCAAGCTTTTGAGCATATTCTTCTAAAGAACTGTCAATTAAATTTTCATCATGTGCATCATTACAATTAACTTCATTAACAAACTGCTGCAATTCTTCTAAATATTGCTGTAATTCAATACTATAATCATTCTCATCTCCCTTCAAATCTTCTACTGCATATACAGGTTTTACAGCTAATGTTATTGTTAACAGTATTGCTAATATAAAACTAAATTTTCTCATATATTTCATATCTCCTTTTTTTACTATATTTTTTTAAACTTTCCACACCAATGAGGTGGGTTGAAATTTCTGCACTCCATCATAACTCAAGTCCCGGCCATACCTTCCCTGAACTTGTGCAGATATTCCCTCATAAAATCATAATCAGTCTCACTCTGTTCCGACATGTCCAATGACGCGGCAGACACGTCAATTGTTCCGAAAGAGCTTATCAATGTCACTGCTGCTAAAAAACCTGCTGTCATTTTTCGCCATCGCTTTTTAATCATAAAACACCTTATCCTTTCTCGGTTCTCATATCATAAGAACCACACGTAAATGTTTTCGCTACATTGATAATTATATCTTAAAAAGAAAATAAAAAATATGATGTTTTATACAAATTATTTTTTATAAAACATCATATTTTTTCATAGCAATAACTGCTATCATTGCATAGTCAATCAGATATACTAAAAGGAGGATATTTTAATGAACAAAAAACACAAATGGTTAATGATTTTTGTATTAATATTTTTATTATTGCAGCTATGCAACAGCTCCTCAATAAATACCTTTTTCAATGAAACTAAAGAAGAAGACAAACCTATCAATTATGTATATTCAGATTCAATTTTATTTTTTAACCATGTATAGTTACTCACTGCCTTATCGCGGTTACTGTTTCCAAATATCTCACAAGCATTTATTACTATCTGATAAGCATTAAGGGCTTCCAGATTATTATTAAACTTTTCCTGTGAGTATGCATAGCAAAATATAAATGTTGCCACCAGCTTGCCCTTGCCGGAACTAATATCAAGGAACATTCCTTTTGTAATATACTCCAGCGACTCATCATATTTATTCAAAGACCTGTAATCCGAAGCCAGACTATGATATGCTATAAGCATTTTATTGATATATGCCTGACTTTTAATATTTCTTGACTCACAATAGTCAATTACAATTTTTGAGTACTGCACAGCCTTCTCAGTATTGCCAAGAATACTGTAGGCCTGTGCGATGTGAATAATAATCAGCAGCTCTTCAACCCTTAAAAACACCTTATCAATTTTCTTGTTCTCAATATCTACCGTAAGTGCAAGGCATTTTTTACTTCTCTCCAGATATTCCTTGGCAGTAATTTTCTTTGACGTGTACGCAATTGCATTTCGGCTGTCCATGATAAATTGCTTGTTTATCCGGGTTTTAACCTCGTCCCCGCTTCCTGCCCGAATCAGTTCTTTTTCCAGCTTATCAATCAAGCCGTCTGCCTTTTCAAGCTCCAAGTTCATCATAGCTCTTTCAAGCTGATATTTTAGCATATACGCTTTATAACTGGTGCAATATATATCACTGTGTATATGACCTGACGGAATGCCAAGTCTTTTTCTTATCTTTTCATATCCATTCTTCTGCGGCTTAGCTTTGGAATTCTCTATCAGCCACATGCTCCGCATACTATAATCGGCATCTATGCTCAATCTTTTCTGGGTAATGCCCTCTCTGGCTCTGTACAGCTTTATGATATCGCCCTCCGTCACGAAAGCTCTGCCGTTCCACACACCACATCCTAAGAGCCTCTCTGCAAAACCACAACCTTCATCCGGCACATTTCCCGATAGTCTTTTCAAAAATCCAAGAACCTCCTGCCAGCTTTTGAGCAGTCTTTCCTCATCCTGTGCCCTGTTGCTGATTCCCAGATTTTCCATAAGCTGTATATACTGCCGTAAAGTCATTTCCAGCATCCGGCACTGATTATGCGTTCTCATCAATTCTATCGACCTTTTGCATGGTGCAATTCCCTGTTCCGCTCTCCCCAGCATTATCTGGATTCTAACGTACAGGTATGATATATATGGAAACAGCAGCGCTACACTTCTTATATCCCTTCCGTTGCCATCAATATATCTTAACATCTGCCCTAAATGTCTGCCGATTCGTTCAAGAGCCGCATTATTTTCAAGATTATTCTCCACCTCAAAATAATCGCTTAAAACATTCATGGCAATTTCTTTATCTGACAGCATTTTCATACTTGTATCTTCATCCTCAAATTCCATGCTGTTTCCTAAACCTGTATATTCAACAGCTTGCTTAACATATCTCCCTGCCTCTGCTTTCCTTCCCTCAAACCATTCCAGCATGCTTACCGCCATAACGCCAAACTGCATAATAAGCTTTGGATTCATGCTCCATCTGTTTTCTTCTCTATCAGATATCTCACCGTTAACATCCACTATTCCGTACATGTCATCAGAATATAATAATCTTCTCAATGTCACAGTATCCTTATTGCGTATGGCTTCCATGGTCTTATCCCGCCACTCCAGATACTCATACACATCATAATCAACCCATGAAATGAAATCCAAGCTGTTCATCCCCAGTCTCTCTAACATCATTTCAAGTGTAAGATAATCTATATCCATTTCGCCTGTACAGTACTTATCATATTCCGACCTTGTACAGATTCCATCACAAAGCCACTCAGGGGCTATATGTTCATATTCCAGCTTTTCGTTTATTATCCTTAATACAAGTTCCTCTTCCATATTTCCTCCTGCTGTGTTATAGAATATCAAACATTGCCTGTGGATACGCAAAATAAGCGTCCACGGACTGTATTTATTCTAACATATCCGCAGACGCCTATCAAATTATAACTCCTACAAACCATAGAATGCCTTGTAATCCATATTATAATACATTACATATATGAACAATCCCACAGCCGCAACTATAATCGCTCCAATATTGAGCAGAACAACCGACAGGACTATATGTACGATTGAGAGCACCAGCACAGGCTTCCACACCTTATCAAGTGAGGCGAACTTAAGCCCCATAACACCCAGCGCTATTCTCACAGCCGCAAGTGCAACAACAACCAGCAGATATACAACCGTCCCGAAATCACCGCCCGACCTTATCCATGTCTCTCCAAACTGATTCATCACAACCGCTCCACCGGTCTCATCTACAAGCTGCACCAAACCCATAATGGCACCTGCTACGCCGAACACCATATACAGAATTGACCAGCCTCTTACCGTTCTCTCCATGGCTTTACCCCCTTAGATATTTAGATATATCCATTATACATAAGCTTCTTAGATTTTACAATGACATTTAAAGAAACCCGGTAATTTATTTTTTCACCCTCTTAATCATCCCTCTGAACAGCCACATCTGAAGTCCTAAATACGCTGCAAAGCCTGTATCTTTATGTTTTTCACCCGCATTTTTTGAAGTATTCCTAAGCTTACCGGACAGCCCTTTTACAATACCTTTTAAGTACGCCGTCACAAGCCCCTTTTTCGCAAAGTATACTGTCTTTATGACAATTCCCGCCGCAATAAACGGTATGTTGAGTATTAGCTGCCAGACCGGCATATTCTTCCTTAACATCCACATGCTGTTGCGTGCTGACAGCTCCACCTTGAAGGCATTATGCCTTGAGCCGCTTGAGGCGCTTCCAAGGTGATACACCTTAGCATACGGATTGTACAGGTTTCTGTAGCCTGCAAGCCTTGCCCTGTAGCCGATATCCATATCCTCAAGATAGGCAAAGAAGCTCTCGTCAAACAGACCAATCTCGTCAAATACTGATTTCCTGTATATTGCTGCCCCCGCACAGGAAGAAAAAATCTCATGGGGCACCATACAGCCAGAAACCGGCTTGTCCCTGTCGGGTGCGAAGCCCCATCCGAGGGCCGCAAGCTCATCTCCGGCATCATCAACAAGCTTATGGTCTGCGTTCTGAATCATAAGCGCAGAGCATGAGAACACGTCCGGCTTGCCCTTAATCATATTGTACTGGTTTTTGACAAAATTAGGAAAAACTATGGTGTCATTGTTGAGAAGCAGCACATATTCGCCCTCTGCCGCCTCTATGCCACGGTTTACAGCGTATGCAAAGCCCGTGTTGTCATCAAGCTCAACAACCCTTATCCCCGGATACAGCTTTTGCGCCAGCTCCACACTATTGTCCGTTGAGGCATTATCAACCAGAATAACCTCCATATCCTCGTAGGTCTGTCTCCTTAACGCCTCCATACAACCCTTCAAAAAACGCTCTCCATTATAATTCGGAATAACTATACTGACCATAACACCCTCCATTCCATATTACAAAACCAGGCAATTGCACAACTCATTTTTTACTATAAACATTTGCACAATATCTATTAAAAAACGCCGATAATGTTTCCGTAATTGCTAAAATTCAGGCATAATGCCGAACCGTTACGGAATATCACTTATAAAGCTCAACTCCCGGCTCATACAGGTACATTTTTCCCTCTTCCGCCTTCCAGCCGCCGGCAAGAAGTCTCATAAGCTCACTGCGCCGCACAAGTATCGCCGTCTTTGGCAGAGTCTTTATATTCTGCTGTAATATATTTCTGTTAAAATTTCCTTTATACCATCCCGGTTTTCCGGCATTTACGTGAACCCTTCCAAAGCTATCCTTATAGTCATCGCCGGAATACACTATGAAGCTTCTGCTTATCTTATTACACAGAGGAAATGCCTGCTTTACAAGAAGCTTTGCGGCGATTGCATCCGCTTCCAGTACATCCGCTTCCCTCACAAGCATTTCCAGCCAGTCACGCTTTTCAGGCTTTATGCCGCACATCAGGATACAAAAATAATCGCTTGTGTACTGCCCAAGTCTTGCCGCATCAGGCTCACCCATCGCACACATCTGCATATTTTCATAATCGGTATTTTTTCTTAAATACTTGAAATACTTCTGCGCGGTGTCATTGTCCTTGACTCCTGTGGCAACAACCAGTACCGAAGCAGCCTTATTATTGCCACCGTCCTTGCTATCAATACTGACACTGTCTTCGATGTCAACACTGCCATTGCCTTTGTCAATAACGTCATCACTACTGCTGCCATTACCTCTGTCAACAGCACCATCACTACTGCTATTGCCTTTGTCGACAGCGTCATCACAACTACTTCCACCTTCGCTGTAATTTCCGTCATTGTTATCCCCATACTCAACCCGGTAAAAACCCATGTCATCAAGCATGCTTACCCTGCCCGCGATTCCCATTCTCTCAAGATGAGCCTCTATTGCCTTTTTGCCCGCCTCGTATGCGTACAGCTTAGACAGAGGATTGGCGGAGGTCGAACTCTCATGGGTGCGCCAGTGGTAGAGCACACGGTTTACATGAGAAATCTTTTCCGCTTTTTCGGTGCACTTTAAGATAAAATCATAGTCCTGCGCGCCGTCATAAGTCTTGGAAAATCCCCCAACCTTCCTCGCAAGCTCCGTCCTCACCACAAAAAGATGACAGATATAATTGTTGCTTCTTAAAAGCTGCGGGTTGAAATCAGGCTTGACATGTGGACAGAAATGCTTCTTCCCCTCGCTGTCCATCTTGTCCTCATCGGAATAAAGGCAGTCCGCATTTTCGCGGTTTATCATCTCAACCATGCGGTACAGCGCATCCGATGACAGGGTATCATCATTGTCAAGAAGTGCTATATACTCACCCTTCGCCATCGCAAGTGCCGCGTTCGTATTCTCCGCTATCCCGGCATTATCTATCTCCACATAGCACACGCGCTCATCGCTGTCCGCTATCTCATCGACAACGGCGCGCTGCTTATCCGTTCCCGCATCCACAAGGCAGAGCTGCCAGTTAAAATACGTCTGGTTTATCACCGAAAGGAGCATCTCCTTAAAATATGCGGCTGGCGGATTATACACCGGAACAAGAACACTGATTAGCGGCTTTCTCTTAAAATTGCGCCCTCTCTCAAAGAACAGCTCTTCATCATCGGACACAAGCTCCGAAAAATGTTCACTGTAGCCGTCCTTGTCGATAAGCTTTCCTATCGCCTTCTTGGCAAGTTTATCCGGTCCGTAATGCTTGATATACGCCGCCGCCTTTTTTATTTTATATATACTGGAAGCCATTGCATAACCGCCTTTCTTTTCCTAAGCTTTATCAACTGCCTTTTATAATCAGCTCTGTCCTCTTCCGAATATTATCGTCATAATTTTTTACTATCATTGCGTTTCACATCTTTATTTCCGGCTTCCAAGGTACTTCCTTGGAAAGCTTCACATTATAATACGGGTCCCCATCATCTATAATATTCTGCCATCTGTCGCGGAACAACTGAGATTCGCGAAGAAACCTCTCATGCCTCTCACCCTTGTTATCATAGCCTCTGGACTTCGATTCATAGTGAAAAAGAAGTGCCTGCGGAACGTACACATTAAGCAGTCCCCTTCTCCTCAGTCTCAGGCAGAAATCAACGTCATTGTATGCGACTGCAAGCTCCTCATCAAGCCCGCCCAGCTTATCAAAAAGCTCTTTTTTTATCATAAGACACGCACCTGTCACTGCAGAATAGTTCTGCACATGATGAATACTGTCACGGTATCCGTTTTCAATAAAACATACCCCCGAATTAGGATGAACCGCCGTTCTGTCCGGACCTATTCCGACTATGACACCCGCATGCTGCACAGTCTTATCCTCATAGAGCAGACATGCACCGACCGCTCCTGTGTTATCTCTCACAGCGTATTCTGCCATAGCCCACAGCGAATCCGGCTCAATAATCTTCGTGTCATTGTTCAGTAACAGCAAAAGCTCACCCTTAGCGCATGAAGCACCGTAATTGTTTATAGCGGAATAGTTGAAGCTTCCCTCCCATTTTTCAAGCCTTATCACATCGGGATGTTCCCTTAAAAGCTCATCATAACAGGAAAAAATCTCTTCCGATGTGCTGTTATTCTCGACAATTATTATCTCAATATTTTTATAGGTATTTATATAGAGAAGCGACTCAACACACCTTCGCAGGTCATCTGCATGCTCATAATTTGGAATAATCACCGAAATCATCGGACAATATTTACTATTTGATACATCGCCAAAACCATCATCTATACTATCGACTATACAATCCTTCATATTATCAGTTGAAGTATCCTCTATGTTATCATCTAATATATCTTTTATGCAATCAGTCGATGTATCCTTTATGCAATCAGTGAATGTATCTTTTATATTCTCAATTGATAAATCTTTTTCACTATTATATAATGTATCTTTTATGGCGCTCCACGTTTTATCTCCATCTTCACTTATATGACCATTATCCTCAAAAAGCGCACGGCTTACGTGCGCTATCTCTTCCTCACGGCACCTGCCGCATATATATTTATTAAAGCTCCAGAGTGAGGCTCCGCGGGACAGCTTCACAGCACAGTCATCCATCAGGTCGCGTCTCACCACCACGCAGTTTCCGATATAATTGTGCGCCATAAGATTGTCCGGCGCATAGTCCGGCTTATACAAGAGCTCACCGTCACGCAGCTCATCCATGTAGATAACCGCCGGCTGCCTCTCCTCTATGACCTTGTCAAGCTCACACACCATATCCCTGTGAAGCTTCACATCACCGGTCTTAACTATGCAATATTCTAAAAGCTGCGTAGCTTCCCTCTGCTCCTCGGAAAATAAGCTGCGCGCATAAAAGAGTTCCTGCCTGCGCCTAGACGCACCCGCACCAAGGTCATGCAGTGCCGCCTTGACCGCAGGCTTCAGACCGCTGTTCTTATATATTTTCATCACATGACCTATCATGCCGCAGGCTCCCTTCTTCATACATAATGTTACAGGATTCCGCCTATTCCCCGGCATACACAATCTTCCCATCACAGATGGTAAAATGCACCTTCCCCGGCAGCTCCCATCCTAAAAACGGGCTGTTCACAGCCTTGGAGACAAAATGGTCAACGAGCCATTTTTCATTTTCACCGAATATCACTATGTCCGCCGGATTTCCCGGTGCAATGCCAACAGGCTTCCTTCTGTAAAATTCCATAGGATTGCGGCTCATGCACTCCATAAGCTTCATAAGTGAAATGTGCCCCGGCTGGACAAGTGACTTTATTCCAAGACCTAAGGAGGTCTCAAGGCCAGTTATTCCGCTTGGCGCACTCTCCATAGGTCTTGCCTTCTCCTCAGTGCTGTGCGGAGCATGGTCTGTGACTATCATATCTATGGTGCCGTCCTTAATGCCCTCTATAATCTTAAGTCTGTCGTCCTCCGTCCTCACAGGCGGATTCATTCTGGCAAGCGTGCCGTATTCAAGCACAGCCTTATCTGTCAATGTGAAATGGTGTGGTGTAGCCTCAGCGTGGACATCCGCGCCAAGCTTCTTTGCAGTCCTAACATACTCAACCGCATTTTTGGAGCTGATATGCTGTATGCACACCGCCGCGCCGGTATGTAGGGCAAGTGCACAGTCTCTTGCGACCATCACATCCTCGGCAGTCCGCGAAGCACCGCCATAGCCTAGCTGCCTGGATACCTCGCCCTGATGAACACCCGGCGAAGCTATAAATGCAGGGTCCTCCTCGTGGAGGCTCACAGGAAGATCAAGCTCCTTCGCCTTTTCCATCGCCTGCACAAGTATCTTCTCATCCATAATCGGAATCCCATCGTCTGTGAAGCCTGCCGCACCCGCCTTGGCAAGTGCCTCCATATCCACAAGCTCAGTTCCGCCAAGTCCCTTGGTCACTGCCGCCGCCGACAGCACATGTATCCCTGTCTGTGCACCTTTATCCAGAACATAGGAAAGAGTATCCACATTGTCAACCGTAGGCTTGGTATTTGCCATGCACACAACCGTTGTGAAGCCGCCCTTGGCTGCCGCCGCCGCCCCGGTAAATATGTCCTCCTTATAGGTAAGCCCCGGATCCCTGAAATGCACATGTGTATCCACAAGTCCCGGCGCAACCACCAGTCCTGCCGCGTCAATCACGTTGAACGTATTCTCCCCATAATTCACATCACCGCCGCAAACAATATTTCCAGCCTCACCTATGCCGGCGGATGCCTTAGCCTCATCAAACATATCCACAGCCTTGTCCCCGGTCATCACAATCTGTCCACCATCGACAAGAACATCCATGACCTTATCCACACCGTTCACCGGGTCAACAACCCTGCCGTTTTTTATAAGCAGCATAACAAGCCCTCCTTAATTACCTATATATTTTTTATGGTGTACAGTTCTCCCACAAGCTCAAGATTAGGATTATAGTAAGGGTCTCCCTTTATGAGCTGTGCTCTCCACTTATCAATAAAATGCATAATCTCGCCTCCGAAGCGCTCCTGCTTCTTTCCCGTATCCTCTGCACCTCTTGACTTGTATTCATAGTGATGAAGCTTGGCATGAGGCTCATATATAATCTGATAACCTGCCTCCCTCACCTTCATACAGTAATCAATGTCATTGAATGCAACCTCAAATGTCTCATCAAGCTTTCCGACCTGCTCGAAAACACTTCTCTTCGTGAGAAGGCATGCCGCTGTCACTGCGGAAAGCTCCTGTGTAAGCACTGCCCTTGCGAAATAGCCATATACATCATCGCCTATTCCAGTGAAGGCATGACCCGCAACCCCCTGATATCCCATAACAATTCCTGCATGCTGAACTGTATTATCATCATACAGGAGCTTAGCACCGACTATTCCCACCTCAGAACGCTGACATATAGCAAGCATACGTCTTAAGCTGTCCGGCTCAATGACCTCCGTATCATTGTTAAGAAGAAGTATATACTCACCCTTAGCATACTGTATTCCATAGTTGTTGATAGCAGAATAGTTAAATCCGCCATCCCACCTTACAAGCCTGAATCTGTCACCATACTTCTTTTCCATCGTCTCATAACCCGCAAAGGTCTCATCAAGAACGCTGTTGTTCTCAACAACTATATATTCAATATTATGGTAGTTATTTACATTTTCCATGGACTCGATACACCTTGTAAGGTCATCTAAATGGTCTTTGTTAGGTATTATAACGGATACAAACGGTTCTCCCTCAAGCTTGTAAGCTATGTCATAGAAGCCCGGTGCCACGCCGTTCGTAACCTTGCCATCCAGTCCGATTCTCTCTAGATGTGCGCTCACAGCATTAACTCCCGCTGTGTTAGCGTAAGTCTTGGTCGACGCACTCTTCGCGGTGGAATTGTCATTTATGCGCCAATGATAAAGTATCCTAGGGATGTGCCGCACACACTTCGCCCTCTCGACACAGCGAAGCACATAGTCATGATCCTGTGAACCATTGTATTCGGTCTTCAGCTCTCCCACCTCATCGACAAGGCTCTTTTTGACAACGCACAGATGACATATATAATTGTTGCGTCTTAGAAGCTCCATGTTGAGGTCGGACTTAAAATGTGCCTCCGTATGCCTTCCCGAAGCCTCAATTATCTTATCTTCATCCGAATATATCAAATCAGCCTCCGGGTAACGCTCCAACTCCCTCATGCACTCAAAAAAGGCTGTAGGGTGAAGCTCATCGTCATGGTCACCGAACACAATATAATCGCCGTCGGCAAGTCGCAGCGCCGCATTGGTGTTCTCTGCGATTCCAAGGTTATCCTTAAGCTTCACATATCTTACCCTGTCCGCTCCGAACCTGTCTATATATGGCTGGACAGTTTTTTCAACCGTAAAACCATCACCACCTCCATCAGCCAGACAAATCTGCCAGTTGTCATAGGTCTGGTTCACAACAGAATCTAACATAAGCCTGAAGAACGTATCATCCGGGCGGTATACAGGTATCAGAATAGAAAACTTCGGATTATCTGCGAACTTATAGCTTCTCTGTTCTTTAAGTCTTTCAGGTCCCGGATTAATCTTTGAAAAATAATCGTGTGACTGTTTTTTTGCTTTGCCTGTGCACTTGCCATATAGCTTTATCATAAAGCGCTTCATTCCATAAAGTGCAATATAGTTCCTCGCTCTTGTGATATAATCATTGCGGCTGTTTCCTGCACTGACAAGTCTCTGACGCTTTTTCTCATCATCTCCGCGGTTGACAAGCACGCTGACGCTCCCATGTCTTCCGTCACATTCAGTTGTAAGCTTGAGGGTTCTGCCGCCTATATCTTCCACATCCATCTCAAAAGCGCACATTCTATTAAGCTCGTCCGGAAAATAACGGCTCACCATATCTGCTCTGGTAAAGAAATTCACACTCGCAGCAAGCTTTTTGTTACCTGAATACGCGCAGATTACAGGCTCATGCGCCGCCTCAGCCCATCCCGTTACCTTTATCCTGCCGGATTTTTCGTCAACCTTCACACCTATCAGATTAATCTCTATCATGCTCCTAAGGTATTCTATCTGTTTTCCTGATATATATATTCCGACTTTTCCGGATGGGTAAGTATCTTTTGTGAAAACAACCTTGACATTATCGACCTTTTTCGGAAGGTCAATACAGAAATTATATTCACCATCGAACTCCGGTTCAGCATTTTTATACACAAAAAGAAGCGGAGTATGCACATTTTCCACAATATCCACAGGTGTTTCTACTCCATTAACGTAGGAAACAGCCTTAACATCCTTCATATAGTCCTTACATGAACCTGTCTGGATGATAAGCCTGTTACTGTTTTTCAAATCTATTCTTTTCTTATAAATAAATATAAAATTATCCAAGCTCTCCCTCCTAATTTCTAAACAGCCTGTTAATAATTATCCAGAATGCTGTCAAGTACGCCCCTATAAAGAGCATCATTATAAATGTCTCCGGATTAAACGGATTCAGGCTGACACTGAATCCGCCTTTTATACTAAAATCAGGAAGAAATGCATAAAAATATGCAAACAAAACATATATAACCACTGCCACTATTCTCTTTACATATTTCATATTCCAATCCATCCTTTGCTCTTATCTGCCACCATACATATTCTCATACTGTTCACATATTTCCAAGGCATCGCCATAAGCCTTAAGCTTTCCATGTTCAAGCCATACCACCTTCTTGCACACAAGCTTTACCTGCTCTATACTATGCGAAACAAAAAGAACCGTTGTTCCCTGACTCATCATTTCCTGAATCCTGTCTATACATTTCTGCTGGAACTTAGAATCTCCGACTGCCAGAACCTCATCGACAATCAGTATATCCGGCTTTCCTATCGTCGCAATCGAAAAAGCCAGTCTTGATGTCATTCCGGATGAAAAATTCTTGACCGGTACATCCATAAAATCATGCAGCTCCGCAAAATTCACTATATCGTCATAATATCCGCGCATCACAGCTCTCGAGTGTCCAAGAAGAGCTCCGTTAAGAAATATATTTTCCCTTGCGGTCAAATCCGAATCAAAGCCGGCTCCAAGCTCTATAAGCGGTGCCACGCTTCCCAATACCCTCACGCTTCCGCCTGTCGGCTTAAGCACACCTGCGATTACCTTAAGCATGGTACTCTTTCCGCTTCCGTTAAGCCCGATAAGTCCGATTGACTCGCCGCGCTTTACGTTGAACGTAATGCCGTTGAGCGCCCAGAATTCATCGAAATGCAGATTCCCCTTCAGCCTGCGGACAATATACTCCTTAAGGCTGTCAACTCTCTCCCTTGCCAGATTGAAGCAGCGCGATACATTATTCACTTCTATAATTACATCATCGAATGATTTTTTATCTTCCATCTTCTCTTCCCTAAATTTATTCTAAAAACACAGCTTCCCAAAATGTATCGAAGCACTAAAGATATAATATAAACTCATCCTGTTTCTTATAGAACACAAGAAGCCCTATCGCAAGCACCAATGCACTCGGCACTATTGACATCACAATCGTGTATGCGTCCGGCATTGAATTGTACATCATAAATCCCCTGAACATCTCAAGTATATTGGTTACTGGGTTAATTTTTACTATAGTTCTAAGCACATTATTAAGTATGTCTATCGGATACATAATCGGAGCAAGGTAAATGAAGCCTGTAAGGAACACCGAATATAAGTGCACTATATCCCTGTACTTTACCGACAACGCAGCCAGTATAAACCCTACACCCATAGAAAACATAATCATGATTGCAATAGGTATCACCGAAAGGAACATGGTATAGTGAAGCGGTGTCCTAAGCACAACCATCACTATGAGGAGTGCCGCATAGGATGCAAATATATTGATTGAGCAGGACAAAATCCTTGAGAGCACAAATATATATTTGGGAACGTATACCTTCTTAATAAGCGCTGCACTGTGTATTATCGAATTCATGGCAGACTGTGTCGACTCGGAAAAGAAATTGTAGAGTACCTGTCCACACAATATATATATAGGATAATTTTCAACGGCAAATCCAAATATATGTGAAAATACTGCCGATAGGATTATCATCATAAATAGCGGATTTAAAAGAGTCCAAAGCACACCCAGCACAGAACGACGGTATTTATTTTTTATATCACGGGAGATAAGCTCGAATAACAGCGGCTTAAATTTATTAAAATTGGCTCTGATTGAATTGTGCATTGTGAATCCTTTCCTTTTGACATTGACAAGGACAGGTTGGGACAGGGGTCAGACCCCGTGTCCCATGTTCTGGGACACCGGGGTCTGACCCCTGTCCCAACCTGCCTCTGTCACATCAGTTTTTTCTTGCCTCCACATACTCTGCAAGTGTTCCCCACTTGGTATCCTTATCGGAGAATATGAGCTCCATCCCTTCAGGTATAGGCCACTTGACTCCTACCTGCGGGTCATTCCATATAATACCGCCCTCGTCATTCGGGTGATAGAAGTCCGTACACTTGTATGCGAACTCCGCTGTGTCTGAGAGCACAACGAAGCCATGCGCAAAGTTCTTAGGAATGAAGAACTGCTTCTTGTTCTCGTCTGACAGCTCAACGCCATACCACTTGCCAAAGGTCTTAGAACCTTCTCTTAAATCTACGGCAACATCAAAAACTGTCCCCTTGGAAGCTCTCACAAGCTTATCCTGCGGGAACTGCTTCTGGAAATGAAGTCCTCGTATAACACCCTTCTTAGAGCCTGACTGATTATCCTGCACGAACTGCATGTCTATTCCTGCTGCCGCATAATCATTATAATTATAGACCTCGTAAAAATATCCTCTCGAATCACCGAACACCTTAGGCTCGATAACCTTGAGTCCCTCTATCTCAACTCCGTCCTCAGTGTAACACTTGCTTACCGTAATCTGTCCCATTATAAAATTCCTCCTACAATCCGTTCGCAATCTCAATAAGATACTTTCCATAGGCTGTCTTAAGAAGCGGCTGTGCAAGCTTAACAAGCTGCTCTCTGTCTATGAAGCCTCTCTTATATGCAATCTCCTCTATACAGGAAATATAGAGTCCCTGTCTCTTCTGGAACGCTGCAACGAAATCCGCTGCATCAAGGAGTGCATCATGGTTGCCGGTATCAAGCCATGCAAAGCCTCTTCCAAGTGTCTCCACCTGAAGGGTTCCACGGTTCAAATACTCGTTGTTGATGCTTGTAATCTCTATCTCTCCTCTGGCAGACGGCTTTACATTCTTGGCAATTTCAACAACATCATTGTCGTAGAAGTAAAGTCCCGGAACCGCATAGTTGGACTTAGGATTCTCAGGCTTCTCCTCGATTGAGAGTGCCTTTCCGTTCTCGTCAAATTCAACGACACCGTACTCTCTCGGATCTCTTACATAATATCCGAATATGGTCGCTCCGCTCTCACGCGCAGCAGCTCTTTCAAGCACCTTTGAGAAGCTCTGTCCATAGAAGATATTGTCTCCAAGGACAAGTGCCACTCTGTCATTTCCGATGAATTTCTCACCGATGATGAATGCATCTGCAAGTCCTCTAGGGCTCTCCTGAACGGCATACTCGAATGTCATTCCAAGCTGGCTTCCATCACCAAGAAGCTCCTTAAATACAGGCAGATCCCTCGGTGTCGATATGATAAGCACCTCCCTTATGCCCGCAAGCATAAGTGTCGACAGTGGATAATATATCATAGGCTTGTCATATACAGGCATAATCTGCTTGGAGATAGCCTTTGTAAGTGGGTAAAGTCTTGTGCCGGAGCCTCCGGCAAGTATGATTCCCTTCATGGTATCAATCCTCTCTTTTATTATTTATACATCTCAGCATAATACTTCTGGTAATCGCCGCTTGTCACGTTCTTCATCCAGTCCTCATGCTCGAAATACCACTTGATTGTGAGCTTGATCCCATCCTTGAACATTGTGTCCGGAACCCAGCCGACTGCTGCCTTAATCTTGTCCGGTGCTATGGCATAGCGTCTGTCATGTCCCTTGCGGTCTGCAACGTAGGTTATAAGCTCCTCATTGATGTGAGCCTTTCTAGGGTCTGAATCAGGAAGCATCTCGTTGAGTGTCTCAAGAATTATCTTTATAATCTCAATGTTCTGCTTCTCGTTGTGTCCGCCGATATTGTAGCGCTCGCCAAGCACGCCCTGCTCCTGAACCATGTCGATAGCCTTGGCGTGATCCTCAACATAGAGCCAGTCTCTCACATTTTTACCATCTCCGTACACAGGAAGCTTCTTTCCTGAAAGTGCATTGTTGATGATGAGCGGAATAAGCTTCTCAGGGAACTGGTATGGACCGTAGTTGTTGCTGCAGTTGGTAATATTTGCAGGAAAATGGTATGTGTCAATATATGCCTTCACAAGCATGTCCGATGAAGCCTTGCTCGCCGAATATGGGCTGTGAGGGTCGATAGGTGTTGTCTCATAGAAGAAAGCTGTGTCATCATCAGGAAGTGAGCCGTATACCTCATCCGTGGATACATGTAGGAACTTCTTACCCTCCTTGTATGAGCCGTCAGGAAGCTCCCATGCCTTCTTTGCGGCATTTAACATTACCGCTGTTCCCAGCACGTTAGTCTTTACAAAGACCTCAGGATTCTTGATGCTTCTGTCAACATGGCTCTCTGCTGCGAAATGTACAACTCTGTCGATATCGTTCTCGGCAAAGACCTTCTCGATTGCCTCCTTGTCACAGATATCAGCCCTTACAAATGTATAGTTAGGCTTGTCTGCGATATCCTTGAGATTCTCAAGGTTTCCTGCGTAGGTGAGCACATCCACATTGATGATGCGGATAGTGTCGCCATACTTCTTAAACATGTAGTGTATGTAGTTTGAACCGATAAACCCGGCTCCTCCGGTTACAAGATAAGTTCTCATTTTAGCATAATCTCCTTCCAACTAATAAAATGCTTCGTGCTTCCGCACATATATACTGCAATTATGTCTCCTAAAACAGGTCAATTTCCTATAATGCAGACATAAGTCTGCTCCAACCTGCATTCAAACCATTGTATGTTACCATAACTCATTACATAATTCAACCTGTTACTTTCAATTGATTATATTCCTGATTATCCTCTACGCAAGCCCATTCTCCTCAAGATACTCATCAAGTGCACTCTCCCAATCCGCAAATGTATATCCTCCCACAAGACGGAACATATAATTATCCAGAACAGAATAAGCCGGTCTGTCGGCAGACTCAGGATGTGCTGCCTGATACTGTGCTGTGCTTACATGTACAACCTTCGTGGTTTTGCCGGTCTTTTTAAATATTGCTTCTGTGAAATCAGCCCATGAGCAGTAATTCTCACAGGTTCCATGATATATTCCGTAATTTTCCGTAGGTATAAGCCAGCTTATCGCTCTTGCAAGCTCCATCGCACTTGTAGGTGAACCAATCTGGTCATCGACTACCGTTATCTCATCATGTGTCTCAGAAAGTCTTAACATGGTCTTTAAGAAATTCTTTCCGTCACCATAGAGCCACGCTGTTCTTACAATAAAATAATGCTTTGAAAAATCCTTTACAAAATTCTCACCTGCAAGCTTGGTAAAACCATACATGCTCTTAGGTCCAACCGCATCAAACTCTGTATACGGAGCTGTTCCGTTTCCGGCAAAAACATAGTCTGTAGACACATGTATAAGCTTAGCTTTATATTTTTCTGCAGCAATGGCAAGGTTTCTCGGACCAACAGCATTAATCTTATAAGCAAGCTCCCTGTTAACCTCACACGCATCAACCGCTGTGTATGCCGCACAGTTCACTATCGCATAAGGCTTAACCCTCTCCACGAAGGCAAGCACTGCGTCAATATCCGTTATATCAAGCTCAGCAACATCCGTGTTCACAAGCTCATACTCGCTATTGCCGTCCAACACCTTATTCATGGCTCTTCCAAGCTGTCCGTTGCACCCGGTTATTATTATTTTCTTCATTGTATGTCTCCTTAAAATAATTCTTTTATGATAAATAAAATCTACCTATCAGAAACTGCATTCTTGATTATTCCCTGCTTTTCTAAAGACTGCACTGTCTTATAAGTATCTCCCAGATACTATAAAAGATAATGAATGTCGAAATCAACAGGCAGGTAACATTATAGCGCACTTTATTCCAGTTTGAATTGACTCTGTTAAAGCTCAGGGTAAACAGAACCGGAAACAATAACGGAATATAATATCTTCCCTGCACTCCTGCCATAGCCGTCTTTCCTACCTCCGTATAGCTTATATACATTGAAGTCCATATAAGGCACATGACTCCGAACACAAGGAAATATATCAATGACTTCAGCCATACGGGCATATTTTCGGCAACCCATTTCTTTTTGTCATTCTGTACATAGACCGTATTTTCCGATGTGATTGTTATGGTTACAAGGTATATCACTATCACATAGGTAAGACTTCCCGCACCAAGGTACGCCATGAAATCAAGCGTCGGCGTGCCGATTCCGAAGTCCCACAAATGCTGCCACATTGTAGAAAGAAGCAGTGCTGCATAGCCGGCCGGATTGGAGAATACACTGCCCAGCTGCCCGGCATGACTCGTTGTCCCGCCTCTTAAGTCTCCCTCTGTGGATGGACTTATAATCGCAGGCAGTACAAATGTACTCAGTATTAAGAGGAGAATGACAATCACACCCGTTTTCATTATCCTCTCCTGCTTTTTATCCTTAAAAATCCGGTGAGGAAGAAATACTCCAAGCAGTATAAGCGGTATATAAATGGATTTTCTGGATGAACCATACGCCATACCGCCTATAAACACAAGATATTCCCACCATGTAAGCTTTTTATCCGTAAACATGAGATAGAAAAGGTATGCCATTCCCAAAAACAGAAATCCCGTGACAACCGTATCATAAGATATGGTGCAGGCAAGATACATGGGCGTAGGCATAAGTGCAATTGCACTCATAATCAGCTTTCCCTTCGGAAGCTTCCGCACTGCGAAGAATACCACTATCACATACATCAGCATGTTGGTCATTCTGAGCAGAATATATGTGTATGCAAACGGAAGTCCTGCCAGCTTACATATATTGCAGGTTATCGCCATGAAAAAATATGAGAATGTTGCAAAACCGCTTGTTCCCCAGTGATGTGATGTTGCAGGATCAGCCTCACCCGGTGTCGACAGCTCATTAACTCTCTCAAATATGTGCAGGTATTCCTCATAAGATGTACTGTATTCAAACGGAAGGTTCTCCGCTCCTCCATCAATATAATTATGCAGGAAGCAATTATATTCGTAACTTCCTGTTATATCCAGCCAGTACACACTTCTAAGATGTGTCTCCTCATCCCATCCAACACGCGACAATGGCATTGCCAGACAGAAAATAAATCCTGCACATAGCCCTGTTATAAGAAATCCATACTCTAAATGAGCCGAAATGACATCTCTTAATACCACTAATAATCCGGCACATAGCACAAGCAGAAAAACAAAAATAAATCTGAAGTGATTAAATACAGGAGTGTTTTTCACCGCTACATTTAAAAGCTCAACATCATTGTCATACTGAGGGGTATTATTTTCCTTCGGAATTATCCATATACCCTTGGCATTCTTATCTATGTTTACTGTCGATTCGGATATATATATCGGATTGTTGTCCTTGGTTGTCCAACTCTCAAGATATCCAAACCTGTTCTCGCATAAAACCACAATATCAAAATACGCCGCCGAAGCGTTCCTGTAATCTATGACCAGCTTATTTACATAGCCATCCGGCTCTATATAATAGCATTTCATTCCCTGGTATGCTTCATATTCCTCGTGCGGTCTGTACTCAAGTCCGTTTTCCGGGTCGCCCTCCACGATCGCAGCCACATCAAATACTTTCTCGGTAAACTCCGTATCATGTACGCCCTTTATATCTGCCGGAAGTCTCATCAGCTTAATATTACAGAACAGCTCCACGGCAAATGCAGACAATATACATATCGCAGCGACAATCAGAATTCTTATAACATATCCCTTATATGCTGCTGCGTTATGTTTTGCTAAATCTCCTTTTTTCACATCAATCCCCATTCTGCTGCATGCTTACAGCATCAATTCTACTGGTATATATTTCCCGGATAATAATTCTTATCATACAATGCCTGAAGATAAGCGCTTATATCCTTTATTCGCGATGTAGGCTCATAGCCGTCGACACCGAACAGATATTTATGCAGTTCACTGACATTCGATTCAAGTGTCATGGCAAATACAGGATCCGCAATATTAATCTCCGGCACCTTCTTCATGGAACCGAACTTTTCAAACGGAAAGCCTGTCTGGTCAGCCAGTGAAAAATCAAAGACACTAGGTATCATCCCGATTATCTCTGCAACAGGGACACTTGTAACTACATTGTCAAGCACACCGTTTATCGCATTGGTAAGCTGATTCAGATTCATCTTCTTTGCCTTCTCGAATATAAGACTGATAATCTTGCGCTGTCTCTCCGCACGTCCGTAATCAAGTGTTCCGTCCGCATATCTTATACGGCAGTAGGCTGTCGCCTGTATTCCGTCAAGGTGAACCATTCCTGCACTAGGAACAGTCTCGTAGGTTCTTCCTGTGTTAAGTCCAGTATCTCTCAAATATTCATTGAGCCAATAAAGCTCCTGCTCCGTAATCTCAAGGTCGACTCCTCCAACCGCATCGACAATCCTTATAAGTGCCTCGAAATTAACCATGACATAGTCTGTAATGTTAAGGTCCAGGTTCAGATTAATCATGCTTATCGTCGCCTCAACTCCCGAATAGAAGAAAGCCTCCGTTGCCTTTCTGTAGGTATCATTAAAGCCTCCCGATGCAGGCACCATGAGCAATGTATCTCTATATACCGAGACAAGCTTCACTTCCTTGGTATCATTGTTAAGACTTGCTATTATGATGGCGTCCGTGTTGCCCTCACCTGTCTTATTCATTGCCTCGAGTGAATTGTCACGTGCATCCGTTCCAAGCAGGAGATAGTTGGTGTATCCTTTGAGTGCCTCATTTGCCTTGACCTCCGGGGCAATTATAAGGTCTATCGCCTCTCTGTCAATCTCCTTTACCTCTAGCTTTCCAAACTTATCAACTATATACCATACAGCCACAACCACACATAATACAACAAGCTCTGCGAAAAAAAGCAGAGCCTTTTGCCATATCTTCATTTTTTTCTTTTTATTTTTTGCCATAATACTGCCTCTATTCTTTCAAGCCCATCCACATTTTAAATCCATCAAAAAGCATTCTTATTTACGAAGCCTTTAAAAATCGTCTGGAATAAAATAACTATATCAAACCAGAAGGTCCAGTTTTCTATATAATATAAATCATATTCTATCCTCTTACGAATAGAAGTGTTTCCTCTGTAGCCATTAATCTGAGCCCATCCGGTCATTCCGGGGCGGACCTGATGCTTTATCATATATCTTGGTATCTGCTCCCTGAACTTCTCAACGAACTCCGGTCTTTCCGGTCTTGGTCCCACAAGACTCATATCGCCCTTAAGCACATTAAACAGCTGTGGAAGCTCATCAAGGCTGCATCTTCTGATAAACCTGCCAATTCTGGTGGTTCTGTCATCGTTCTGCGTTGTAAAATGAAGCTCATCACACCTCTCTATCTTCATGGAACGGAATTTATACATAACAAAATTCCTGTTGTGAAGTCCGACTCTCTCCTGTTTATAAATAACAGGTCCTTTTGATGAAAACCTTACTGCAAATGCCACCACAAGCATTACCGGTGAAAACAGGATTATAAGCAGGAATGAACCCACTATATCTGAAACTCTTTTTACAAATTTATTAAAACCGCCGTTTAGCGGGACACGCCTTATATTTATCACAGGCAGTCCCAGCAAATCCTCTGTATACGGTCTTGTCGGAATGAAATTATTATAATCCGGAATGAACTTGGTGTGCACACCTGATTTTTCACATATTGCCACGATATCCTCAAGCTTAGAATATTCTGCAATTCCCAGAGTTATCGCTATCTCATCCAGCTCATTTTCCGACAACAGGTTCTGTAATAATTTTATCTTACCTATTACCTGTTCGCCGCGGTATTTCGTTCCGACTGCAACCTTATCGTCAAGTATTCCCATTATATGGTATCCCCACTGTGGGTTGGTCTTTATCCTGTCTATATAGCCCTCCGCAGCACGGCTGTAGCCGACAAGAAGGATATGCTTCTGGTTGAAGCCCCTGTTTCTTATCTTTCGCAGCACCCATCTTATGCAATTCCTGAAAATGATTTCCGCAACATTGTTTATGACATAGAATATAAACATCATCTGCCTTGAAAAATGCGGCTGGTGTAACATATACAATGCCATAATAAATATAACAAGTCCCATTGTATTTGACTTGACTATATTTCCTATCTCCTCTTTCATCGTCTGTACACGCTTAGGACTATATACATTAAATACAGCATAGAGTATAAGATACATTGGAATAATGCATAAAAGTCCTATAATATACATATGGTTCATCATGGTTACACTGTCATCATAGAACTTTATCACCCATGACAGACCATACGATGCCGCTATGATAAGTGCATCCAGCAGTACGTGCAATCTATTAAAATATTTCTGATTACCCTTAATCACAGTTGCCTCCAATAGTTCTTATTCATCGTGCATGCCATAACAAAGCTTTCCGGCAGTCTGCGGTATGCCTTGCCGAGCTTATATCCGGCAAGCCTGAACACACTGTTTATATAAAAATACGGTATATAATATGCTGCTTTATTCCTGATAAGCAATGATGTCATCTTAAAAATGTACCTGGCACCCTCGCTTTCAGACGAGATATTGGCGAATACCTCCGGATTATCAGCCTGTGATACTCCCAAATCAAAATTTCTGTGAAATTGCTGCATATTGGAATAATTATGCGAATGTATAACACATGCATCCGCCTTATAGTATACCCCATATCCTGCCATCAGAAACCTGTATGCCATAATCATATCTTCATTAAATATTGTTTTTTTGATAAAGCCTCCCTGCTCAATATATTTTTTTCTATCATACATTGCGCATACATCTGAACAGAAAAATGCCTTTATCCCCATACTGTCTATATCTTTTTTATATTTAATGCAGCTTTCCTCCGGGTAATTAAAATTCCTTGCCAGCCTCTCTATAATACGGCAGTCCTCATCCGGAAGCTGTCTGGCATACGCAACGGCAACATCATTCACATTAAAGCATTCCAGAAGCTTTTCCACAAGCAGCTCATCTGCCGGAACAGCATCCTGAGTCATAAGAAGACAGTAATCCGCATCCGAAGCCATAATTCCATCATTTCTGGTACGCCCATGATCGAACTCGTCAGGCTCTATATGCTTTACCTTTATCTCCCCATTATATGGGTAACTCCCGCTGTTATAAAATTGCTTCCGGGTGTTTATCACATACACACATCTTACCTTTACGGACTGTTTTTCAAGCATCTTCAATAATGCAGCATATTTTTTATCCGGCTTGTGCACCGGAATAATCACATCAATAACCGGAGTTTCCATTTTAAATTCCTAAATCCTTCCAAATACATACAGCATGAGCCTTCAATGCGGCGCCGGCAAAACGTACTAGAATCAGCGTTTCCTTGCTGCTTCAGTCTCGGCATCCGTTTCAACAGCATCACCGGTTATATTGACCTTGATGGTGACATTCCCGACAAGAATATAATTGTTCAAATCCTCCGACAATATAACAGGCACTTCATATTCTCCCGGTCCATAACCCTTTAAATCTATGTTCGGATTGAGTACATCCATATTAAAGCTGTCATGTACTTCCTGAATTGCCTTGACCTTAACCTCTATATAGCTGTCCTCTATCTGTGCCTCAAGACCATCTCCTAAATTATTTACAACTATACCATTTTTTCTAACAATATAGCTCTTAACAACCATCGGTTCAATATCTATATGCACAGTGAGTTCTGTAGTTCCTGAGACAATCTTGTAACTAGCCTTAAGATAATTGGCAAGATTGACTACACAATCCTGGCTCTCCGTCACATCTGTCAATTCAATCGCATCACTCGGTAAATCTATAGCTGAAATATTTGCAAGACTTTCCTGGGTTCCAGCTATCTTAACCTGATCGAAGCTCAGTGAATATCCCACCATCTTATAATCATCCGCCACCGTAACGCTCGGGTTTATGGTGACGCCTATCCATTTTGTCGGATTGATTACCACGCTGAGTCTCAGGGAGTTACGGCTCAGCTGTATTGCACCTGTATCAACTACGTTATTATTCTCATCATAAAATACCGGTGTAACCATCTCGTTTACGGACTGCATCATATTAGATACATCATATTTTATCTCTGCACGCACAATCTTCTCTATAACACTAGCCGCACCTGTTATTTCAATCTTGTTCTGTGAAATGGATATATCACCTATAACATAATTCTCAGCAGGATTACCTACAATAGCCGTTGTAACCGGAACCTCCGCAGTCTGCTTATTGTCAATGCTCAGCTTGACGACCTGAATCTTGGAGGTTATCTCCTTTATGTCATTCTTGACATCTGACTTAACGCACTCTACCGTTATATTGGCAGTATCGGTGAGAGGGCTTAGCTGGCTTAAGTCGGCATAAGCTATAAAATCAGAGGATTTAAGCTCCTTTGCAACGCTCTCAGGAGCCCATACGGTTATGGCAATAACGTTCCCTGATTCCACCTCATATATATATCCCTTGTCAATGAGGTCATCATCATTCCTTAACTCGACACTGACACCGTTTATGGTCTTTTTGACAAGGGGGTCATCTATGTTCATAACAACCCACCATACGATAACGGCAATCAAAAGAGCAAGTATCTTAAGTCCTATATTATTGAATATTATTTTCTTCATCAGACCTGCCTCCCCTCTTCCATATCTTAATTCGTTTTCCCGTATCAAGATTTCCTATCTTGAGAAGCTCAAGCTTGTTGCGCAGATACTCCCCATCCACATTTCTCACAAGCTGTCCGTTATGTGCAATTGATACCTTTCCGGTCTCCTCCGAAACGATAATTACAAATGCGTCCGTAGCTTCACTTATTCCGGCTCCGGCGCGATGTCTTGTTCCAAGCTCCTTGCTAAGATCCATGTTGTCCGAAAGAGGAAGATAGCATGTAGCCGACACAATCCTGTTACCCCTTATGATGACGGCTCCGTCATGCAAAGGTGTATTGTGCTCAAATATATTGATGAGGAGCTGATTGCTCACAAAAGCATCTATATCTATACCTGTATTGATATAGTCCTGAAGATTAATCTCCTGCTCGATGACAATAAGTGCACCTGTCTTGTGCTTTGCCATCTCGTATGAGGCCTTTACAAGTTCATCTATGGTCCTGTCACTGAAAATCTCCTTCTTATCCTTCAGATCATCGAACTGAAGCAGGCCGGCAAGATACCTTTTATTGCCAAGCTGCTCAAGTGCCTTTCTCAGCTCCGGCTGGAAGATAACCACAACAGCTATCAATGCAACATTGATTGTCTTTCCGGCAATCCATAGAATTGTTGTAAACTTACACAGGTACGCAATAAGTGCAAAAATTATAATTACGAGAATACCCTTAAGCAGAGTCCACGCCCTGCTGGTCTTCATCCATAATATTATATGATACAGAAAGAATGCTATAATAAGAATCTCCGCAATATCTGAAAATTCCACATTCGGTCTGTATATATTGTTCAGAAAATCTCCAATAAAACTGCTAACTGCACCCATGCTCTCACATCCTCTTTATCTTATTCCTCATCCTCAAGATTGACCATATCCCGCTCATACGCTTTCCGGCGTTCGATATCCTCAGGCTCCGTCTCTCCACTGCCGCCGTAGGCAGCATGTAAATTATATTCGTTCTTTATCTCGTCAGCATTGCCGCTTATTTTTTTTATCTTTACCTCCTGCATTGTCATGTTGAACTTCGGAACCGCTTTTACATAGTAATAATAGTCATCATCCTCAAACTGCACCCTTTCTGTCCTCGAGTAGTCAACCGATAATACAAAAAAGCTTAGAAGCAGACCAATGGCAACAGCAGCCACACAGCCTGCAACAAGTCCCGCCATGCTGAATGTAAGATTCATCATAACATGTGACATTACAACAAGCACTGCTTCGACAACGCTTCCGGTAACTACGGCAATCGTCCTTGAGTGGTCTATTGAAAAGCTTTTTATGACAGCTACAAGTATTATTACCGCCGAAAAGACAATGCCCATAACCAGCATTTCCTTATCCACTATCGTGTTATCCATTATAAATACAATCTTCTGTACAAAATCCCCTTCGCCGAACATTGAGGCAGACAATGCAAATTCACTGCAGAAGGACAATGTAAAATACAGATATGTTCCAAAAAACGCAGGAACTATACCGGCAATTCCAACAGTAAGTCCCACAACAACAGGAACCGCATACGAAATATGCAGCATATAAAACACCGGTGTAAGCAAAAGCACCCACCCTGTCTTAGGTGCAAACACATAATATGCAAGCAGCAATATAAGCAGCACTACAAGTGTTATTATCGAATACTCAACCGAAAGTCCGTAAAGCTGTAAAATAATCAGCCCACATCCGCACATTGTTGTCACGCCTGCCGGCAGGAAAGCACACACAGCAGACAACAATATAATTATAAAAACATTGGAGGCAAGTCCGTTATAACCTGTCATTCCTCTTATAAGCATAAATGAAACAAATGCTGCAGCGAACTTAAGCACATGGCTTATTATCGTGTCATATTTTCCGTACAGCCGCTGCAAAGCATCCTTAATTTTTAATAGTTCCGTCATCATTATACTCTTTCTCCCCATCAGATTTTTCTTCACGACTCAGTTTATCTATCTTTTTCAGACGATTAATATATACCCGCATGCCATCCTCGCAATCGCTGTAACGCATGGAGAAAATAAAATACGATATAACCTGTGCCACAATGAGAAGCAGCACATAAGACACTATCAATGTGCTTCCTAATCCTCTGTAATCCATCTTTGTAAGATTATTCACAATATATTCAAATCTGTATGCGCATATCAGCATAAGTGTCAAAAGGTATCCGCCTGTGATTCCTATACCGGCAAAGAGCATATGCATACCTATATAATCGCTGCGGTAGTACATGACATTCTTCAATTCTCTCTTACCTTCATGCTTCTCATACATGGCAGTTCGCGCCATAAGTCTGACCTTACGCTTATTAACCATATTATTCCCCATTTCCTAATGTCAGTCTATTTTTAGTCCATGATGTCATCATATCATATTATCTTCCCTAATATCATAACTTTTTTTTTAAGGATTGTAAACTATAATCTGCGAATGTGCATTGGCGGCAGCCATAACAAATCTCACTTTTCTGCCATCGCTGTTTATAGTCTTATCCTTTGACAGCGTTGTATACACATTCCATACGGATTCCGAGGTCTCCGGAAGCAGATATGCCAGTGCACCTCTTACCGCCATGTCAAATTCTCCAGAACGCTTCTTTATATATATATGTACACTATCCGACTGGACAATCACCTCTCCATAGTATTCCCCATCCACATCATATATTGCAGCATTCGGCAGATATTGTGAAAATCCGCTTTGCGATAGAATAGAAAACATTTCCTGTGTATCTATAGCCTCAGCCGCCTTTGTCGTAGGAGGTATAAATTCGGTTGTTGTCTCCTCGGTTGTCTCCTCATGAGATGTATTCTCTGTGCTGCTCTGCGTTCCATTGCCTGACGGCTGTGCCATCTCATTATTCTGCGGCGGCTGTGTCGTCTCATTTTCGCGTGTATTATTACCGTCATCAGAATAATCGCTTCCGGCCGGCTCAGTTACAGGCTCTGTCGAATCATTACCGCCTGGATTGCCATCAGGTCTAACATTATTCTGTGTTGTCTCTCCTGAATCCGTTCGGGTCTGCGATGCCGCACTATTATTCTGGGTATATTTATCATTCCAGCCGATTGTGTTAAATCCCATATCCCCCTGTGCCGAGGAATCCTTCACAACCTCGATTGCTATAGCAGACGAATATTGTCCGGCTGTCGCCGTCACCGCCGCGACACCCTCACCTACGAGCACAACCTTGCCCTTCTCATCTACGATGACCGAGGCTTCATTGCTGCTTGACCAGATTACTGCCTCCACCAAATCAACCGGATTGGCAGAAAGTGACAGGGTATACGACTGTCCCACATAGCCCCTGAATGAATCTGCATCAATATTTATATATTCCTCATCCGCACTGTGTTGCTTTCCCGAACCATTGCCCTGCTGTACACCATTTTGATTTGAGGCTTTTCCAAGTGTCTGTGCAAATAAAACCACAAGCAAAAGCAGAGCCACCGTGCTTGAGCCGAACAAAAGTCCTATAAGCGGGCCTAATATGCCATCATTATTCTTTTTCCTTGCAGTATTCCTTCTCTTATTTCTTTTCTGTGCCATACTCTTCCTCCGAATTATAACAGTTATATACTACCCTTAATGCATGCGAAAATCAAGTTGAGATTTATATTTATAATGGATATAATAGTATTCAGTTCATACTTAATTATCAATCAGGAAAGGAAAAATGATGAAGCTTATATTTATAAGACACGCCGAACCAGACTACAGTATAGACTCGCTCACAGAAAAAGGGTTCTATGAAGCGCAGCTCCTCGCTAAGCGCACAGCCGGATGGAGAGTTACTGATTTCTACTGTTCACCTCTTGGTAGAGCCATAAGGACAAGTGAGCCTACCCTCGCCTGCCATGGCAGAACCGCAATAACCTGTGACTGGCTGCAGGAGTTCCGTGTGCCTGTGTCACCTGAAGGACGCACGGACGGAAAGACAATTCCATGGGATTTCATGCCTGAATATCTAAACAGATACCCTGAGCTGCTTGATGCCAACCGCTGGCTGGACACTCCGGTTATGAAAAGCGGCAATGTAAAAGAGGCTTATGAGAATGTATGCAGGAATTTTGATGCACTGCTTGAAAAATACAGTTATATGCGCGATGGACTTGCCTATAGCACAACACATACCGGTTCAAGCTGTGACTACATGGTGTACAACGGCACTACCAAAGAATGCATGGCAAACCACAAGGATGAGGAGCCTGTTTTAGTATTCTTCTGCCATCTCGGAATTATGCTGTGTATCATGTCCCACCTTTTAAATACCTCTCCGGTCACTCTATGGCAGGGCTTTTTCACACCGCCAAGCTCCGTCACCGTTCTCTCCGGTGAGGAACGCATACCGGGACTTGCCTATTTCCGCTGCCAGATGTTGGGGGATACATCACATCTGAGGCTCAATGACGAACCTGTATCTTATTATGGTGGTTTTGCACCGCCTTTTCAGGGGTAGCGGCAGGGACAATTACAAAACAAAACATCCGTATAATGCTCAAAAACTGCATTTACGGATGTTTTATATTATCTTAGCTTATGTGATGCCGGTGTTAAAACATCATTATGTTATTTTATATGTTTTTATCTGTTCTATATTCCATGCTCCATATTCTGTGGCGCTATTTCTGTGCGTTGTGTCTCTTAAAGAAGTCCTTTGTTTCCTTAATTACAACTCCGCTGAGAGCGAATATAGCTATCATATTCGGGATTGCCATAAGTCCATTGAAAATATCGGCTATGGTCCATACAGCCTTGACCGTCATATATGGTCCAATGAATACAGCAAGTATGTACAGCCAGCGATAGACCTTGACCGCCTTCATCCTTCCACCTGTGAGATATTCAAGGCATCTCTCCGAATAATAGTCCCAGCCCAGAATCGTTGTAAATGCAAAGAATACAAGGCACAGCATGAGTAAGAACGATGATATTACATGCGGAATCGGAAGTCCGTTGTTGAATGCGTAGGTTGTGACAGCCACGCCCTCTAAACCTTCAACCTGCCATGCTCCTGTAATTACAATTGCAAGACCTGTCATGGTACATATAATTATTGTATCGATAAAGGTTCCTGTCATAGACACAAGCCCCTGTCTTACAGGCTCCTTAGTCTTAGCCGCAGCGGCCGCGATAGGCGCCGAACCAAGTCCTGCTTCATTAGAGAAGATACCTCTGGCAATACCATTCTGCATGGCGACAATCATGCTTCCGACAATTCCTCCCGTGACTGCCTGTGGATTGAAGGCTCCCTTGACTATAGTCACGAACGCAGCCGGAATCTGCTTTACATTACATACAAGAAGTAAGACGCTGAAAATCACATATATCACAGCCATAAAAGGAACCACGACCTGTGACACATTCGCAATTCTCTTGATTCCGCCAATCAAAACAAGTGCCACGCACACACTGAGCACAAGGGAAGCTATCACAACCGTCCATGAGTATGTTCCGATTCCCGGTATCGTCACCGCATAAGCTGTATCAGGGTCAAAGAAATTCTTTACGGCTGAGGCAATCCCGTTTACCTGTGAAAATGTACCTATACCAAAAAGTCCTACGCACACTCCGAAAAAGGCAAAGAGGCACGCAAGCCATTTCCATTTTTTTCCCATTCCCTTTTCGATATAGTAGAACGGTCCGCCAAGTGAGTGATGTTTTTCATCGACAACGCGGTACTTTACAGCAAGAAGTCCCTCCGAATACTTGGTCGCCATTCCGAAGAACGCCGCAATCTCCATCCAGAAGAGTGCTCCCGGTCCTCCCGCACCTATCGCCGTAGCGACACCTACGATATTACCTGTTCCGATAGTTGCTGAAAGTGCGGTACATAATGCACCGAAGGATGTGACCTCTCCGTGTCCGTCCTCCTCATTCTTTACCATCCACTTGAGTGCAAGCGGAAGCTTTCTTACCTGAAGAAGCCCCATTCTGACCGTGAGATATATTCCTCCCGCCAGAATAAGTACCATGAGTGGTACTCCCCAGACAACGCCGTCTAACCATGTTAGTATTCTGTTGATTTCCTGTAGCATGTGATATCCTCTCTTGTTTTGAATTTTTATTATGATTGTATATCACTTTAGTAATTTAATCAACTGAATTTTTCTGTGTAATAATCACTATTCATCGTTCGGACAGCCTGTTCCTCTTAAAGACCCTTGCCGTTGTCCCCCACCACATCATAATGTATGTCTATCGCCGCTTCAGTCATACCCTTATCCAATGAGATTATTCCTTCATAAATACCGCGGTGACACTCTATAAGCTTATCTCTGACGCGCTCGTCCGAATTATAAATTACCCACTCAATAGCTTCCTTGTACACAGTGGTTACCGCATCCATAATCACAGTCATAAGACTGTTGTCCGCCGCCTTAATAAGTTCATTATGGAAATTGTCATCAGCGATTGCTATTTTTTCGAGAATATCCTTTTTATCATGGTCATCTGAAGCTGATTTATCATTCTTAAGCACGCATTGCAAATTTTCAAGCTCATTAAGATACCCGCTAAGCCTCTTACCATGCTCCCGGGACATTCCGTTTCTAATTATCATGCCGCACACAGTCTTTTCGAGAATACGGCGAAATTCGCATACATCCCTATTACTTATGCTCCTCAGGGCAAGCATAATAAGAATTATCTGCCCGATTGATTTTCCTGCATCCCCCGATATGTAATTTCCGGAGCCCTGCTTTCTCTCAATTATACCCATTCCATGCAGGATACTTAATGCCTCCCTCGTGGAATTACGTCCTATTCCAAGCTGCTCAGCTATATTACGCTCTGTCGGAAGCCTGCTGCCGACCTCAAGCGTTCCTGCATTTATAAGCTCATATATATAATCCATCGCCTTTGCGTATTCCTGTGAACTGTTCTCGTCATTTAACATAATTTATCTCCTGTTGGGACATAGGTGTCAGACCCCTGTCCCAAGCCATGCTGGGACAGGGGTCTGACACCAGTGTCCCAACTCTATATGAAGTATGAAAAAATCGTTGCTCCTATCACTGTGAGCACTCCGGCTACCGCAATGGCAAGACTGCTCATCGCTCCTTCAACCTCGCCAAGCTCCATCGCCTTGGCTGTCCCGATGGCATGTGAAGCGCTTCCAAGAGCAAGCCCCTTGGAAATAGGCTCCGTGATTCTGAATAATCTGCAGATAAGCTCACCAAAAATATTTCCCAGAACTCCCGTTATGATGATAACCGCAACAGTTATTGTGACATAACCGCCAAGCTCATCCGACACGCCCATTCCTATTGCTGTGGTGATTGACTTAGGAAGCAATGTAACATATTCCTCATGTGTGAGTCCCATGAACTTGGCAAGCACAAATACCGTGGCAAGACTTGCGATAACACCTGATACAATTCCAAATAAAACGGCCTTAAAATTATCCTTTAAAAGCTGCCACTGCTCATAAAGAGGAATGGCAAGACATACTGTCGCCGGTGTCAGAAACCAGCTTATAAAGGAGGCTCCCTTGTTGTAAACCTCATAGTCGACATCCGCCACAACCAGAACCACAATCGTAGCTGCAATAGATATCAGCAGTGGATTTAAGAAGCCGAGCTTAAATTTTTTCTTAAGAAAATATCCTAATATGTATGCAAGCAGGCTTATCGTGACACCTGCAAACAGTGAATCTTCGAGAAACTCTGTCATTTATATACCTTCCTTCTGAATTTATCTTCTATTTTGTATTTTCAGCCTCAACCGGCATTTTCTGTGCTTTTACCTTTTCCCTGTTCTCAGTGTGCTTTCTATCCCTTCTGATAACCCACTGCGAGCTTCTTCCGGCAGCTCCCATGACGGTTACTATCGTTACAACCGTTATTATGCTGACCGGAAGCAGCAGTGGCTTAAGTACACTCCACGATGACATAAGACCAACTCCTGCGGGAATGAACATAATCGGCATAATCTCAATCAGGAATTTGCCTGCATCCTTGACCGCATCAAGCTTTATAGCTCCTGTCATAAGCCCGATAAACATAATAACCATTCCATATATACTTGCAGGGATAGGTAACGGCAGCATATATTTCAATAATTCACCGACAAAAGTAATACCAATGATTACCATAAATTGATGTAAATATTTCATACTATGTATGTCCTTTCAAAATAAAATTGGTAGCACCAATTCAGTGCTACCAAAAATTATACCCATATACCATATTTTGTCAAACGTCAAAATAGACAATTTTTACCTTTTATTGAGGTCCTCTTCCGTCATAAATGTTCCACTCATGGAAGAGTTGATTTCAGACACCTCACGAATCCCCTTTATATAGTCATCGTATATGTCCCACAAATCCATGTCACAGTCATTAAGACCGTCATCATCAGGTATCCACTGCTTTATGAGGGCAATTCTCTCTTCCTTGGTTGTATCCTTTATAAGAATGCTTTTATTTTTATTTTCCAACGCGCTTTTCTCCTTAATCCCTGAACGTCCTTAACGCTTCGATTGTCCTCTCAATAAGCTCATCGAGACTCCAGCCTAGCATGTCCGCACCTCTCTCAATCACTTCTCTTGAACAACCCGCTGCAAAGCCCTTGCTCTTATATTTTTTCCTGACTGATTTAAGCTCTAGGTCCTGCACGCTCTTAGACGGACGCATGATAACCACAGCACCGATAAGACCTGTAAGCTCATCCACGGCATACAGCACCTTCTCCATCTCATGCTCAGGCTTGATGTCAACCGTTATTGCATAGCCATGACTCGCTGTTGCGTGGATTATCCGCTCATCTACGCCGCGCTCACGCATAATCTCCTGACTCTTAATGCAATGCTCCTGTGGGTACATCTCAAAATCAAGGTCATGTAAAATACCCACAACCTCCCAGAAATCCGCCTCATCACCATACCCAAGCTTCTCCGCAAAATACCTCATCGTCTTTCCGACAATCTCCGCATGTTCAAGATGAAACTCATCCTTATTATACTCCCTAAGTAACTCCCATGCCCCTTCTCTGGTCATATTTTATCTCCTTACACATTATAATTATATTTAATTATAAACTTTTTGTGTCAAAACATGTTATACACTCACAGCCTAAATAGGAACATTTTGACACCCGAATCACTTAGGTGACTACTTCCTGCACAAATCCTTCACAACCTCACCCGCAATTATAAGTCCGGCAACCGATGGCACAAAAGCCACACTTCCCGGAATATCCCTTCGCTCCGTGCACTTGTGCTCAGCTCCCGGAGGGCATATACAGTTGGTTCTGCAGCTTATAGCCATATCCTCAATCGGTCTTGTAGGTATTTCCTCTGAATATACAACCTTAAGCTTTTTCACGCCGCGCTTTTTTAACTCTCTTCTCATAACCTTTGCAAGCGGGCATACCTTAGTCTTATATATATCGGCAACCCTAAACTGGCTTCCGTCAAGCTTGTTGCCGGCTCCCATACTGCTTATTATCGGTATGTCCATCTCCTGTGCCTTCATAACAAGACTTATCTTAGCTGTGACCGTATCCACCGCATCAACCACATAATCGTACTCATCGAATGGAAAATCCGCTGCATTTTCAGGTAAGAAGAAGCACTTGTGAACCCTGACATCCGCATCCGGGTTAATCTCCAGAATCCGCTCCTTCATAACATCCGTCTTATATTTTCCGACAGTCCTTCGTGTGGCGATAATCTGACGGTTGAGATTGGTTAAGCACACCTTATCGTCATCTACCAGGTCAAACGCTCCGATTCCGCTTCTTACCAGTGCCTCGCACACATATCCTCCGACCCCTCCTATTCCAAATACCGCAACTCTTGATTTTTTAAGCTTCTCCATTGCCTCCTTGCCAAGTAAAAGCTCCGTTCTTGAAAATTGTGTAAGCATATTTCCTCCAAATCCCAAATATATTCATCTTACTGTCCGGTTACTTTTCACATGCATATACACCCTGCTGTACCATTGCACAAAAGCCTCTATGCACTATGAGTTATTTATGCTCCCTTATCATCATTACCCCCGCCGCTGCAAGGAGCACACATGAAACCCATATTGAATGTATTCCGACATTTTTCGAGCATACACCACCTATACCCGCACCAATGGCAAATATTGCGATTATGCCATAATAGTGCAATGCCTTTCTAAGTGCCCCGGGCTGCCTTTCCCTTATATACACAGAAAGGCTTTCCGTTCCGCTTCTTAGATTGCCTATGCACATTGTACTGGCATAGCTGTATCCCTTGACCTTTCTGAAGGTCTGAACCTGCATCGAACATGCCAGAGATACTATAACTGTCGCTGCCATATTATATGTAGCCGGTATAAATCCGACAGCAAGCAGCATCACTATCTCCATTATAACGATAATCTGTCTCCAATGTACTTTTCTTGAATTCTTATATCTGTGCTCAACCTGTTCGGCAAGCAGTACTCCCGCTGCAAATGCAAGCACCGGGAACAGATACCTGATACCGGCTGCAAAATCACCCAGCATAATATGCTGGCTCATCAGAACCACATTTCCCGTCTGGGCATTAGAAAATACCCTGTCTCTAACATTATAGGTATACGCATCCTGAAAGCCACCGGAAAACGCAAGCACCGAACTGAGCAGGAATGTCTCTGAGGTCTGAAGTCCCTCTTCAAGTCTCTCTTCAAATTTGCGCAAATCAACCATCCTTTCCATGTTCTGTAAAGACTACTATAATTCCTCACGCCACGAATTTCAAGTAGTAATTCCTAGTATTTCACTCGATTTTCATGTACAGAAACAATAATTCTGCAATCATATGCTTCAGAAATTTCTGCCAGATTATGTATTGTATAAATATGATTATGGCTTTATAATAAATCAAGAATCATTATTTATTTCACGAAAGGAGTTTTATATGTACGAATTTACCGATGACTGCTTAATACATATTGAAGAGATAGACAACGAGCATAGACATTTATTCTCACTCATCAACGAATCTATTGCAATGGTCGCAGAGGCTTCAGATGTCACAGCTATCTCAAAAAAACTTGTCGCAAGGCTTAAAGACTACGCTGTTAATCATTTTGCGCATGAAGAGGCATATATGGAGAGCATACATGACCCGGAGCTGAGTCTCCAGAAGCGTGAGCATGCTGCTTTTACCGAAAAAATTAATTCCTTCACACTTGACACCTCCTCCCCGGAGGCAGCAAGGGAATCCCTTAACGAGCTTTTAAAGTACCTTATCCGCTGGCTCTACAGGCACATTCTGAGCAGCGATATGATGATAGGAAAGCTAGAACCGAATGATCCATTTGCATTCACTGACCGTTTCAAAACCGGTATACAGCTCATTGATGACGAGCACCGTAAATTATTCGAGATAATAAAGGAGACCAACGAGTTAATCTGTGCCGAGCTTCTCCATGACAAGTATGACAAGATTATGGAGCTTCTTGCAAAGCTTAAGGATTACACCGAATTTCATTTTCATGACGAGGAGACTCTTATGGAGCGCATAGGCTATCCGGGACTTAAGGCTCAGAAGCATGCCCACGCTGCATTTGTTGAGCGCCTTGTTGATGTTGATTTAGAAACACTCGATGATATTGATAATGACCAGCAGGCTTATCTGCTTGACCTCATAAATTATCTGATTGGATGGCTGTCAAATCACATCCTCGTCAGCGACAAGAAGATTGCGGAGTATGTACGGAGCAATAACATCACGCTTTAAAGCTATCAATTTAAAAAATTGCCGGATAAAGTTACAGATACTTGTCCGGCAATTTTCATTTTAAGTTTATCAGCTTTTAAATATACCTATGCCATCGCATTTGCAACCTTATACTTGTAAAGCATCTCCGCATGATTCTGTTCTTCCACCTGTATATCGGCTAACAGCTTACGGATACTGCTGTCACCGAACGCAAACACCTCATTGTTGTAGGTTCCCGACACCAGCTTTTCTGTTCCAATGCAGTCCGTGGCAAGAAATGCGTCATTCTTTTTATCCTCCGATTCCGTCATTGATGTATAAGCAGCCTTAGGCTCATACTCACGTCCATCGGAATCGTTGCAGTTGCACTCCGGAACCGTCCCCGAAAGCACCTTGGTAAGCGAATCGCAGTGCTCCTGCTCCTTAGCCCTTAATGTCTCAAACAGCTTCTTAAGCTCCGGATCCTTTGCCTGTGCTGCATACATTGTGTATTTTTCCACACAGCTCTTCTCCTGTGTCAGTAAATCCTCAATTACAGTGCGCTCTTTTTCCTTTAAAACCATATTACAATTCCTCCAAAAAAATAATAAAGATACAGAAATAGCAATCTGTATCTTTATTATTGGCAATTGTACATCTGATTATTCCGGCATTTTACAACACAACATATCAAATTCACACTTAGACAGCACTATTTGTTAAACACATATCTATTCAGTCTGGCAAACGCCTCCACAACAAGCGTATGTGGCACAGCAAGGTTCATTCTTATTGCATAAGGCTTGTGGAACGGTCTACCATCCTGCCATATAACACCCACGGAAATTCCCGCCTTTATCAGTTCGTCCATCGTAGTATTATGTTCATCACACCACTTTCGACAATCAAGATACAGCATATATGTACCCTGTGGCTTTGCAAGACTCACACCCTCAAAATTCTTGATTATGAAATCATAGGCGTAATTGACGTTCCTTGTTATAACCTGTCTTAACTCGTCCGTCCACTCATAGCCCTCATTCCTATATGCACCTATGAGTGCATACATTGACAGCACATTCATACTGTTGTAGTGCGAAAGCCCTGACTGCTTTCTCACTCTGTCACGCAGATATTTATTGTAAATGATATGATAAGAGCCGATAAGTCCCGCAAGATTGAAGGTCTTTGAAGGAGCATAGACGGCTATCGTCCGGTTTTTTGCGTCCTCCGACACACTCTGGGTCGGGATATGCCTGTGTCCATCAAGAATTATGTCTGACCAGATTTCATCAGAGACTACAACACACTGATTGTTTTTGTACACCTCCATAGCCTTCTCAATCTCGTCTCTCTCCCACACTCTTCCGCACGGATTGTGAGGCGAGCAGAACACGCAGAAATGAATGTTGTTCTCCTTAATCTTCCTGTCCATATCCTCGTAGTCCATTCTCCACACTCCATTTTCATCCTGAACCAGAGGTGAAAGCACAATCTTACGACCATTGTCCTCAAGTGCACGTGTAAAACCTATATATGTAGGTGAGTGAAGTAAAACAGCCTCCCCCGGTGCCGTAAAAGCCTGAACCGCGGATGCCAGACAGCCGAGCACACCATTCTCATAGCCGATGTCCTCCTTTTCAAGCCCTGTCACGCCGTTTCTCCTGTTCTGCCATTCTATTATCGACGAATAATATTCCTCCCTCGGCTCAAAATATCCGAAAGCCGGGTGCTTTGTCCTCTTAATAACCTCCTCCTGTATGGTCGGAACGGTGGCAAAATTCATATCCGCCACCCACATCGGAATTTTAGAAAAGCCCGGCTTAACCTGCGCCCCATCAAACGGAATAATATCAACCGCTATCGCGTCCTTGCCATTTCTGTCTATTATGCTGTCAAAATCATATTTCATGCCTGATACTTCCTCCTTATCAATGAGTTATTCAATATCCACAGTATATTTTATACTCCGCCCAAAAGTCAACAAGCCGACTGTTTTTGAAATATTATTACTTTTTTTACCAGCTCTACTTAATTTTTTTCTTAACTGCATAGAATGATGTTTTATATTTATTTCCACATTCTCACAGAAATTTATCCAGTTCTCTCTCCACAAGGCTGTTAACCTTAATCTTAGGTCTGTCAATCACTCTGCCGCGTGCAATGACCATATCAACATGTCTGAGCGCCTCAAGCCTGTCGAGAGGGTTATCCTTAGTCACTATCATGTCTGCGCATTTGCCTTTTTCAATGCTTCCGGTAATGTCACCTATACCGGCAAGCTCTGCACTGCGTTTCGTCGCCGTGTAGAGTGCAAATGCGTTTGATACACCTGTGTACTTGTGGAAATAACACAGCTCCCTCCAGAAATCATACTGTGTTATCCACGGACATCCGACATCGTTTCCGAGAACGACCGGAATATCGTTCGCCAGCGCCGCCTTTGCGCACTCGACAATCCCATCAAACACGATGTTTCCATTGTACTGCTCAACCTCCGTCGCATTAGTGAGTGACCTGTCAAAAAGTGCATAAGGAACCGCAGGTGAAATCGTCGTGCAGAGGAATGCGTTCTTCTCCTTAAAAAGTCTTATCATCTCATCATCCGGTTTCGCACCATGCTCTATGGAGTCAACTCCGTTTGCGAGTGCCACCTTCACACCCTCAGGTGATTCCACATGTGCCGCCACCTTGTAGCCTGCCGCATGTGCCCTGTCGCAGACAGCCTTCACCATCTCCGGCTTCATCTTGAGTTCCCCCGGCACGCCCTTCTCCTTCGCGTCGAGCACTCCGCCCGTTATCATAAGCTTGACAAGATCGACCTTCTCATTCTCGGCATGTTCAAGCTGCTTTAATGCCTCGTCTATGCTGTGTGCCGCCACCGCAACCGAGCCTGCCATATGTCCGCCCGGAACCGATATGCCCTCGTTCGCTGCAAGGATACGCGGTCCGACTCTCTTTCCGGCAGCTATCTCGTCCCTCAGTCTTGTGTCAAAATCCCCAAGCCCTCCTACCGTGCGGATTGTGGTCACACCGCTTAACAACTCCGTCCTTGCAAAATCAGATACAACCTTGTATGCCACAGCCCTTGACAGAGCAGTTCCCATAAGGGTTTTTACCAGCTTTTCGTTGTCGCGCTGTTTCTTCTGAGGCTTTCCGTTTCCCGCAAGATGCACATGCATGTTTATAAGCCCCGGCATGATGTAGCGCCCCTCAAGGTCCACCACCTTCATATCCGGCGACTTCGGAACCTCCTTAACAATGTCCGTAATCTTCTCCCCCTCAGTGACAATCACAAGCCCCTGCTTAACCTGCATGTCCTTGTCCCCACTTAGAATTTTTCCGTTTATGTATGCGTATTTCATATCATTCTCCATTTCCACCGCCATCCCGCGGCATCTGCAATCACTTTATTTACAGCCATGTATGCTGCACGCCATAACCTTTTCCTCTATCTCGTCCTCTCTCAACACTGCCTATTTGCCGTCAAAATTGACATACTTTTTTTAATATGATAAACTTTATGCAAATATGCGTCGTACCTTATATATGCCGCATATTCTTTCAGCAACATATTAACACCTTAAAAAAATGTTGTCAAAAACTAATACCTAAAACAAAAATTTATATATAATCTCAATATACTTCATATGTTAATAAATATTGTCTATATAAATCACATTTATTCTTTAATTTAATTGTGAAACATAGAAAGATAAGAAGTGTAAAGTGATTGATAACCTGAGTTTAATAGCTTTGGTGTATTAATCATTGCCAAAAGCTATCAAACAAGCGGTAATATGCAAGTTAGATATCGAAAAATAGAACATATTTTACCGCCGCGATATTATAACAGCCTGGTCAGGCGGTAACTAAGAAAAGGAGAATAATATGTACACAATCGGACAGATATCGGAAATGTTCAATATTCCTGTCTCAACGCTTCGCTACTATGACAAGGAAGGACTTTTTCCAAACATAAAAAGGGATTCCAATATAAGAAAATTCGACGTCTCAGAGATAGAAAACCTGCGCATGATAGAATGCCTCAAGAAATCAGGCATGGAGATAAAGGACATACGCCGCTATATGGACTTATGCGCAAAAGGAAGCTCAACCTATTCTGAGCGCAAAGCCATGTTTGAAAAACAGCGCGAATCCGTAGAGAATGAGATAAAACGTCTCGAAAAAACACTTGATATGTTAAAATTCAAATGCTGGTACTATGACGAAGCCATGACGCACGGAAACGAGGAACATATAATAGAAATGCTCCCCGATAAGCTTCCGGCGGAAATCCAGAAAATTTATGACAATGCACATGCGAAATAAGACGTTTTTATGCCGTCTCTACTCTATGCTGTATTTCATATATAAAATGCTGAAAACTAGGTGATTTATTGTTATCTATATCAAAAAAATCACCTATTTTCTCAGCACACTCTGCCTTAATCTCTCTTCTTTGACAAATGGGCGTCCTGTTTTATCTAAATCAATTGAAAGCTCGTACGTAATCGGTCTTGTATTGCTTGATTCACGGCAATATAACTCAATCATAATAGGCTCTTCGACGCCTTGCGAACGAATTTGGTCAAATACATGTATATATTATATCCCATCACACCAAGATTTGAAATATTTTTTTCACACCTACACCACACATCACGGTTCAGCAAAAATTCCCAGCGCCAGCGGGTGATAAGTGAACACAACAAACATAATTCCCTGTATTATGAACAGCACCCTTATCACCACGGCAGACGCCTTATTCCACACTGAGCTGGCAAAGTGATATGCAAACCGGAAGGCGGCAAATACTGCGATGTAGAAGTTAAGTATATCTATCGCCATAACTCCAAAGCCCAGAATACCCTTGTATGTATAGAACATTACCGGGATGAGCCATGTTCCTATAATATTTCCGAGCATCCATTTCTCATCTGCACTTTTCACAAAAATCCACATGCACAGAAGCATCGGAAAATACACAAGCTTCATGTGTTCCCATGTCGACTCATTAATCGGAAAAAAATATCCGACAATCCTGTTTTCACCTGTAAATCCATACACAAAGTGAAAAAGCGTTCCCAAAACCACCGCAAGCACATACACAAGAATCCATTTTTTTCTGCTCCATCCGTCCATATATAGCACCTCCAGAATATATTTTGTTTTTATTATATTCCGGAATGCGACATTCTATGACTTATTTTTACAAAAATCAGACTATTTCTCCTCCTCCGGATGGATACTGACTCCACGGTTCATATCTCCCTGCGGATTCTTTCCGAACTCATAGTCATTTCCCGGAAGGATTGCGTTGAGTACGATACCGGAAATGGCTGCGATTGCAAGTCCGGTAAGTGTGATTGAAGTACCTCCCACATTGAAGGTAAGCCCTGATGAGAAGCCAAGCCCGCACACTAAGATTACGGCTGCAATTACAAGGTTTCTCGACTTTGTGAAGTCGACCTGGTTTTCGACAACATTTCTGACACCGATTGCGGAAATCATACCATAGAGCATGATGCTTACACCCCCGATGATTGCCGATGGCATGGAGCCGATAATCTCTGATACCTTAGGAATGAAGCTGAGCACAATTGCAAAAACGGCTGCTATTCTGATTACTCTCGGGTCATGTACATGGCTGAGCTCAAGAACACCTGTGTTCTCGCCGTAGGTCGTATTGGCAGGTCCGCCAAAGGCAGATGAAAGAGCGGTTGCAAGACCATCACCGATGAGCGTCCTGTGAAGTCCCGGATCGGCGATAAAATTACTTCCGACTGTTGCTGAGATTGCCGACATGTCACCGATATGCTCCATCATGGTAGCGAGCGCGATAGGTGCCATGACAAGTATTCCGGTAAGGTCAAACTTACATATCTGGAAAGGTGGAAGTCCGACAATACTTGCACCTGCAACGCCCGTGAAGTTGAGTATTGCTGAGCCATCCGGGTTGGTGACACCACAAAGATGGAGAATAAGTGCAGCAGCATAGGAAATCACAACTCCCATAAGTATAGGAATAATCTTGAACATTCCCTTTCCCCAGATATTGAATATTATGATTACACCAAGTGCTATGAGTGCTATGAGCCAGTTAGTTGACGCATTGTTCACAGCAGATGGTGCAAGGCTCAGACCGATACATATAATGATAGGTCCCGTAACGACGGGCGGGAGAAATCTCATAACCTTATTGACACCCACAAGCTTAATAATGAGTGCGAGTACAAGGTACAAAAGACCTGCCACGACGACACCGCCGCATGCGTAAGGGAACTTCTCCGCCATCGTCATCGCCGCATACTTTCCGGTGTCAAGACCTGCCATGGTGGCATAGCCTCCAAGAAAGGCAAATGATGAACCCAGAAAAGCAGGTACCTTCATCTTAGAACATAAGTGAAAAAATAAAGTACCGATACCTGCGAAGAATAATGTAACCTGAATGGACAAGCCCTGTCCTTCAAAATATCCTCCGACAAGAATCGGTACCAAGATAGTTGCCCCGAACATTGCGAACATGTGCTGCAAGCCAAGCAGGAGCATTTTCGGAACGCCGAGCGTTCTCGCGTCTTTGATTGCTTCGTTTTTGTTACTCATAGAAACCTCCTCATTTAAAAGGCGTGCAGGATAACCGCACGCCCGGTATTTTTTCAAATATAACAAAAAATGAAAAAGAATACAATCATATTTCTAAATTTTTATAAAAATCGTTAAATAAAAATAAGACTCCCATGCATAGTTCTCTGCCCGCTAAAAACGGTTACACCCATTAAAAAATAACAGATGTAACCGTGTGTACCATTGTTGATATTCTATATGTTAAGCAGATCGCTGTAAACCTTGAGTGCACCCTCTGTCTCATGTGCGAGAACACGCTTAGCAAGCACCTTGCCGAGCTGTACGCCCTCCTGGTCGAAGCTGTTCACGTTCCATAAGAAGCCCTGGAACATAATCTTGTTCTCAAAGTGTGCAAGAAGTGCACCGAGTGTCTTAGGATTAAGCTCATCACCGATGATAATGCTTGAAGGACGATTGCCCTCAAAATTCTTGTTTCTGTTGTCATCGCTCTTGCCGCAGGCGAAGGCAACAATCTGGGCTGCCACATTAGCGCAGAGCTTCTGCTGGCTTGTGCTGTCCTGAATAACAACATCCGTTCCTATCTGGCTGTTTCTAAAGCCGATGAACTGTAACGGAACAATGTCCGTTCCCTGATGGAGAAGCTGATAGAAGGAATGCTGTCCGTTAGTTCCCGGCTCACCGAAGATGACAGGTCCGGTGACGTAATCCACAGGTTCTCCGAATCTGTTGACCGACTTGCCGTTTGACTCCATGTCAAGCTGCTGTAAATGAGCAGGAAAACGGCTGAGCGCCTGTGAGTACGGAAGCACCGCCGTGCTTGGGTATCCTAACACATTTCTCTCATATACACCGATAAGAGCGTCAAGCATCTCAGGATTCTTACGGATATCCTCATTCTTGGACAGCTTATCCTCGGCTGCCGCACCCTCTAAGAACTGTGCGAACACCTCAGGTCCGAAGGCAAGCGACAATACCGCACCGCCGACTGCCGATGTGGAAGAAAAACGTCCTCCGATATAATCATCCATGAAGAATGCCGCAAGGTAATCATCGCTCTTTGCAAGAGGTGATGTCTCACTGGTAACCGCTATCATGTGCTTTGACGGGTCAAGTCCTGCCTTCTTAAGCGCATCCTTGACAAAGGACTCATTTGTAAGAGTCTCAAGTGTTGTTCCTGACTTGGATACGAGCACGAATATGGAATGTGCCACATCTGTCGAGGCAAGAACCGCAGCAGCGTCATCCGGGTCAACATTGCTTATGAACTTAGCCTCCATCCTGAAGGTTCCGTTCTTCTTAGCCCAATTCTCAAGTGCAATATACATTGCACGAGGACCTAAATCGCTTCCGCCGATACCTATCTGGACTACCGTTGTGAACTTCTCACCTGCCGCATTAGTTATCTCACCGTTATGCACCTTGTTGGCGAACTCCGCTATTCTGTTCTGCTGCTCAACATAGAAGCTCCTCTTATCAACGCCATCTGCATTTACTGCGTCTCCAAGCTGCCCGCGCGTCATGTGGTGAAGAACAAGTCTCTTCTCGCCTGTATTTACAACCTCTCCATTGTAGAGAGCCTCAAACTTCTCTGTAAGCTGTGCCTCCCTGGCAAGCTTCTCAAGTGCATCAAGCACCTTATCGTCTACCTGCTTTGCAGCATAATTATATGTAAGCCCCTCCGCCATCGGTGTGCTGTATGACTTCACGCGGTCCGCGCTCATCACCTCGGACAGCCTGACCTTGTCCACCTCAGACAGATTCCCATAAGAGTTAAGTGTATCCAGATTCTTCCAGTTAATCATATTATCCTCCTGTTCTGCAAACGTCCTACCGATTTCCGAACGTGAGCACTGCTTATTTAATTGTTAATTATTAAACAATCATCTGAATTATACTATCAAAATCCGATTAATTCAATAGTGTATTTCTTCACCTTTAAGATTACCTATGCATACGGCATTCCGGCCTTTTTTCTTAACCACATACAGATATTCATCCGCAGCACGAAGAAAATCCCTGTCCCTGCAGTCCTCGCAGGGTATATCATGGCATATTCCCTGTGAGACGGTGACAATGGAATATTCACTTGAACCATTATGCTGCATATTAAGGTCATAAACCTGCTGTCTCAGCCTCTCTGCCGTCTCTTTGACCTCTTTCGCCTCCACACCAGCATATACGATTACGAACTCATCCCCGCCATACCTCGCACAGAAAATATTCTCATTCTCTATACCTGCGAGCAGACCTGCTATCGCCTTCACACATTCATCGCCCGCCTGATGTCCGTATTCATCATTATACTGTTTAAAATAATCTATATCCAGTATCTCATACGACAAAGGTATGTGCTCTGCCCTGCACCTTTCAAACGCCTCCTGTGTAAATCTCGACATGCGGTACCTGTTGGCAATTCCCGTGAGCTGGTCTGTCTCTGCTTTTTCTGACAGTCTCTGTGTCTCCAGCTCAAGCTGCTTCTGTCTTTCCTTTATCGTATCGAGGGAATTCCTTACACGCAGTATTGTGGCTATCATCTTCTGCTTGTCCTTCTCCAGCTGAACGCTCAGGTCAAAGAAGCTGTTCATTGCCTCAATACATTTTTGTTCACAGTTATTCCTTCGGTACAGCCTGATCTTAAGCTCAAGGTATTTCCGCTTAATATTGGCTATTCTGGTCTTCTTTATCGGCTCCTCTATTTTATTTATGATTTCTACGACTATATCATCCCTGTCAAGCTCAAGCATCAAAAGGCAGAACTCATACATATCACCAAATATGTCCATAATCAGTACTCTGCCGCCAAGTCTTTTCTCAAGGTCAGCTATGTACATATCCCTTTTGTCTGCATCACCTATGAGATGATAGAAACGTGCACACAGGCTGTCTACATATATATTATCCATATCTCCGAAATGCGGCTTACATTCTGCTTCTATTCTGTCAATATACTGTGCTGTATTATCCATATCTCCTTCAAGCATATAGCTTTCCGCCAGATTTGTATAGATCATTGTCAGTCTGCTGATATCGCGCTCATTCTCAGGAGCCGCCATGTATCTTGCGTATGCGCTCAGAAAATACTGTCTGGCTTCCTTATACATTCCGGTGTCAAGATACAGATACCCAATATTAATTTCAATACTACGTTGAACATCACCTATGTTATGCTCATTACAGCACCCCAGTCCCAACATATAATATTCCAGTGCCGCGACCGTATTACCCTGCGTTACCGATATTATCGCCATAAGATTATATGCCCTTGCCTCCAGCCTCCACTGCTCCGAGCGTTTCAGATAAGCGAGAGCATTGACCATCATATCAAACATATTATCAAAATCATTCTTTACATAATATGTTGCACCTAAATAAAAATATGCCAGTCCGTATGCCGTGCTGTCCTCCGGCACCACCTCATCCAAAATATCCCTGCATACACATTCTATCTTCTCATAGTCCAGATTCCTGCTGTATCTTTCAATGCCCCGCAGGTAATTTATTTTTTCACTATAGGTGCTGCCCTTCTCTTTACTTTCCATGTGTATCCCTTTACCCCAATAACATAATAATGAGTGGCAGAGGTATCTCTCCCCCCCCCATATCATATTATAAAACCAACTACATCTTTTTTCAACAGCTTACTTCGTCACTTTTAACATACAATTGCTTTTATTTCCATTTAAAATTAATCATTCCAAGTATATATATTATTATAATGCACACCGGTACAACATACCCGAATACCGGGCGCATCCAGTTCTTCATTTTTAACCCCTTTCCTTCATTGACCTCTGCCATGAAATTATCCCATCCCCAGCCTATGCGTCCGTTGGTACAGAATATTGCAATGGTCAGTGAGCCCAGCGGAAGTATGTTGTTGCTCACCAGGAAATCCCAGAAGTCAAGCCATGCCGTTCCTTCGGCAAATGGCTGAAACTTAAATACACTGTAGCCTAACGCCGTTGTAATCGCAAGGGCGAACACAACCACGGCACACACAAGGCTTCCCTTCCTTCTTGTCCAGCCTGTCAGCTCCCTCACACACGCCAGGATATTCTCACACACCGCAAGGACAGTCGAAAATGCCGCAAAGGTCATAAACATAAAGAACAAGGTTCCCCATATTCTTCCACCCTGAATATGCTTAAATACTGCCGCCATAGTGTCAAAAAGCAATGCCGGACCTGCCGTTACCTCAACTCCGTAAGCAGCGCATGAAGGGAAAATAATAAGACCCGCCATAATCGCGACAAAGGAATCGAGCAGTATCACATTCACACTTTCACCGAGCAGGCTTCTTTCTTTATCAATATAGCTGCCGAATATCGCCATGGACCCCATTCCCACAGACAACGTAAAAAATGCCTGATTCATTGCCGCGACAATGGTATCCACACCTATTTTAGTAAAATCCGGCACCAGATAAAAGCGGTAGCCCTCCACAGCTCCGGGCTGCATTCCGCTGACAACCGCCAGCACAAGCATGAGTGCAAGCAGGAGCATCATCATGTACTTTGTGACGCGCTCAAGACCGCCCTGAAGCTGAAATGTGAGCACAAAGAAGCCTATTGCAACCGTAATTGCAAGGAACCCTACATTGATAGCCGGATTAGTTATCATATTTACGAACCCAAGCCTTTCGATATCACCTGTGAGGAATTTCCAGAAATAATATATCATCCAGCCTGTAACAACAGTGTAAAATGCCATCAGGCATACATTTCCCACAAGAGCAAAATATCCGTGGATATGCCATTTCTGTCCCTTCTTTTCCAGCTTCCGGTACATCTTCACCGGACTTGCCTGTGCGGCTCTGCCGATTGCAAATTCCATTGTAAGGGCAGGAAGCCCAAGAATAAGCAGGCACACTATATAGATAAGCACGAATGCTCCGCCTCCATTGCTTCCTGTCATCCACGGAAACTTCCATACATTTCCGCACCCTATTGCACACCCCGCACTAAGAAATATAAATCCCAGACGGCTGCCTAAACGTTCTCTCTCCAAAACACCAATCTCCTTATATTATTTTTATAGGCGAAACAAGCGAATCCCGGAGCCTCCTCCGGAATCCGCCAGTCTCATAATACTCTTTATAACAACATATCTGATTATCATATCATCAGCAAACCAGGCCTGCAAGGCTCATTACCTACAGCCCGGAAATCTGATTACTTATCCACCTTAGGAAGCCCTGCAAAGCCAGCCTGCAAATCTTCATCTGTCGGTATATAATCCGTCATAAGTCCATCATTGTACTTCTGATATGCCACCATATCGAAATAGCCTGTACCGGTAAGCCCGAAAAGGATTGTTTTCTCCTCTCCGGTCTCCTTGCACTTTAAAGCCTCATCTATCGCAACCCTTATCGCATGACTGCTCTCAGGTGCCGGAAGTATTCCCTCCACCCTTGCAAACTGTGTAGCTGCAGCAAATACGCTGGTCTGCTCAACCGAAACAGCTTCCATAAGTCCCTGATGATACAGCTCAGATACAACCGGGCTCATTCCGTGGTAGCGAAGACCGCCCGCATGGTTAGCCGAAGGAATAAAATTGCTTCCAAGCGTGTACATCTTAGCAAGAGGGCACACCATGCCCGTGTCGCAGAAATCATAGGCAAATCTGCCTCTTGTAAGGCTTGGACAGCTTGCAGGTTCAACAGCGATAAATCTGTAATCCTTCTCACCTCTCAGCTTCTCACCCATAAATGGTGAGATAAGTCCTCCAAGATTGGAGCCGCCACCGGCACAGCCTATGATAATATCCGGCTTGACACCGTACTTTTCAAGTGCTGCCTTAGCCTCAAGTCCGATAACGGACTGGTGAAGAAGAACCTGATTTAAGACACTTCCAAGCACATATCTGTAACCTTCTGTATGTGTTGCCACCTCAACCGCCTCTGATATAGCACATCCAAGGCTTCCTGTTGTACCCGGGTGTGCAGCAAGAATCTTTCTTCCGACCTGTGTTGTCTCCGAAGGTGAAGGTGTCACACTCGCACCATAGGTTCTCATAACCTCACGTCTGAAGGGCTTCTGCTCATACGAAACCTTTACCATGAATACCTTGCAGTCAAGCCCCAGGTAAGCGCACGCCATAGACAGCGCAGTTCCCCACTGTCCTGCACCTGTCTCCGTGGTCACTCCCTTAAGTCCCTGCTTCTTGGCATAATAAGCCTGAGCTATCGCAGAATTCAGCTTATGGCTTCCGCTTGTATTATTTCCCTCGAACTTATAATAAATCTTCGCCGGAGTTCCAAGTGCCTTTTCAAGACAGTATGCCCTTACAAGAGGCGCCGGTCTGTACATCTTGTAAAAGTCAAGTATCTCCTGCGGAATATCAATATACGCATTGTCATTATCAAGCTCCTGCCTTATAAGTTCATCACAGAAAACAGGTCTTAAATCATCATACCCCATAGGTTCTAATGTGGCAGGATTTAAAAGCGGAGCCGGCTTAATCTTCATATCAGCGCGCACATTGTACCACTGCTTCGGCATCTCGCTCTCTTCAAGGTAAATCTTATAAGGAATGTTTTTTTCTTCGCTCATGGAATATCCTCCCTCTGCAATTATATATCTTTATCACTATATCACTTTAAAGTGTGTCTTGTCAACCTGATACACCACAGCATCGCATGATATTCTCCAAGAACCAGACAAGACCGCCAAAAGGCGGTCTTGTCTATGTAAAATATCAGGAAGCTTCACTCTGCTGCATAAATCCGAATCAACATATATTCCCTGAGCTTCAGTTTAAAATTATTCCTGTGTATTGTCAGCCTGCGGCTTAACATTCTGCTCATCTACAGCCACTCCGCATGATGTACAGAACTTACTTCCGGCTGCAATAGGTGCACCGCAGTTAGGACATACAGGTCCCTCAGCCTTAGGCTGCTCTGTATGCATTCTGTTGCCACAGCTTGGACAGAACATTGAATCGGCGCCAACCTCTGCTCCGCATGCCGGACACACCGAAACACCCTTTAAATCCTTGAGCTTCTGCTCACACTCAGCGATAGCGTTCTGTGCATCCTTGATTTCATCCAGATACTCCACAAAATCAGGCTCCGGATAATCTGCATGACGCTCTACATAGAGTCTTCCTATCTTCTCGTAGGCATTTGTGATTATCTTCTGCTCATCGCTTATTGCCGAATTGAGCTTCGCTGTATCAACAACGTCCTTGCTCTTCTGCGCAATAGTCTGTCCTGCATTCGATAAAGTCTTTCCAATGTTATCAAAAAATCCCATACAATAACCTCCTTATACAGCAAACCTATTATAAATACTTTTTCTGAAATTTTAACATCAATTTTCCCTAAAGTCAATTATTTCCAACACTTTATCAACCGTCAATCCTGAATTTTCTTCCAGTATTCTGCATACCTTTGAGGTCACTCCTGCGGCAGCATAAGATGTCCCTGATACCTCCCTGCTATCACCGCTCAGGGTTCTGACGGTAATGTTCTCCCCGCACTCGTACATATCGACCCATTCACCTCTCTGCGAAAAATCCGATATTGCTGTCCTGCTCTCATTCATTGAACCCACCGCAATCACGTCATCATAGGCCGCAGGATAATATTTTACATCCGGGTTTTCAACATAATCATTACCAGCCGATGCCACTACCACAACGCCCTTCTGTGCTGCATACTCAACAGCAAGCCGTACCGCCTCAACATCGGCAGCAAATCCTGCACTGATATTGATTACATCACATCCATATACATCGACAGCGTCAATGATTATCCCTGCAAATGTATCTGCGTCCACCTGCTTAAGTCTTCCATGTTCATACACACTGCTCACAAGAGCGACAAGCTCTGTATCCGGGGCATTCTCAAGAATGATTGACGCTACCGCCGTGCCATGTCCATAGGTGTCATCCGTTCCCATGCTCCATTCAACATAATTCTTTCCTCCGACGATATTGCCGGCGGGTATCGCTTTTTCTGAAAAACCTGTGTCGATAACGGCTGCGCGTATCTTCTTATCATCTGTGACAGTCCCACTGTCCTGCCGCCCTGCGCATGACGCAGTTATACAGGTTATCAATAATGCTGTTATCAGGATCAAATATAATTTTACTCTATGTATTCCCATGCTTCTTATGTCCTCTTCATAAAAGTAACTTAATTATAATGCGGACAGGGTGTCATGTAAATGACACCCTGTCGCTCTCGGTAAAATATCAAAATTTAAGAAATACGCTAATATTAGTTATGGTTGCCAAGTATATCCGATACTGTTCCCGTAACCGGCTTTAATGCCTTTATGTCATTGTTGAAATCAGGTGTTACCTCAAAATCAGCAGTAAGTGTAGCTGTAAATGTGAGTGCATTCGTGCCTTCTCCTCCTGCGAACTGTACATCCTTAACAGGAAGACCGCTTATAGCTGACAGTCCCATTCCGGAGGCACTCTTTATGACCTCATCATATATAACTGTTATCGAAATGGTGTCCCCTGCCTTGTACCTGCCAAATGCAAGGTTGGCAAGACCTACCTGCTGTGGTGCCTTTGAGTCAAATACCTTGTAGTGTGCATCAACAGCTCCAATCCACCATTTGTTCTCTTTTCTTCCGGTAGCCGCTGCTTCCAGCTGTACGGAGTCATTTATACTGATTCTGGCATACGTCGGTGAGCCTGAAACAACATAGCCATTGTTGGAGGTTCCATATTTATCTTTTGTCCAATCACCTTTTCCATACTTGAATGCAATATTTCCCTGTGAACCGCCTGTGAAAGGAAACGCAATATCGGTCTGCAATCCTCCGGCACATATATCAAAAGCATACTGTCCGAAGTATCCTGTTCCGTCGCTGTATAATCGTAACCAGCACCAGCTGTCCTCAATATCCTGCACATCAGCCGTTATATAGAATCCTGCCTGTGTAGCAACATTCTTAACATAATCTCTTGTTACAGAATCGACACCCGCATTTTTCAATGCTGTATGAAGTGAATCAAACCAGATATGCGGTCCACCACTATAATCTACGCTGTTCTTGTCTTTTTTACTGCTTACCGTCCAATTTACATCCTTACCATAGGTGTACCAATGATTATAAATATCAGACGCATCATACTGTGACAATGCTTTGATTATTCTTCTAAACGACTTAGTATCGCCAAGACTTCCCGGATAATTGCCCTTTGTATCTATGGTCTTATACAGCTCCACATCATAGTAGCGATTGGTATTATTGATATTAAATGCAGCCGCCGCATCCGCCGCAGTCTCAGCTCCCCACTCCTCAACATTGAAGGTCCGCTCCATATCCTCAGGTCCGAATGTAAGGTAGACATTCTCCCCACCGACATGCTTAAAATGATATTTATCAAGTGCTATATCGATGTCGACCGTTGAGCCATACGCCGTACCATTTACCGTTCTGTAGTAGACATAGATTGGATTGGATATCGCCTGTGTGCCCTCAGGAAGAGTTCTTGTTACCTTATAGGTGAGCTTAGCTCCCGTTGAACCGTTCTTCAGGGTTACAGCCTCCTCACCCTCATATGAAAGTGTAAATATTCCTCCGTGACCCCACTTAGCTGTGAGGTTATAATCCTTCTGCGTTCCCTTCACTATCTCGGATACAGGTACATCACCTTCATACCAGCCAAGGAACTTATAGCCCTCCTTAGCTGTAGGTGCAATCAGGATGACATCATTGTCCTCAATGCTGTAGCTTGCAGGATTATCATTCGATACAGCTCCCGTTCCGGAATCATAGCTGATACTGAATACGTTCAGCGTCCATACCGCATACAGATTGATATTTCCCGATTCAACAAGGTTCTTTACCGTAGCTCCGTCACTGTATACAGGCTCGCCGTCCTTTTCAAGCGCCCAGCCGTTAAAGGTATAGCCCGGTCTTACAAAGCCCTCCATATCCGAGATAAGAGGAAGATTCTTCGCTGTATCATATACCATATCAAGCGTCTCTGTAGGAACGGAATCACCCTTGCAGCTGTCAAAGGTTATGACATAAGAGTTTACCGACCATTTTGCATAGAATGTCGGCTCATAGCCAACCCTGAGCTTTATCGGTGCAGTCACCTTATTGTTATATGTGTCATCAGTGTACCAGCCCTCAAAGGTATATCCCGCCTTAGTCGGTTCATAGAGTGTAAGGAAATCATCTTCAACCGTGAAGCTGTCCGGATTTCCGGCAGCATTCTGTGCACCGTCCATATTGACATATATTATGCGGTATCTTACAGGTGTCCACACAGCATACAGATGAATTATGCCATTGTCATCCGGCACAAGCTGTGAAACGACCTCACCGTCTGTATACTTTGCTTCCTGCCCTGCCTTCAATGACCAGCCTGTGAAGTTGTACTCCTCCTTTGTAAAGCTGTTCTGCTTAAGCGCCTTGCTCTCTGTGTAAGTGAAGCTCTGTCCGTCCGTAGTATCCCCGCCATTGTTTGAATGGAATACAACCTTATAGCTGTGCTCCCTCCACTTAGCATAGAGCTCTCTGTCGCCTATGCCTGCGGCGGCTATCACCTCAACCTGCTCACCTGCACATTCCTTATCGTAATACCAGCCCTCGAAGGTAAAACCTGTCTTCTTCGCAGGCTTCAGTTCAATCCTTCCTGTTGTGATATTGTAGGAAGCCGGATTGCCATTCTCTGCCCCGTCCACATTTGAGTATACAAGCTTGTACTCTATCGGCGTATAGTGTGCATAGAGTACATGATTCTGTGCCGTCTTAACAACGGTATCCGCTGTTATCTGTACAACCTCGTCCGAAGCAGGCTGAGGCCTGGTAAACCATCCATCGAAGGCATATCCCCTCTTAGAAGGCTGTGGAAGCTCTCCGTATACCTCATCAAATACTACATTCTTACTCAATGCCGCATCGGCAGGTAAGCTTCCTCCGTTCACATCTAATGTCAGGATATAGCTGTCCGCCTTCCATATCGCTGTGTACTCAAGGTTCTCAGCCGGCATGTCCGCAAACAGTTCCCTGCTCCATTCATACGAATATCCTTCCTTTACAGGTACAGGAGCATTTATCTTCGTGCCATAATAGAGCGTTCCCGATGTGTAATTGTCCGCAGCTCCACCGGCGAAATCCCAGCTGAGAGTATACTGGTTTCTTGTGTAATAGTAATCAACTACATTCTTACTCTCATCGGTGCAGATTGTGATTGTCTTAGCCTCACCGACAGCGGTAAAGCCTTCAAAGCTCTTTAGCGGTGCCTCAACATAGCTGTCCATAGGCGCAGTCTCATTTAAGCTGGCTGCAAGTGTGTACTTGTCGGAGCCGTCCACATTCTGATGGTAATAGTTGACCGTGTATCCGTATTCGCCTGCCTTCCATGCAGCAGTTAGCTTCATGTCCTTTGAAGGCATTGTTCTCACATCAAATCTCACATCGCCATCGTACCAGCCGGCGAAGCCATAGCCTTCCCTGTATGCCGAAGGAGGTGTTATATCCGCACCATACAGCGCTGTTATCGTATCATTACCCTCAAGTGTTCCCTCGGTTGCATCGAAGGTGAGTGTATAGGTATTTCTGGTGTAGTCATATCTAAGCACCGCATTTCCGTCCGCCGTGATTTCAAGTGTCCTCTGCTCCGGCGCTGTGAAGCCTGCATAGTCATGTGTCTGTGGTGTCACAATATCCTCCGTAACACCTGTGAGCTCATCCGTCCTGTCAAGCACATAGCTGCCATCAAGCTGCTGTAAATAATGCTCAACGCGGTATCTCGTATCCTTTGCCGGGCTCCAGTCCGCATAGAAGGTACGATTTCCTATACTTCCATGCTCTATTCTATCAACCTTGTCCCCGGTAAGCCCAGCGTTATCATACCAGCCCTCAAATACATAGCCTGTTCTGACCGCAGCCCTGAGTATGATTGTCTCACTCTCAATATTGTATGAAGCGGCATTGGTGCTGACACCATCATACAGATTCTCATAAGAAATCTTATACTCCTCCGGAATCCATACAGCGTACAGTGTCACCGTGCTGCCGTCCGCCTTTGAAATGTTCTTGACACTCTCTGAATCGGTGTAGCGCACCTCTCCCGACTTTGTAAGGCTCCATCCGCCAAAAACATAATTCTCACGCGAAAACTTATTAGCCGGAAGAGTTACCGCCTCATCATAAGTAAGCGGAATATCCTCCATCTCTCCTTCTGCGTATTCGGAATTTCCGTCAAAATGTACCGTATATGTGACAGGTGTCCACAATGCATGATATACAATGTCCTCCTTGCCCATAACTGTATTCACCTCAACGGCCTTTTTGCCGTCAAGGCTCCAGCCTCCGAATATATATCCGTCTCTTGCCACATTCTCAGGAACATTGATTGTGCCCTCATAGCATGTATCGGCTGTAACAGCCTTATCGTCATATCCGTAATCAAATGTGTACGAATATCTTTCGCGTCTGTAATTGACCTTGATTATCATTTTTCCGTTCGGTGCCACACCGGCTGTATCACATTCCTCACCAAGCACAGTCATATTGCCGAATACGATTCCGCCATCTACCGTGAAAAGCTTATCGGCTGTGGTTTCTCCTTCAAGCGGAGTCTTTCTTAAGCTGTCCGCAGTGATTGACGAACCTGTATATCCTTGTGCCGTGAAACTGCTCTTAAGTCTGTAGGTTCCATCCGTATCCTGTACATAGTACTCAACTCTGTACTGTGTATGCGGATTCCTGCTCCACTGTGCAGTATATACTACATCCTCCGTTCCCATAGCTGAAGCTACTTCCTTATCCCAGCCGGTAAATGTATAACCATCTGCTGCAACCATAGGAGGAACAATCACTGCACCGTATTTAAGCTCATAGCTTACGCTTGTGTCTCCTGCCTCGCCTTCATTGAAGGTGACAGTATGCCATTCAAGCGGATAATAATAGCGGAGAACCGTGCTTCCGTCCGCCTCTATTCTTATCTCCTGCGCTGCCGGTGAGGTATATCCCTCATACGTCCTAACCGCAGGTGTTACATAGCTGTCCGTGGTGCCTGTGAGCCTCTCGCTGTCTGCAAGCTCATACTCACCTGAGGCTATCTGCTCCTTATAATGCTCCACACGGTAAGCTGTGTTCACAGAAGGTGTCCATTTTGCAAATATATTAGTATCCTGTGCCGGCATAAGCTCAGGGAACTCATACACCTGATTTAGCTCCTCATCCTCATACCAGCCTGCAAAATCATAACCCATTCTTACCGGATCGGCAGGCTTGTCTATCTTCTTTTCAAACGCAGCATTGATAATATTTATATAGGTTCCGCCATTGGTGTAAGGAACTATAACATATCCGTCCCTTAAATTATCCCAATATAATGAAAGTCTTCTCTGTATAGGTTTTGATGAGAAAGCAAGCGGATATCTGTTCCATGTTATTATCATCTCACCTTCAAGTCTCTTATCTTCCTTATCAGGGGTTACCGTTATAGTGTTCGTCTGAGGGTCATAGGAGAACTTGTCATTAGTCATCACAATGTCAAAATTATTTCTGTTCCTGCCGCTTGCAGGCTTAGCCGGGTCATAGTAATCCTCATATACCGCATGGGCCTCGCCGCCTTCAACCAGGTCAAGGTATGTAAGGTCAAACACACTGTCCGGTACTACCACCGAGCGGACATGCTGCTTCATCTTCATATACGGCATATCCTCCTGGGCGGTGGTAAAATCAAGTATACTGTCCCTGTTTCCCACGGACCACAGCGGCCATTCCTTATTGATAAGCGTGTACATCGCCGTATATCTGTCGTTGAGTGCCTGTGCCTTAAGTGCGACATCCAGATAAGCACCCACATCTATCAGAAGTGCTCCGCTGTACTGCTGGCTCTTTCCAAGACTCTGGGTGTATTTAAGCTCATAGTAGAAATATCCCCACAGCTTAGTGTATGCCCCAGCCTCCGCGACAAATCCAACCGATGCTAACTTGGTTGAGAACACACCCACCTTGAACTCGAACTCAAGCCCTGCCCTCACGGCAAGTCTTCCCATTACATAGAAATCAAATTCATACGCGTCCTCAATAAGCTGTACGGTATCGTTGTATACCTTTCCGGCAAACACATCTATCGTATATGTATAGCGCTTTCCGGTTATGTAGTCGAAGTCGAAGCCGACAGCAACGCAGGCATCAACCTTCACAACGAAATCCACATCTATGCTTACCGCAATAATTGGCAGGCACGGCGGCAGAAGCTTTTCCTGATTTATAATATTCTGCTCAAAAATCTTTATCCAGTCGGAATCCTCGTCCATCATATCGCTGTAGCGCTTGACAAGCTTATTGGCATTCTCCTCGGAATCCTCATCCTCACCATCATCCTTCGCCTGCTCTATAAGCTCCTTAATCTGATCTGCGATATCAAGTGCTGTATTGAAGCCGCCCTTATCCTCATCGTCATTGTCATCGCTGCTGTTAGTGACCATGACAGCACTCACTTCAATTCCTGTATAATTGAGCACATCAATATTGGCAGTCACGCGGTACTCTGCAATGTAAGGGAATATTCCCCATACCTTCCAGACAGCCTTGCTGCTTACACCAAGGTCAAGACCCACTTCCTCGGTAAACTTACCGCTTACGGTTATCTCTACCTGATTGTCTGAGCCTTTTTTACCCATTGTAATCTTTGCCTGAACCTCAAGTTCCACGCTAAGTCCCTTATCCCTTGCTGCGGAACCCTCAGCCTGTGAAAGATTCTTAGGTGTCGTGCTGATTGTAGCCTTAGGATATCCGTCCTCAAGCTTACATTCAACCGATATGTCAGATGACATAAGCTGCAGCTCCTCCGGCGATATCGTACTTCCATCCTCAAGGATTACCTTGTAGTCCTCAAGGTTCATGTTATCTTTTAACCTTGTAAAGTTGTCTGTGGCAAGTGCTAAGGAGGCAAGATACTGTGCCGCCTCATCGGCAAAGCCGCTTTCAACTGCCTGTTTCTCAATTGCTCTCTCGATTGAGGCTGTATCCACGCCCTCAATCATTTCCGCTCCGGACATCTGTTCACTTGTATAGATGTCCATAGCTGCTATCACTTCATCAAAACCAACAGCCCTATACCCAATTGTCGTAGTGCCGTTATCATTTTTCGTGACAGCGGTTACTAAGCCGTAGCTTCCTATCTGTGCAGCATTTTCACCTTCTGAGATACCGAATATTCCACTATAAAAAGCAACATAGTCGCCTATATCCACCGTTGTCCGGCTGTCAAGCCCGACATTGGCATACACATCCGGAGAATAGTCAAGCACCCTGTTGTCAATCGTCATACTGCCCTCGCCGGCATTGTCAAGGAAGGCAGCTGATACAGGCAGAATATCCGGTGTGAAGATTACATCCTCAGGTGCGGCATTCTTATAGCTGTACCTGTTACCGTTCTTACCTGTTATCTCTACATAAGCTATATCACCATTCTGTTCATCCGGCGTATCCAGCGTTCTTAAATCCGGCCTTAAGCCTGCATATATTGATATTACATCCCCTACGTTCAGTATTTCCCTGCTGTAATCGAACTGACCCTGTGTAAACTCTGCCGGTCCAAGCACCCCATCCTTATCCGCCTGATAGAGTGCAATACTCAGCGTTTCAACAGAATTTCCAGCATTGATTATATTCTTTAAATCGCTTATAGGTATATACACAATGTCACTGTTAAGTGATACATTCAATACCTCCTTCTTAGCTGTTGTAAAGTTGTACTCCCTTACCGTGTCCGGCTGATTTTTAAAATTAAGTCTCGAATCCGTGAGTGTGATTCTATATGTACAACCGTCCTCAAAACCCGGAACAGCCATGGATGAATTGTTTTCTATCTCAGGAGTAATTCCTGTAATCACATACTCTCCATCCGCACCTGTAACCCTGACAATGTCCGTCTGCCCAGGGTCGGTAAGGTTCTTTACATCAAGAGCTGCGCGCACTCCCTCTGCGTCCAGCTTCTTGTCCTCTGTCACAACCGTGATGGCAAAGCTGTCTCCGTCGACATTCTCCGCTGCGGCAAATACTATGTTCTCTACCGGCTGCAGCTGCTCAGCCTGTCTATATGCAGCATACAGTGTAAGGTCACTGTTGACACTGTCATCCTCCTTAACCGGCTGTGTAAGTGCTTCATCATAATACCATCCAAGGAAGATATTCCCTTCACTGTACGGCGTAGAAAAACTCTTTATCCTGGTTCCACGCTCAACCTGCTTTGTCTGTAATACACTTCCGCCCTGTGTTGCAAAATTCACAGAATATCTCACTTCCGGCTCCACATTATTCTGTGTGGTAGTCTCCTGTGTGGCGTTCTCCGCTTCACCGGACTCACTGACAGTCTCACCACTGACTGTGGCAGGCTGGGTATCCGCCGTCTTTGAAGAACTCTGTTCATTCCCTCCTGCCGGAGTCTCCTGTTCTGACGGCTCAGTCACCTCCGGTGTCTCATACTGTTCACCGGATTGTTCCGTCTGCCGCTCATCTGCCGGCTGGCTTTCTGTCTCTGAACCGGTATTCTTACCGCTCTCCTGCGGCAGATCCGCAACCTCCGTTCCAATCAGTGGCTGCTCATCCGGTATGCCCTGCGCCGGCTTGGATTTCCCAATCGTGTTAAGTATTGCCAACGCTGTGCCGGACACAATCAATGCAATAATGATTGTAAGCACTGCTGCTCTTCTGGCTTTGTCTGCCCATATTGCATTATAGATTTTTCTCCACATAGCATATTCCTCCTGTTGTCTTTTATAAATCAAAAGTACTATATTAGTTCTATCTGCTATATATAATATCCTAATAAAAAACATTCATGGACGAAATTGCATGAATTACATTTTTTTTGACATGAACGATAAGACTTAGCTGTAGAAATTTATCAATATAAAGTTTATAATACATATATAAATTTACAGGGGTGAATGAACGAATGCTTAAAATAGCTGTATGTGATGACGAGATAAACGAAATTTCTTCTATATCCTCTTTTATAAATACCTATATGGCAGAGCACGATATACCGATTAGCTATAAATGTTATACCAGCAGTGTCGAGCTTGCCTCAAAGGCTGCTTACGAAAAATATGACCTCTATCTGCTGGATGTCATCATGCCTGTTTTAAACGGGATGTCCCTTTCCAGGGAGATTCGCAGCTTCGATAAGGCAGCCGATATTATTTTTCTTACAGCATCGCCTGAATTTGCGGTCGAAAGCTACACCGTCAAGGCCGCCAATTATCTTCTGAAGCCCATAACAAGGGATAAGCTTTTTGGCGCTCTCGATGATATTCTTGAAAAGAAAGAGTCGGACAGCTTGTCGTGATTTTTGTGGCGATTATCATTGTGGCTCGATGATATTCTTGAAAAGAAAGAGTCGGACAGCCCTAAATATATCGTGGTAAAGAACAGCAACGGAGTACATAAGCTTCTTTTATCAAATATAGTCTGTGTCGAGGCTTTCAACAGAAAAGTAATTTACTACCTCAATAACAATTCACAGCTGGAATGTTCCGAGCGTTTCACATCAATATGTGATAAGCTTATGTACAACCACGAATTTCTGCTTGCCCACCGCTCATTTGTGGTCAATATGAACTTCATACGTTCAATCGGTGCCACGGATATGCAGCTTCAGAACGGAAAGACCATCCCACTTGCGCAGAGAAGAGTGAGCGAGCTGAAGAAGCAGTATCTCGCCTTCCAGATGGAGGAAACGCCATGATAAATATTTCAAATATTCTGGATTTAACCAATTACGCTTTTGTCCTTTTCTTCGGAATAACGGCGGCCTTTTACTTTGTAGGCATACATTTTGAGGACAATAAAAAGCAGTATATTTTTACCATCCTTGTATTTGGGTGCATACAGCTTATTGCGTATCTGCTTTTAGGGAAGCAGACATTATATACGTGCTATCCTCTGCTCATACATCTTCCTCTCATTCTTCTGATATTTTTTGTATTCCATCAGAGTATCAGCATGTCCATCATCTCTGTGCTTACAGCTTATCTTCTGTGTACACCGCGAAAATGGATTTGGACGCTTGTATCATCATTTTTCGGCTATAACCAGGATATTGCCAATGCTGCCGCCATTCTGGTGACTATTCCGCTGCTTATACTTATAATAAAATACTTATCCCCCTATGTTGAAAAGCTTAAATATGAAAGCACCACCTCTCTTCTGCCGTTTCTGCTTCTGCCGCTTGCGTACTATATCATTGAATATGCCTTTACAGTCTACACCGACCTTCTGCACACCGGAGGAATCGTTATTATCGATTTTGTGGACAGCTTTATTGTATTGTTATATTTGATACTTTCAATTTTTTCACTTGACGCCGCCAACAAGCGAAATAAGACAGCGCACGAAAACCTCCTTCTCAGAGCCGCGGCAATTCAGGTTCAAAAGGAGATACAGCAGATATCTTACTCAGAGAAGCAGGCTGCCATATACCGTCATGACCTGCGCCATCATCTGAATTTTATAAGCCAGTGCATAAAGGAAAACAAGAATGAGGATGCCCTGAACTACATAGCGGAAATAAGCACCTCCCTCGACAACAGCAGGGTTGTGAAGTACTGCGAAAATGAAGCTCTCAATCTTATTCTGTCATATTATGCGGATGAAGCCGGCGAAAACAATATAAAAGTAAGTATATCGGTCACCGCCTATGATTTTTCAAAATTCCAGATAACCAATCTGTGCAGCCTTTTTGCCAATGCCTTTGAGAACGCAATCCATGCCTGTGTCCAGCTGCCCCAGCCGGATGACAGATATATCAGCCTTAAGCTGTACGAAAAAAACGGGAAGCTGTGTATAAACATGTCAAACAGTTATCACTCAGCACCCGTTTTTAAGAATGATGTCCCTGTCACATCCGCAAACGGACATGGCATAGGAATACAGAGCATGATATCCGTAATAGAAAAATATCATGGTATCTATGGCTTTTTTGCCGAAAATGGAGAGTTCCGTTTTCAGGCATCAATCTGATCGTACAATACAACTAACCCCAGTTTTTCAGCTGGTCCTTATGGGTATATCCCTTCATCTTCTCCTTAAATGAAGAAAGCTGTCTTTTATATTCTCCGGCGGCTTTCTCCTTCAGAAGCCCCTGTAAAAGCATTTCCTCAAGTCTTTCATCGAACCTTCTAAGCCCAGCCTGCGCATTATCCTTGTAGTTGTTGTTCATATTCATATTGATGTCCGCTATAATCCCGTCAAGCTCCTTCTCATACTTCGATTTGAAAAGTCCCATAGCTATTATTCACCTCCATGGCCAATAAATTTTCTTATCATCTGCATCATACTGTCAAATTCTATAGGCTTTGATATATGTCCATTCATTCCTGCCTGAAACGCCGCCTTCTTATCATCGTCAAACGCATTTGCCGTCATTGCAATTATCGGTATGCCTGCCTTTGTGGAATCCGGCATAGCCCTTATACGTTCAGCAGCCGTATACCCATTCATATTAGGCATCTGGATATCCATAAGTATCAGGCAGTAATATCCCGGCTGTGCTTTTTCCAGAGCTGAAACGCACTCCGCTCCATCCTTCACCCTGTCCACGTCAAAGCCATGGAAGCTGAGAAGCTCCACGGTAATCTCGGCATTCATATCGTTATCCTCAGCAAGCAGGATTCTCTTTCTCCTCTCCCCACGATTATACTCAATAATTGTTTCATCAGCTCTTTCATCCTGCAGTGGCACATTAACCAAGCCCTGAGTCAAAAGTACGACAAAGGAACTTCCCTTGCCAATCTCACTTTCGACATTGATTGTTCCTCCCATAAGCTTTACAAGCTGATCCGCTATTGCCATTCCAAGCCCTGTTCCGGGCTGCTTGCTCTCAGTGGTATTTCTCTCCCTTGCAAATTCCTCAAAAATATGGGATATAAATTCCTCCGACATTCCTATTCCGGTATCTGACCCCCTGATTTCATACAAGCCATATCCCTCCGTATAGCAAGGCAGCTCAGTCACTTCAAATGTAACCCTTCCGCCAATGTCCGTGTACTTGTAGGCATTACTCAGGAGATTAAAGATTATCTGTTTTACCTTCAAAATGTCACAGCTTACATAGTGGTGCCTGACATTCACCTTCAATGAAAAGTTCAATGCTTTCTGTGCCATCTGATTTTCAAAAACCGCATAAATCTCCCTGCACTGATCGTCAATGCAGACTATATCCTCTTCAAGTGTTGTTTTTCCGCTCTCAATTCTGGCAATATCAAGTATATTATTCAGGATTTCAAGAAGATATCTGCTCGAATCATCTATCTTGTCGAGATATCCAGCTGCCTTCTCTTTATTGTCAAGCTGTTCGCGTAACAGCTTGGTGAATCCGATTATGGCATTCATAGGTGTACGTATATCATGACTCATATTGGAAAGGAAGGTGCTCTTAGCTGCCGTCGCACGTTCAGCGCGCTCAAGTGCATTCTGCAGTTCAAGCTGACGTCTCTTCTCCATGTAGTAATTCTTCTTCTCTGAATTGTTGTGAACTCCCCACATAAGTGCACACATCAGAATGTACAACAGCATAAATGCCGTCTCCATGGCATAGCAGACCTTGTACACCTCAAAAACAGGGAACATGACATGTATCGTATAGCTCTTATACTTTTCCTCGGTCAAATACCATCGTCTGCCATCATATCTGATTTTTTTCAGCTTTTCCCTAACCGTTTTTCCGTCAGAGTACATCCGGGCAAGCCGCTCACCGGTAAGACTGTAAGCACTCGTCTTATTGGCTGCAATCACATTATCACATTCCGATATGACTATAAGTCCGTCATTGGCAATCTGCATATTTTCAAATATACTGTCAAGCGTGATATCATTTACACCCTCCACCACCATGTCCTGAAGCTTGTATACAATCACCGCCCCAGGAGCGTCATTTCGATGCACAACAGCTATGTCATACCCCTGTCCCTCCGCGGCATACACTCTGGTCATATATACCTTCTTAGGGGATTCTATCACCCCTGAAACGCTTTCTGCGGATATAAGTGTGCTCCAGTCTTCTATATGCGTATCTGCCGTTGATTCAACATTTAATAAAACATCCATGTTCCCATCAAGCACGATAATACCGCTCAGATGCTGCTCATAGGAATATATTCCGATATTTTTAACATAAAATAACTCATCCTGTTCAAGATTATGCACAATCGCAAGTGCTTTATCAAGCAGATGCACAAGACTCTTTGTCTTGTCATTCGCTCTGTAATTATCATAGGTCTCAACCTTTTCTTCAATATATTCTATCGTCTGCACTCTTATTTTTTCTATTGAAGTAAGTCCACGATACACTAATAACAAATGCAGTGCTGCAAGACACAGGAGCAGTACCAGAACGACAATTCCGGAGATTTTAAACACTCTCAGTTTTCGTTTAAAGCTGTCCACTAATCGTTCCCCCTCCCCAGAGATTTCTCCGCATCCAATCCGTATTTCCCGACAATTGCGGCTGTGGTTCCATCGTTCATCATATCACCAAGAGTTTTAACCAGCTCCTCCACAAACTCTTCATCATATTGTATATCAAATGCGACACCAAGTGCTGAATACAGGAAGCTCTCATCAAGAAGCCTGTACTCATCCGGTGCCGTGTTGATGAACGATATCAGTGCACTCTCGTGGCCGCATATAGCCTCCACGTAATTTTTTCTTAGTGCGGCAAACACCTCATCCATGTTAGAAAAGCAGTACACAAGGCTTACATCCGGTATACCCTCAAAATCAGAACGCAGAAAATATTCTTCAGCCTTCGAGGTCTCCTGAACCGCTATCATTTTTCCCGTCAGATCCTTAAGCTTCTGTATTTCGCTGTCCATACGCACCGCTACCATCTGGCGGCTGTAAAGATATGGTCCTGCCCACAGGTATTTGTCCTCTCTGCCATTCATGCTGAAGCAGCCCCAGATACAGTCAACCTCGCCATCCTCAAGGAGCTTATTCTTATTCTCCCACACTATAAGCTTGAACTCCGGTTCATACCCCATCCTGTGAAGAGCCTCTGTCGCAATCTCTACATCTATTCCCATGAACTCTCCATCGACATCCTTATATAAATATGGGCTTATAATGTCACTCCCTATGACAATTTTTTTCGCCGCCGTCACTGTTTCTGTATCAGCACTGCCATCGCTGCAGCCTGAAAGCATATTTACCGCAAGCAGAATGCTTACAAATAAAATATATTTTTGTACATTTCCCTTTTTCATTTTACCCTCCTGCATACTGCAGGCATTGCCTGCAGTACTGCCAGCAATAAATATCATTACGCAAAAATACACAAAGACCCGTCAACAAATTAATTCTTGTGAATTACTTGTCGACAGGTCTGTTATCCCTCAGCTATAACCTACTGCATGTTAACATACTGAGCCTTATTTAAGAGCTCCTTCTGATTATTGATTATGGAAATTGCCTCCTGCAGGTCCGTTGTCTTCTGCTCACCTGTATTCATGTTCTTGATGGTTACCTGATTGGTGTCAATCTCATCCGTGCCCAGTATAATACAGAACGGAATAGTAAGCCTGCTTCCATAGGTGAGCTTTTTCTTGAACTTACCGCCCTCTAGATATATCTGGGTATTGATATCAGCAGCTCTTAATCCCGTTGCAGTCCTGACAGCATAAGTCATATCATCGGTCATCGGTACAACAAGCGCATCTACCGGGCATTCAAGTTCTCTGTTCAGGAAATTATTCTCACACAGAACATAGAATAATCTTGTAAGACCGATGGAGATTCCGACTCCCGGCAGTGACTTCTTTGTGTAGTACTCTGCAAGATTATCATAACGTCCGCCGCTGCACACGCTGCCGTACTCCGGATGATTCTTTATAAATGTCTCATATACCGTTCCGGTGTAGTAGTCAAGACCTCTGGCAATTGACAGATCAATCTTATAATAATCTGCCGGCACACCGAAGCCTGCAATATAATCAATCACAGTTGTAAGCTCCGAAAAACCTGCATCGAACACCTCATTACAGCCGGCAAAGCCCTTAAGCTTCTCAACCTTCTCCTCATTGCTTCCGTCAAATGTGAGAACATCAAGCAGCTGTGAAGCCGTAGCCTCAGGTACCTTGAGTTCAACAAGCTCCTTTGCAACATTGTCACGTCCAATCTTGTCTATCTTATCAATGATCCTTAAGATATCCACGGCGCTTTCCTTCACTCCGAAGTTGTCAAAAAGACCGTTTAACACCTTACGGTTATTGATTCTGATGACGAAATTATCAATTCCTAAGTTGTTGAACAGATTATATATGATACTAGGTATCTCTGCGTCATTGACTATGCTTAAGCTTCCGTCTCCGACAATATCGATATCTGCCTGATAGAACTCTCTGAAACGTCCCTTCTGTGCTCTCTCTCCGCGGTATACCTTTCCAATCTGGTATCTCCTGAATGGGAATGTAAGCTCTGAATAATTCTTGGCAACATACTTTGCAAGAGGCACCGTAAGGTCAAAACGCATCGTAAGGTCTGAATCACCCTTGTTAAATCTGTAAATCTGCTTCTCTGTCTCGCCGCCCGCCTTCGCAAGGAGGATTCTGCTGTCCTCCAATACAGGTGTGTCAAGCGGATAGAAGCCATACTTACGGTACACCTTCTCCATCTCTGATTTAATCTTTTCAAATATAACCTGATCCTTTGGAAGAAGCTCCATAAACCCGGATAAAGTTCTTGGTTCTACAATCTCACTCATGAAAAAATCTCCTGTTATAATATAGTATTTTATGTACAAAGAGCATTGCTTAGGAAGCCCTGATGACGCTTACCTGCATAATTGATTTAAGAATATCATAGAATATTTCAAAATGCAACCTGTCTGAATTTTATAAATTTCTTCCGTATGAATTTTATAATTTCTTCCGGTGCACAACTTGACAAATCCACACTTCGTATGCTAGCATATATATACTCTTTGCACTGCATACAAACCTACAGTACAAACTGAGCAGACCGTGACACCCTGTCATGGAGTCGGGTCACACAGGTGACAGTGGAATCTATTCATCCACGGGACAGTAGTTGCTAATACTGAATCGTGGGTGTTTTTTTATACTTTTCTAAGAAAACATTTCGTTTTTAAAACCCACACATAAGTGTTATAGAGTGATATCAGCTTTTTAACTATTCACAAGCAGCATGGCAGAGCGAGCTGTTTCAGGGCGAAAACAGACCTCTCTAACGCCACCAAAACGACTTATCGCCCGGAAACGGAGATTAATTATGAAAAAAAATGAATCCACAGCACCGGCACCTAACACCAATGACAGCGATTTCGAGAAAATTGCCAACAGAGTATCCTTCATCACAATCGTTGGCAATGTGCTGTTATCAATCATCAAGCTTTTAGCAGGTATTATCGCTCATTCTAACGCAATGATAAGTGATGCCATACATTCTGCTTCTGATGTTTTCAGCACAATAATCGTGATTATCGGAATTAAGCTATCGGCGAGGAAGCCTGACAAGGAGCACCCTTACGGACATGAACGCATGGAATGTGTTGCCGCCATTGTGCTTTCCATAGTCCTCTTTATCACAGGACTCGGAATAGGTTCAACCGCCGTCAAAAACATTACAAGCGGCAGCTACAACACCTTACAGATTCCCGGCATTCTTGCCCTTGCAGCAGCGATTCTCTCAATCGTATGCAAAGAGGGCATGTACTGGTACACAAGATACAATGCCAAAAAAATCGATTCCAGCGCTCTCATGGCGGACGCATGGCACCATCGCTCCGATGCATTTTCATCAATCGGAGCACTTGTCGGAATCGCAGGTGCAAGACTCGGCTTCCCGGTAATGGATTCTGTTGCCAGCCTTGTAATATTCGTCTTTATCATAAAAGCAGCATACGATATCTTTAAAGATGCCATAGATAAAATGGTAGACCACTCCTGTGATGACAAGACTGAAAAAGAAATCCGGGACTGTGTCATGGGAAACAAGGATGTACTTGGAATTGATCTGCTTCAGACACGTATATTCGGCAACAAGATATATGTGGATGTGGAGATTCGTGCAAATGCTTCCTACACATTGAAGGAGGCACACGAAATAGCCGAATCCGTACATAATGATATCGAAAAGAATTTTCCTAAGGTTAAACACATCATGGTGCATGTCAATCCGGCGCTGTAGCAGCCTTTGGGACAGGGGTCAGACCCCTGTCCCAAAGCTACTTCATCACCTTCTCAAGAAGTGCCCGGTAGCTGTCCACCACGTCATAGACCACATTCTCACCGCTTATCGCCTTGAAATGTTCCCTAGCGCAATGAATTTTCGCTCTCTCAATCTCGCGAAGCTCCAATGAATCCATGCTTCCCTTCGTCTCTGCGACAAAGTAGATATGCTTTACCGTTCCGGTCTTAAAGGCAATCGCCCAGTCCGGGTTGTAATGACCGACAGGCGTTGAGATGTAGAAGCCGTTCGGAAGCTTTACATACACGGCAACCTCTGAGGCTGCATCAAGCTCCTTGGCAAATTCGCGCTCATTCATTGAATCATACACGATATGGTCAAACAGGTGCTTGTCCGCCTTCATGGCGTTCACATCCAGCCTGCCCTTTATCGTGACATCTGTAAAGATATCGGTGTCATATCGGTCATCTAGGACATCGTATGTGATGTGCTGTATTATCGCGGTCGCCTTCTCATTATTGATGAGCTTCGCCGCGCGGATGATGAACTCCTCCGGGTTGTTCTTGAACTGTTCAAACACCTCTGGCTTAATTCCGGTAAGTATTCTGATAACCGCTTTTCTTGTAAGCCCAGTCTCATCGACAAGCTTTCCCACCAAATCATACTTTATGCCGCTGTTGGCAGACATGCCGTATTCACTGTCTCTGCCTGTCCTGCGCTTTTCAAATGTGGTGCCGGATGTCAAATCGTCCTTAGACTTTATTTCATCCATCGTGCCAAGCTCGACCTTAAAATAAAGCTTAGGTACGATAAGCCCTCGGTCAAGCGCCGCCACAGCCCTGCGCACCAGCTCATCCGTATCAAAGTCGACAATATACGCCGTCTTTGCGTTTATCCTGCTCCACAACGCCTTAAACTCCGGCATAGCAAGCTTATCCGTGTTAAGCCTGAGCTCCACGTTGCCGCCCCTCACATTCTCCGGTACCAGCTTCGTATCATCATATACGCTGTCAAGGATGGCGATAAGCTCCGGCTTGTACACATCCAACTGTGCGCCAAAGCTCACTGTGCCGTTCGCCTTATCCGCGTAAAAGCTGTCCGTGAGCGCATCATTGTCATCTATATAATCCATCTTTATCATAGCGCGTATAATCTTTCGCGCCAGCGCAGCGTCGATAATCTCCTCATTTCCCTGTGCGTCATGCACGCGCGCATTTTCAAACAGTGCCTCCGTAACCTCGCGCGGTCTGTTTCCAACCGCCTCAGCAATTTCCGACTGCAAGCCCTTGGCAAAGCTCTCATAGCTCTCGCTTGCTATGACCGTGAGGACATTTACATTGTGAACATCTGCGCCAAGCGCATTCTCATCCATGCGCTCTCCGTCCTCATTGACGCAAAGACGCATACCTCTGCCGACCTCCTGCCGTTTGCGCACATCACTGCCGCTCTGCTTGAGGGTACATATCTGGAACACATTCGGATTGTCCCAGCCCTCCCTGAGCGCCGAATGAGAAAAAATAAATCGCACAGGGGACTTTTTCGGATTCCTATCAAGCAGAAGCTCCTTGTTCTTCATAATAAGGTCATACGCGTCAACATCATCTGAGGATGTCTCGGAACGTCCAACCTTGCTGTTTATCATGTGCCCCTTCTTGTCGATTGAGAAATAGCCCGCATGAGTACTTTTAGCGCTGATACTTTCAATATATCTCCTATAATCATCCTCGCCTTGTTCATACTCAAGATTGTTTACAATGTCCTCATATTCCTGCTCAAACATATCCGCAAAAATGCCGTTCTCAGGGTTCCCGGACTTATCGTATTTTCTGTAGTGCTCAACCTCATCGATAAAGAACAGCGACAGCACCTTAATTTCTTTATAAAAGAGCTGATGCTCCCTCTCAATATGTGAGAGTATTGTCTCGCGAATCTGTATTCTCCTAATCTGCTCCTCGTTGACCTTACCGATGACATCCCCCGCAAAAATCTTTATTCCGTTGAGAAACTCAACAGAGTTATCACGTCCATCTATATTTTTTACAATAAAATTGTTGTTGTACTCCTCAAGCTCCCCCGAACCGGCATACAGATTGAATCCAAGCCCGACCTTCCTTGAGACTGTCCTTACCCCGGATGTGCCCTTCGCGTGGAACTGAATCACAGCCACCGGATCCGCTTTTGACAGGTTAATGCTCTCAAGATAGACATAGCTCTCCGTTGAGGAAGTCCCCGATTCCTGAATACCCTTCACCGCAATCTTTTTTACCAGCTTCTTGTTGTAAGCGTCCATCGCGTCAAGGCGGTATACCATATTGTAGATACTGTCGCTTCTGTGAGTAGCAGAATAGCGGAGCGTCATCAGCGGATGAAACTCCTCAAGATTCTTCTTTGTCTGCTTACCCTCAACGGACTGCGGCTCATCAATAATAACTATCGGATTCGTCTTTGCGATAATATCTATCGGACGCCTCGACCTGAACTCATCAAGCTCCATGTATATCCTTCTGGCGTCCTTTCCCTTGGCGTTGAAAGCCTGCGAATTGATAATCATTGCGCTGATTGAATTATCGGAGGCGAATCTGTCAATCTCGGTAAGCCTTGAGGAATTATAGATAAAAAATCTGATTTTTTTACCATACTGCTCCGCAAAATGCTCCTGCGTCACCTGAAATGATTTGTACACGCCCTCACGGATAGCAATGCTCGGAACAACTATTATAAATTTGCTCCAACCGTAATTCTTGTTGAGTTCATACATGGTCTTGATATAGGTATAAGTCTTGCCGACACCCGTCTCCATCTCTATCGTGAGATTGTACTTCCCCTCAAGCTTCTGTGAGGGTTCAATCTGATTGGCTCTCTGAAGTTTCTGTATGTTCTCCAAAATAACACGGTCACTAAGTTCCGGCACAACAGGATGGTTTCCCCAGCCTGTAAAATTCTTTTCCTCAATAAATGACATCTGGTAAACGCCATCGCCGCTATCCATCATATATGAGGTAGTAAGATAAGGCTGTCCTGCAAAGACATCCACCACAGCCTTGGCTGCATCAGCCTGAAACCTCTGATACTTAAAATGTAGCTTCATCGACATCCTCCCCTATATGACCTTCACCGATGTATCAGGCGATAACAATTTAAAAATCTCACCCACATTGATTTTCGACGGACTGTCCGCAAAGCTGCTGTCCCTGAAAACCGCTCGCGCAGGCTTCTTACCTGCAATCGCCCTGATTACGATTTCAGGTATATTCTCCTCAAAGCATGCAATCAAGGCTCCGTTGTTGTAATCGTGCACGGTGAAGCTCTCTATCTGCTCTGTGGTGTATGGTAGGGAGAGGGGGAGACCCCAGTCAAGAACACAGGAAAATAATAAATCCATACCTGTACGTTCTTCTTTTATGTTGGATTCAAGCAAAGGCAAAAGATTCTGTGTATACTCATTTGAGGAATAATACACATCCTTCATATTTGAATCATCAACGGTGAATACCCTAAATCCATAGTCAATATCCGCCGATGTATCTTCCTTAATTTTTTCCGCGGATTTTCTTATTCGCTCCTCACCAATCTCACAAATGTTTTTGTAACCAGTTTCAAATGCTTCTGTCTTTTTTTGTACCTCCTCCGGAATCTGTATCATTATATATTTTCTTTTTCCTCCATCCTCAGCGTTCATCTGCATGACTGCATGCGCTGTTGTCGCACTTCCGCTGAAGAAATCTAAAACAGTTGCATCCTTTGGTGCAAACTTGATAATTCGTCTAATCACAGTTGTCAATTTCGCTGTATCAAATACCTTTGATTCAAAAAGCTGCCCTATTTCGCTTGAGCTTCCTATTAACAAATCTATCCACGAATTATTAAGCAATGTATCAGATGAAGGTGCGATATAATGTTCCGGCTTTCCATTTGCGGATTTGCGCAATAAATCAGGGGAATCCTTTTGTTTTTCATACCAACTGTCTATGCGTTCCTGAGTAACATTCTCTTCCGACATACCAGTCTCTCGAAGCATTCTCTCATAATTTTCTATAGCCTTTAAGCTTCTTTCTCTGCTCCATCTCCACTGTCCTTTGTCCGGTGTATATCCAAATAATTCATACCTCATAGTTGGTCTGTCGGTTCCACGCCAGTGATTATTCCAGCCTCCCTGTTTTTTATCCTCCAGCGGCTTCATCTGCTTCGGAAAACGATAATCACTGTTTTTGCTGTAAAACAGAATATACTCTAAGCCCTGCCCTAATTTATCCCATGTATCAAACTGTGCCTGCAATGACTTTGCGCCTCTGCGCACTACTATCTGATTTCTAAAATTTTCATCACCGAAAATTTCATCTGCAATCTTACGAAGATTATCAACCTCTTCATCACCGATTGAAATAAAAATCAATCCGTCATCCGCCAACAGGTTTCTTGCAAGCATAAGCCTTGAATACATCATTGAACACCAGTCCGAATGAAATCTTCCATTTGAATCCGTGTTTACAAAAAGTCTGTTTCCCGCTTCGTCAAATTCCCCGCTTTCTTCCTGATACTCCTTTAATGACTGTGAAAAATTATCCCTGTATACAAAATCATGTCCCGTATTATAAGGTGGATCAATATAAATAAGCTGAATAGCACCCAGATAACTTTCCTGCAACAACTTGAGTGCTTCTAAATTATCTCCTTCAATATAAACATTTTCCGTATTATCCCAAAGGCTGCTTTTTTCCAAGCACGGTCTGAGTGTTTTCCTGATAGGTTTATTTGCCTGTACAATAGCCTCTTTTTTCCCTGACCAGGTAAATTCATAGTGCTCTTCCCCATCAATAACCACCGGCGACAACAACTGTTTTAACATATCAAAATTTACTGCTTTAACAATTTTTCCTTCTTGATTTTTTATTTCCGTGATACAGCTAGGAAACATTTTTTCTAATTCCAAGAGGTTTTTCTCACAAATATTCTGTGATTCCATTTTAAGTTTTTCCATTAGTAAGCCATGTCTCCCTTTTAATCACTTATTTTTTTCCAGCTCTTTAACCTTTTTCAAGAAGCATGATACAGCCTTGGAATATTCATAATTTGTTGTGCTATGCCATTCAAGATACCCTATATCATTGACATATATATTAGATATTGATTCATTTGCATGCTTACCCTGCTTAAGTTTGATTTTTCCAAGTTCATCAATTGTCTTGTTGCTGTATATTTCCTGAACCAGTGCCTCCTTAGGCTCTAAGCATTTATTGTTCATTTCCACAAACCATTTCGAAAATGATTCAAAATTATATCTCGTAACTATCTCATCCGTTATTCCATTTTCATCCATATCTTTAACTTCTATAAGAAGAATTTCATCCGCATGTTCAGTATTTTCTTCGGCATAGTTTACTAAATATAATGTAGCATTAAAATCCTGCCTTGCCCTCCACAAAGACAAAAATTTGCTGGCATTTTTATTCCAATATCTGTTTGGATGACTTGTATACGGTGTCACCGTCTGACCTTCTTCGCATTTTAAAAATTCAAAAATTACATATCCGCCCGCAGGATTTTTTTGGAGCCTGTCAAAATTCACTGCGGCTGTAACATTATTTCCAAGTGTACGCTTAACAAATTCAAAACCACTTGTATCATCATGCCCTAAAGTTTTGCTTGATACCATATTTCTTACTCCTTCACATTATTTTCAAAGCACACAAATCCTCTTAACATAGTAGCAAATCCCACCCCGATTGTAAATAGGGCTATTCCTCACAGAACAGCCCTTCTACGTCACTATGACACCAGTCCGGCGGGTTCGTCCGCCCCGCAGCTCTGCGGCGCTGTACCTTTCAACATTACGGTGCTGTAAGGCTTGACTTTATCCACAAGCACCGCCTTCTGTCCACTGACAATCAGGTATTCCTTGTCGCGCGGCATGCACAGAATGCTCTCCGGGGTTCTGCCTGCTCTGTCCGCAATCTGCTGTATGGTGTCCATATCCTGCCCGCCAAGATATATCCATCGGTCGCAGTTGTTAATTATCGTTTTTGCCGCTTTTTCGTCATAGATACTTTCAAGCTGCGACATGCTCTGCAAAATCAGGCTCACGCTGATATCTCTTGAACGTGTCACCGAAATAATCTTGTCAAAATCGGGAATTTTTCCTGAGCAGGCAAAGTCATCAAGCATTATGTGCACAGGAATCTTGAGTCTGCCTGTTGCTGTGTTGTCGGCGTCTCTACAGAGTAGCTGCATTATCTGGCTGAACACTGTGTCGACAATCTTGTCAAAGGTTCTGTCTGTATCACTTGTATTTACAAACAATGCCGTCTTTCTGTTTCCAAGGTCATGCAGGTTAATATTTTTCTTTTTCGGGATAAAAATATATTCTGCTTCCCTGTATGTAAACGGTTCAAGTGCTTCATTCACAAAGCCCATGACACTGGCAAACATCTTGTCCGCCGCGCGGTTTGCCATTATCTCAAAGTACTTCTTCGCGGCAAACGAATCACTGTTTTTGTCAATCCACAGCAGGAACGGCGTGTCTCCGTTTTGCTGTGAGAACTGCCTGTGAAGCTGTGCCACCGTCACAAGATTGTGCTCCTTTGGCTCTAGGGCTTCAAGACAGTATGCTATCAGAAACGCGATATATGAGCGGGCGCACATGTCCCATATCGGCTCACTATGGTCGGTGAGCGGACACATGGTCGCCGCCACCGTCAACACATCCTTCTCACAGATTCGACCATCCTTGTACCTCTTTATGAAGTCAAGCGGATTGTAGCTCCATGACTGTTCCATGTTGACCAGGTCAAGCTTCATAACCTTATAGCCTTTGCTCATTAACATTCTTCCGTAATGGCGTTCAAGCTGGTTTTTGGTATCGCACACGCACAGGCTTCCGACAGCGTTCTGAATATTCGGAATGACATATCCGCCTGTCTTTCCGCTGCCGCTCCCGCCTATGACCAGCACGTTATTGTTAAGCCCGGTTATGCGCGAATTGGTTGTAATCTGAATTTCTTTTGCAAGTACTCTGTTTTCGTATCTTTCGTTCATATTGTTATTATTTATTGTTGGCATGTTCTATGCCTCCTTTCTGTTCTCAATGATGGCAGTGGCAAGCCCGCTCTTAAGGGCTTCCTGCGCCGTGTAATAGGTATCGTTCTTAGTAACTTCAAATACTTCGTCAATTGATTTTCCGCTTCGTTTTGCAATGATGGATGCAATCAACTCACGGCAGTTGTTCAGGTCATCCAGCAATTGTCTGACCTCCGCGCTCTTCTTTCCGCCCAAATTAAGTGAGCCGAATGAAGGGTCATGTATCATCAGTTTGCTGTGCGGCAGCATTTCTCTCTTGTCACCGGCAAGAAACAGCACTGCACCCATGCTCGCAGCCAGCCCTGTGGCTACAGTTTTTATAGGCGCCTTCACAAGACGGAGCGCGTCATACAGCGCCAGTCCGTCCTGCACCGAACCACCCGGCGAATTGATGTAGAGTGTTATCTCGTCATTTTCGCTGACCGAATCTAAATACATAATCTGTTTAATTAGTTCATTTACATTCGCGGAATCCACGTTCCCGCACAGAAAAATCTTTCTTTCACGGAGGAATACATCCTCCAGCCTTATCACGTCATAACCGCGTGCAGATTCAAATATAATATTAGACATTTGTTTTCATCTCGCTTTCTCTTTTTTTATTGTTTTCTATGTTATTCTGTTCTTCGTTTTTGCCATATGTGACAAGTCTTTTATTCAGCTTATCAAGCAGCATGTCCGATTTCCATGCCAGATTGAAGCCTCGCATAATTACAGCCATGCGGCAGCGCCGTACCCTATAGACATGGTCCGTATATTCCTTCAATGGTCTTACTTCCGGAAGCCAGTACTCGCGCCCGGCGCATTGTATCGTATCAATGACATTTCCGATTGTGCATTTGTAGGAAAATTCTTTTCCGATGTACATATAAACCTTGTCTATATCGCGCAGAACATATCGTGCCTCTCTGTTCACCGCTTCCGCTGCTTCCTTGCTTTCGGCATTATCTATGAGATATTGGTAAAAATCCTTTATCGGTATGCTCATAAATAATCTTACCGGAATGACCGTATTTACTGTAGTCACCAGCAAATTCACCAGATTTCTACATTCATAAGCAAACCATGTCTCTTTATCCTTAATCAAGTCGCTTCCTAAATAGCGATTGAGCGCAACATTATCAATCATGCTGATTATATCAAGAAATCTCAGTTCACCTGCGTTCTCACTGCTTACGTTGTACACTGAAAGCAGGTCAGGGTATGACGTATTCTGAATAATTGTCTTTCTTATTCTCACCTGCTTCCAGCTCGGAAAGCTTCATGTTTGTGAATCTTTCCATGACTTCTGTTACATATTTTTTAGTTATTTTAAATTCCTGCATTATGATATACACCTCTTTCTGTAAATTATTTTTTGTGTAATTTTTTTACAATGTTTTACTTGTTTTATGTTTCAAAAAATCTACCGAAGCGCGGACAGCGCTTAAATTTTTTATTACATAATTTTTCACCTACTTTCTTGAAATATTTTTTATTACTTGATAAGTTGTAATCACATAGGCTTTCGCCTCCTTTCCTTAACGGTTGCTTTAATTACTGTTGATTGGTCTGCAATTATTTTGTGAGTATTTCAATTGCTTAGATTACTTTAATTTTCAAAAATTCTGTCGAAGCGCTGACAGCGCTTAAAATTGTTATTACATGGGCTTTTGCCCTCCTTTCTTTAACTGTTGGTTTTTCAGCAATTATTTTGAGAGTATCTCAATTGCTTCAGTTACTTTAATTTTCAACATACCTGCCGAAGCGCGAACAGCGCTTAAATATTGTTATCACATGGGTTTGCACCCTCCTCCTAATATATAAGTGTAGGGTTTCAGTACCCAACAGCCAGTTGGGACTTAA
>OGKE01000090.1_pt1 | contig 99821 bp, 93 predicted proteins | sample 1572341 | NCBI WGS metagenome assembly OGKE01 (sample SAMEA2582091, study PRJEB24529) | metagenome | biome: Human gut stool | place: China | collected 2011
AATGGCGTATTATTCTTCAACCTTTAGACGAAAATAAGAATCCGTTTAATCCATGTTATATAGACCAGATATCGTCATATGTTAGAATAGTAGAAATAACGGAGGTGAGCAAGCATTATGAGTAATTATATTGAATACAATGACAAAATTGCTTTTCATCCAGGGTATTATATTAAGGAAATAGTTGAGGATAGTGGATTGACACAAGAAGATTTTGCGAAAAGGCTTGATACCACTCCAAAAAATTTAAGTCTTCTAATTCGTGGAGAACAGAGTTTATCAATTGATATCGCAATGAAATTATCCAGAATGATAGGAACAAGTGTTTCTTATTGGCTTAATTTACAGAATGCTTATGATGCATTGATAGCAGAGTTTAAATCAAAGGAGGAGCTTGCCCAGGAAAGAGTTATTTTCTCTTTTTTAGATTATAAATATTTTCGGGAACACTTTGGTTTACCAGATTTGCCTAGAAAAATTGATGAACAGATAGTATATGTTCGGAACTTTTTGAATGTTTCTACGCTTACGGTTTTAAAAAAGAGAGATATGGCAGTAAATTTTCGGAGTGCTACAGGAGAATTGGCAGAAGCAAATATAATTAAAGCAAATATTATGGTTCAGATAGCAACGAATATAGCTTTAAAAACGGAAGCTTCTAAATTCAATAAAGCATTTTTTGAAGAGGCTGCGAAATATGCACTTACGTTAACAAAAAATCATAGCACATTCTATCCACTTATAAGAGAAGCTTTTGCTAAAGCGGGTGTTATTTTAGTTATTCTTCCCAATATTTCTGGTTCAAAAATTAATGGAGCAACTAAAAAAGTTGGTAATAACATTATGTTGATGGTAAATGATAGAAGACTCAATTCGGATACCTTCTGGTTTACATTATTTCATGAAATTGGACATATTATGAATGGAGATTATGGAATTTCTTTTGATGCAGAGTCAGGAGAACAGGAAGAAATTGCTGATAAATATGCGGAGAATATGCTAATTCCTTGTGAGTTGTATAGAAAATTTATTGAAGAAAATAGATTTGATGTCCAGTCAATTAGTATATTTGCAAAAAAAATTGACAGGGACCCAGGAATTGTGCTCGGAAGACTGTTGAACGATGGAAAAGTTGCCTATAATGATTGGACTTTAACTAGTCTTAGACACAAATACAGAGTGAAAACGTCATAAACGGGATAGTTCTTAGTTATCCTAATATGATAGTGCTTAATTATATGAAAAGGGAAACGATTGATTATTTGACAAAAATTTTTATGAAATAGAATGAAAATTAAGAAGATATGTTATAATGTGAATGACGGATAATTTTTAGTTATCCGTCGGTTTTGAATTATCAATAGGAGAAATATAATATGAATAAAATTTTTTATCCAAAGCAAATTAATAAAGAAAAAGTTAAAATATTAGAAAATCAATGTTTCTTTGCGATGCCGTTTTCTAATGCTTATAACAATGTTTATGATACCCTTTCACTTTATTTACAACAAGATAATTATGCTTGTATACGTGTTGATAAAAATCATTCTGCATCAGTTCCTATAATTAATTTGATTTTAAATGGGATTGCAGAATCACAATATATTATTGTTGATATATCTGAAACTAATGCAAATGTTTTTTATGAATTAGGAGTTACTCACACTATAAAAGAGTACGAAAATGTGTTTATAATCAAAGAAAAGGAATCACAGACCCCTTTTGATATCCAGCATTTGCAATATATAGAATATGATAAAAACAATTTAAAATTATTAGCGACAGAATTATTATCTAGATTAAAAGCAAATCAATATAAAAATATTTTTAAAAATATTATTGTAGCAAATCAATTAATTAAATATCAAGATATTGATGACTTTTTATGTTGCATCAATCAATTATTCTCTGAAAAACAAATAAAAATATATAGTTCAATATTGGATAATTCAATAGACAATACTATTACAAAGCAGGAAATAGTTAATGCCATTTGGGATTTTGATAAGGTGTTGTTTGGTGGAACAAATGTGATTAAAACAAAGGAAAATATAGATTCCTTGTTTATTTTATTTAGTGAATTACTTCTTAGAGTTTCTGATATTGATGAAATCATAAAATATATTGATGAATTCATACAAAAAGAAACCTGTAGTAATTTAGATGATAAAACTTTGCTACAATATAAAACAGATTTAGCTATAAAACTTGCTGAGCATGGATGTCTTTTAAATATATCATTAAGATGGATTATTGGATATTTTCAACGTTCAAAGTCTACAAATATAGATTTAAATAGATATAAATTGGAAGCTTTTTTGTTAAAAACAAATTCAGAAAAGATAAATGAATATATTATTAATTCTATTGTATCAGACAATAATTATATTAGAGAACATATGGCAGATATCGTTGGCGAGAAAAAACTATTGATTGCAGAAGATGCACTTATTTTACAATTAAAACGTGAAAGCAATCTTTACACGGCTGCAAGTATTGTTGAAGCTTTAGGGAAAATACATAGCACTAAATCAATTGATGTGATTAACGAATATTTGGAAAAGGAAGCTGACACATTAATTAAAAATAAAAATTATTTTGTATTAAAGCATATTAGAAACGCACTTGTAAAGATAGATTCACAAGATGAACTCATTAAGTTTGATAATAAATATTTTGAAATACTTGTTAAAAATATTACAATATAGATTGTTTTTAATCTATATTGTAATATTAGAAGAATAGGAATAATACTCATTTATATTAATATTATTATAAAACGATTTAAATATCATAGATTTATATTTGGATAATATTTCTATGTCAGTTATGATGTTTGTCATGCAGTTAAGCATTGATGATAAACTTTTACTTAAATAATTATAATAATATTTTTTTGATGAAATATCTATATATGTATACAATTCGTTAAATGTATCAAAGAAATCAGTTATATTTTTTTCAGTGAAGTGATGTGTTAAAGACTCATGATGTTGATAATAATATAAATAACTTCCGGTTACTAAAGCAATTTTTTTAGAATATAAAATTGACAAAAAAGTAAACATATCATCTTCGTATATTGTATTAGGAAACTTTATTTTGTTAATATCTAGTAACTGTTTTCTGAATATTTTGCACCCCAATAGCGGACTGATAAAATATTCATTTTCAACTGTATGCGATAATAAGTTTAATGCCATTTTATTGTCCTAAATTTTATTATATTGATACTTATATCTCACTGAAAAGCGATTTGAATAATATGCAGTCTTTACTTCCCATATCGCAATGTCAATTGTGGAGTCATTGTCTAGAATATTTATTGCTTTTTCAATACAATTTAAATCAATCCAATCATCACAATCAAGAAAAAGAATGTAAGGTGATGTAGCTTTGCTTAGACCGAGATTTCTTGTTCTTGCAGGACCGAGTGTTTTATCATTTACAATGTATCTAATATTGGGTAATTCTAAATATTTTGCAACAATTTCATTTGTAATATCTGTAGAGTTGTCATTAATAATTAATACTTCTATATTTTTATACGATTGATTGAGTATTGATTCAATACATCTTTCAATATATTTTTCACCATTATGGACAGGAACAATAACAGTAATATTAGTATTTTTCATAAATATTCCTCCAATAATTATAAATAATTTTTATTCAAAACCGACGGATAACTAAAAATTATCCGTCATCTACTCCTGAAAATTTATATTTTAAAATTCTGTCTCGGATGTTTTGTGGTAAGTATATCTTTTTGTTTTGAAAGCGTAACATGTGTATAAATTTCTGTCACGGTAATAGAACTATGACCAAGCATTTCCTGAATATATCTGATATCTACGTCGGCTTCAAGCAGGCTTGTAGCAAATGTGTGGCGGAACATGTGAGGTGTTATATGTAAATCAATTCCTGCAAGAGAGCAGTATTTTTTGATCATGCGTCTGATAGATTGATCTGAGAGCATGGTTGCATTGGAATTTACAAAAAAATAGCCACTTTTGCTTATTTCAGACAGGTGTTCCTGTTCGTATTTTTGAAGGAGTGTCAGGACATCTGCATTTCCAATCTGTATGATGCGTTCTTTAGAACCTTTTCCAAATATGTGGATTGTCGCATCGTGTAATTCCACATCAATATTTTTTAGATTACATAATTCAGAAATTCGCATACCCGTAGAAAAAAGAGTTTCACATACGGCAATATCAAGAAGAATACGTTTTTTCTGATAGGAAGTATGAGCGAGAGTAAGTTCTCGGTACATAGTTGAGAGTAATCTTTCGATGATGTAAAGGGGAATTGTTTTAGGCAGCAATACTGGTTCGCGGAATTTTATTTTGATTTTGTTGAATGGATTTTGTTCAATGAAGTCTTTATATTCGAGAAAGTGATAAAATGATTTTATTGATGCAAGCTTTCTTTTTGCTGTTTTGGGTTTAAAATTCTGGTGAAGATATCCTATGTATGCTTCAATGTCAGCTATGGATATAGTATGTATACAGGAATTGTTAAAAAAATCGGTAAATTGAGTCAAGTCGATGCGATAAGCTTTTAGTGTTTTTTTATCAAGTCTTTTTTGCGTTTCGCAGTATTCCAGATAAGTATCGACAATAGTAAATAAAGTATTCATTTGTGAGAGTCTCCTTCTTTGTTTGTATTTATATTGATATATCGGAAGAAACAGGCAGGTTAATTTGTTTCACTAAAGTAATACATAAAATAAAGCTCCCCTTGTATTTTCTCCCCGAATATGCTAAACTAAATATATATGTAACGTGAAGTTTGATGATGCCGGCAGGGACAGGAGGGATTTTTCATGAGCAGCAGTCTGATAAAGATGATACAAATCATTGATTTTGAAAATGAAAATATAATTCCTTACATAAGTACTGTTCTTGTAATGAGCGTATTTGTTTCCTTGTTTTTATGTGCAGCATATTTGTCCGTAAATCTGCTTTCATATGGAAAAGCAGAACTGTCACAGAATGGTATGGCTATGGGCAATGCTTTGTTTTGGATAAATACGTTTTATGTAGAGTTTATGCGGAGGTGCTGCCGGATAAAATGTTTGTGTTCCGGTTCGCAGGCAGGAGTATGGTTTGCAGGGGGATAGCTTTCCTGCGGAGAAGCTGTTTTCAGAGTATGTTTTATATTTAAATGCAGATGTTGCAAACATTGAAAAGATGAAAAGGTTTTGCAGCTGTTTTTTTCATGCCAGTAAAAAGTGGATATAAAGTTTTATCAGAGCGATTTTGCGTTGTGATCGATAATTTTTAATATTGAAATCTGGTTTTCCGCCTTCCGAAACAGAGGGTGGATTTTTTATACCCTTTTTGGAATAAGAAGTGTGGATTTTCCATGAATTTCAGGGGATGGCGGAAGTCCGCCATCCCTTATTCTGGTAATTTGGCGGACTTCCCTTATATACTTTGACTATCTTGGTGCCTATAATAAATAGAACAAACAAAACAATAATGTTGACAAATGTTTTGTTGAAAAAATTAAAATCATCTGAGTCTGGATTCAGGCTTCAGAAAAAAAGGAGGAATCATTTATGGACACTCAGAAGAAGTATAGTGGAAAATTAAAAAAGGTAAACCTGAAAATTAATTTAAAAACAGCATTTATGACGGGGCTGGTAACAATGCTCGGGCTTGCCGGCACGATGACCGCAGATGCTGCTACCATCAGCGATGACGGAAAATATACCCTGATTATGGACGTTATGGATGGAGATATCAACGGCGAGGAATATGGAAAAATGATACGGTTCAATGTTGAGGATGGGGAGACGACAGTTAAGTTGTCCGAACTCACGGAAGGAATAGTTCCATTCAGGGATGGAAATGAATTTGAATATTGGGGAAAAGGTATCTTTGGGGATGAAAGAGCCGATGAGGAAATCCCAATCACAGATTTTAATCACAGCGGCACATTTGGGGATGAAAGCTATTCCAATGGTTATATGATTCAGGCTGTCTTTTCAGACAAGGTAATGCAGGGAACAGGAACGTATTATCTGACACTCGACCCATTTGGAGGCACATTAAATGGTGAGAAAAAGAAGTTAAGATTAACAAGTAAATCCAGTGAATATACAACCGTGGATTTATCAGAGTATACAGCAGTAAGACCGGGATATACCTTTGTGGGCTGGGCAATGGATGGAAATTTTGTAACTTCTGTTGATTCGAGTTATTTTGCAGATAAGGATGCAGTCCAGGTAACGGCAACATATAAGAAAAATTCTTTCGATGGCGATTATACCTGGGTAACTTTGAATGCAAATGGCGGAACGATTGATGGAAAAACTTCGGAAAAATATGATTATGTGGGCGGAGCAAATTCAGGAACCGATATGTCCGTCTTCCAGTATGTGCCGGTAAGAGAAGGTTATACCTTTCATGGCTGGAATACAAAAAGCGATGGAAGCGGATCAAAGGTGAATTATCTGTACTGGGCATACTGGAGAAACGAAGGCGAATCCATATATGAAAGAGATACATTAGTAGATAATATGTATAAAAATCTGATTTTATATGCAAGCTGGACAAAAAATGCAGAAGAACCGGCCACATCAGAACAGCCAACGACACCGGAAGAACCGACCACACCGAAACAGCCTGCAGGAGATACTGTAAAGGAAATCCAGGGTACAGGAGATGTGAAAACAAACATTGAATTTGCAGACGGAATAAACAAAGCTTATAAAGTGGATATTAAAAAGGTAGAAATCAAAAAAGAACTGGCAGATAAGCATGTAAAATTCATTGCAGATATTAATGTGATGAATGGGGATTCCGTGGTAAAAATCAGCGATACAAAAATGAAAATCAGCATTGCAATGCCGGATGATTTAAAGGGATACAATAAATATGAAGTAGTGTATATTTTAAATGATGAAATAAAGGAAACCATCCCGGCAACGGTGGAAAATGGCAATATTGTATTTGAAACATCCCATTTAAGCCAGTATGGAATTGTTGCAACAAATGTAGAGACAACGGATCAGGAAACAACTGCATCTATCAGCCAGACAACAGGCAATAAAACAGCTACAGCAGTAACTACAGGAAACAAGACAGCCGGCAGCCCTAAGACAGGAGATGAAAACCATATGATGCTCTGGATTGCCGTATTAGCCATGTCCTGCACAGGTGTAGTCAGCTATACAATGCACAGCAGACGCAAAAAGCTGGATAAATAGCAGCAGAAGAAAATAAAAAAAGGAGGTATGCAGGATGAAGATTGCAAAGAAAAGGCTGATATCCATTCTGCTGGCAGTGTGTCTGGTTATCGGAATCATGCCGGTCAGCGGATTGGCGGCAAAGAGCAGTTCTTTTGACGCGGTCGGCGGAAAAGTAACGTATGAAATTATGGATGATGGAACCGTTACCATTACCGGCTGTGATACATCTGTAACGGCGATAGAGATACCGGATACACTGGAAGGTCTGCCGGTAATGAAAATTGCAGATTATGCTTTTAATACTGATAACTATAGTCATGCCCATGAAGCACTTACTTCGGTAAAACTGCCTTCAACACTTGAGGAAATTGGTCAGAGTGCGTTCGGTGGATGCAAAAATCTTACGGATGTAAATTTTGCGGATTGTGTATCATTGACTACGATAAAAGAATACGCATTTGAAATTACAGGTTTTACTTCTGTAACATTGCCTGCATCCGTATCGGAGATTGGATGGGCAGCTTTTGCAGCCTGCCCGCAGCTTATGGAAGCAGATTTTACTGCATGTACAAATCTGGAAGTAGTGGAGGACAGTTTGTTCGGTGAGAATAGTCAGTTAGTATCGGTAGAACTGCCGGAATCAGTAAAGATCATAAATAGGGAAGCATTTGCATTTTGTACTTCTCTTTCTGAAATAGACCTTTCCGGATGCCGGAATCTTACCGAAATCGGGGAAAAAGCCTTTTATGGAGATACTGCACTTACGGATTTAAAGCTGTCCGCAGGTTTAAAATCGGTTGGAAAAGAAGCATTTGAATCCTGCACTTCACTGGCAGATCTGGACTTATCCGTCTGCACTTCGCTTACAGAGATTGGAGAATTAGCATTCAGACAGATTCCAGTGACGTCCATTTCCTTTCCGGCAAGCCTGGAAGTAATTGGAAGAGGAGCATTTGACGAATGTGAACAGCTTAGCAATGTGACATGGCCGGAGAACAGCCAGCTCAGGGTGCTTTCCGGATTCAGCCGTTGCACGGCATTGCCGGTATCGGTTTATAACGAAGGAGTATCGCTGCCAAAGGTAACGGTAATCGGGGAGGAAGCTTTCCGGAACAATTACTTTGAAAGCGTGACCATTCCGGAAAATATCAGGGAGATTGGAAATTCTGCTTTTACAGGGGATGGAGAGGATTATACATCACAGTTAAAATCACTTACCATTCTTCCTGGTGTGGAAACTATCGGAGAATATGCTTTTACCGGCTGCCCGATAGAGGGAACACTGAATATTCCGAAAAGTGTCAGTGAAATCGGATCTGAGGCTTTTTCAGGAACGGACATTACCGGAGTGAATCTTGCTTTTGGTGTGGAAACGATTGGTGAGGGAGCTTTTACATCTTGTGAAGGACTGGAAGGAACAACGATTATTGTGCCGGAATCAGTCAATCTGGTCGGCAGGGAGGCCTTTGAGTGCATCGCTCCTGACAAGCCGTTGACCGTAGAATTCCGGAATCGCGATATCATGCTGCAGGAGGCTTTATATGATGGTCAGGTAAGCGTAGGAGAGAAACAGTATTATACCGCATTTAGTGATTCTTATGAGGCTTCCAATATTATTATACGGGCATATGAGAAAGATTCCAATGGCGATACATCCATGATGAAACTTCTCTATGATGCTTTGGTAAATGATCCGGACAGAGACCCTGAACATATTTATCAGTTTGAAGCAATTTCAGATGAAACCTGTACTGTTTCCGGGATGATACCGGATAATGCTAAAATCAGGCTGTATGTCAACGGAAGGGAAGTGCCGGTGCAGATAAAAGATGGCAGCTTTTCCGTACTGGTGGACAAAGGAGCAACAGTTGAAGCAGAGGTCAGCAGGGATGCATATTATGAGAAACATTTTATTAAGACAGATATCGGTGCAGACTGGGATTTGGGCGAAATTACATTTACAGAAAAAGAAAAAATTCCTTCCAATCGTCTGATGCTTGTAGATTTTCAGAATGTGACCGTCAGCAGTTTTGAAAAACTCAGCATGACACTGGCGGAAGGCAGTACGGTTCTGAACGAAGGCAGTGATTATACGCTGCAATATCCGTATATTGCACTGGCACAGAACGTAACAGCGGATACACTGACACTGAGCATAGATGCGGATGGAATTTCCTGCACCGGTGCAAGTGTGACAGCCGACCGCAGCAGTGGTGTATTTCAGGTATCACTGACACCGTGGGGAAAAGCCGGTATCACGGCAGAAAGTGAATTTGCCGGGGATAACAATATCCTGGTATTTTCCGGTGACGGCGCAATGGTATGCCACGGTACAATTACCAGTAACGGGCTGTTTCTTACGGATGCCCTGAAAGCAGGAACTTATACCGTCGCTGCATTTAATGCAAACGACAGTTTTTCCACCGTTTCTTCCATCGATGGGCTGAAAGCCATGGGACTGGAAGCGGGCAGAGATTATGCAAAGAAGTCCGTCCAGATAACAGATGACAATCAGGCGGAGATAACACTGAATGTTCCGATCTTAAAAACGAATGTTTCAGATGTTCTGAATCAGGACAAATGCAATGTAATCGCCAGCCAGAATAAGATAATTGCCGGTCAGAGTCTCCGTACAAGAGTTTATTACAGCTTTGCAGACGGAAAAACAGGCACGGTTACAGTGGCACTGCCGAATGGTGTAAAACCGGATATTATTTATACCCAGGATGAAGTATTAAAGCAGGGAACGGATTACACTTTAGAGAATGATATTTTAACAATTCCGGTAAAGAAATCCGAGGGATTGCTGTATATGCGGCTGATATTTACAAAGCCGGGCTGGCAGAGTGTTTCCGTTTCGGGAACAGTTAAAAATGTGACAGCACCGGTTGGCAGTACAACAGTTCAGGTGCAGGGACTTTATTTAGAACCGGAATCACAGATTCTTACGGAACGTACCGGAAATGTTGCAAATATAACTGCAGCACCGGATTCTGAAGTAGAACTGCGTCTGGATGGTGAGACAGTTGCTTCCGGTACAACAAACAAAAGCGGAACACTGCGTCTGACTTATGATTTGCCGGAAGATATCCTCAGCGGACAGCAGTTCCGGCTGGAGGCTGTCTGTGGCGGTGAGAAAAGTGAGACAACGGTATCCTATGTTATAAAAGAATCAGGACTTGAAACATGGTATTTCTATTGGAATGATAATAAAGAGTTTTTATTTAATGTATCGGATCAGGATATAAAGAAATCTTATTATACGGAGGTTTATGTTGGTGAATATCTGTATTTTGCAGCAACATTTCTTGCAGAAACCGAGCCGACTGATGTAATCACTTATGTTGGCATGACAAACGGAGATGTGGAATATGTTCCAATGTCACTGGTTAAGACAGAAAAAGTTACAACTCCGGGAAAAGAACAGAACCGCTATACATTTTCCGGAAAAATGAAAGCAACAACCAGGGTTGCAGAAGATTTTGCACTGGACTGGAACGATGACAGCGAGTATTTTACTTACGATGTATCGACGGCTGCGCAGATTGAGAAAAAAGCGGCGAAGGTCACAGCGGAACGCAGGGAACTGATTGCAGAAGCAAGAGATGCTTTTGAAGATAAACTCAAAGGAATTGTTCCGGAGATTGAGGATGCATCTGCTTATATTTTCGGTGCAAAATACCGGGTATCCCAGACCGACTGGTTTTTGGGACTTTCTGAGAGCGAACAGGCAGCAGCCTATAATCTTGAAAAAGCTATTGACCGTGCCATCAGCGGACTTTCCAAATCCTATAGTCTGAAGAAAGATTTGACCGAATACAGCGGATGGGATGAGGTATATGCAGAAATCGGAATTACGCAGAGCAAAAATACCCGTACTGCCGATGAACTGCGGGAAGATGGCTTTACCGTATGTGAAAATGGAAGTACATTTACTGCGTATAAAGATGATACAGAAGAAACACAGACAGAAACAGCACCGCTGTCCGCTCTGGGACGTGCCGGAGGTGGCGTCAGCGGTGTCAGCGGAGGATTTACCTTTATTGATGAAAATGGCAATCAGGTAGATTTCGAGGCAGGCGCACTTGACAATATCAATCAGTCCATAAGAAATGATAATTTTTCCGATTTGACAGATGCTTATGATGATTTTGCCAATGCAGTAAAGAGCAATCCGTCCTGTGGAACTCTGGAAGCGGGTGTTTTAGACGGTGTCAGTGGCAGCCTGCAGGTTGTAAATACGATAAATGCCATTGATGGCGTAAGACAGGATGCCGAATCAATGGTGGATTTCACAGTCCGGGCGTCTGAAATGCAGGGATATGTGGATGAATTAAAGCTGTTTGAAAACCGCTATGCAGATAAACCGCTTTGTTCCAATGCCATTATGAGGGAACGGTTTACGGCACAGAGCCTTCAGCTTCTGCTTGATAATGAAGCCTTCCGCTTTGGTGCAAATTCGATTGCAAATTCCATCCTTATCGTAGGCGGTGTGGTTGATAAAACCGGAGCATCGGATATTATAAGTTTTGTCTGGGACAAAGCGACAAATGTCGTGGGTGCAAGACGTGCGGCACAAATCCAGAGTCTTCTGGAAACACTGGATAAACAGACGAGGGAAAGAAAACAGCGGTGTGAAAAAACAGATATGGCAGATATTATGCGGAGAACGCGTAAAAAAGCACATAAAAAAGGTCTGGTTGACCCGTCCGGTATGGTATATGAGGCGGTGGAATCCAATACGCTTGCCGGAGTAACAGCAACTGTCTGGTATGCAGATGATGCAGAGGGAACAAATGCGAAAATCTGGGATGCAGATTCTTATGACCAGATAAATCCGCAGATTACGGATGAGAGCGGCAGATACGCGTGGGATGTTACCACGGGATGGTGGCAGGTGCGTTTTGAAAAAGACGAATATGAAACTGCATACACTGAATGGATGGAAGTTCCTCCGCCAAGACTGGGACTGAAAACGGCAATGATTTCCAAAGCATTACCGGAGGTTGTATCTGCGAAAGCATATCCGGACTATATCGAGGTAATGTTCAGCCAGTATATGGATACCACAAAGAAAATTACACTTCCGGAAGGCATGACAGGAACATGGCAGTCCGTGGACAGCGGATTTTCAAAGGTTCTGCATATTACAAAGAAAGACGGATTCAAAAAAGGCAGCACCATTTCCTTTACCATTAACGGTGCGGAAAATTATGCAGGAAAAGCACTCGCTTCTTATCAGAGTGAAGAGCTTACAGTCTCTGCACGTCCTGCGGAAATTATTCTGAATTATGAGAGTGTGATTTCTGCCAAAGCCGGAGTGACACGCGAACTTACGGTTCGTGTAAAAGATGCGGACGGCAATTATATGCCGGGAGTAACACTGGAAGCTGTCATCGGAAATACAGACATTGCCGGGCTTGCAGACAGTTCAGCTATCACGGATGAAACTGGAAAAGCAGTGTTTGGCATGAATACGGAGCTTCCGGGATTGACAGATATTACCTTCCGTGTGGAGGGAACAAGTCTTGCAAAGATACTTTCTTTAGACATTACTGTTGATGAGAACCGTCCGCTCAGACCGACCGCCCAGATTGGCACAACCGTATATACGGCAGATTCTCCGAAAGAGAATTACATTACCGTGGACAAAGGCGAACAGCTTATTATTTCCGCGGAGAATGATGTAATCATTTATTATACAACGGATGATACCTGCCCTTGCCAGAACAGTGAGAGCCGTAAAGTATATACCGGTCCGATTACTATTACAGAAAACACGAAATATCGTATAACAGCTTATAGGGACGGCATGGATTATAGTGAACGGCTGAATATCACAGTGACCGTGGACGATACGCATAAGCACAGCTACGGAAGTGAGTGGAAAATGGACGAAAGCAGTCACTGGCACGAATGCAGCTGCGGGGCTGTCAGCGATAAATCAGGGCATGACTGGAAAGTAGAAAATGCAAAAGATGCTACCGCGACAGTATCCGGATATACGGGCGATAAAATCTGTCAGGTTTGCGGTTATACGGTAAAAGGAACAGAAATTCCTGCCACCGGAACAACGACACCTGTCAAACCGGGAGATGGAGATTCGACAAATTCGGGAAATGGAACAGATGCAGATTCCATAAAACCGGGAAATGGAACAAATACAGATGCCACAAAACCGAATGAAACAATGACAGACTCCACAAAGCTGGGCGGAACAACAGCAGATGCTACGAAACCAGAAAATGGAACGGTAACAGATTTGACGAATTCCAATGGAGATAGCAATAAAAATGCAGATGGTCTTCAAACAGGAGATAACAGCAATCTGTGGATGTGGTTTGTTGCATTGTTTATATCAGGTGGAGCTGGTGTAACCATATATTCCAGAAAGAAAAAATATGTGAAATAAGATTTTGTTCACAGTTTATAAGAAAACGGCTGCTTAGACCGATTTGGCCAGGCAGCCGTTTTTTGAAAAACGTTAAATATGTATTCAAGTGCTTCTAATTAAACAGTAAAGTGAGAATAAACAGTATATAACAGTTGACAGAAGAAGCAAACTGTTATATACTGTTTACTGTTAAAGGAGACAGATAATATGCATATTATTTTAAATCATTCCTCTATGGTACCAATTTATGAACAGTTAATGGAGCAGATTAAATCGGAAATTATTTATTCCAGATTAAAAGAAAACGAAGCTCTTCCTTCTGTAAGGACGCTTGCAGGAGAACTTCGGATAAGTGCTCTTACAGTAAAAAAAGCTTACGACGGACTGGAAGCTGCCGGATTTGTTACAACCATTCATGGAAAAGGAACTTATGTGACAGCAACAGATAAGCAGCTGGCGATGGAAGCAAGAAGAAAGACAGTGGAAGACGAGTTTCAGAAGATAATTGACCGGGCAGAAGCAATGGGTTTGGACAGAGAAGAGATACTGGAAATTGTTCAGAAACTGATAAAAAGAGGTTAATATGATAACATTTCAAGATGTGAAAAAGAGTTATGGCAGTTATATATTTGACGTATCATCCCTGCATATTCCGCAGGGAATCATAACCGGACTGGTTGGAAAAAATGGAGCAGGAAAAACTACAGCAATTAAGATGATGCTGGGGCTTGTAAAGCCAGAAGGTGGGGAAGTAAAAGTATTAGGGACAGACGCAAGGCATCTGTCAGCACAGAAGAAACAGGAGATAGGAGTAGTACTTTCTGAATCAGGCTTTAGTTCATATCTTAATATTTCTGATATTGAACATATACTTATGAAGATGTATCCGGAGTTTGACAGGGATTATTTTAAACAAAAATGTAAGGAATTTCATCTGCCGGAAGGAAAAAAGATTGCAGAATTTTCCACAGGAATGAAAGTAAAACTTAAAGTTCTTATTGCAATTACACATAAAGCAAAATTGCTGATTCTGGATGAACCGACTACGGGACTGGATGTGGAAGCAAGAGAAGCGATATTAGATATACTGCGGGAATATATGACAAAACAGGAACCGTGCTCCATACTTATTACATCACATATTTCTTCCGATTTGGAAAATTTATGTGATGATATTTATCTTATCCATGATGGGAAAATTATTCTCCATGAGGATACAGATGTAATTGTAGAGCAGTATGGCATATTGAAAGTAACAGAGGAACAGTATGAATATCTGGATAAAACTTATGTTTTGAAAAGCAGGAAGAAAACATATGGATACGCATGTTTTACTGGCTGCAAAGAATTTTATCGGGAAAATTATCCGGAAATAGTGATTGAAAATGGTGGAATAGATGAACTGATTATGATGATGACAGGAGGAGATGAATAATGGCAGGATTATTTGAAAAAGATATTCGATTAATTATGCAGAGGAAAAATGTTCTGATGATTTTAATGTTGTTGTCTGTGTTCCTTGCATATACGCAGGAAGGGACATTTATTGTGAGTTACCTGCCGGCGGTGGCTACTATTATGATAATAGGAACAATGTCTTATGATGAACTTGATAATGGATATCGGTTTTTACTGACACTTCCTGTAACTACAAGAATATATGTAATAGAAAAATATATCTTCTGCGTTGCAGGCATATTTATGTCATGGATTTTAGCAGTTGTACTGTATTTTTTTATGGGAGTTCTGCATGGAAATAAAATAAATATCGTTTCGGACATACCAATGTTAGTTCGGTTTTTTATAGCAATAGAAGCTTTGGTGTTTATCATTCTTCCAATGCAGATAAAATTTGGCATTGAAAAAAGTCGTGTTGTGATTCTGATTGTCTGTGGTGCTATTATAGCAGGTATTATAAGAATTTCCAAAGTAATAGATATAGCAGGTATTATAAATAAAATCAGATGGATTGACCAGCTGAACATTGCTGTTCTTGTGTCAGGAGAGATTTTTATTGTATTTGGAATCGGTATAATTTCCTGCTTTACAGGGTGTAAAATAATGGAAAACAGGGAGTTTTGAAGAGAAACACCCCTTTTTATGTGAAAGCTTCCATAACAATATTTTGCGGATAATCACCGAATTTTTCACCAAAAAGGTTAAAACCACCTGCATAACGGGCATCTTCTTTTACTTCTAACTTAAAACGAATGAAGTCGTCATCGGCTAATTCGAGGGAGTATATGTTTTCGTCAGAAATATGCACGCCATCAATATAACAGCCATCCGCTGTTATTTCTACACAGCGCAGAGTACCGTATTGCGTGGAAGATGGATTCCACCAGTCCGGGTTTAAATGTCCTTTTCTGTCGCCATAATCACCATCACAATGTATAATTCCAATTTCATGATTATTTATAGAGATTGTAATATCAGAAGGCCATTGGTTATTGTAACCAAGAGCCTCTGAACAAATCTCAAAACTGTATTTTATCCGGTTTACCGAATTGGATTCAAAAAAGTGATTGGAAAAACGGTATTCCAGATACCCCTGGCTGAGCCAGATAAGCTGTGCCTGAAAACGGGATGGTAAAGTAAAAATTCTAACATTATCCTCACTGCCTAAATAACAGGTTTCCGATGCCATACCACAGGAAGGACAAACATGATAATCGAAATATGCACCAACAGGCATGGATTCCTGATATAAAAGGGAAGATTTCTTTTCTTCCATGTCTGGAAACATTTTTATTTCAATATGATCAACCAGAACCCCGCATAATTTCTGGGAACCCTTGGAGCCGGGAATTGTCTGGGCATAAATCAGGCCGGCATTTTCCAGAACTTTGACATATAAAGCGGCACTGGACAGGGGGATATGAAATTCTGCTGCAATATCAGAGATGATAGCAGGTTTTGAGGCAAGAAAATGAAGAATATCCAGCCGCACAGGGGAAGACAGTGCTTTGCAGATATCCACCAGTTTGTCTTTGTTATCCAGATTCAGAATTAGATTTTCTTTCATTACACTAGAATCCTTTCTGCTTTTGTGAAAAAGTATAGCAGAGAAATATTGAAAAAGCAATCAGAATATATCCAAAAGCTCTTGACAATTCCATGTGATATATGTATGATAAGGACAACTTATACAGAAAATATGTAGAAAAAAATAATTTATACATAAAATATGGAATAAAAGAAAGGAGATATTGCTTATGTTAAATGGATATCCAAGACCACAGTTGGAGAGAAAAGAGTGGTTGAATTTAAACGGGGAATGGCAGTTTTTATTTGATGATGAAAAAAGGGGAGAGAAAGAAAAATGGTACGAGCATTTCCCAGAGGAAACAGGCAGGATTCAGGTGCCGTACACTTATGAAACAAAATACAGTGGAATGGGTGAGGAAAAATTTCATCCGGTTGTCTGGTATCACAGGGAGATAGAGATTGACAGGGTGGAAAACAGAAGGCTGCTTCATTTTGAGGGCATTGACTATATCGCAAAAGTATGGGTCAATGGTCAGTTCGTGGGAATGCATACCGGCGGGTATGCCCGGTTTACAATCGATATTTCAGATTATATTGTGCCGGGGAAAAATAGTATCACAGTGCGGGCAGAGGACAGTATGAGCTGTGTGCAGCCGAGAGGAAAGCAGCGCTGGAAAGCCGAAAACTTCGGGTGCTGGTATGTGCAGACAACAGGAATCTGGAAAACAGTCTGGATGGAGGAAGTTCCGGATACCTATCTGGAACGCGTGAAACTTACACCGGATATTGATGAGGAAAAAGTCAGAATCGAAGTAAAACTGAACCACAGACCGGAGCAGAAGGTAAGCTTAAACTGTGAAATCCGGCTGGATGAAAATGAAATTGCCGTACATACAGTTGATATCAGGTCCGAATATGCCCGGTTTGACATAAAAGTTTCCAATCCGGAAGAACCATGGGGAATGGTTTTATGGTCTCCGGAGAATCCGAAATTATATGACATGACACTCCGCCTGGCATCAGAATCCGGGGAAGATGAAGCCAGAAGTTATTTTGGAATGAGAGAAATATCCATTCAGGACGGAAAAGTTCTGTTAAATCATGTCCCGCTTTACCAGCGTTTGATACTGGATCAGGGATACTGGGAAGAATCCCATCTGACACCGCCTTCCGAGGAAGCACTGATAAAAGAAATTGACCTTATTATGGCAGCAGGATACAATGGACTGCGCAAACATGAAAAAACAGAAGACGAGAGATTTCTTTACTGGTGCGACAAAAAGGGACTGCTGGTATGGTGCGAGATGCCATCCACTTATGCGTTTCATGAGGAAACCATGGATGGATATACACCGCAGTGGCTGGAAATTGTAAAGCAGAATTATAATCATCCATGTATCATTACCTGGACGGCATTTAATGAAAGCTGGGGTGTGGAACAGATTTTTACGGATAAAAGACAGCAGCAGTTTACCGAGGGTATTTACCATCTGACGAAAGCATATGACATGATGCGTCCGGTTATTGTGAATGATGGATGGGAACACACAATGTCCGATTTGCTGACACTGCACGATTATGAAGAAGAGGGGGAACGGTTTACGGAAAGATATCAGGACAAAGAAGCCATTGTTGGAAATAAGATTCCGTTTAATGGTGCAAAATATGCGTTTGCAAAGGGATATGCATATCGTGGACAGCCGGTGCTTATCAGCGAGTATGGCGGAATTGCATTTACGGAAAAAGAAGGCTGGGGATATGGCAGACAGGTAAATAAAGAAGAGGAATTTCTGGAACGCTTTCAGAAAATTACGGATGCAATCAAAAAAACAGACTATGTAGTGGGATTCTGTTATACACAGGTGACGGACGTACAGCAGGAGATAAATGGATTGTATACCAAAAGCAGAGAGCCGAAAGTAACTATTGAGAAAATAAAAAAAATCAACGAGGACTGAAAACAGGAGAAAACAATGAGATTAACAACGATTTGCTACATTGAGCAGGATGGAAACTATCTGATGCTTCACCGGACAAAGAAAGAAAATGACCAGAGCCATGACAAATGGCTGGGAGTCGGTGGAAAATTTGAAAAAGATGAAAGTCCGGATGAATGCATTCTGCGCGAGGTAAAGGAAGAAACGGGGCTTACCCTGACTTCTTATCAGCTCCGCGGAGTCATGACATTTGTATCCGATATCTGGGAAACAGAATATATGTTTATCTATACGGCGGACCGATTTGAAGGAGAACTGACCGAGTGCAGCGAGGGAGACCTGCAGTGGATAAAGAAAACAGAAGTGATGAATCTGAAACTCTGGGAGGGGGATAAGATATTCTTAAAGAAACTGATAGACGGAGATGGATTTTTTACCGTAAAAATGGAATATGAGGGAGAAAAACTGGTAAAGGTGCAGTAAACTATTCCACAACCATGGAAAGTATGATATAATAGAAAGTATTGAGGTAAAAAAGGTCTTTTGTCCCAAGGTTCAAAATCCTTATCATGCAAGCATGAACAGCTTTTTGACCTTTTGACCCTGGCATCATATACTATATACAGAAAAGAGGAAAACCATGGAAAATGTAATTATTATGAAGCATCCCCTTATCACCCATAAGATTTCACGTCTGCGTGATAAGAACACGGGAACAAATGAGTTTCGTGCGCTGGTGGAAGAGATCGCCATGTTGATGGGTTATGAAGCATTAAGTGATCTTCCGACGGAAGAGATAGAGGTGGAAACACCGATCGAAACTTGCAAGACAGAAGTGATAGCAGGAAGAAAGCTTGCCATTGTACCGATTCTGCGTGCCGGACTGGGCATGGTGAGTGGTATTACAGCACTTGTACCGACCGCAAAGATTGGTCATATCGGTTTATACCGTGATGAAACAACACATGAACCACAGGAATATTACTGTAAGCTTCCGGATCCGATCTCAGAGCGTCTGATCGTGGTCACAGATCCGATGCTGGCAACCGGCGGTTCTGCTGTGGAAGCCGTTAATTTTATCAAGCAGCATGGTGGAAAAAATATTAAATTCCTCTGCATTATAGCAGCACCGGAAGGAGTAAAGCGTTTTCACGAAGCACATCCTGATGTACAGCTTTATGTGGGACATCTGGATCGTGAATTAAATAAGGATGCCTATATCTGTCCGGGACTTGGCGATGCAGGTGACAGAATCTTTGGAACAAAATAAAACAGAAGAACAGAAGCTACAAAAAAGCCGGTACATTGTGTATCGGCTTTTTCGGATCAAAAGTATTTTATAAGAAAATATATTTCATAATAAATAAGACTGCCAGAACATACATCAGAGGATTTATTTTTTTTGCATTTCCGGTGCATGCCTGAAGAATGACATAGGAGATAACTCCAAGACAGATACCTTCTGAGATACTGTAAAACAGCGGCATGGCAATGATGCAGAGATATGCCGGAATTGTATCGGCAAGACTCTCGCCATCGAAGGTGAGGTCTGTAACTGTTTCAAACATTAAGAATCCGACGAAGATTAATGCAGGAGCGGTTGCAAAAGACGGAATGGAAGTAAATAACGGGGAGAACAAGGTAGCAAGCAGGAATAAAACACCTGTGGTACATGCGGTAAGCCCGGTACGTCCGCCGACAGCAACACCGGAAGAGGATTCCACGAAAGTAGTTGTGGTGGAAGTTCCGAGAATTGCACCTGCAGAGGTTGCGATGGCATCGGATAATAATGCCGGTTTGATATTTGGAAGTTTTCCATTTTCATCCAGCATATTTGCCTTTGTGCTGACACCGATTAATGTTCCTAATGTATCAAATAAATCTACAAACAGGAAAGAAAATACAATAACGATAAAATTGAAGATGCCTACGGCATGAAAGTCGATTTTGAAACACTGACCGAACGTTTTGCCAAGTGCAGAGAAATCGGTACTGATAATGCCGGCAGGTAACAGGCTGTAAGCACCAAGTTCCGCATCCGGAGTGTAGATGCCGGTCAGTTCACATATAATACCGAGTCCCCATGTAATCAGAATGCCGTATAAAATGCCGCCTTTTACTTTTTTAATATGGAAAATGGCGGTAATAAGAAGTCCGATGACGGCGAGCAATGCACAGATTCCTTTCGTATGGAAATCTTCTGTAAAGCTGGTAATCGTTACCAGAGTAGAAGCATCTACACTGAGTCCGGCATTCTGCAGACCGATAAATGCGATAAATAAACCGATACCGACAGAAACCCCTTTCTTTAAGGTGAGTGGGATTGCATTAAAGATAGCTTCACGGACATTTGTCAGTGACATGATAATGAATACGATACCTTCCACAAATACGGCAAACAATGCAATCTGCCAGGATAATCCCATACCCTGCACAACCGTGTAAGCCATGTAGGCATTTAATCCCATACCGGCAGACAGTGCGAATGGCAGATTCGCCATAAAAGCCATGCACAGTGTTCCGATAAAAGATGCAATACAGGTTGCAATCAATACGGAATTGCTGTCCATGCCGGTACTGCCAAGTATACTCGGATTGACGGCAAGAATATATGCCATGGTCATAAATGTAGTAATACCGGCGGTAATTTCTGTTTTTACATCGGTATGATGTTCCGTTAGTTTAAAAACTTTTTCTAACATGTTAAAAATAATCCTTTCTAAAAAATAGCATAACACATCTATTATAGCATAATAAGAAAACTTGGCAATAAGTGAATTACTGTCCTTAAAAAAATCCTGTTATACTGATAAATATTGTGGTATGAATGAAAAGGTAATACTTGATAGCTGAATTTGAAAGTGTTATACTGTAAGATATAAAATGTGAAGGAGAAAATGGTTTATGAAGAAGCATCCGCAACATCAGAGGAACTGGCGACACAGGCAATGGCACTGGAAGCATTGGTAAATAAATTCGATTTAGACGATAAATATAGCGGGTTATAAGACAGATAAAAATCTATTCAGGAGGAAGAAGAGATGAAACAGTTATATGGAATGAGTCAGAATGGAAATCTTGCAGAGGCTGTGAAAAATATCCGGAATCCGAAATTGCTGATTCTGGCATCGAATCCGGGACAATTTGAACAACATGTAAAAGAACTGGAAGAACTTTATCCGCAGGTACCGAGTATTGGTTGCATTGCCATGAGTTATGGTGATAAAATGGTGGAAAACGGGGTAAGTGTTACGGCATTAACAGAACAGGTTGAAGCAGTAACCAATGTAATAGAACATGTATCTACCATGCCGGTAAAATACATTGGAAGACTGGAGAAAGATGTGGCATCAATCCGGGCTGACAGCAAAGACACGGTATGCATTGATTTCTGTACGGGAAATGATGCGTGTGTGTTGACCACAATCTATAGTGTATTTGAGAAAAAGCATATTTCACTGACCGGAGGTACAGGAGCGGACGGAAAAGTGTCCGTGAATGGAAAAATCTATGAAGATGCAGCTGTTTATGCACTGGTAAAAAATCTGGGCGGAAAAGTCAAAGTATATAAGGAAAACATCTATGTTCCAATGGAAGGTTACCGGTTTGTTGCTTCAAAGACGGACAAGAGCAAATACATCATCGGGGAATTAAATGGAAAGCCGGCAAAGCAGGTATACACAGATATTTTGAATATATCTGAAAAAGATGTTGTAAACCAGACATTTAAAAATCCGTTGGGGAAGATGAATGGGGATGATATCTATATTATTTCGATTAAAGAAGTTGTGGGAAATGCACTGGCATGTTTCCGGCAGGTGAATGATACGGATGTTCTGACCTTATTGCAGCAGAAAGATTACAGGGATGTGGTTGAGGAAACACTGCAGAAAATACAGCACGACTTTTTAAAAGTGAGTGGTATTTTCTCTATTAATTGTCTCTTCCGTTATCAGCATTTCCAGAAAGACGATTATTTTGATAAATATCTGCAGAGCATGGGAGCATTAGGAATTCATACCGGTATTGTAGGTTATGGTGAGCATTATAATGCACAGTTTGTAAATCAGACTATGAGCTGTGTTGTATTTGAATAATGGAGGTGGAGCTATGTTTGGCAGCAGAAAAAAGGAAAATACAGAAGTAATAGAAAAAGAAGCACCGGATGTGCATCCGTTTGTTCATGTAGCGGACAGTCTGAGAGGCTACCAAAGGAAACTGGTGGTCAATGAGGTAGAATCCCTGGACGAACTGCAGAAGATACAGAAGGCATTTGATATTGTGATAGAAGAAAATCAGGAATTGCGGGAGCATATGAGAGCCTTTCAGGAAATTTTCGGAACGGTCGGAGAGGCTGCTGGAAGATTTCAGGATGTAAAGGGAGAAATTGCTGCTTCTGTGGAAAATGCCCAAAATCAGGTAAATACGTTAAGAGATGGTTCGATGGAGATACGGGATAGTTTTGAGGAGATTAAAAGTATGTTTTCAAACTTTGAAGTGTCCGTAAAACAGATTCAGGATTGTATGTCACAGATCATCAGTGTTGCGAACCAGACCAATATGCTGGCATTAAATGCTTCGATTGAGGCAGCAAGAGCGGGAGAGCAGGGAAAAGGATTTGCGGTAGTTGCGGATGAGGTAAAAAAGTTAGCCGATGAAATTAAAGCGTTAATTATTACGGTAAATGATAGTGTTAAAGCGATAGAAAGTGATACCGGAAAGTTAAGTTCAAGTATCGAGGAATCTCAGAATGTACTGGGAAGAAGCCTGAGTAATGTAGAACATACCTATGCCATATTTGACCAGATTACGGAAGCAGCAGGAGGTGCAGAATCCGTTGAAAGTCAGATTCGTGAAACAGTAAATATATCGGAACAAAAACTGGAAGAAGTAAAACATTCGTTTGAACTGGAAGAACAACAGTTTCATGATGTGCTGGAACATATTGAACAGGCAAATAAGCTTGGAACAATGAAGAGTTCACTGTTTGAAAATATGGATAATCTTCTCTGCCAGGTAGAACCAATGGCAGAAGATTTAAAAAAAACATTTTAGGCAGTGCCGGAACAAACAGTAAAGGAAGATAAAAAGGTGAAGAAATTAGCAGTTTTTTTTCCGGGAATCGGGTATCATTGTGATAAGCCGCTGCTGTATTACAGCCGGGAACTCGCATGTGAATATGGTTACACACAGTACAGGAATGTAACATACCGGTTCGGCGGTGGAAATATCAAGGGAAATGCGGAGAAAATGCAGGAAGCATTTGAAGATTTGTATCGGCAGGCGGAGATTCTGTTAGCCGATATTGACTGGAAAGAATATGAGGACATTTTATTTATATCCAAAAGCATCGGAACGGTAATAGCCAGTGCCTATGCCCAAAAACATGGTGTGGACTGCAGACAGATATTGTATACACCATTGGAGCAGACCTATGATTTTGCCCCGCAGAATGCCATCGCGTTTCTCGGGACAAAAGATTCATGGAGTAATATCGATAAAGTGAAGCAGCTTAGCAGGGAACAGGAAGTACCGATTTCCTTATATGAGGATGCAAATCATTCCCTGGAAATGGCAGATTCCATGAAAAACATTGAGATTTTACAAGAAGTCATGGAAATGACACGAAAATATATCGGCTCACCGGCATAGAATGAGAAATAGAAAAATGGAAGAGGAAGAACAGAACAATAAGAGGGCAATGAAAGGATTATTTTAATGGAAAATAAAACTTTGGAAAAAAAACTGAGGATATTTGAACAGGCATTTTCAGCAGATACAGGAGGGTATTACAGCATTAATCTGACCAGAAATGTGATTGAAGGAAAGATGTATCAGATTATTAATAATCAGAAATATTGTATCAATGATGCAATGGGGCTGCCTGAGAATGCACGGTTTACAGAGGTAACGGAAATGTGGGAGAAAGCATTGCCGGCAGAGGAGCGAGAAGGGTATCTCAGGTTTATGAATATGGATCAGCTGATGGAACATTACCAGAAAGGAGAAAAGCATCTCAGTCATACCTACTGGGCAAAAGCCGTGACCGGAAAAGAAGTCTATGTCAAACAGAGCATCATCATGTACGAGGAAGAGGAAACCGGCGATATTCTTGCCATCAGTTATTTTATCGATCTGACGGAACAGAAGATAGGTTCTATGGAGCTTGGAACGGAAAGACGTTTTCTGGATGTGATTTTCAGGGATTATACAACCGTACATTATGCAGATCTGAATGAAGATTTTTATGAGCCGTTAAAGATTGCTGCTAATGCCAATGCATCAAAAATATCGCAGATTCAAATCCGGCAAAAGGTTAATTATACAGATAGTGTAAGGCATTATTGTGAGAAATATGTGTCGGATGAGTATAAGAAGAGGTTTGCAGCCTCCCTGGATAGAAAATATCTGATAAAGGAATTGTCACAGGCAGACAGGTTTGTGTTTCGATATCAGAGTACTCCTAATATGGCAGGTCATCGCTATTTTGAGGTACAGATTATACGGATTAACCAGGAGAAATTTGATGGAAAAGTAATTGTGGCATTTCATCATATTGATGATATTGTCACAAAAGAACAGACCTATCAGTTGGAACTGGAAAAGACGGCTTATCAGGATGCACTGACCGGAATAGGGAACCGTTCTGCATTTACGAAGGAAATGCAGACTTATGGAGAAAATCCGGAAGCAGCATGTATCGTGGCCGATGTAAATAATCTGAAATTATGCAATGACAGATATGGACACAAGGCAGGGGACAAATTTATTGCAGATGCTGCAGACTGTATCTGCCGTGGCTTTGAGAAACTGGGAAAATGTTATCGTATTGGCGGTGATGAATTCTGTGTATTGATCCGAAAAGGAAGAGAGAAGACTATTCGTGTGGCAATTGAGAAAGTAAAATGTCTGATTGAAGAAAAAAATGCAGAGAGAGCCATGCCGCTGTCAATTGCCTGTGGATATGCCATTCGAGATAATGAAGAGGAAACCATGGAACAGCTGTTCAATCGGAGTGATGAGATGATGTATAATGTGAAGTACAGAATGAAACAGCAGTTTCCAGTGTATTGTGAGGAAAGAATTAAAAATTATCTGAATGTATTAAATATTCTGGCAAAATCAACCGATGATTATTTGTATATGTGGAGTATCGACAGGAATGAATTCTGGTATTTTGGAGGAGTGGAAAAGGAGTATGCTCTTCAGGATAAAGGAAAGCCGATGTGCAGTGCGGAGGAAGTAGAGTCGGTCGTATATCAGGCTGATTTAAAGATGCTGCACGAGGATCTGGGATTGATTGTAGAAGGAAAAAAGATGGTGCATGACATGAATTACCGCTGGGTAAACAGGCAGGGAGATGTCGTATGGATCAATTGCAGGGGAAAAGTAATCAATGATGACAAAGGAAAGCCATTTGTGATGATTGGAAGAGTATCAGACACTGCATTGAGATATTTGTATCATCCATTAACAAAACTATTTAACAAGAATAAAATGCTTCTGGACTTGAAAAAGGACTTCATGGAAAGAAACAGGGGATATTTTATGTTTGCCGGAATCGATAATCCGGGAAGTATTAATCTCAGACATGGAAGAAATTATGGGGACGAAGCAATAAAAAAATGTGCCCGTATTTTTGAAGATTATGTAACCCTGAACAATGTCTGGCATGTGGAAAATAATTGTTTTGCCATGTATCTTGACGTGGATTCCAGAGAAGAGGTGCAGAAAATATATGAGAAACTGAATAAGAAACTTATGGGATTCTGCACGATTTCTGCGGGGATTGTGCCGAACCGGAAGCAGATGTTCGGGGATGAAAACAATTTGTATGACTGTGCGGAAATCACATATGAAAAGGCAAAAAGTAATGGTATGCATATGATTACATATTTTTCACAGGAAGACCTGGAACAGAGGATAAAGGAACAGCAGTTTCTGGAAGAAATGCAGGAAAGTGTGGAACATGGATGCAGGGGATTTTACCTTTGCTACCAGCCGCAGATTAAAACCGGAAATTACAATCTGTATGGTGCAGAAGCATTGCTGAGGTATCATTCGGAAATACAGGGAGAAGTATATCCGAATGAATTTATACCACTGTTGGAAAAATCAAAACTGATTAACCAGGTAGGAATGTGGGTATTAGAAACAGCCTTGCAGCAATGCAGACATTGGAGGAAACAGATGCCGGAATTCCGTATCAGTGTAAATTTTTCTGCGGTGCAGTTAAGAGAGCGCAAGGTTGCCCAGGATGTGCTTGATGTACTGGCAAAAACGGGACTGCCGGGAAATGCACTTACCATAGAAATTACGGAATCTGTACAGCTTCAGGAGTTTCAGTATTATAGTGAGATTTTTAACTGTTGGAGAGAAGCTGGGATAGAATTATCCATCGATGACTTTGGAACCGGTTATGCCAGCATGAGTTATTTAAAGCAGCTTAATGTCAATGAGATAAAGATAGACAGGCTCTTTGTAAAAGGTGTGGAAGAAGCCACATACAATTACAGGCTGATCAGCAATATGATAGAGTTTGCAAAAAGCAATGCGATCCGTATCTGCTGTGAAGGTGTGGAAGATGTAAAAGAACTAACCGTACTTGAAGGACTTGCACCAAATCTGATACAGGGATATCTTTTCTCAAAACCATGCAGACAAGAAGAATTTGAACGTTCCTTTATTGACTATAATACAGAAGACTACAGGGAACATGAGGCATTTGTCCAAAAGATATATCATTACAAGGATAAGATGCATGTCATATATTTTAATACCAAGAATATTCTGAGGGAAACAGCCCTGGGACTCTGGATTATCAGAATTAATGAAGAAGAGGGATATTATGAGATGCATGTGGATGAAACCATGGAGCACATCATGTCGGTGGACAGAAAATACACACCTCAGGAATGTTATGACTACTGGTTCAGCAGGATAAAAGACGGATATCAGGAATATGTGGTAAAGAATGTGAATCGTATGATAGAAGCAGATAAAGTAATAGAGTTAAGTTATCCCTGGAAACATCCGGCTTTTGGTGAAGTGACAGTGCGGTGCTGCGGTAAGCGGGTGGAAGATTCAGATGGTATGATTACACTGGAAGGATATCACAGAATCACCAGCAATATTGAACAAAATTAACTGTGTTTTTTGTATACATATGTCGGAAAGTGCTGCGAGAGCAGCACTTTTTTTGATGACTTTTGTCGGAAAAAGTAGTATAATATCAGACAGAATTTGTGAAAGGAGAAAGGAATGATATTTTTTGAAGCACATAAGAGGATAGGCATGGAACAGCAATATTATGTAAAAGTGCTGGAAAATGTGAGCTGGGGACTGCATTTTCACAGTGCATATGAGTGTATATCTGTACTGGAAGGCAGTGTGGAATGTGTCATTGGACATGAAAGAAACACTCTGACAAAGGGAGAGGCGGCATTTATCATGCCGGAACAGCTGCATAGTATAGAAACAAGGGAAACTTCCAAAGTCCAGGTGCTTGTTTTTCTGCCGGAACTGGCGGAAGATTTTCATGCCGTATATCAGGAGAAAGTGCCGCAGAACGTAAAATTTGTATGTGCAGTGCAGGAATGGGAGAAAGAACCGGAAAATATATATCTGTTAAAAGCACTTTTATACAGGGTATGCGGTAGTCTTGTGCAACAGACAGCATTTGTAAAAAGAAAGACCCTGTCACAGGACAGACTGTTATATTCCCTGATTTCGTACATAGAGGAACATTATATGGAAGAATGTTCCCTGAATCAGGTGGCACAAATCTGTAACTGTGATTATTTTTATGCATCAAAGATATTTTCTGAGACAGCAGGCATGGGATTTTTAGAATATGTGAACCGGCTCAGGATTTACAGAGCATGCCATATGCTGCGGGAAACGGATTACAGTGTACTGCGGGTTTCGGAGGAATGTGGATTTCAGTCACTTAGGAGCTTTAACCGTAATTTTACCAAATATGTAAAGTGTAAACCGACACAGTACCGCAGGGAAAACAAATTAGTTTAAAAGGGCAATTCCAAGATTCAGATATCCAGCGAAAGTAACCCATATGAGATAGGGAAAAAGCAGATATCCAGCCGTTTTGGAAATGGAAGAGAATTTTTTTATCGTCAGGTAAATGAGTAGCCACAGAATAAGCAGCCACAGAAATGCGGCAAAATATTTTTCGTAGCGGAAAAAGATAATGGACCACCAGAAATTAAAGGCAAGCTGGAGTGCATAAAGAAACAGTGCATTTCGGTCTGCTTTTTTAGCACGGACAATGCAAGAAGCAAATCCCATAAGTATGTATAAAATGGTCCAGACAATAGGAAACAGCCATTTAGGTGGTGCAAATATAGGTTGTTCTAGGGAAGAAAAAGATGACATACCACCGCTTAGCAGTGCAGAGAAAGCACCCGTAAGAAGTGGTATTGAGATACAGATGAGAAGGTATTTAAAACGAGAATTCATAAAAATACTTCCAAAATAATCAGTTGAAATAGTATATGACTGACGGATGGAAGGTATGCGTTGATTGTGGAAGAAAACCATAATGGATGGAAGGGGCAGAATGTTTTGATGTTTTCGTATAATTTGGTATCATTTGTATTTTTACGAAATTAGTCGATACCAACCTGTATCCCCCCTTTTCTTTCAGATGGCTGGATAATCACGGAAACACGATCGCCGCCGTTCCATTCAAAGTAATAGGATTCGCCGGAAGCCTGGCCAATCAGGTTTTTCCAGGAAAGGTCGGTACGGATGGCAGGGTCGCATGCCCCGTCCGGACTCATCCAGCAGACCACGGCATCCGGATCGACGCAGATGGTCTCATGATTCTGGATATTGCTTAATGCAATCGGATTTCCGCCTGCAAGGACGGCAACATAAGAATTCATTCCGCGTGCAGTCAGGGTGGAGGTGGCAAGACCTTTCTGAGAGAGAATACCACAGCCGATAAAGCGGACTTTATAATCACAGTCGCTGGTGAAGGCGAGGATATTTTCGGATTCCAGAGAAATGGTTTCGCCCGGAGCCAGCTTATAGACAACTACATGCTGTCCCAAATTAGCATAATAAGTGACACTATCCCCGTTCATGGTAACTTTCATCAGTGGAAGATTCTCACCGGTTACACGGCGGACCAGAGAACCGAGAGCTGCCTGTGCAAAATTATTCTGCGGTCCTAACAGAACCTTTTCAAATTTATAGTTTTTTCCGTTTGTACTGTTTCCAGCAATAAAAGCACCAGCTTTGGTAAACAATACATCATTTCCTTTGCAGGTAACTTTTAGTGTCAATTCGTTTACTGTTTCAAATGTTATCATATCGTTCTCCTTATAGTACGCGGACTCCGTATAATTCACAGAGTCCCTTTAAATCTTTTGCAACACCATCTCCGATGGCATGAAATTTCCAGCTTCCCTTATATTTGTATAATTCTCCGATCATCATGGATATGACATTGGAATAATACTGATCCATGCGGTAGCTGACCAGTTCCTGACCGGAGGAAGAATCCATAATCCGGATGCAGGCATCTTTGACCATGGAAAAATTTAGATGATTCTGTAATGCTTCATGAATGGTCAGGACAAATACGATCTTTTCCACTGCAGGATTCAGACGGGAAAAATGAACCGCGATCTTTTCCCTGTCCCACGGATCATTTATCTGTGAAAAAAGAACGGAGTGATCCGGACTCTGCGGCTGACCGTAAAAAACGAACCAGTCATCGCCTGGAACTTTTCCCTGCCTGGATAATAAGAATGCTGAAACATCAATATCACAGACAGAATTCTTCACATTCCATCCGAGACGGACATCCAGCCCTTCCGCAGAGAAAGACGAAAGAGGTATTTTCTGACCTTTCGCAACCGGATTCAGAAGCGAGGGAACAGTCCGTATATCCACAACAGATGTATAAGACGGATTTGCAGGGCTGTTATACAATGCAGCAGAATTTGACGAATTCCTGGTATTTAAGGATTCGATGGTGGAAGAAGTCAGGCTTCCCTGAATGACTGCATTAAGATTGTGAATGGAAGCAGAAGTAAAAGCTGCTTTTGCGTTATTCTGAATCATAATAGTATTCTCCTTTGGGCAATTTCTGTGCCTCACATACGATGGATTTTACATCCTGTAGAGATGAGGGCATTTTCGTCTATTATCGCATTCCCGGAGGTATCCGGTACGGTAATGTTTTTAGAAGTGTAGTTTTTGAGGAAAGAGGTGTTTTCTGCAACCTGCTCCGGAGTAAGTGTCAGTGGGAAAATTTGTCAAATACCGCATAACTGGAAATACTGTTCTGGAATTCGCCTTCCGTACTTCCCGGTGCATAGGAGAGATAATTTCCAGAAGAATCTGTGGCACGCACCTGAACCACATTAGAACTTCAATAAAAGCACTGATAAATCTATAATAATATTGTATAATAACTTACACTTATAGTCAAATACAAAATATTGATTGAATTATTTCGGTTTGACTTTGTGATAGAGATATGATATATTAAAAAAGTATAAACTTGCAGAAACACGATTGTTGTTTTGGAAAAAAGTGATATAATAAAAGGTTTGGTTGAAAGATGGAAGAAAAAATACACCGGGCAAAGAAAAGAATATGGAATGATATCTGCAGCCTGAAATATTGTATTATTCTGCTGGCAGTTTATGCAGTGGCGACACAGCTGGCTTTTGGAACTGTCTGTCCGATGGTGATCTTTTGCGGACTGCCCTGTCCGGGATGTGGACTTACAAGAGCAGTGTGCTCCATTTTGCTGGGAGATCTGAAAAGTGCTGTGGAATATAATCTGACGGCATTTTTATGGCTCCCGTTTCTGCTGTTATTATTATGGGAAAGATATCTGACCGCAAAAAAGATCTTCAGCCGCCAGAGGGTAATAATTTTTGTTGCACTGGTTACGGTGGTATATTATCTTTACAGAATGAAGATGTTCTTTCCGGGAGAGCCTCCTTTGGTTTATCAGCCAGAAAATATCATGGCATGGATTTTGCAGGTAAATACATAAATTACAGGTATCGGGCATAATTGTGTACTGATAAGAAGGAGGAAGTGCAATGTTTTGTGCAAATTGTGGTACAGAAAATGGTAATGGAGAAAAATATTGCAAAAACTGTGGTGCGGTTCTGGATCAGGTGAGCGGACAGATGGGCGGCAGTAACCAGAATACGGGATATAACGGAAACACGCAGTACCAGTATAACGGAAATCAGCAGCCATATTATACGTATAATAGAAATCAGTTTAATGAGAACAATGTTCCGGCTGAATATCAGCCAATTAGTATGTGGGGATATTTTGGATACGAATTGTTATTCTCGATTCCATGTATCGGTCTGATTTTACTTCTGGTATTTTCTTTTGGCGGAACGAAAAATAAGAACCTTCAGAATTTTGCGAGATCTTATTTCTGCCTGCTGATTGTAATCGCTGTTATATTATTGATTTTCGGTTCGGCGATAGCTGGCAGCTTTGCATTTATGGGAAATGGATCATTTATTTAAGATTAAGGGAAACTTCTGTTATCGAGGCAGGTAACAGAAGTTTTTTATATTCGCAACAGGAGGAAAAATGGAAAAAACAGGCATAGAATATCTGCTGGCAATTAATCTGGTCACATTTCTTACATTTGCACTGGATAAATGGAAAGCAGTACATAATAAATGGAGGATAAGGGAAAGTGTGTTGTTTTTGCTGGTATTTATGGGAGGAGCGGCAGGAGCAGTCGCAGGAATGTACCTGTGTCATCATAAAACAAAGAAAAGCCATTTTAAATACGGGGTTCCGGCGATTCTGATTCTTGAAACGGCAGCCATTATTTTTCTGTATTTCAGATAAAATGATTGACAAAGATAATGGGGATTTGATAAAATAATGTAAGAATTTATAAAACATAGACATAAAGGAACGTGGGAGAGATGAATATACTTATTGTTGAAGATGATGACAATATTGCGAATGTTGTGAGTGAGATTCTGCAGGCGAGGGAGTTTGAAACGGTTCTCTGCGATACCGGAAGTCAGGCGGTTGAACTGATCAAAAATAATATGTATGACCTGATTCTGCTGGATGTGATGCTTCCGGGACTGGATGGATTTCAAGTTATGCAGAAGATAGCATATCGTAGGATACCAGTTATATTTATGACGGCGAGACAGGATATCAAAGACCGGCTGTACGGATTTGAACTCGGAGCAGAGGATTATATCACAAAGCCGTTTAATATTATGGAACTTCTGGCAAGAATAGAAGTGGTGCTTCGCAGGAATAATAAACTGGATGACCAGTATCAGTATGACAATGTACATATTGATGCAAAGACACATTGTATTAATATGAATGGGGAAGAATTGATTCTGAGGCCAAAGGAATATGAACTGGCACTGTATCTTGTGAAAAATCAGGGAATGGTATTAAGCAGGGAAATGCTGATGCATTCCATATGGGGAGATGAATACGGGGAAGAAAGCAGGACACTGGATAATCATATTCTGCATTTGAGAAAGAAACTGGGCTGGGAAGAGAAACTGATTACCATCCCGAGAATTGGATATCGTCTGGAAAAACTATAAAGAAAGGCTAAGCTGCAGAATCAGGATACAGCTTAGCTTTTTTATTTGTTTTCAAAAATTCAGTGTTTTTCAGAAAAATGCAAAAAAGTTTTTGATTTCTTCATACACCAGAGTATTTCCCTGTTCATTGAGAATCTCATGACGCATATCTGGATAGACATGGGAAGTAATGTTCTGGAATCCGGCAGACTGCAATACCCGGACAGAATCGATGCGGCCTTTTTTTCCACCGGTGCACGGGTCATTATTTCCGCTGATCAGCAGAAATGGAAGATTTGCACTGACATTCCGGTAAAGACCAGGATTATGCATCAGAATTACCAGATGGTATAAATCATGAAATGCCGAAGTTGTAAAGCCGATTCCACAGAGCGGATCGGAAAGATACTGCTCTATGGTATCGGGATTTGCACAGATCCAGTCCACATCGGTGCGTGGATGGGCTATTTTCCGGTTAAAGCTTCCGACACTCAGATACTGTAAAAGTTTTGATTTGTACTTTGGACCGTGAACAGCAGACAGAACCGAAGACAGGAAAATGCCGGCATATGCACCATACTGGAAATTAGGATATCCCGACAGTACTACTTTATCATAGTCTGCCGAGTGCTTTTGCAATACAACACGGCTGATAATCGTTCCCATGGAGTGGGCAAAGAGATACACGGGTTTGTCCGGATAGTGTTTTCTGATATAATTCCGTACAATCATTACGTCCTGAAGCAGGATCTGATATCCATTCTTCTCATTGAAAAATCCAAGGTTTTCCTTCGGTACGGAACTGCCGTGACCACATAAATCAGCGGTAATCACCGTATAACCGCAGGAATTTAAAAATAACGAAAAATCCTCATAGCGTTCCTTATGCTCTTCCATGCCGTGGACAACCTGCACGATAGCACGAGGCCGTTCCACCGCATATTCACAGAGCGACAGGGTATGTTCCTTATGAGTGCGTGATGACAGAGTAAATGTTTTCATAAAAAAATCCTTTCGCGTAAATGATACATTTATTTTATCATCACTTTCTCTTTTGTGCAACGGTAAAAAGGTCAGCGGTGCAGATAGATAGCACAGTCTCCTTTGGCGGAAACATATCCGATTTCCCGTACAACTTCAAGGCTGGATTGCAATTCATTAAGAAGGGCAGCCGCATCGTCCGGGGAAACGGCGATTAGAAGTCCGCCGGAGGTCTGAGGATCGTAAAGGATATCTTCCAGAGCCAGGGGAATTCCGTTTTCAACCGTAACATGTGCCTGGGCAAATTCACGGTTGCGGTACGCTCCGGCAGGAATAAAGCCCATCTCCGCCATTTCAAAGGCTTCCGGGTGATATGGAATTGCAGAAGTGTTCAAATGAATACTGACATCGCTTCCGAGTGCCATTTCACACCCGTGTCCTAGAAGGGAAAATCCGGTTACATCGGTACAGCTGTGAATATTGTATTTTACCATGATATCCCGTGCCGTTTTATTTAAAAATGTCATCTGGGCATAGATCCGTTTTTCCACATCGGAAGAAATCATGCCTGCTTTTGCGGCAGTGGTAAGAATCCCGATACCGAGCGGCTTTGTAAGAATCAGGACATCCCCCTCACGGGCAGTAGAATTGCGGATGACTTTATCCGGATGGACAAAGCCGGTTACGGACAGTCCGTATTTTGGCTCAGTATCATGTATGGTATGACCGCCGGTAATCAGAACACCGGCTTCATAGGCCTTCTCGTAACCACCGCGAAGTATCTCATGAATTGTCTCTTTTGTCATGGAATTCTCGATTGTCATGACATTCATGGCAAGCTTTGGTTCGCCGCCCATGGCATAGATATCACTGATTGCATTGCAGGCGGCAATCTGTCCGAAAAGGTTTGGATCATCCGCAATAGGAGGAAAAAAATCAATCGTCTGTATGATTGCGGTATCATCATTGATTTTATATACCGCTGCATCATCACTTTTGTCGAATCCAACCAGAAGCCGCTCATCCTTCTGAACCGGAAGATCCTGCAAAAGCTGTGACAGTGTGCCTGCCCCCACCTTTGCACCACAGCCAGCACAGCTCGCAAGTTTGGTTAATTTAATATCTTCACTCAAAATAAAACTCCTTTCGCTAGAAATTATTTGGGGAAAATTAACTGGTATTCTTTTTGAGTCTTCCCATTTTTTTCAACCTCATCCAGGGCAAAGATCTGTTCTATTTCATCTGTTACGGACGGATCTGATAAAACATTCTCCGCAAGTCTGTCGGAACCAACGCAGGTTCCGCAGGAAGAACTGAGATTCCGCGGAACCGGCATTAGTTTTGCCTTTATATGGTATTCGTCGCATTTCTTTTTGTATTTCATTGCACCATAATGGGAAAAGAAGGTAGTAATAAAATCATGTCCGTTATCTGCCATTATTTTCCCTCGTTTTTGCGGATGAAAAGATGGAAATCTTCTCCTTCTTCTTTACATTCCGTATCATAGCCGTTATGACCGGCATATCTGGTAAGATTTTCCACGGATATGCGGTTGTCAACAAGGATTTCATAGGAATCCTCTTTTGTGAACATTGCTTTTCTGAGCATCATTACAGGTTCCGGGCAGGAATAACCTCTTGCATCAATCATAATAAAACCTCCTAAGCTTCTTTCTTTCCAAATGTATTTGCAGCAGCGATACAAAGCAGTACGACAAGTCCGATGACCACGGCTGCTTTTCCTGCTGGTGTAGGACCGGCAGCAGAAGATGCCAGACCGAAGTTATGTGCAAATGCAGCACCGGTCAGAAGTCCGAGCCATGTAACGGCGGAATCTGTATTTCCTTCTCCTGCAAGGATGAGCTGACGGAACGGGCATCCTCCTAAGAGGGAAGAACCGAGACCGGCAAGCACCATGCCTAAGAAGTTCCATAATCCGTCCGTGTGTGCGATCGGCTGATTTGCAAATCCCGGATGGAAGAATCCGAGGACTATATTTCCGATGAGAGCTGCTACAAGGATGCATACAAATCCGATGATCAGACGGGAATCTTTAAAGAGAATCAGATCACGGATTCCGCCTGCCATGCAGAGTCTTGTTACCTGACCGATGATTCCGGCAGCAATTCCGAATACAAGGGATAAGATGATCGGGGCATGTAAAGCACCTGGTCCGCCTCCTGCTTCCGTAAAGAGCAGAAGCGCCGGAAAACCAACCAGAAGAATCAGGAATACAACCTGGAGCACTGGGAAGATAATACCTTCGGAAGTACTCTGACGATAAGTTCTCTTTAAGCTGTAGCCGCGTGTCAGGAAAAATACACCGCAGCCGATTCCGCAGGCGAAGCCTGCCAGTCCGAAGAGTGCATTGAAATCTCCGCCTGCCAGACGTAAAAGCATACGGAATGGACAGCCGAGAAACATCAGGCATCCGATCATGACGAAAAATCCCATGATAAAACGTGTGAGAGGAGAAGAGCCGCCTTTTGCGGAAAATTCCTTACGTCCAATGGAAATAAGGAAAGCACCGAGTACAACACCGATGATTTCCGGACGAAGATACTCAACAGCAGCTGCACGGTGCAGTCCCAAAGCACCGGCACTGTCCCTGATAAAGCAGGCGATGCAGAAACCCATGTTGGCAGGATTGCCAAAGTAGGAAAGAGCCACGGCGATCATACCTAATAAAGCACCGCCGATGGCAATGGTAATTTGTTCTTTTTTTGTGTCCATAATAAACCTCATTTCATAATTTTTTTGAAGTATGCGTACTTCAGAAACCGTAATCATTGTATCATATTTATTCTGGAAGATTTATAATAATATAGAAAAAAGAAATAATATATATTGAAAAAATCTATAAATAATAGTAAGATATACCATGTTAAATTCGTAATTAACCAGAACGCACAGCAATAGGAGCGGATAAAGTGAAAGAGAGCATTTATTTTGATCATGCAGCAACATCGTTTCCCAAGCCGGTATGGGTAATGGAGAAGATGTGTGAATATATGAAGAATGTCGGCTGCAATGTCGGCAGGGGAGGATACGCAGGTGCATATTCGGCGGAGGAAACCGTGTATGAAACGAGGGAAAAGCTGAAAGAACTTTTTCATGCAAAGAGCAGTAAGAATGTGGTGTTTACCCCGAATATCACAACCAGTCTTAATATGGTGCTGAAGGGATTGTTAAAGCCGGGAAACAGGGTGCTTGTCAGTTCCGTGGAACACAATGCGGTTATGCGGCCGCTGCACCAGTTGGAAAAGTCCGGGGTGATTGTGGAGAAAATTGCGGCAGGCGCAGAGGGAACCATGGATATGGGAGATTTTCTGCGGAAGGTGGAAACACAGCCGGATGCGGTTGTAATAAGCCATGCGTCCAATGTGTGCGGAACGATCCAGCCGATCGGACAGATCGGTGCAGAGTGCAGAAAAAGAAAGATCCCATTTGTTCTGGATACTGCTGCCACGGCGGGAAGCATGGAGATTGACATACAGAAGGATGGGATTGATATTCTGTGTTTTACTGGGCACAAGGGATTGATGGGACCGCAAGGGACGGGCGGTTTTATTCTGGAAGAGGATATGGCGGAAAGAATCGAGCCGGTGATAAGTGGGGGAACGGGAAGTATCTCACATACTCTTGATATGCCGGATTTTCTGCCGGACCGTTTTGAGGCAGGGACGCTGAACCTGCCGGGAATCTATGGGCTTTCTGCGGCACTTGATTATCTCAGGCAGGAAGGAATAGAACGGATCGGCGGACGGGAACTGGATTTGACGGAGCAGTTTCTGGAAAGAATAAAAAACAGTGCAATATTAAGAGAAAATATGAAAATAATAGGAAGAAAGGACAGAAATAACCGGACTTCCACCGTATCATTGTATACAGAAAAAATGGACATGGCACAGATTGCATTTCTGCTGGATGACCGGTATGGCATAGCAGTCCGGCCGGGACTTCACTGTGCACCGCTGGCACATCGGTCACTGGGAACTTATCCGGCGGGAACACTCCGGTTTTCTTTTGGTTATTACAACCGTGAGGAAGAAATAGAACTGGCGGTCCGGGCAATGGAGGAAATCATAACAAATGGAATTTAGACAGCTGGAAGCATTTGCGGCAATAGCAAAATATAAGAGTTTTTCTAAGGCTGCAAATGCACTTTATCTTACACAGCCGACAATTAGTGCACATCTGGGCAGCCTTGAGCGGGAACTGCAGAAGAAGCTGGTGTCAAGAACAACAAAAACCATACAGCTTACACAGGACGGAGAAAAATTTTTAAAATATGTAAATCGTATTCTGGAATTAAAAGAGGCGGCGGTACAGGAACTGGCAGGAGAGGAAAAAGAGATTATTTCGTTGGGAGCATCAACGATTCCGTCCGGATATCTTCTTCCGGGACTGCTGTTGGAGTTCCGCAGGCAGCATCCGGGCGTTTTCTTTCAGATTCGTCAGGGGGACAGCTGTGAAATTGAAGAAAAAGTAACGGATGGGACGGTTGAACTGGGACTGGTTGGCAGCTCCTGCGATTTGCCGGAATGTATCTGTACAAAATTTTGTTCGGATTCCATGGTCATTGCCATGCCATGTACTTCTTATTATATGAATCTGAAAAGACAGGCGGAGAAGACAGGCGATATCCGGATGTTTTTTTCCGAACCGTTTATCATGCGTGAAATCGGCTCCGGAACAAGAAAAGCGGCGGGAGAATTTTTGGAAAAAATGGGAATCCGGGAGGAAAATCTGAATGTTGCGGCAAGAATCAATGATATCGAATCAATAAAGCGGATGATTGCAATGGGCATGGGTATTTCCATGATGTCCGGATATGCAGTGGAAGATATGGTAAACAGCGGACAGCTGATTACTTATCCTCTGGACACACAGATACACAGGAAGTTTTATCTGCTGTACCGGAAAAAGAGGGAAAAAAAACCGGTGGTGGACAGCTTTATCCGTTTTGTAATGGATTTTTATAAGGATGCAGGAAATGAAAGATAATTTTGGAAGAGAAATAGATTATATGCGTATTTCGCTGACACAGGACTGTAATCTGCACTGTACTTACTGCAGGCCGGTACAGGAAAAGAACAGCGGAAGATTTCTGGATGCCGGGGATGTGGAAAAAATCAGCAGGACTGCTGTTACACTGGGAATCACGAGGTTTCGCATTACCGGAGGAGAACCGCTTCTGCATCCGGAGTGTGGAAAGATTCTGAAAGGTCTGAAAGCATTGCCACAGACAGAATATGTTGGAATTACAACAAATGGAATTCTGCTGAAACAAAGGCTTGGAGAAATCTGCGAAGCCGGGACGGACAGTGTAAATATCAGTCTGGATACCATGAACCGGGAGAAATATCAAAGAATTACCAGAAGGGACTGTCTGGATACGGTTATTTCCGGGATAGATAAAGCATACCATGCAGGATTGCAGGTCAAGGTAAACTGTGTTCCGGGCAGTGATTTTACAATGGAAGATTTAAGCGGATTTTTAGAGCTGATCCGGGAACATAAAATGGCAGTACGTTTTATTGAATATATGCCAATGGCAGGGCAGGATTACCGTGGATTACCCATTTCGGAAATAAAGCAGATGTTAGAAAAAAGAAAGATATCCCTGCAGAAAACAGAGGAACAGATGGGAAGCGGGCCTGCCGTTTATTATAAGGCAGCCGGATATCGGGGCAGGATAGGATTTATCGAACCTCTTCATGGAAAATTCTGCAGGTATTGCAACCGGATCCGGGTTACGGGCGATGCCGGACTGCAGACCTGTCTGTTTTACGGAGAGCAGATAGATTTAAAAGCGGCACTGAATCAGGAAAAATGGGAAGAGGCATTGCGGCAGACGCTCGGGGAAGCTGTGTGGAATAAGCAGGCAGAACACCATTTTGAAAAGGAAGCAGGCTGCTGTGAAATGAACAGGATAGGAGGTTAATCATGGAGTTTTCACATTTTGATAAACAGGGTAATGCCGTCATGGTGGATGTGACGGCAAAGGACGATACACAGAGAACGGCGAGAGCAACCGGGACGATTGTCGTAAGCCAGGAAGTATATGAAAAGGTAAAAGAAGGAAGCATGGCAAAGGGAGATGTCCTGAATGTGGCGAGAACCGCAGGAATTATGGCGGCGAAGAACACATTCCAGTTAATACCGATGTGCCATCTGCTGATGCTGACCGGCTGCGGCATTGAATTTACCATGCAGGAAGAGGAACAGAGGTACAGCATATCCGGAATCTGTACGGTGCGGACCACTGGAAAGACAGGAGTCGAGATGGAGGCACTGACCGGAATTATGACAGCATTGCTTACCATTTATGATATGTGTAAAGCTGTAGATAAATCCATGAAAATTGAAAATATTCATTTAATAGAGAAAACTGGTGGAAAGAGTGGTGAATATCATTGGAAGGAATCATAAGGGCAATCTGTACCAGCGAAAAGCGGGGGACAGAAAAGAAACAGACGGAAATGGCAGAATTTGTAAAAAATTATGGAATCTCAGGTGATGCACATGCTGGGAACTGGCACAGACAGGTAAGCCTGCTGTCCTATGAGAAAACGGAAGAATTTAACCGGAAAGGGGCAGATGTAAAAGCCGGGGACTTCGGGGAAAATCTTCTGGTAGAAGGGATTGATTTCCGGAAGCTTCCAGTCGGAACGATTTTAAAATCCGGAGAGGTCTGCTTAAAGATTACCCAGATTGGAAAGGAGTGCCATAACCACTGTAGAATCTATCAGCGCATGGGAGAATGTATCATGCCGGAACAGGGCGTGTTTGCAGAAGTAATACAGGGCGGAATGGTTCATGTGGGAGATGGAATGACAGTACAGCTTCCAGGGACGGACCGGGCATTGACGGCGGCGGTGCTGACATTAAGCGATAAGGCATCACGGGGAGAACGGGTGGATGAAAGCGGCCCTGCGGCAGTGAAAATATTAAAGGATTATGGCTATGATATCATCGAAACACTGATTCTTCCCGATGAACAGGATCAGATAGAACGGGAGCTTATCCGGTTAAGCGATGGCAGACAGGCGGATTTGATTATCACGACAGGCGGAACCGGATTTGCAAAGAGAGATCGCACTCCGGAAGCAACACTTGCGGTCGCAGAGCGGATAGCACCTGGGATTGCCGAGGCAATGCGCATGGAATCCATGAAGATTACCGAACGGGCGATGTTATCAAGGGCAGTGAGTGTGATTCGCGGGAATACACTCATTGTAAATCTGCCCGGCAGTGTTAAGGCAGTAGAGGAAAATCTTGGATTTGTGATTCCACAGCTGGAGCATGGCATCCGGATTTTAAACGGAACGGCAAAGGAGTGTGGAAGAAGATGAACGGAATCGACTGGTCTCCGGTCTGGATTTCCATGAAAGTGGCGGGAATTACGATGCTGATTACGTTTTTCCTGGGGCTTGGTGCCGCATGGTTTGTCTGCAGAAGAAAGAAAGAGATAAGTAAGGCGGTATGGGACGGCATATTTACCATGCCGCTGGTGCTTCCGCCCACGGTCGTTGGCTTCGTACTGCTTTACTTATTCGGGGTAAATGGCCCGGCAGGGAAATTTTTCCTGCAGTTTTTCGGGGTAAAGATTGCATTTTCCCAGACGGCAGCCGTACTTGCGGCAGTGGTCATCTCATTCCCGCTCATGTACCGTTCCGCACGAGGTGCGATAGAACAGGTAGAGCCGAATCTTCTGCGTGCCGGACGGACACTGGGAATGACGGAATGGCAGATTTTTTATACGATACATATTCCAAATGCACTGCCGGGAATTATTTCCGGAGGAATTTTAGCTTTTGCAAGGGCATTGGGAGAATTCGGTGCAACTGCCATGATCGCGGGAAATATTCCGGGGAAAACAAGAACACTGCCGCTTGCGGTATATTCGGAAACGGCGGCAGGAAATATGGAAATGGCAGGAAGATATGTCGTGGTTATTCTGGTTATCTGCTTTGGGATTGTGATAGGGATGAATCTGTATCTTGCAGCAAAAAAGAAACGGACAGGGCATTAGTAAAGAGGAATTTAAGATGAAGAAGAGATTTACATTACTGATTGTATTATTAACAATGGCAGTGATTGCAGGATGTGCATCACAGAAAGAAACAAAGACAGTTCAGGAGCAGAGGAGCGAAAAACAGGAAACCATCATGGTTGCTGCAGCAGCGAGTCTGGAGAAATGCTTTACACAGGATTTGATTCCGATGTTTGAAAAGGAGCATGGAAATGTGAAGGTAGAGGGAACTTATGACAGTTCGGGAAAACTCCAGACACAGATTGAGGCAGGACTGGATGCGGATATTTTCTTTTCCGCAGCAGAAAAGCAGATGAATGCACTGGTGGAAGAAGACTATATTGCAGAGGGCGATGTGGTAAATCTTCTTAAGAACGGACTGGTGCTGATTACCGGAAAAGGCAGCCAGACAAGAGTAATCAGTTTTGAAGATATTACAAAATCCGAAACGATTGCGGTGGGAGATCCTTCCAGTGTTCCGGCAGGACAGTATGCCAGGGAAGCATTTGAAAGCATTGGAATCTGGGATGAGGTGTCAAAGAAAGCAAGTCTTGGGACAAATGTAACAGAAGTACTGAACTGGGTTGCGGCACAGAGTGCAGAAACCGGTGTTGTATATGCAACGGACGCAGCGAGCAATGAAAATGTAGAGGTTATTGCAACGGCGAAAGAGGAATGGCTTGAAACTCCTGTCATTTATCCGGTTGCGACTTTGAAGGCATCGGAAGATAAGGAAAGTGTAAAAGAGTTTATGTCATTTCTTCAGACACCGGAAGCAAAAGCGGTGTTTGAGAAATACGGATTCACCTGGAATAATTAGGAGGCAGAATGAAGTTAATTGATACGGCGGATGCGGCTGGACAGGTGCTGTGTCACGATATTACACAGATTATCAGAGGAAAAACAAAAGATGCGAGATTCCGTAAGGGACATATTGTAACGGAAGAGGACATACCGGTTCTGTTATCACTTGGAAAAGATCATCTGTATGTCTGGGAAAAGGATGAAACAAAGCTGCATGAAAATGAAGCGGCGCAGGTTCTCTCCCGGATATGCCGGAATCAGTGGATGGCAGAATCCGAAATAAAAGAAGGAAAGATAGAGCTGACCGCAGAATGTGACGGACTCTTTCTCGTCAACAGCGGGAAATTAAAGGCGGTCAATCGCCTGGGCGAGATGATGATCGCCACAAGGCATGGAAGAACCGCCGTCCGGAAAGGAGATAAACTCGCCGGCATGAGAGTAATCCCACTGGTAATCGATAAGCAGAAGATGGAAGAGGCAGAGCAGGTGGCAGGCGAAGCACCGATTCTGGAGCTGCGCCCCTTTGTGAAGAAGAAAGCAGTGATTCTGACAACCGGAAACGAGGTTTACTATGGAAGAATACAGGATACATTTACACCTGTGGTCGAAGAAAAACTGGCAGAATATGGTACGGAGCTGGCAGGACATACCGTACTGGCGGACGATCCGGACAGACTGACCCGGGAAATACACCGGGCTGTGAAAGAGCTTGGGGCGGAGCTTGTCATCTGTACCGGCGGAATGAGTGTGGATCCGGATGATAAAACCCCACTTGCCATCCGCAATACCGGAGCGGACGTTATTTCCTACGGTGCACCGGTATTGCCGGGAGCTATGTTTTTACTGGCCTATTATGAAAACGCAGGCAGAAGGATTCCGGTACTTGGTCTGCCGGGCTGTGTCATGTATGCAAAGAGAACAATCTTTGATCTGGTACTGCCAATGCTCATGGCAGATGTTGAGATAAATGCAGGACAACTTGCGGATTACGGCGAGGGCGGACTATGCCTGAGTTGTGAGGTATGCACATATCCGAACTGCGGTTTCGGAAAGTAAGGAGATTTGTATGAAGAAAAGAAATCTGGTCGTAGTGCGCGGCGGCGGTGATATTGCCACAGGTACGATCTATAAACTGGTAAAATGCGGATTTGCGGTGCTGGTCCTTGAGATAGAAAATCCATCTGCAATCCGGCGCAATGTGGCATTCTGTGAGGCTGTTTACGAGGGAAAAATGCAGGTTGAGGATATGAACTGCTACCGGGCGGAGAATCTGAATCAGGCGAAAGAGATTATGCGGACAGGAAGTCCGGCACTGCTCATTGATCCGTCCGGGGAATGCATCCGGCAGCTTAAGGAGATGAACGACGGGGAGTGGAATTACATCGCCCTTGTCGATGCGATCCTTGCAAAGAAAAATCTCGGAACGAGGAAGGATATGGCAGAACTGACCGTAGCACTCGGGCCGGGGTTTACGGCAGGACAGGATGTGGATATCGTTATCGAAACCATGCGCGGACACCGGCTTGGCAGGATCATCCGGGAAGGTCATGCAATGGAAAATACCGGTGTGCCGGGAGTGATTGCAGGCTACGGAAAAGAGCGCGTGATTCATGCACCGGCAGCGGGAATCTTAAGAAATGTAAAGAAGATTACGGATCTGACAGAGCAGGGCGAACTTATGGCATATATTGAGCAGGAGAATGGTGAAAAATGTGAAGTCAGGGCAACGATTCCGGGGCTGATCCGCGGACTGATCCGGGACGGTTATCCGGTTACGGAAGGGTTTAAGATTGCGGATATTGATCCGCGCAAAGAGGAATACAATAACTGTTTTACCATATCTGACAAGGCGCGATGTATCGCAGGCGGAGTGGTGGAAGCCATTATGTCATATTACACGGGAGGAAATCATCATGCATAAGCCGCTCATTATTTCAGTTGTCGGAGCAGGGGGAAAGACCACCCATATTCACAGACTTGCGGAGAAATATTTAAAGCAGGGAAAGAAAGTTCTGGTAATTACCACTACACATATGTATCTTGAGAAAGATACCATTCTGGAATTGGAAAATGACATGGAAACATCCGTGGGACGCATGAAAGATGCTCTGGCGCAGGGCTTCTGCATGGCGGGAAGTCCGTGTGAAGAGGAAAGAAAGATGGGACCGTTATCAGATCATGTGACGGAGCAGATTTTGCCGGCAGCGGACGTTGTGCTGGTGGAATCAGATGGTGCAAAGCACCGGCTGATCAAATATCCGGACAGTACGGAGCCGGTGATTTATCCGGGAAGCAGTGAGATACACATTGTAATGGGAATGGCAGCAGCAGGAAAGAAATGCAGGGATGTGGCACATCGGACAGAAAAAGTCATGCAGTGCCTTGGCATAGAAGAGGATACGGTGATCAGGGAAGAAGATATCCGGACACTTGTACGAAAAGGATATCAGGAACCATTATCCAGCCGTTATCCGGATGCGGTGCTCCGCTTTGTTCCTGGGGTATGTGAAAATCTCTGGCAGCGTGTCATGGGAGAATGTATCCGGGAGAATGTGGATTTCTCCATTGTCCGCCCGGAATGGTTTTACACCCGCCCGCATCTGTTTATCTGTGGCTGCGGCCATGTAGCCGGAAAAGTAGCTGTGATGGGGCAGTTCCTGGATTTTCAGGTCACTGTGATGGATGACAGGGAAGAATTTGCCAACAAAAAGCTCTTCCCAAAAGATTGTGAGGTAATCTGTGATTCCTTTGAAAATCTTACGCATTATCTGGAAGAGTGTAAGGGAGAAAGTACCTATTACGTCGTCGTTACCAGAGGACATAAGGCGGACAGACAGTGCGTGGAGCAGATTCTTAAGCGGAATTATGCCTATCTTGGCATGATAGGAAGTAAAATCAAAGTGGCAAAAACACTGGAGATTTTAAGAAATGAGGGTTATACCGGGGAACAGACGGATAGTATCCATGCCCCGATCGGATTAAAAATTGGTTCACAGACACCGGAGGAAATCGCCGTAAGCATTGCGGCGGAAATCATTCAGGAAAAAAATGCAAAACAGATCAGCAGTATGTCGGCAGAACTTTCCACGGTCCGGGAAACTGGCGTATTATGCATGATTACGGAAAAATACGGCTCTGCCCCGCGTGGAATCGGAAGCGGTATGTTTGTATACCGGGAAGCTGGCAGGGAGAAAATCATCGGAAGTGTCGGAGGAGGCAGTGTGGAGCACGCGGCGATCGCACAGGCACTGGAGCTGTATGATCAGGGCGAAGCTGCCGTTATTACAGAGAAGGAATACAATCTCTCCGATTGGGAAGGCGGCGAGCTTGGCATGATTTGCGGCGGCGGTGTAAAGATAGTCTTTTTTCCAATTTGTTCTTGACAATTATCGACATATTGATTAGTATTTATCATGTGATGAAATTTTGAAAGGACAGCTGTCATAAGGACAGACGAAAGAAAAATGAGCGAGAATAAGAAAGAAGGTTCTATTTATGAACTGGATGGAAGAGTAAAATTATCAAAAGCACTTCCATTGGGAATCCAGCATGTATTGGCGATGTTTCTGGGAAATATTACTCCGCTGCTGATTGTATGCGGTGCATTGGAGATGGATTCGTCATCGAAAACCATGCTGATACAGAATTCCATGTTTATTGCAGGAATTGCAACACTGATACAGCTTTATCCAATCTGGAAGATTGGTTCCGGGCTTCCGGTTGTTATGGGAACGAGTTCCGGATTCATCGGAACAGCAAAGGTTATCGGACTTGCAAGCGGATATGGAGCGATCCTGGGAGCATCCATGATTGGTGCATTGATCGAGATGGTGCTTGGCTTCTTTATTAAGCCGTTACGGAAAATATTTGCACCGGTTGTAACCAGTCTGGTTGTGTTATCCATCGGTTTGTCACTGCTTCCGGTGGGAATCAAATATCTCGGCGGCGGAGAAACGAATTCACTCGGATTCGGCCATTGGAAACATTTACTGGTAGGATTTCTGGTAATTGTTGTCATTGTTGTATTAAAGCAGTTCCAGGGAAGCTTTTTAAGCGTTTCCTCTATATTAATCGGTATTATTGTGGGATATATTGCGGCGATTTTTCTCGGCATGGTTGATTTTACCCAGGTAAAAGAAGCTGCATGGTTTGCCATTCCGAGACCGGTGATGCTGATCGATGGCATTGGAATTAAATTCGTGCCAAGTGCAATCATTGCGATGGCGATTATGTTTATTGCGACCGCCGTGGAGACAATCGGCGATACTTCCGCTATTGTAAACGGCGGACTGGACAGGGAGCCGACTAATGAGGAATTATCCGGTTCCGTAATTGCAGACGGTTTTGGCAGTCTGATTGCGGCAGTATTCGGGGTACTTCCGAATACATCTTTCAGTCAGAACGTGGGACTTGTAGCAGTAACAAAGGTAGTAAACCGCTTTACCATTATGACCGGTGCGGTATTCCTTGTTGCGATGGGATTCCTGCCAAAGCTGAGTGCGTTATTTACAGTTATGCCGCAGTCCGTACTGGGCGGAGCAGCAGTCATTATGTTTGCCATGATCATTGTAAGTGGCCTGACCTCCTTACAGAGACTCGATCTGAATGGAAGAAACGGACTGATTATAGCACTTGCACTCGGACTGGGTGTTGGAATCGGAAATGTTCCGACCGTACTGGATCAGATGCCGCAGTGGGTAGGAGATATCTTCGCACAGAACGGTATCATTATGACATTTGTAATAGCAACTGTTTTAAATCTTGTGCTTCCGAAGGATAAAGAGGAAAAGGGAGCAGAATAGAAGGATAATGTCAAAAACTCATATTGCTGTATGGGCTTTTGGCATTTTTTTAGGAACAGTTGATTGCGAAACTCAGAAATGTTTATAAATATATATTATGAGTTTCGCAATTAACATTTTAAGAAATCAGAAAGGTGGAAGAAGATGTTTTCATTTCAGCAGTATGTACTGGCAGAGAGTGTGGATCAGGCATATGAATTGAATCAGAAGAAGAATAATATTGTGCTGGGTGGAACCGGCTGGTTAAAGACGGGCAGGAAGAGTTATGGAACGGCGATTGATTTATCAGGACTGGGACTGGATACAATTACAGAGAATGAGGAAGAGTTTTCGATTGGTTGTATGGTCACATTGAGACAGATTGAGACACATGAGGGACTGAATCAGTATTTTAATCATGCCTGCCAGGAGGCGGTACGACATATTGTCGGCATACAGTTTCGTAATCTGGCAACGGTGGGCGGAAGTATATACGGAAGATTCGGCTTTTCCGATGTTCTGACCTGTTTTCTTGCCATGGACAGTTATGTGGAACTGTTCTCCGGAGGAATTGTTCCGCTTCGTGAATTTGCACAGATGAAATATGACAGGGATATTCTGATCCGGCTGATTGTGAAGAAAGATGGCAGAAGGACGGCTTATCAGTCGTTCCGTCTGCAATCAACGGATTTTCCGGTTGTTGCCGTGTGTGCGGCAGAACTGGCGGATGGAAGCCAGGTGGCGGCTGTCGGTGCAAGACCGGCGAGAGCTGTATTAAGGGAGCTGGAAAACGGAACATGGAAAGAGCCGGTTGTATTTGGAAGCAATATGAGAGCGGGACGGGAATACCGCAGTTTTCTGGCAGATACCCTGTTAAACCGTGCATTGGAAGAAATCAGAAATGGCACAGAGCCGGATAAGGAGGAGAGATGAAGATTCAGTTTTCATTAAACGGAAAAAAGATCACGGATGAGATTGCCGTGGATATGCCGCTGTTGGAATATCTCAGGGAAAAAGGCTGTTACAGTGTGAAAAGAGGATGTGAAACTTCAAATTGTGGTCTCTGTACGGTTCTGATGGATGGAAAGCCAGTTTTATCCTGTACAACACTTGCAGTCAGGGCGAATGGAAAAGAGATTTTCACACTGGAAGGACTGCAGAAGGAAGCTGAGGAGTTTGGTTCATTTCTCGCCGATCAGGGTGCCGATCAGTGTGGATTCTGTAATCCGGGATTTATTGTAAATGTGATTGCCATGACAAAGGAATTACAGCAGCCGGATGAGCAGGAGATAAAGGAATATCTGGAAGGAAATTTATGCAGATGTACCGGATATCAGGGACATTTAAGGGCGGTACAGTCATACCTGCAGGCAAAACAGGCGGAAGGAGGCAGTCATGAGTAATCATTTTGTAAATAAGGCGATCAGAAAAAAAGATGCGATGGCACTGGTTACGGGAAAACCGGTGTATACAGATGACATTGCACCAAAGGACTGTCTGATCTGTAAAGTGCTTAGAAGTCCTATTGCGCATGGTATTATAGAAGAGATTAATACAAAGATTGCTGAAAAAGTGCCGGGGATCACCTGTATTCTTACCTATAAAGATACACCGGGCAAACGATTTACCATGGCAGGTCAGACATTTCCGGAGCCAAGCCCGTATGACAGGCTGATTCTGGATCAGAGGGTGCGTTATGTGGGTGATGCGGTTGCCATTGTGGCAGGTGAGGATGAAAAGGCGGTCAATAAAGCGATGAAACTGATAAAGGTAAAATATCAGAAATTGCCGGCGATTCTGGATTTTCGCGAATCGAAGGATAATGAGATTCTGATTCATCCGGAGGAGGACTGGAAATCACTCTGTCCCGTGGGTGCGGATAACCGGAGAAATCTGTGTGCAAGTGCATCGGAAACACACGGAGATGTGGAAGGAATCCTTGCGGAGTGTGAATATGTGGTGGAGCATACCTATCACACAAAGGCAAACCAGCAGGCGATGATGGAAACCTTTCGGACTTACAGTTATATGGATGCTTTCGGAAGATTGAATGTTGTGTCCTCGACGCAGATTCCGTTCCATGTAAGAAGAATTCTTTCCAATGCCCTTGATATTCCGAAATCACGGATTCGTGTGGTAAAGCCGAGAATTGGTGGTGGATTTGGGGCAAAACAGACGGTAGTGACCGAAGTTTATCCGGCACTTGTAACCATGAAAACAGGAAAGCCGGCAAAGATTGTATACACAAGAGAAGAGTCACAGATCGCTTCTTCCCCACGTCACGAGATGGAAGTAACTGTCAGACTGGGAGCGGACAAAACAGGAAAAATACGAGCAATCTCGGTTCATACCCTTTCCAATTCCGGTGCGTTCGGGGAGCATGGACCAACGACGGTAGGTCTGTCCGGACATAAATCCATTCCGTTATACAGTGGAGCGGAAGCCTTTCATTTCTCCTATGATGTAGTGTATTCCAATGTCTGCAGCGCAGGGGCATACCGCGGATATGGCGCAACACAGGGATTGTTCGCACTGGAATCGGCGGTCAATGAACTGGCGGCGAAGCTGGACATGGATCCGGTAAAATTACGTGAATTAAACATGGTCAGGGAAGGAATGAAGATGCCAGCATATTATGGAGAAACGGCAAACAGCTGTGCATTGGACCGATGCCTGGCAAGAGCGAAGGAAATGATCGGATGGGATGAGAAATATCCGTGTAAAGACATGGGAAACGGCAAAGTAAGAAGTGTAGGAGTAGCCATGGCAATGCAGGGTTCCGGTATTTCAAACTGTGATGTCGGTTCGGTTACGTTAAAGGTCAATGATGATGGATTCTACAGCCTTATGGTAGGCTGTACCGATATGGGGACCGGATGTGATACCATTCTTGCCCAGATGGCGGCTGACTGCCTGGACTGTGATGTCGAAAATATCATTGTATCGGGAGTTGATACGGATGTATCTCCGTATGACTGTGGATCGTATGCATCCAGTACAACCTATATTACCGGTATGGCAGTGGTTAAGACGGCGGAAGAACTGAGAAAAAAGATCTGCAGAAACGGGGCAGAGATTCTGGGAGTGCCGGAAGAGGACGCTGAATTTGACGGACAGAGGGTATTTGTTCCGGGCGGACCAGAGGTTTCCCTGAAAGATATTGCAAATAAGGCAATGTGTAATAATACGCACGAGCTGGAAGTGACAAAACAGCATTCCTCTCCGGTTTCACCGCCTCCGTTTATGGTAGGAATGGTAGAGATTGAACTGGACAAAGTAACCGGAAAATATGATATTATCGACTATGTTGCCGTGGTGGACTGCGGTACGGTGATCAATCCAAATCTTGCCAGGGTACAGACAGAAGGCGGCCTGGTACAGGGAATCGGAATGGCAATGTATGAAGATGTAATCTACGGCAGTGATGGAAAGAATTATACTTCTTCATTTATGCAGTATAAGATTCCAACCAGACTTGACATGGGAAATCTCAGGGTGGAATTTGAGAGCAGTTACGAACCGACCGGACCATTCGGGGCAAAATCCATAGGTGAAATCGTCATAAATACACCGAGTCCGGCGATTGCACATGCGGTATATAATGCGACGCATGTATGGATTCGTGAACTTCCGGTTACGCCGGAGAAGATATGGAAGGGTATGCATGAGCAGTAATATTATCCTTCTGGCAGCAGGAAACGGCACAAGATTTGGCGGTGATAAGATGCTGTTTCTGCTGCATGACAGACCAATGTACAGATACATTACAGATAATGCAATTAAAATAAAACAAAATTGTAATAATATAAATCAGGTTATTCTGGTGTCCCGCTATGAGGAAATAAAGCAGGCAATAGCCGGATCCGGTATCGATTATGTGGATAACCCTCATCCGGAATATGGAATTTCCCATTCCATAAGACTGGGACTGGAACACGCAGGAAAGGCGGATTACAATATATTTGCAGTTTGTGATCAGCCCGCACTGACCTATGAAACCTTTGCCGGTTTTATTACAGGTCTGGAAAAAAGCGGGTGCCTGGCTGGTGCGGTCGGTTGGAAGGGGCAGCTCTATAATCCATGCGGCTTTCATGAGAGCCTGAGGGAAGAACTGTTCAGCCTTCAGGGCGACTGCGGCGGAAAAAGAATATTAAAGAAGCATATGGAGTCTCTGTTTATATGGCAGGCAGAATCAGAGAAGGAAATTATTGACATGGATGTGAGAGAGGAAAGGATATGAGTCAGACGGAAAAGAAAGGAAAGGCGGCGGCATTATGCCCGATCGTGGTTTTCCTTGTGTTATATGTCGGGAGCGGTATTTATTATCAGTATGTAAAAGGGGAAAATCAGGGATTTTATATCATGTCTGTAGTAGTGGCATTTACCATTGCACTGGTCGTTGCATTGCTGCAGAACCGGAAACTGTCATTTCAGGAAAAATTAAAAGTCATGTCGCAGGGAGTCGGCGATGAAAATATCGTAGCCATGATACTGATCTTTCTGTTTGCCGGAGTGTTCAGCAGTATGGCACAGGCGGCGGGTGGTTCGGAGAGTACGGCATATCTCCTGCTCGATATTTTACCGGCCAATCAGCTGGCAATCGGTTTCTTCCTGATTTCCTGTATTATATCGATGGCGATGGGAACTTCCTGCGGAACGATTTCAGTATTAGTTCCGATTGCAGCTGCGACGGCACAGGCGGCAGATTTGAATCTGGCCGTTCTTCTCGGAGCAATTATCGGCGGCGCAATGTTTGGTGATAATATGTCCTTCATTTCCGATACAACGATTGCGGCAACGAGAACACAGGGCTGCGATATGCGGGATAAATTCAGGGAGAACTTCGCCATTGCCTGTCCGGCAGCGGTCATTACCGTGATTATTCTGTTTTTCCGTGGTGGTGGCGGCGGTCAGGTAGAGAATCTCAGTTATAATATCTGGCAGGCACTTCCGTATTTCGCAGTGCTTGCACTTGCACTTCTGGGATTGAACGTATTACTGGTTCTCGGCTGCGGGATTCTGCTGTTTACCCTGGTAGGATTTCTTACCGTACCGGGATTTACCGTATCACTGGTGTTCTCCAGCATGGGACAGGGAGCATCCGGAATGTATGAAACCATCATCGTTGCGGTACTGGTGTCGGCACTTGGGGCATTGATGAAGGCCTACGGCGGCTTTGATTATATTCTCTATATTATAAGGAAATATTTCAGGGGAAGAAATGGCGGACAGCTTGGTATCGCCGTTTTATCCTCCGCCATGGATATTGCGACGGCAAATAATACGGTAGCGATCGTTATGGCGGCACCGATTGCCCGGGAAATCAGCCAGGAATATGACATATCGCCAAAGAAAACCGCATCCCTGATGGATATTTTCTGCTGCATCTGGCAGGGAATCATCCCATACGGAGCGCAGATGCTGATTGCACTCGGACTGGTAGCAGAATATGAAATATCGGCATTTGATATTATTCCAAATATCCAGTATGTATTCTTACTGCTTATCTGTGCCCTGTTTTCCATATTTGTAAAAGAGAAAAAATAAGTTAAAAAAGCAGTCTCTGTCTGGTATTTCCCCTGACAGAAACTGCTTTCTTATCTTTTATCTTAAATTAACTGCGGAATACGATTTCCCCTGTTGAAGCATCCATCGATTCGACAATGGCAAGTGATTCCAGATGGATGCCCTGTTTACGGATCAGGTCACCACCCTGCTGGAATCCCTTCTCAACAGCAATGCCCACACCGGCAATGCTTGCACCGGCATCCTTAATCAGCTTGATCAGCCCGTTTACGGCACATCCATTTGCAAGGAAGTCATCAATAATCAGTACATTGTCATTTTCGTTTAAAAACTTCTTTGACACGATAACATCATAAACTCTCTTCTTGGTAAAGGACTCTACCTTGGAAGAATATACTTCTCCGTCAATATTGACACTCTGGGCTTTCTTTGCAAAAACAACCGGTACATGGAAATGCTGTGCAACGATACAGGCAATACCGATCCCGGATGCTTCAATCGTCAGAATCTTTGTAATATTCTGACCGGCAAACAGACGCTTCCATTCTTCGCCCATCTGACCAAATAATTCCACATCCATCTGATGATTCAGAAAGCTGTCTACTTTTAATACGTTTCCTTCTTTCACGATTCCGTCACGTCGGATTCTGTCTTCTAATAACTTCATTTGTAACCTCCATAGTATTGTGAGTAAACTTATACATCATTATAGCTGAAAATGAAAAAAAAGAAAAGATATAAAAACTGGTTTTTTTCACAAAAAAAACGTTAATTTATAAAAAACTATAGTGCAAAAATATGGTAAATCATGGTATACTATACTTATGCAGTGTAAACAAATATCACGAGGAGGTTTTTTGTTATGAGCAACAAATGGGAAGTCTGGACAAACAAAAGGACAGAAGACATAGGAGACTTATTTGGATTATTTTTTGAAGATATTAACCATGCGGCGGACGGCGGTCTGTATGGTGAACTGATTCAGAACCGTTCCTTTGAGTTTTCCGAGGTTGATAATAAGGAATATCATGCACTGACCGGATGGGAAAAGGTGACCGGCAGTGGAATTATAAGTCTGAATATCGAGCAGGATGAGCCGGTTCATTTCAGTAATCCGCATTATCTTGCGATGGAGATTAAGAAGCCGGGAAAAGATCTTGGTATCCGCAATCTTGGATTTGGAAGCGGTATTCCAATCAGAGAAGGGGCATCCTATCGTTTTTCCTGTTATGCAAAGAGAACCGAAGATTTTGATCGCTGTATCTGGGTGTCATTAAGAAGTGAGGACGGTGTTGTTTATGAGAAACAGTCCGTAAAGCTGAATCGTGACTGGAACAGGTATGAGTTCTATTTTATGCCGGAAGTAACAGATGACAGTGCAAAGTTATACATTACGGCAGAAGGAACCGGAACAGTTTGTCTTGACCTGGTTTCCCTGTTCCCGACCGATACCTTCCATAACAGAAAAAATGGTATGAGAAAAGATATCGCAGAGCTTCTTGCGGAAATGAAGCCTAAGTTCATGCGTTTTCCGGGCGGCTGTCTGGTGCATGACGGTTCCCTGAATTCAGAGGACAGGGATTCCATGTACCGCTGGAAAAATACACTGGGAGGTCTGGAGGGAAGACCGGCAAGAAGAAATAACTGGGGCTACAATCAGACACTGGGACTCGGATATTATGAATACTTCTGTTTCTGCGAGGACATCGGAGCAAAACCCGTACCGGTGCTTCCGGGAGGATACGATCCGCATCATCAGAGAATCACACCGATGGAAGAAATGCAGGAATGGATCGATGATGCACTCGACCTGATTGAATTTGCAAATGGCAGCCACAGCAGCGGCTGGGGAAAGATAAGAGCGGCAATGGGACACAGAGAGCCATTCCATCTTGAATATATTGCGATCGGAAATGAGGAAGTTGGAGAAGCCTTCTTTGAGAGATATCCATTATTCCACAAAGCAATAAAAGAAAAATATCCGGATATTAAGATTATCAATACGGCAAGTCCGTTCGCGGCAGGCGGGGAATACGAAAGAGGCTGGAAATCAGCGAGGGAAAATCATTCGGATTTAATTGATGAGCATTATTATATGTCACCGGAATGGTTTATTGCAAACCAGCACCGTTATGATAACATGGGCAAGGACGAGCCGAAGGTATTCCTCGGGGAGTATGCAACATGGGGAAATACCTGGTATAATGCATTGATTGAGGCATCCTATATGACCGGACTGGAGAGAAATGCCGGAAATGTAGCGATGGCATGTTATGCGCCGATGTTATGTAATGTCGATTATGTAAACTGGAAACCGGATATGATCTGGTTTAATAACCATCAGGCATTTGGAACACCGAATTATTATGTGCAGAGTATGTTTATGAAATATCAGGGTGACAGCCTGCTTGAGAACAGGATCGAGTTCGAGGATGAAATTCGTGATCTGATGCCGGAGAAATCCTGTCTGTCCGGTGAGGTTGCGCTGGAGTGGCGCGATGCAGACGTGGAATATACGGATATTGTCATTACCGATAATGAAACCGGTGAAGAAATCAGACCGGCAGACGTATGTGTCAATGCAGAGAATAGAAATGTTACATTGACGGATATGAAGTCCGGAAAATACACCATCCGCATGAAAGCAAAAGAAGTAAGCGGAACAAAGGGATTTTTCATTGAATTTAATAAGAAAGATCAGAAAAACAGAATGTTCTGGGAGCTGGGTGCATGGCAGAATCTTGACATGGCAGTAGCAGAAGATATCAATGGAAGAGGTTCGTGTCTGGCACAGTATACCTTTTCCGTAGAGCAGGGCAGAACCTACGAACTGGAGCTTCAGGTAGACGGCAGAAGCATTAAGACCTTCGTCGATGGAAAACAGTATCATGATGTATATCTGAAACCGGTGCTGGAGGAACCGTTATATACTTCAGCAAGTGCAAAGAATGACGGAAGCATTATTCTTAAGATTGTCAATATCTCAGATTCCGTAAAAGAACTGGATATCCATCTTCATGGAATGGGTGGAAAGACTAATATGGGACGTATGATCCGTATGTCAGGATATCAGCTTGATGATGAGAATACATTTGAAGAACCGGAAAAGGTAACACCGAATGTTACAGGTATTATTTCAGAAGCAGGAGATGTTATGCTGGGTGTACCGGCACATTCCGTAAGCATCATCGTGATTAACAAAGAAGAAAGCTATACCGTACCGGCATAATTCAGTAAATTCAATATAGCAAAAAAAGGGCAGGCATTACCTGCCCTTTTGTCATGAGCTGATATGACAGGTTTTCATCCAGTAATTAATCTGAAGCAGATAGGCCGTCATCTGCGGACCTGCCATCAGCTGGCCGTACCATGGCCTGCCATAATCAGACGGTGTCTGGAGAAATGCAAATACCTTATTTTTATCGATAATGGAATGGATCGGTTCGTTTGGCGAATTCATAATGTCAACCAGCCTTGATTTAAGCAGGGCTTCATATGCCGGATCGTAAGTCTTTGGATAAGGGCTTTTTTTCCGGAAGAGAACTTCCTCTGGAAGAAGATTTTTTCCGGCTGAAACCAGAAGGCTTTTGGTAACACCGTTATTACATTTCATATGCCACGGGATATTGTATACATATTCTACAATGCGGTGGTCGGCAAACGGAACTCTGGCTTCCAGACCGGAATACATACTGGTGCGATCCATGCGGTTTAAGAGTGTCATCATGAACCATTGCAGATTAAGCCAGGATATTTCACGCCGTCTGGCTTCTTTCGGATCTTCGCCGGCAAGGGCAGGAGTCTTTGATACCGACTCGTGGTATGCCCGGTCGGCATATGCCATGACATCTGTTTCTGCGGCAAAATCGTCCCGGAGAAGGCAGGTTCTGGCATTTTTGTCATGACTCCACGGAAAACTGTCTTTGTTAAACATTTCTTCTTTATGAAACCACGGATATCCGCCGAAGATTTCATCCGCACATTCCCCGGTCAGTGTAACCTTCTGGTGTTTCGCAACTTCGCTGCAGAAATACAGGAGGGAGGATTCTACATCAGCCATGCATGGCAGGTCGTGGGCATCCACGGCTTTATAGAGATAATCTGCCTGGATTTCATTGTTACATTCCAGAATGGTGTGATGGCTTCCTATGTGTCCGGACATCAGGACGGCAAATGGGCGATCCTGTGATGACTGGAAGGCATTCGCCTTAAAATTTTTATCATTATTCACAAAATCAAAGGAGTAAGTATTCAGTGTTTTTCCCTGCTTTTTTAATTCCCCCGCACAGATGGCGGAGACAAGACTTGAATCCAGTCCGCCGGATAAAAAGGTACAGATGGGGATATCAGAAACCATCTGTCGTTTTACACTGTCATAGACAAGGGAACTTACTTTTTCCTCCGTTTCTTCCAGGGAGTCTGTATGCTCTGCGGCGGTTAATTTCCAATATGCCTGTATGCTCCGCCTACGTTCCCTGGCAAGCAGGAAATGTCCGGGAAGAAGTTCATGGATGCCGTGAAATACACCATTTCCGAGGGTATGTGCCGGACCGGTGCCGAAGATTTCTCCCCAGGTGTCTTTGTCTGCCGAAGGTTTGAAGCCATAGGCAAATAATGCCTTCTGCTCGGAAGCAAAGATAAGCTGCCCATCTGTTTCGCAGTAAAACAGAGGTTTGACTCCGAGACGGTCACGCACCAGAAGCAGTGCATCTGCCCTGAAATCATAAATGGCGAATGCAAAGATGCCGTTCAGTTTTGCGAGAAAGGCAGTGCCTTCGGCAAGATAGCCGTTCAGAATGATTTCCGTATCACTCGAAGTATTCCAGGTTATCCGGTATTTCCGGAGATAATTTTTTAGTTCTTTTCCGTTATAGATCTCACCATTATAAGAAATAATGGCTGTTTTGTAAGAAAAAGATTTTTTCATTGGCTGCCTGCCGCCCGCCAGATCAATGATGGACAGTCGTGTATGGGCAAGCCCCGCATGAGCCGACAGAAATAAATCATTATTATCCGGACCGCGGTGCAGAAGACTGTTTTTCATATGATCCAGGCGGTGCAGATATTCCTCTGATCTGGTATAATCAAAACCGGTCTGATAGAATCCTGCGATTCCGCACATATGAGTCACCTGACTTTCTTATAAAATATGGCTTTTAATTACAGGCTGAAGCTGTTTGTATTCAAATGCCAGTTCTATGGTATCAGAAAGAAGCTCTACATGAGCAATCATGGAGTTTGGCTTCGTCCTGTAATTATCCTGCCCGAAAGGTACAAAATAAATGTTTTTGGTATTAAGAAGTATACCTATATTTTTCAGATTCATTCCCAGTGCATCATTGGTTGATAAAGAAATGACAAGCGGTTTATTGTTCCGCAGGTGTGATTTTGCAGCCATTAATACGGGAGTATCAGAGATACCGTTTGCCAGTTTTGACAGGGTATTTCCGGTACATGGTGCAATGACAAGGATATCAAGCATGGATTTCGGACCGATCGGTTCTGCATCCGGTATGGTCAGAATCGGTTCTTTTCCGGTTAAATCCCTGGCAAGTTGAAGAAAGTCATCATGTGTGCCAAAACGACTGTCCGTACTTGCGGCATTAAAGGAAAAGATAGGAATCAGATTTGCTCCGGTATCTTTTAACTGCCGGATAGCTTCAAATGTCTTTTTGTATGTGCAATAGGAACCGGTCATGGCGATGCCGATATTTTTTCCTTCAAAAGAATGTTTCATAGATGGCGTCCTTTCTTATAATAAAATCAGAATTGTTTCAGAAGGGGAAGAACTGCGTCAGCAATGGCTTCACCTGCAGGCTTCGGTGCTGTTTTTCCGGGGATGCCGGGACAGGAGATAAGCTTCAGGGAGAGACCGCGGCACATATCCTCATCAAATCCGCCCGGTCTGGAAGCGACTTCAAACAGTACACAGTCCTTTTTCAGATGGCGCAGAAAACAGGATTTGAACACTGGGGAAGGAATCGTATTAATAATCAGATCAAAGTCCGCATGCACAAATGGCCAGGCATGAATGTCATAAAATGGGAAACCTGCATCTTCAGCGGCTTTTTGTCGATAGGGATCTTTATCAAAGATAGAAATTTCCGCTGATAACGCGGACAGTTTTGCGGCAATTTGTTCCCCGCAGTGGCCATATCCGGCAATTAAGATCCGGGATCCTGAGATGGAACAGTCCGTATTCCGGATAATGTAAGAGAGAAGTCCCTCTGCAGTCAGCGTGGAATTTGTATTCAGAAAATCAGAGTCTTTCATATAATCTTTCAGCAGTGTGCGGGATTTTACGCTATTTGAAAAATGTTTTGGAAATCCACCACCGGCAATAAAGGCAGGCAGATGTTTTAAGTCCGAAAGTTCGCTGATGGAAACGGAATTTGCCCGATCGGACAGGTTCAGGTGTATGCCGTCTCTGGTAAAAGGTGCAGGACAAATCAGAAGATCCGCTCCTTTCACGGCTTCCGGCAGCCCGCTGCAGAAAAGAATACTATCATGGTAACAGGTCAGAAGTCCGGTCTGCTGCTCCGGAGAAATATTTAAACCGTAACATTTGATTAGAACGGGCTGACATATCCGGCTGAAATAAGTGAACAGCCGGAGAAGCATATAATATTGGCGGGAATCGCCTCCGACTGTGGAAATACACAGAGACATATAAAGCCTCCTTATTACGTTCATACGATAGTATATGCTTCCGGGAAGAAAGTGTGAATATGCTTGCATTTGCGGATATAAGCGGGTATAATAAAGCAGCATGGAAAGGAAGAAAAATTATGAGCAAGGTACAGGGAACATGCGAGATGTGCATGTATTATGAATATGATGAAGATTACGAATGTTATACCTGCCAGATGAATCTGGACGAGGACGAGATGGCAAGATTTATGATGAACCAGGTATCACATTGCCCTTATTTCCGGTTTGGAGATGAATATATGATAGTAAGGAAGCAGATGTAGGATATGGGATGCAGATTATGTCCGAGAGATTGTAATGTGGACAGGAAAACAGGGTATGGTTACTGTGGCATGACGGAGCATATTATGGCGGCACGAGCGGCTCTTCATATGTGGGAAGAACCGGTCATATCAGGGAAAAACGGAAGCGGGGCGGTCTTTTTTTCAGGCTGTCCGCTTCGCTGCGTGTTCTGCCAGAACCACAATATTGCAATCGGGAAATCAGGAAAAGAGATTAGCATGGAACGGCTGGTGGAAATCTTTTTTGAACTGGAAGAAAAAGGTGCAAATAATATTAATCTTGTGACACCGACGCATTTCGTGCCACAGATCCGGGAAGCCATCATAAGGGCAAAAAATCAGGGCTTCCGGCTTCCGTTTGTCTATAATACGGGAAGCTATGAGAAGGTGGAAACCCTGAAAAGTCTGGAGGGCTTAATAGATATTTATCTTCCGGATATGAAATATTATTCTGCAGAGCTGGCAAATCGTTATGCAAAGGCACCGGATTATTTTGAAGTGGCGGCAGCAGCGGTACAGGAAATGTTCCGTCAGACAGGGACACCGCAGTTTTACCGGGAAGGGAATCTTTCGGAGAATGTGGAATACACTGGGGAGGAAGAGGATGTTCTCATGCGGAAAGGATTGATTTTAAGGCATCTGATTCTTCCGGGAAATACAGAAGATTCCAAAAAAGTTCTGGATTATGCCTGGCATACCTATGGAAATCATATTTATTTCAGCATTATGAACCAGTATACACCGGTGGGAGAGCAGAGGTTTGAAGAATTGAGAAGAACTGTCACGGAAGAAGAATATGAGTCAGTCATTGATTATGCACTGGAGCTTGGTGTGGAAAACGGGTTTATACAGGAAGGGGGAACGGCAGAAGAAAGCTTTATTCCTGAATTTAATAATGAAGGTGTTTCATGAGGAGGCATCATCCGGCGGTATATCGGGTGGTGTTTTTTTCGTTAAAATCAGATTTTATTACCGAACAAAAAGTTCTATCATAAAAGTCTGAATTAAATAATCTATATTGACAAATTGTAAGAAATATGTTTTAATGTAGATAAATAGTAAAAAAAGAGTGAAAAAAGCATGAAACTAAAGAAAAAATGCAGAAAAATAAAGAAAGAGTGAGGTATATGTGTAAAGTACAGAAACTGACAGATGCAGAGGTAGCTGTTATGAAGATTTTATGGGAGCATGAGGATGGAATGACGATACAGGAGATTGTACAGTATCAGGAGCAAAACCAGTTAAGCACAGCTTCAACCGCACAGATTGTAAAACATCTGTTAAAGAAAGAAGCGGTCAGGGTGAATGGTTTTGTACCGGCAGCCAATGTTTATGCGAGGAAATTTGTTCCCTGCTTTAGCCGGGAAGAATTTGCGGCTGCTGAGATTCAGAGAGTCCAGCAGCGTATCTTTGACAACGGCAAACTGCAGACACTTGGCATTGCAGCGGCATTTCTTGGTAATATGCGAAAGAAGAAGCTGAGTGGGGAAGAGATAGAAGAATTAAAAAAACTGGTCGATAAAAAGACACAGGAGTAATGGGAGGAAATATGGAGATATCATTAGTTTCTATAGTAGCAACCTGCGTATTTTATTCCGTAATACTTTTTCTGATGTGTATGCTGATAAAAAGAATACGGATAATCCGGAATGTGGGACCGGAGTGCCTGATATTTATTATCTGCTTTATTATTACACTTATGTTTTTTCCGCTTGAATTCCGGTTTGCTTACAATATAGAAATAGAGGATACATTACAGCCGGTTATAAGAATGTTCCGGCATCCTATTTATCATAATATTCTGCTGATGCATGTTCTGGCAGTTATATGGCTGGCAGGAGCACTTGTGGCACTGGTCAGATATGTTATGCGGTATAAAAGTCTGTTCCGCTATCTGTCAGTCCGGGACACAGAAAATTATGATACCGTACTTAAAAAATATGGACTGGACAGCAGGCATTATGATGGGATAGAAAAAATCCACTTTGTATATGCCGGACAGGTGGATTCCCCATGTACGGCAGGCATAAAAGAACCATACATTCTTTTGCCGGAAAAGGAATACAGCAGGGAGCAGATGCATTATATTCTGCTGCATGAAATCATGCATATAAAAAATAAAGATCTGCTGTGGATTATTTTGATTGAAGTGTTATGCATTTCATTTTGGTGGAATCCATTGTTATATTACATCAAAATACAATTACTGCAGCTGATCGAAATACGGAATGATAAGAATATCGTAAAAAATATGCAGAAACAGGAAGTTAGAGCATATATGAATGCATTAATAAATACTGCAGGACAGAAAAAAGATGAAACGGCGGGAATAATAGCATTTAATAACAGCGGATATAAGTTCTTAAAGAAACGGCTGGAGCTTATCGGTGATGGGCTATCCGTATCCCATATTCAGCAGGGAATATTAATAACCGTGATTATTATTTTGGTTATGTGTAAGGTCTGTTTTAATATTATGCCGTATAGCACAGAAACTGTGGAGGGTGGGGTGATGACAACAGAAGAAAATACATATTTGATAAAATCAGGAAATGAATACAAGGTATATATATATGGGGAGTATATGGACACCGTAGATGACTTATTAGGTTATGATGATATACCGATTTATAATAGTTTAGAGGAGGCAAAAAGAAATGAATAATATAATAAAGGATGGTATTTATGAAAAAATACATATCAGCAATAATGATAACTTTATTAATGACAGTTGCTATGGCAGCGGTTGTATTTGCAGCACAGACTTCATATTCTTACGGACCAGTTACGGTTGGTCCGCTGCAGTATTGGGAAAGTGTAAGAATGGAATTTGGAACAGCAACTACCCATCAGGGAAAGATAACCTATGGACAGGTTTCAGCAGCCGGTGATAGCAGGATATCGATTTTTAAAAATGTACTTGTGCTGCCGGTGGAAGAAGCATATAGAAATATATTTGTAACAGTATCAAGTAAGGGTTTGACCTATAATCTTCCATTCGGTTCTGTTAGTGCTGGAAAGAATCATGCTTACAGAGTTAGAAATTATGATTCTGCAAATTATACATTTACATCTTTTAAAGATGAATGGTAAAAATTTAAAGGAAACATAGGTTAGTAATGCGGGGAAATATGTCAAATAACATATTTCCCTGTATAACAGGTAGATGAGGAGATGGCTGAGATGACGAGAAAGAAAAAACGGGTAATATTACTTCTGTTATTGTTTCTGCTGCTGGCAGTGACAGGTATGCTTGTGTGGATATTCTTTCTGCCGAAGAAATATACGGTAATGTACCATATGTCGGGAAACCGGACAATAGAATCTGCAGAAGTTATTCTGTATGGAAAACAGGAAAGCGGAGAGTATGGATATTCGATGTATCTGCTGGAAGATAAGGATAATCTGGAGAAGATAGAAAAAGCACTCAGCGGAATGAAGATGTATCCCTGCCATATTACAAAATTATCTGATATAACAGAAATAAAAGAAGATGACAGAAACTGGCTGCTGCATTTGAATGGAAAGAATGATACTTACTTTTCCATAGGAATGATAGGAACAGATCGTAAAGGACAAAGTATTATAAATCAGGGCCTGATGAACAACGGAGTGGGAACAAAGGATTATCTGGACATCATCGGAAATGTTGTGGTTTCCGCAGAGGAGGAAATGAATGTATGGGAAACTTTACTGGATGCGGTAAAGAATGAAATCCAGAAGATAACAGTACAGGATATGCTGGAGCTGGCAGATACGGATTGCCATGAATGGATAAGATTTGAGAAATATCTTTATAGAAGTGAAACCGAAGAGGAAAAAGAGGTTCTTCAAAAAATAGCAGACAGAAGTAAGTTGCCGGACTCAATGAGGACGGACTTGGCAGATATATTTGAAACGGATACGGAGGATTTTGTTTTGATAGTATGGGCTTTGGACAGCATTGTGGGATTTCCAGATGGAACTGCTGAAAGAACGAGGAAGGTCTATCAGGCGACGGTATACCGGCAGGATGGGGAATACATGGATCTGTACGATGATGGACTGGAAGAATTTCTTGGGGTGGTCAGGTGAAAGCAGTAGATTATATCAGATGTGCAAAAGAAAATCTGAGAGGACACAGGAAGGAGAAGTTTTATGGCAGAAACAATTAATGTAAAAAATTTAAGCAAAACATATGATGGAAAAACTATGATACTGGAGGATTTTTCGTATACCTTTGAGTCCGGAAAATTTTATGCGATTATGGGGCGTTCCGGGGCAGGAAAATCGACACTGCTGAATATCATTGGAACTATCGACAGTGCAACGGACGGGGAAGTTCTGGTTATGGGAAAAAACGTAACCGGATTAAAAGAGAAGGAAAAAGCTGAACTGAGAATGAAAAATATAGGATTTGTATTTCAGGGATTTTATCTGAATCCGTATCTGAACGGAGAGGAAAATGTGATAGTGCCGATGAGGATAAACCGGGAAATTCCATCAACGGACAGGAAACAGATTGCAGAAAAGCTGATGGCGGATTTTGGGGTAGAGAATCTGAAATCATCCCTGCCATCACAGATGAGCGGAGGGGAACAGCAGCGGGTTTGCATTGCGAGAGCATTGGCAAATAATCCGGATATTATACTGGCGGATGAACCGACCGGAAATCTGGATGAAGAAAATGAGAAAATCGTATTTTCGTATCTGAAAAAGCTGGCGGAGCAGGGGCATACGGTAATCGCGGTGTCACATAATGAAGCAGTGAAGGATTATGCAGATGAAATCGTGGAAATGTGACCAAAATTTTTGGAGGTGGAGAAATGAGAGCAGCAGATTATATCAAAAGTGCATGGGGGAATCTGAAAGGAAGAAAAAAGACAGGGAAAGCAATGAAATATCTGTTGTTTACGGCATTGCTGATTTATTTTATCGTTAATTCGCTTTCTTCTTCGGCAAAATCATTTACGGAGCAGATAAGCAAAGTTCCGCTTGCGAGAACATTGACGGTGGATGATGATGAGAATGACAGTGTATACAACAGAATTCTGGCAGACAGCAGGGAAGATGACAGGCTGGAAAGTGTTTATCATTATATCACGCCGTTAGTCGTGCATGCAAAGGAAACGCAGGCAGGAAAAGAAACTGTGCTTGAACTTAAGGTTTGTACGGATGCGATGAAGAATTACCTGTATACAGGAACAATGCCGGAAGAAGGAGAGATTCTTCTGCCACAGTATTTATATGGAACAGATGAGGAAGGCGGGACAACTTCTGAACTGGTGGGAAAGAAGATTACCATTACTGTTACGGACTGGAATGAGAAGCAGACAGAGCTGGAATATCTGGTATGCGGAACGTATGACAATATCATGGCGGTAACGGGAAATACTACGGCATATCTTGTCGAAAATGAGGCAGTTCAGGCATATGAAATCTCCATGGAAGGAATCCGGGATTTAATGCTCCGCCAGATGAAGGAAAGCGGGAATTATAACAGGGAAACCTATGTCGGATATGAAGTACAGCATATAGTAGGGGTACAGGTAAAAGATTATAAGGATATGGATGCGATAAAAGAAAAATATTCCGATTTGTATCTAAGTCCGGTAATGCTGCTGGAAGAGAACAGCATAGAGCAGATTGCGGGAATGGTACAGTTTGTCGGAAATCTGATAGCGGTATTTTTACTGGTGATAGCATTGATCAATACCATGATCGTAGTGCTGAATGATGTAAGCGGAAGAAAAAAGGAGATGGCACTGTATCTGACACAGGGGTATACCGGAAGGCAGGTAACGGGAATTATCCTGCTTGAATATGCTGTCCGTATGCTCTGGGCTTTTCTGATGGCAGCGATCATAGCATTTGCGATTCTGACCATAGCAGATTCGGCAGTGGAAAAAATATTCGGAATAGAATATGGCATTCTGCATCTTGGATTTGAGCCGGGACTTTTACCGGGAGCATTGGCTATCATAATCATTATTATGCTGGCTGTGGTATATCAGACCGAAAAACAGATCAGAAAAATTGTACCGGCAAGGGAATTAAAATCGGAGGGATGAAAAATGGCAGGATGGCTTTTTAAGAGAAGAATTATGAAACTCAGGGAAAGTATCTATACAATTCTGTTTTATATCACAACATTTACACTGGCATGCATATCATTGAATGTCATCGAGAAAGGAATGGCGGTATACCAGAGCGACTGGTATAACAAAGTACTGCAGAAACAGGCGGGTATCGATTCTTTTTTTAAAACAAAAGGAAAAATCATCTGTACCGTTATCGCAGTGATGTTCGTCCTGATTGTGCTCGGAGTAGTGACGGCAGTATATTTTAAACAGAAGATTGATTTACAGAAGCTGCGGAGTGAAACAGCATATTTTAAGATAGCAGGTTACAGGCATACCGGATGGAGTCTGTGGGCGGACAGCCTGATAGTAGCATTTCTGGCACAGATTATTTCTGTTCCCGTATCCCTGGTAATATGGAAAAATATGCTCCGGACGGAAATATTCGGGAATCTGATAAAGGTTTCAGGGGCTGGCAGAGGGTTTGACCTGAGAATGGTTCTGTTATGCTTTGTTATCGTGGCAGGCATACTGGGATTTGCGGGAATCGGAAGAAGGAAAAACTCTGTGGTGACGGAATTATATGAAAAATAAGGAAAAGCTGCCATATTGACAAATAGACTGATTTGTAGTAAATTAAAAAGTGTTTTATGCCGCAGAAGGTATGAAAATGTACTGCGGGAATGCAGAGTATAGTTGTATACATGGTATACAGAGAATGGAGGATTATATGAAACTGAAAAAGTTTACTGCGATGTCATTAACAGTTGCGATGGCGGCTGCAACACTGGCAGGCTGTGGAAGTGCTGAGAAAGAAAGTTCAGAAACCAAAGAAGTATCTGCGAAATCTTTTGCAGATGCAGTGGAGAAAGGTTCTGCAATACAGAAAGGTGATTACAGTGTAACAATGAATCTTTCCTTAAAGGGAGATGATTTGGAGCTGTTTGGCTCAGATGAAGAAGAAATTATGAAGACACTGGGTATGAAAGCAGATGCATTGGATGCAAAACTTACCCTGAGCGGAAAGATTGCAGGAACAGATGCCATGAGTATGAAAGTCGGTGTCGAATGTGGAAAGATAAAAGGTGACCTTACAGAATTTATTCTGGCAGATGATACCTTATATGTCAATGTGTCGAATGCAGTGGATATGGTAGTGAATGTAGCTGATTTATTTGATTTGAAGGATGAAGTGGAAACATATACTACATTGATTCCGGATGGCGATTATATCGCAATTCCGGTCAGCACAATTAAGGATGTGTATGAGGCAGTTCTGGAGAATGCCGATGTATCGAATGAAATGGATGAGATCAAAGACACCCTGAATGACGAAGATACCATAAAGAAACTTCAGAAGTCAGCAGCTTACCTTTTAAGTGAAGCAGAAAAGATGGCGAAAGAAGCAGATGGAGTTTATTCTTCCAAGGATGGATATACCATTGAAATAAACAATGATAATGCTGTATCACTGGTGAAAGCATTCATAAAGGTATTTGCAGAGGATGGCGAAGATATCATGAAGAGTATTCAGGATATTGTCGGAGATATGGGTGTTTCCGCAGATGATGCCATCAGTGAGATTACTTCTGATCCTGAGAAACTTCAGAAAGATCTGGAAGATGCCATGAATGAAGATGATATGCCAGACTTTTCACTGAAAATCGGAACAGATTATTCCGGTGAGGAAGGTGCGGCAGTATGGACACTTTCCTATGGAATCGATCTGAAAATGGATAACGACAACATGAGTGCGAATGTTGAATGTAAGGTATCCGAAGATCAGGATGTAAAAGTAAAAGCTCCGGACAGTGTAATGGATGAGGAGGATATCAAGTCCATCTTAGCTCTTGCAGGAATTGACCTCAGCGATCTTTCAGATTTAATCAGAAGCTATGGCAGCGGTGTTTATGATGATTTTGATTATGACTACGATGACGATTATGATTATGAAGATTTATGGAGCGATGATGCTGCATAACCGGTAAATGTATAAGAATCATATGACCAGCAAAAAGCAGTCCCATGACAGGGACTGCTTTTTTGGATCTATTTTTCTTTCTGAATTAACTGGTAGTAATGACCTTTCTTTGCCATCAGTTCGTCGTGGCTGCCCATTTCCACAATGTGCTTATCATCAATGTAAAGAATACGGTCTGCATTCTTTATGGTAGAAAGACGGTGTGCAATGACAAAGCTGGTACGTCCCTTCAGGACAACTTTTAACATTTCCTGAATCTGGGCTTCTGTTTCCGAGTCAATATTACTGGTTGCCTCGTCCAGAATCAGAATCTTTGGATCTGCAAGAATCAGTCTGGCAAAGGAGAGAAGCTGACGTTCACCTCCGGACAGCTCACTGCCCTGTTTGGATAACCGGGTGTGATAGCCGTGCGGCAGTCTGGTAATAAATTCATCCGCAGAGACTTTCTTTGCGGCAGCGATACATTCTTCATCCGTAGCATCCGGTTTGGAGAAACGGATATTTTCAATGACCTCACGGCTGAAAAGGAAGGTGTCCTGCATCATGGTGCATACCTGACGGCGCAGGGACTGTAAGGTAACATCCTTGATATTATGTCCATCAATAGTAATTTCTCCGCCGGTCACGTCATAGAAACGGCTTAGAAGACTGATAAGTGTCGTTTTTCCGGCACCGGTAGGACCTACCAGTGCAATCATTTCGCCCGGTTTTACATCCAGGTCGACATGTTCCAGCACGTTGATGCCAGGTACATAGCCAAAGGATACATCTTTATAGCAGACATGGCCTTTGATTGGCGGAAGAACGGCTGCATCCGGAGAATCTTTGATGGCAGGTTCTTCGTACATCAGTTCAAAGATTCGCTCCAGATTGGTGGTCAGGGTTGTAATGTTCTGAAGTCTCTGACAAAGTTCAAATACCGCATTGGCAAATAATTCCATGTAAGTAGTAACACTGATGATAACACCCAGTGTCAGACTGGCAGGATTCTTCTGAATCATGGCGAGTGCGGACACATAGATGATAACGGAACAGCACATACGGATAATGCCGTGTGCCATTGGGAAAATAGCTTCCCGGAAATGAGTTTCAAACATGAAACATTTGTTTGTCTGGTCTGTCAGGTCACAGAGAATTTCCGAGTTTAAATCTGCCCTGTTAAATGCGTGGATAACATCCACACCGCTGATATCTTCCGCAACAAACGCGGTACGGTTACTGTTCTTGTTTCTGGTGATTCTGGCGGCTTTCTGTAATCCACGGACCAGAAGATAAACAATCACGAGAAGCGGAAGCTCGATGGCGAGTACATTTATCATCAGATGAATCTGAAGGAAGCATACCACAACCAGGGAGAGAATCAGTTTAAACAGATTGACAATGATATTGGTCAGATGGTCAATGAAAATACTGGATACCTCGTCACAGTAGGAAGTGATTCTTACCAGAATCTTGCCGGACGGACGGGTGTCGTAGTATTCAAAACTCAGATCCATCAGTTTTTTAAACATATCATTTCGCAGTTCGCTGACAATATTTGTTCCCAGACGGATGGTCATGCGGTTATTCAGATATGCCGTGATAACCTGGCCAATCATGACACTCGCCCAGACACTGACCAGAACAATGGCATAGGTCTGGAAGTGGGAGCTTAACACACCGCTTTTTGGAAGCACATGGTTGATCAACATCATATTCAGTGTTGCAGGAATCATGGAAAGCACACTGTTTAAAACAAGGAAAAGCATTACCAGAAAATAAGTTTTCTTATATTTTTCTGCGTAAGACACGATATTTTTCAGCATCTGGAAATTAAATTTCCGTTCCATGACTTCGTCTTCAAAGTACAGATTCTTCTTACTCATTCTAACACCTCCTGACCGGCCTGATGATTATAGATTTCTGCATATCGGCCATTTAATTTCATCAGTTCTTCGTGTGTGCCGCGTTCCACAATTTTTCCGTTCTCAAAGAACAGGATTTCATCCATATCTTTTAAGGCATTTGCACGGTGGCTTGCGATTAACAAAGTTTTATCCCCACAGAAATCCTTGATATTCCGGAAGATTTTCTTTTCCGTTTCAAAGTCCAGGGCACTGGTGCAGTCATCCAGGACAAGAACCGGTGCATCTTTTAACAATGCTCTTGCAATGGATACACGTTGTTTCTGACCGCCGGAAAGGCCAAATCCTTTTTCGCCGACGATGGTATCGTATTTATCCGGAAGTTTGTTGGCAAATTCATCTACTTCCGCAGCTTTTCCACAGGCATGCACCTGTTCTGGGGAGGCATCCGGGTTATAGTAGGCAATATTTGCCTCGATCGTATTGGAAAACAGGAAGATATCCTGCATGGCAAAACCGAAGGAACGGCGGATGCTTTCACGGGAATACGCATGAACATCAATGCCGTCTATCTCATAAGTACCGGATTGATAATCAGTTTTCTCGCTGTTATTTTTTGTCTGGTCTGTACGGAATTTATCCAGATTTTTAAAATCTCCTCTCAGGTGATAAGAGCATTCTGGATCATCCGCAGAATATTTGTTGCTTTCATATTCCAGATAGGTCTGGAGTCCCTTTAAGAGTACGGACTTTCCGCTTCCGGTACGTCCCATGATGCCGACTTTCTTTCCATAAGGCAGGTCCAGGTCAATATTTGTGACAAGGTCCGCATGCTCATTTTCGTCATGATCATTGGAACGGATCGTAACGTTGTGCAAGGTAATATGCGGTTTTGCACTGACCTCTTTCGTACCGTAGATTTCCTGTGCCGGATCTTTCTTTCTTAAGAAAGTAAAGATACGATTGCTGGACACAACGCAGTTCTGCATTTCCCCCAGCGTATTGGAAATGCCGGTAAACTGTCCGGCAATGGTCATCAGGTAGGACAGGAAACTGGTAAATTCACCCGCTGTCATGCTGAAATGAACGGACAGTACGATTCCATAAATCATACTGATAATATAAAGGGCATTCTGGATACTGGAGTAGAGCAGGTTAAATCTTGCTCTGTAATCACCAAATTCATAAAGGGTGTCGCGCAAAGCATGGTTTTTACGGCTGAAGATTTCTGTCTGGTAATCTTCCCTTGCATAAGCCTTAATGGTACGGATGCCATAGATACTTTCCTGAATCTCGGAAGTAAGCTCGGAGGTTTTTCTCCACTGTCTGTCATAGTAATACTTGGAACGGCGCATATACCGTCTGGTAACAATGACATAAAGAATACCTGTAATGGCAGGAAATATCATCAGCCATATACTGATCCGCATCAGGTAAATCGCGGAAAGGGAAATGTAAAAAATAGGATCAACCATTCTGGTCAGATAATCTGCATACAGAGATTTTAGTTTCTGCGGGTCGGAGTTTGTGATGGTCAGCAAATCTCCGGCGGTATAATCCTGCAGCAATTCACTGCTGGAGTGGTTGATTTTGTCCAGTGTATCTTTTCGTAGCATTTTCTCACTTTTGATACCGAAGTAGTGGGATAAATGCCATTTCGTGTAAAAACTGACGAAATACACAGCCATAAGCACGAACATCATGCCGACTAAGCGGGCGAGAATGGCATTGTAGTCATCTGCTGGCAGGTCGTCAATCAGGAAAGAAAAGATGCTGCTGTTTGCCGTTGGTTCTTCACCGAAGGCAGGGTTGATTACACGGTCAACAATCAGGGCGAGAATCTGAGGTTCTGCCACAAGGACTACCATACGGATAGCACTGAGTACACAACAGAATATGTGAACTCCTATGTACTTCTTAAAATAGGGGTAGGTGTCCTTAAATAAGTTTTTCATAAAAAATCACCTCAATTTTTCTTGATTTTAGCTTTGGTAATAGTAAGGGAATGAGGGAAAAAAGTCAATATGGAAAGAAGAACAAAGCAGAAATTGTCAAAAACAAAACAGAAAAGGTCAAAAATAGGAAAAAAATAGCTCCGGGGAGAAGACCGGAGCTACGAAAAATGGGGAGGAGTAATTTTTCTTTAATGAAAAGAAAAATTATTATGAAAAAATAAAAAAATTAAAAAACTATATAAGAAACTCTTCTTGTTTCTTACAGTACTAAATATAAAGTAGAAATGTGGTTATTCTGTGACGCGTTTGAAAATAATGTATGAAGAAAAATACAAAAAGTTGTGCAAAATAAGGAAAGAAAAAAGCAATAATTGCCGGATTTCTATCGGATATGTAAAATATTGCCGAAATTCGTCCCTGAAAGATACGGTTTCGTCCCATAAACATTTACAAACAGGCTGGTTTATTATAAAATATTAAAATAAAAAGCCCACAGCAAAATAAGAAAAGGAACATGGTATGAAGGAGCAGTTGAAAGCAAAATGTTTGCAGCTAACAGAACAGATATTGCAGGAATACTATTTCAGGCAGCCGGGCAGGCTGTTTACACATCTGGATGGGGAAGTAGTATGGATTGGAGCGGCAGCCGGGCAGTATGTACGGGGAGCGGATAAGGTAAGGCAGTACATACTTGGCATAGTAGAAACAATGCCGAAGGTATATCTTCTGAGTGCATATACGGAGGAAATGATGCGGACCTGGCATCTGGGAACAATCTATGGCTATGATGGGGAACGCATGAAACTGCCGGCAGAAAATATTGCATGGCAGGGATGTTCCGTTATTGCGGAAAAGCAGATAAAAAAGACCGGAAAAATATGTTATTATTATCTGCAGCCGGGCAAAGATAAGGCAACCGGGTTTCATTTTCAGATAGAGGAAGAAAGTGGCAGTCTTAAGATACTGGATGCAGGAAATCTGTACGGGTGTGAACTGTATCTTGGCGGAATCTGTACTTTTCAGGGAGAACAGGGCAATCTTCCGGCAGGAAAGGAATTTCAGCCGAAAGGCTACCGGACAGGAATCCGTTTCTCCAATCCGGCACCGGGCATGGGAGGAAGATATATGGAAAGCATGGAATCCTTAAAAACCCGGTTTTTAGATGATATTTACCAGGTACATGCGGCGGTAACGGCGGAAGATTATGAGCATATCGTAAAAAAAGTGCCAGGCCTTTGCATTGATAAGGTAAGGGCATACCGCAGTCCGAAAAAAAATGCAGTGTGCATTGCTGTAAAACCGGCACACCCGGGAATGCCGAAATTATCCGGAAAGTATAAGCAAATGATTTCGCAGGCACTTGAGGAAAAGCGTATGTTAAATACTGTTTTTGAACTGGAACAGCCCGTATATCTGCCCGTCCATGTTTATGGAAAAATCTTTGTAAAAGACAATTATGCAAAAGCGGGGCGGCAGATAGAAGAGGTCATAAGAAAGGAATTGGATTATCTTCATTCGGAAAAAAATTTTGGTGATGTGTTAAAATTTGACCGGATTTTCAGCCATGTGGAAGCACTGGAATGTGTACAGTCCGTTGGTGACTTCCAGATAAAACCGGGAAATCTTTCCCATGCATCTTTAGAGGGGGCGGATATACGGCCGGCAGATAACTGCCTGATCTATCCGGGAGAAATCAAGCTTGACCTGAATCCGGGGAAATTTCCGGGACATATGCATACATAATGAAAGGGAGACAATATGGCAGTATATACGATAAAGAAACAAAGGCTTGTCCGGCAGCCGGACGGAAAAAGCTGGTTTCTTCAGGCACTTGACGGTGCGGAGGATGACAGTACCTGGGATAGGCTGATAATTGATTATGAGTGGACGGGCAGAGCAGATGTGAAAATTTCCGTTGTGAGCATGAATCAGAAAGAAATCCGCTGGAAAGATACCGTGGTGGATCTGGATGATTTGCTGTGCGGCGGAACATTATCCACAGAGGAAAAATTAAAATTTATGCAGGCGGCAGGTGGATTTCAGGAAGAAAATAAGAAAGATATCCTGCTGTACCGGTTGAGAGGAAGATATCTGTGGATCGCCATAAGCATGGAAGGCGAAGGAGAGGGCTGGGTAAACGGAATGAAAGTGTATCAGAAGGAAGATGACTTTCTGGACACATTTCCGGAAATTTACCGGGAAAGAAACAGCTTTTTCCATCGCTATCTGACCATATTCTCTGCATTGTATCATGAATTTCAGGGAGATATTGATCAGTTTTACAAAAATTTCCAGCCCGATACCGCTCCGGCGGAAATGCTTCCGGTTTTGGCGGAATGGCTCGGAATTAATTTGCAGGGCGGATTTTTGAAAGAAGATGTTATGCGGAAGCTGGTTAAAAATGCCTATGCACTGAACAGGATAAAGGGAACGAAAAAAGCGATGGAGCAGGTCATCCGGATCGTTCTTGGAGAATCCCCGGTAATTCTTGAGAAAAATAAAGGGGAGTCCTACGAGAGGAAAAAAAATACAGAGGAGAGTGATATTACTATTCTGATAAAAACACAGGTGGAGCAGAAAGAAAAAGCAGGACTGGTGTTTCTTTTGGAGCAGTTTAAGCCCTTTGGCTGCACGATGCGCCTGCTCTTTCTGAAACACGGCGGAAGAATGGACGGGCATACCTATCTGGACATGAATGCCATGATAGAAGACGGAACGGTGGGATATCTGGATATGGAACGGCCAGGGCAGAATATTATATTGAAATAAATGGAGATATGCAGAATGACAGTGGAAGAAGTAAAACAGGAAACAGAGATTCTGTTAAAAATAACAGGAAGAATTGATACCAATACAAGCACACAGCTTCAGGCAGAAGTTTTAAAATCATTACAGAAAATGCCAAATCTCACATTGGATTTAAAAGAATGTGATTATGTGTCCAGTGCAGGACTCCGTACTTTTCTGATTGCACAGAAGACGGCATCGGCAAAAGGCGGAAAGTTCAAATTAAAAAGTTTATGCCAGGCTGTAGAGGATATCCTGAGCAAATCAGGATTTACAAAATACATAGAAATAGAGGAATAAGATGAGAATTGTTAAAAAAAGTATAATTTTGTATATTCTGGCACTGGTGGCATTTCTGGAAGCATTATATTTCCTGAAGGAAGATAATCTGACTGCCGGAATCATAATGGCAGGCCTTACGGTATTATGCTGCATAGCGGGCAATATTATCCAGACACAGACATTAAAAAATGAAATGCTGATTGCCATGAAGAAGAATTTTGAGGAAGAAAAAGCACAGTTAAGGGAAACAATACAAAAGCAGGAAAAAGAAATCGATGTGCTGCAGGATTCCCTGGCGGAACATATGTTAAAATCCATTCAGATCAGGGAAAAAGGCGGACCTGCAGCAGATCAAAAGGAAGAATGGCTCAATCTTGTGACGGAGGCGGAAAATGCGGCGGAAAAATACCGGCCATTTGCGGAAATTCTGGGAGTACGGATTCAGGTAACCGCATCGGAAGAAAGGATCATTGTAAAAGCCGCAAAAAATAATATCCGTAAAATATTTGGAAATATTATAGAAAACTCATTAAAATATATGCACAGCGAAGGGGTAATTGTAATCACGCTGTCACATATAGAAAACCAGACCTTAATTGTCATAAAAGACAATGGCAGAGGCTGTGGAAAAGAAAAGACAGAAAAAATATTTGAAAAATTCTATCAGGGAGAAGAAGGTCAGAGCGGCTCCGGAATGGGACTTTTTGTAGTGAAAGAACTTGTAGAGCAGAAAGATGGAACGATTTACGCAAAGTCTGAAAAAGGAAAAGGTATGGCGATATACATTGAATTACCGGAAACGGAGTAAGGAGGAAAATGTGGAGAGTCTGACGGTAAAAGCGGATCTTGTAAATCTTGATATGGTGCTGGATTTTGCAAAAAGAATACTGGAAAAACAGAATGCACCCGCAGAAGTAATCACACAGATGCAGTTCTGCATGGATGAAATGTTTGCCAATATAGCGAAATATGCCTATCCGGATAAAAATGGAATGGTAATCGTGTCAGCGGACACAGGACAGCAGGGAGAAATCGTATTTGTTCTGGAGGACGAGGGGATTCCCTATAATCCATTGGAGCAGAAGCAGCCGGACATTACAAAGCCTCTGGAAGAAAGGCAGATCGGAGGACTTGGGATATTTCTGGTACGGAATACGGTTGACCAGATGAATTATTGTTATGAAAACGGAAAAAATAAGTTATCACTTGTGAAAAGGTGGAATACGGACCGGAGGAGGGCAGAAAATGGTTTATCTTGAACTGATTTTTGTTGCACTGCTTAACATTGCAGTGACTGTATTTCTGTATCTTCTGGATGGAAAAACAGCTTTTGGAAAATTGAAATACGGAACGAAACAGATGATAACAGGCATCGTTTTTGGAATCCTGTCCGTCTGCGGAACAGAGTTCGGTGTAAATATCGGCGGAGCGATTCTGAATGTCAGGGATACTGCACCTTTATGTGCAGGACTGATATTCGGAGGCCCGGCAGGCATCATAGCAGGAATTACAGGCGGTGTGGAACGCTGGTTTGCCGTTTTGTGGGGAGCAGGAACTTATACCAGACTTGCCTGTTCTATTTCCACGGTTCTGGCAGGATTCATTGCGGCAGCATTACGAAAACTGATGTTCGACAACAAGAAACCTGCGTGGCAGTATGGTCTTGCGATTGCAGCCATTGTAGAACTGATTCATATGCTCATGATCTTTGTTACCAATATGCCAGATGTACACACGGCATTTGAATTTGTAAAGAAATGTACTGCACCGATGGTTCTGGTGAACGGACTGGCGGTTATGACGGCAGTGCTTCTTGTGTCCATAATCGGAAAAGAAAATCGGAAAAGCATACATGAACTAAAAAAAATCTCCCAGACTTTCCAGCACTGGCTGTTAATCTGTGTAATCATAGCATTTCTGGCAACAACCGCATTTTTATGGAAGCTTCAGACCGGGCTGTCGGAGAATGATGCAACAGGGCTTCTTGAACTGAATATCAGGGATGTGGAGCAGGATGTTATGGACGCATCGGATGAGAATCTTTTAAAAATTACCAGAAATGTTGCGGATGAAATTAACCGGATGGAAAATGTTGGAGAGGAGCAGTTAAAGGAACTCAGGGAGAAATATAATGTTGCGGAAATTAATATAATTAACCGGCTGGGCATTATTACGGTAAGTACATTTCCGGAAGAATTTCTGAATTATAATATGAAGGGCGGAAAGCAGTCCGCAGAATTTCTGGTGCTGTTGGACGGAAAGACAAAAGAATATGTGCAGAGTTATCAGCCAACATCTTCCAACAGTGAAATTATGCGTAAATATGCAGGCATTGCACTGGAAAACGGCGGTTTTGTGCAGGTTGCATATGATGCGGAGCGTTTCCAGCAGGATATTGATGCACAGGTAATCGGTGTAACAAGAAACCGCCATGTGGGTGAGGATGGCTGTATTATCATAGCAGATGAAAAAGGAAATATTGTCAGCGACCGGAATAATAATGAGGGCAAACAGCTTGAAAAAACAGGGATTCATCTTGATATAAAAGAGATGAAAGAAGGCGAAAAATTTGATGCAGAAGTATATGGAAGAAAATCATACTGTATGTATCTTGTTTCCGAGGGCTATTCGATTATTGCGGTTCTGCCGCAGAGTGAGGCAGTCTTTACAAGGGATGTATCCGTTTATGTAACCGTGTTCATGGAAATGGTTATTTTTGGCATTTTATTTGTTCTGATTTACTATCTGATAAAAAGACTCATCGTGGATAATATACGGAAGGTAAATGAATCCCTGGCAGAGATCACAGGAGGAAATCTTGATGTCGTGGTGGATGTAAGAAGTAATGAGGAATTTGCGTCCCTGTCCGATGATATTAATTCCACGGTGGTTACCTTGAAATGTTATATCGAAGAGGCGGCTGCCCGGATCGATCAGGAACTGGAATTTGCAAAAGCAATCCAGCATTCCGCCCTGCCTGGTGTATTTCCGCCCTATCCAAACCGGACGGATCTTGATATTTATGCGGATATGATGACGGCAAAAGAAGTCGGTGGAGATTTCTATGATTTCTATTTTGTTGGGGAAGACCGATTGGCATTTCTCATTGCGGATGTATCCGGCAAAGGAATTCCGGCGGCAATGTTCATGATGACGGCGAAAACACTGATAAAGAGTCTGGCGGAATCCGGACTTGCGGCGGATCAGGTGTTTACCACGGCAAATAACAAGCTGTGCGAGGGAAATGATGCGGGTATGTTTGTGACCGCATGGTTTGGTATCCTGGATTTGAAAACGGGCGATCTGGAATATGTCAATGGCGGACATAACCCACCACTGCTGTGCCGGGAAAGCGGTTCTTTTGCATATCTGGAATCACAGGTAAATTTTGTTCTGGCAGGAATGGAAGGCATTGCATATGAGAAAGATAAGCTGATGTTACAGCCCGGAGATAAAATGTTTCTCTATACGGACGGGGTCACGGAAGCAATGAACAAAAAAGGAGAATTATACAGCGAAGAACGGCTGTGCCGGCTGCTCAATGCCATAAAGGATGCAGATGCAGAATTAATCTGTAAAAAAGTAAAAGAAGATGTGGATCGTTTTGTAGGAGATGCATTACAATTTGATGATATTACCATGCTGGCATTGTGCTATCAGGGCAGTCAGGAATAACAGGGAAGAAATAAAGCAAAAAAGGACTCCGGGGAGAAAGGCCGGAGTCCGAAAAATGGGGAGGAGTAATTTTCTTTATGTTTAAAAGAAAATTATTATGAAAAAATAAAAAATCAAAAACATAAGAAACACTTAACTGTTCCTTATGATCTATAAGATACCGTATAAATGTGATAGCTTTGTGAAAAAAGTAAGTTTAATCTGTGAAATAAAGAAAAAAAGTGGTACACTGGGTTATACCAAATCACAGATACATGGAGGCAGATATGACATACGAACGTTTTTTTGAATATATTAAATATCCGACACAGTCGGATGAGGAATGTGCGAATTGTCCGAGTACCGGAGGACAACTTGTTTTCGCAGAATATCTGGTAAAGGAGTTAGAGTCCGTCGGGGCAGAACAGGTGAAAATGGATGAACATGGCTATGTATATGCTGCATTGCCTGCCACAGAGGGGCTAGAAAACCGTCCGGTCATCGGATTTATTGCACATATGGATACCGCACCGGCATTTTCAGGCGAGAATATCAGACCACGCATCATTCCGGATTATGACGGAGGAGATATTGTGCTGAATCAGGAGCAGAATATCATTATGCAAGTCAGTGAATTTGAACATTTAAAGGACTACATTGGCCAGACGATCATTGTGACCGATGGTACAACCCTGCTTGGAAGCGATGACAAGGCGGGTGTCGCAGAGATTATAGCGGCACTGGATAAAATAAAGCAGGATAAAATAAAGCATGGGCCGGTGCGGATTGCATTCACACCGGATGAGGAAATCGGCAGGGGTGCGGATTTGTTCGATGTGGAATATTTCGGTGCAGACTATGCCTATACCGTCGATGGCGGAAAGCTTGGAGAAATTGAATACGAGAACTTTAATGCGGCTTCAGCGGATATTCTGGTGCATGGTGTGAACATCCATCCGGGAGAAGCAAAGAATAAGATGAAAAATGCGAGCCTTATCGCCATGGAATTTCAGCAGATGCTTCCGCCTGCAGAAAGTCCGGCCTGTACGGAAGGGTATGAAGGCTTTTATCATCTCTGCGGAATGAAAGGCGATGAGAGTGAAGCAGAGCTGTCCTACATTATCCGGGATCATGACCGGGAAAATTTCGAGAAGAGGAAACGGTATATACAGCATGTAACGCAGTATCTGAATGAAAAATACGGGGACGGAACAGTCGATGCCCTCGTAGAAGATTCCTACTATAACATGAAAGAAAAAATTCTTCCGCATATGCAGATTGTGAAGGCGGCAGAGGAAGCCATGAGGAAATGCGGTATAGAGCCTGTCATCGTCCCAATTCGTGGTGGTACGGACGGAGCAAGACTTTCTTATATGGGGCTGCCATGCCCGAATCTGTCCACCGGCGGACATAATTTCCATGGAAAATACGAATACATTCCGGCAGAGTCGATGGAGGTTATGACCAATGTTCTGGTTGAACTGGTAAAATGTTGAAATTCTGAAACAATGCTTGCGAATATCTGTTCGATGTGCTATAATAACAATAGAACAAATATTCGATAAAAGAGGATTGCCATGAATGAGTATGTTTTATTGTCACAGAATGCAACGATAGAAGATAAGTTAAGGATTTTATCTGATGCTGCGAAATATGATGTGTCCTGCTCCTCGAGCGGAGTGGAGCGGCGGGGAAATGGAAAAGATATGGGAAGTTCTTCGGCTTCCGGAATCTGTCATTCTTTTGCGGCAGATGGCAGATGTATCTCCCTTTTAAAGATACTGTTTACCAATGAATGTATCTTTGACTGCCGGTATTGTGTGAACCGGGTTTCCAATGATGTTCCGAGGGCGGCTTTTACACCGGAAGAACTCTGTAAGCTGACGATGGAATTCTACCGCAGGAATTATATTGAAGGATTATTCCTGAGTTCGGGGATTATACAGAGTCCGGATTATACCATGGGGAAGATCTATGAGGCGATATGGAAACTCCGTATGGAATATCATTTCCGGGGTTACATCCATGTCAAGGCGATTCCGGGATGTGATCCGGAGCTGGTAGAGCGGCTTGGCTATCTGACTGACAGAATGAGTGTGAATCTGGAACTGCCGACAGCGGACGGATTAAGTATGCTTGCACCGCATAAGAACCGCAGAAGTATTCTGACTCCGATGAAAGAAATTCAAACCGGAATTACAAATAACCGGCAGATGCATGGTATAAAGAATATGAAACAGTCCATTGTGATGACGGATACAGGATATGATCAGCAGAGCCGGATGCTGCCGGAACTGTCCGAAGAATCACTGAGGGAAAGCCGGGAAGGACTGATGGAACGGTTGGGAAGCAAAGGAAAAAGAAGAGTACAGGACAGTGACGTGGCAGAGATTGCAAAACAGGGAAATGAAATCCGGACCGCATCTTATGTCGGAACAAACGGGAAATATTTCGTTCCAGCAGGACAGAGTACCCAGATGATAGTCGGGGCAACAAATGAGAGTGATTACCATATTATCAATGTATCACAGGCATTGTATGACCGGTATGATTTAAAGAGAGTATATTATTCCGCTTATATTCCAGTGAATGAGGATGCAGCCCTTCCCGGAAAGAATGTAAAACCGCCGCTGCTGCGGGAACACAGACTGTATCAGGCGGACTGGCTGTTGAGGTTTTACGGATTTCATGCGACAGAACTTCTGACCGAGGAACGGCCGGATTTTAATCAGCTGATTGATCCGAAATGTGACTGGGCGGTAAGGCACCTGGAATTGTTTCCGGTAGAAATCAACACGGCAGATTACTACACACTGCTCCGTGTTCCGGGCATCGGAGTAAAAAGTGCAAGACGTATTATTGCAGCCAGGAGATATGGCAGACTGGACTTTGCTCAGATAAAGAAGATGGGAGTCGTATTAAAGAGAGCATTGTATTTTATAACCTGTAACGGACGAATGATGTACCATACGCGCATGGAAGAACAGTATATTACCGGTCAGCTGATAAGCAGTGATCCCCTGCCCACATATGGAAATGAATATCAACAGATGACAATTTTTGACTATATAGAAAGAAGATGATGTTATATGGAAAAAATAGTATTACTTTGCGAAGACTCCATTGAAGGAATGCTTACGGCAATTTATGACGGATTTGTTCTGAAGAATGAGAAGTTTTCGGGAAAGCCCGGTGCACTTGCCGGCCATTATGAAGATAATATACGGATTCACCCACGGGAAAATTATGAATACGAGATGTTTACCTCTATTATTCAGGTAGAAACAGATGATAAGAAAGCGGATCAGACCATATCGGCCATCCGGAGAAAATTAGGAGAGGAAGCCTATCTGATGGTTCTGCGAGCCTTATGCCATTACGATGAGGACAGGGCATCGGATGTATTTGCATTTCTTGTGCGAGGCTTCCAGATCGGAACCGGCATTGTGAAAAAGCTTGGGGATGATTATGTTATGTCCGTTATGGAATTATCCAGAAAAGCTGCAAATGAAGCTCATTCTTTCATCGAATTTATAAGATTTGAAGATACCGGGGACGTGTTATATGCCAGAATAGAGCCGAAATGCAATGTCCTGCCGCTGATTGCAAGGCATTTTGCAGGACGCTTTCCAAATGAGAACTTCATTATTTATGATGAAGTAAGGAAATTATCCCTGGTACACAAAAAGTTTGAGGACTTCTTCTTTGTAAAAGACAGTGAGGCGAATATTCCGGGAACAGCGGGGTATGATGTGTCCACCGAAGTGTGGGATTACAAACAGCTCTGGTCGGCATATTTTGAATCTACAGCCATTGAAGACAGGAAAAATCCGAAGTGCCAGCAGAATCTGCTTCCGCTGTGGTATCGGAAAAATATGCTGGAATTTTCGGAGAAAAAGGTTGATAAATAGATAATTTGATGATATCATTCTTCTAGTTGACTATAAGAAAAGAAAGGAAAACTCATGAAAAAGGAATTAGAAAAAAATTATAATCCTGCTGACATAGAGACACGTCTGTATGAGAAATGGCAGGAAAAGAAATATTTTCACGCAGAAGTAGATAAAGATAAGAAACCGTTTACGATTGTGATGCCGCCGCCAAATATTACGGGACAGCTTCATATGGGACATGCTCTGGATAATACGATGCAGGATATCCTAATCCGTTTTAAGAGAATGCAGGGATATTCCGCACTGTGGGTACCGGGAACGGATCATGCATCTATCGCTACCGAAGCAAAGATTGTGGAGGCAATGCGTAAGGAAGGCATTACCAAAGAGGAAATCGGAAGAGAGAAATTCCTTGAGAGAGCCTGGGACTGGAAGAAAGAATACGGCGGAAGAATCGTAAAGCAGTTAAAGAAGATTGGATCTTCAGCAGACTGGGACAGAGAAAGATTTACCATGGACGAGGGATGTTCCGAGGCCGTAAAGGAAGTATTTGTAAAGCTTTATAATAAAGGACAGATTTACAAAGGAGAAAGAATCATCAACTGGTGTCCGAAATGTCTGACCTCTATTTCCGATGCAGAAGTAGAATATGAAGATCAGGCAGGTCATTTCTGGCATCTGAGATATCCGTTATCCGATGGAAGCGGCTTCATCCAGATGGCAACGACCAGACCGGAAACCATGCTTGGTGATACCGCCGTAGCGGTTAATCCGAACGATGAGAGATATAAGGATATGGTTGGCAAGACAGTTATTCTGCCTATTGTACACAGAGAGATTCCAATCATTGCCGATGAATATGTTGATATGGAATTTGGTACTGGTGTTGTAAAGATTACTCCGGCACATGATCCGAACGACTTTGAAGTAGGACTTCGTCATAACCTGCCTGTTATCAATGTCATGACAGAGGATGCAAAGATTGTGGACGAATATCCGAAATACGCAGGTATGGACCGCTACGAGGCAAGAAAAGCGATTGTGGCAGACCTGGAAGCAGAAGGTGTACTTGTTAAGATCGAGGATCACAGCCATAACGTAGGAACCTGTTATCGTTGTCATACTACCGTAGAGCCGCGTGTATCAAAGCAGTGGTTTGTCAAGATGAAAGAGCTTGCAAAACCGGCAATCGATGCGGTAAAGAACGGTGATACCAGATTTGTGCCGCCACATTTTGACAAGACGTATTTCCATTGGTTAGAGGGAATCAGGGACTGGTGTATTTCCCGTCAGTTATGGTGGGGACATCAGATACCGGCATTTTACTGCGATGACTGCGGCGAAATGGTCGTTACAAAAGATGCACATCCGGTATGCCCGAAGTGCGGCAAACCGATGAGACAGGATCCGGATACCCTGGATACATGGTTCTCATCTGCATTATGGCCATTCTCAACGCTCGGCTGGCCGGAAAAGACAGAAGAACTGGAATATTTCTATCCTACCAGTGTACTCGTAACCGGATATGATATCATATTCTTCTGGGTTATCCGTATGATGTTCTCTGGACTTGAGCATATGGGAGAAGTTCCGTTTAAGACTGTTTTAATCCACGGACTGGTAAGAGATTCCCAGGGAAGAAAGATGAGTAAATCACTCGGAAATGGAATCGATCCGCTGGAGGTTATTGATAAATATGGTGCAGATGCCCTGAGATTTACCCTGATCACGGGAAATGCACCGGGAAATGATATGCGTTTCTACTGGGAGAGAGTAGAGGCAAGCCGTAACTTTGCAAATAAGGTATGGAATGCTTCCCGTTTCATTATGATGAACCTTCCAGAAGAGGGAGTAAAAGAAGTATCCGAAGAAGCCCTTACCGATGCGGATAAGTGGATTCTCTCGAAGGTAAACACACTTGTAAAAGATGTGACAGAAAACATGGAAAAATACGAACTCGGAATTGCGGCGGATAAGCTTTACAGCTTTATCTGGGAAGAATTCTGTGACTGGTATATTGAGATGGTAAAACCACGTCTTTACAACGATGCGGATGAAACAAAGACAGCAGCATTATATACCTTACAGAAAGTGCTGATTACTTCATTGAAACTGCTTCACCCTTATATGCCGTTTGTAACCGAAGAAATCTTCTGTACCTTACAGGACAAAGAGGAATCCATCATGATTTCCGAATGGCCGGTATACACAGAAAAGATGGTATTTGGAAAAGAAGAAAAAGCAGTGGAAACTATCAAGGAAGCTGTAAGAAATATCAGAAATATCCGCGCTGAGATGAATGTTGCACCAAGCAAAAAGGCAAAGGTATTTGTAGTATCTGAAAATGAAGAAGTAAGAAATATTTTTGAAAATGGAAAGGTATTTTTTGCAACTCTTGGATATGCCAGTGAAGTTCTGATTCAGCAGGATAAGACGGGCATTGATGAGGATGCCGTATCTGTTCTGATTCCAAATGCAGCCATTTATATGCCGTTTGCAGAACTTGTTGATATCGAGAAGGAAGTAGAGCGTCTGAAGAAAGAAAAAGAACGTCTCACAAAAGAACTGGCAAGAGTAAATGGAATGCTTGCAAATCCGAACTTCGTAAATAAAGCACCGGAGAAGAAGATTGCGGAAGAAAAAGAAAAGCTGGAAAATTATACACAGATGATGGCACGTGTAGAAGAAAGACTGGCACATCTTTCCAAATAAACACAATGGTATTAGAAAGACTGTCGAAACTTGCGGTAGAAACTGCTTGAAAACGGCAGTCTTTTGACTATAATAAGTAATGTGAAACAGGTAACTGTAAAAGAGGAGAAAAAAGATGACATACGAAGAATCCGTTTCCTATCTTCTTGATATACCGAGATTTTCCAGAAAAACATCATTGGAAAATCTGAGAGAACTTTTAAAAATACTGGGAGATCCGCAGGAGAAGGTAAAGGCAGTACATATTGCGGGAACAAATGGCAAAGGCTCAGTCTGTTCTTTTTTAAATACCATGCTGATAAAATCACAGAAATCAGTGGGACTTTTTACATCGCCCCATCTGGTACATATGAATGAAAGAATCAGAATCAACGGGGAGATGATATCAAATCAGGAATTTACAGATGTATTTGAAAAAGTAAAGAATGCAGTTGCAATACTGGAAAGCAGAGGCGGTGTCCATCCATCTTTTTTTGAATATCTGTTTGTTATGGCTGCGGCTGCTTTTGCGGGGCATGGAGTAGAATATGCGATTTTTGAAACAGGACTGGGCGGAAGGCTGGATGCGACAAATGTGCTGAAAAAGCCGGTGGTAACGGTAATCACATCACTCAGTCTGGATCACACAGAGATTCTGGGGAATACAATCGGAAAGATAGCGGCAGAAAAAGGTGGAATAATCAAGGAAGGTGTACCGCTTGTTTATTATTACAGCGGGGAAGAAGCTGGTCAGGTCATTTGGGACATGGCACAGGGAAAACACACACCGTTAGCCATTTTGTACCCGCAGGATGTAAAATTAAATGAAATTTCTTCAAAACAGGTTGATTTTTCTCTGAATAATAGGTATTATAAATGTGATAATGTGAAAGTGAATTTTCCGGCACCTTATCAGGCGATGAATTGTTCCCTGGCTCTTATGACCTGGCGGGTTTTAAAAGAACAGGATGCGTCATTGGGAGCAGAAGAAGCACCGGAGCGGTATATGTGTGAAACCCATTGGGAAGGAAGAATGGAAGAAATCAGAAAGAATGTATTCCTGGATGGAGCACATAATTTATCCGGTATCAGAGAATTCATAAAATCAGTACAGGTGATTCCATGTAAAAAAAGGAGAATCCTGCTGTTCGGTGTGGTATGCGAAAAAGACTACCGGCATATGATTCAGCTGCTGGCAGAGAGTGATATGTGGCATACCATATTTGTTACACATATAAATAATCACAGAGCTCTTTCACAGGAGAAAACGGCAGAAATTTTCAGGCAGTATGCAAAAGTACCGGTAATTGCGGCAGAAAATGTCGGGCAGGCTTACAGACTTGCCATGGAAGAAAAAGAGGAAGAAGATATTCTTTTCTGTGCCGGTTCTCTGTATCTGACAGGTGAATTGAGAGGATATTTGGAGGTATTAGATGATTAATTTTGATGAGGAAATCAAGAAATTTCAGCCGAGTCTGGAAGTAGATGATGCAGAAGATGCCATATATAATAATAACACGACGGATCTGGCAGATATATTTGTTGCCATGATGAAAGAATCACAGGATAATGCAGGAGATAAGAAATAATGAAGTGTTATAAATGCGGAAGCGAATTATCTTCTCTGGATTACTGCAACAAATGTGGTGCGGAAGTAGGTGCATACAAAAAGATTATTGTAATGTCAAACACCTATTATAACATGGGGCTTCAGAAAGCCAATATCCGTGATTTATCCGGGGCTGCGGAACTGCTGAGAAGAAGTGTAGGTCTTTATAAGAGAAATATCGAGGCAAGGAATCTTCTGGGGCTGGTGTATTATGAGATGGGAGAGATTGTCAATGCATTGCGCGAATGGGTTATCAGTAAGAATTTTAAACCGGAAAAAAATCTTGCCGATGAGTACATCAGGGATGTGCAGTCAAATCCGAACCGTCTGGAAGCTTTAAACCAGTCCATAAGAAAATATAATGTAGCACTGGGTTATGCGAACAGTGGAAAAGAAGACATGGCGATTATCCAGTTAAAAAAGGTAATTAATATCAATGAGAAATTTGTCAAGGGATATCAGCTGCTGGGCTTGTTATATATTCATAAACAGGAGTATGACAAGGCAAGAAGAGTTCTTATCAAAGCACTGGGAATTGATGGTTATAATACATTAACCATAAAATATTTAACCGAAATCAGGGATCTGACGGGGGTGACCGAGAAGGAATTCAAAAAAGAACAGGCAAAGGAAAAGAAAAAGAACGAACAGCGGGAATTAAGCGGAAATGATGTAATTATTCCGAAATCTACATACAAAGAGATAAATTACGGATTCTTTACATTTATTTATGTTGTAATCGGTATACTGATTGGTGCTGCAATGGTCTTTTTCCTTGTAACACCGGCGAAAGTGAAGGATGCGAAAACTACGCAGTCATCCAGTCTGAAATCCTATATGGAAGATATTTCCAAATTAAATATTACCATTACAGATTTAGAGAAACAGGTGGAATCCCTCAATTCGGATAACCAGAGCCTGAGTGATCAGATCACGCAGCTTGAGGGACAGCAGGCACCGGACAACACCGCTATTTACAATACATTACTTGAGGCGGTTACTTTATATGTAAATAATGATAAGACCGGATGTGCGGACAAGCTTACAACCATTACATCTACGGAGGGAATGTCAGAACAGTTCATGTCCTTATATCAGACACTGGTAGCGCAGACCTATCCGGATGCGGCAACCACGCATATCAATCAGGGAAGCAAGCTTTCCAATAATGAACAGTGGCAGGAAGCTTTGAACGAACTTCTTCTGGGTGAAAAGATGAGTCCGGAAGATATCAGCTGCCTGTATAATATCGGTAAATGTTATTATGAGCTGAATGGAAAGCAGATAGAGGATAATTCAAAGGCATATTTTGAAAAAGTAATAGCACTTGCACCAAACAGCGATTATGCAGGCTGGGCAAAGAGCAGATTAAAGTAAGTTACGAAAGAGAAGAACATGGTAGAAATACTGTTTTCTTCTCTTTTTTTGCAGAAAGGAGTATAAATCATGCAGGATGTAAAGCAGAAAGAAGAAACGACTTATTTTTGGGAGGATGATACGCTGGTGGTATATCTGGCGAGGGAGCTGGATCACCACAATGCAGAAGGGATTAAAGAAAATGTGGATTTATCCGTAATCAGCAAAGGGGTAAAGCGGGTTATCTTCGATTTTTCAAAAACCGTATTCATGGACAGTTCCGGAATTGGTATGATTATGGGGAGGCAGAAAATCATGGAAAGCATTGACGGAAAAGTATTTGTACGGAATATGGGAAAAGAAATCCAGCGGATTTTTCTGATATCCGGATTACATAAACTGGTAGTAAAAGAACAGAACTTGGATGAAAAGTAGGAAGGGGATATTATGTATACAAATAAAGTGCATTTAGAATTTGACAGTAAATCAGTAAATGAAAGATTTGCAAGGGTAACGGTAGCAGCATTTGCCACCCAGCTCAATCCGATTATGGAAGAAATCTCGGACATTAAAACGGCAGTATCGGAGGCAGTTACCAATGCCATCGTACATGGCTATGAGGGAAAAGAAGGAACGATATACATGGATGTAGAAATCAGCGGAAATAAGCTGTCTTTGCGGATTCATGATGACGGAGTCGGAATTGCGGATGTGGAAAAGGCGATGGAGCCGCTGTTTACCACAAGACCGCAGGAAGAACGTGCAGGCATGGGATTTATGTTTATGGAAGCATTTATGGATGATCTGCGCGTAGAGTCAGAACCGGGAGCGGGGACTACCGTATTCATGGAAAAGACGATAGGAGAGAGGTAGACAGGAAGGGGAAAGGATGGATACTTTAGAGCTTATCAAAAAAGCTCACGAAGGGGATAAAGAGGCAAGGGACAGAATCGTAAGTGAGAATGCCGGTTTAATCTGGAGCATTGTAAGACGATTCAAAGGAAGAGGCTGCGAACTGGAAGATTTGTTTCAGATCGGCTGTATCGGAATACTAAAGGCAATCGACAAATTTGATTTATCCTATGAAGTAAAGTTTTCCACTTATGCAGTAAGTCTTATATCCGGGGAAATCAAGAGATTTCTGCGGGATGACGGAATGGTAAAAGTATCACGTTCTTTAAAGGAAAACGGATGGAAAATAAAACTGGCGGGGGAACGTCTGTCACAGGAATACGGGAGAGAAGCCACCATCGAAGAAATAGCTGCCGCCACGGAGTTGTCTTTGGAAGATATCGTTATGGCGATGGAAGCAAATGTGGAAGTAGAATCCATCTACAAATCCATTTACCAGAGTGACGGAAATGAAATCTATCTGGTTGATAAGCTGCCGGAAGAAAAAGATGAAAATGAAAAACTATTAAATAATATGCTGTTAAAACAGCTCTTAAATGAACTGGGGGAAGAGGAGAAACAACTGATTGAATTAAGATATTTCAGAGAAATGACACAGATGCAGGTGGCAAAAATCCTCGGAATCTCACAGGTACAGGTCAGCCGTACCGAAAAAAAGATTCTGCTGAAAATGCGGCAGAAATTATAAAGAACTGCCCCGGAACCGGGGCAGTTCTTTAATGAATACTGTATTTCTGGATAACCATGGAAAGCCAGAGTTTTAAGATTAACATAAAGGATATGGATAAATAGGACAGACCGGAGCTTAGAAGATTCCGGAAAGCAACCTTTCCAATATCGAAAAATCCCATGGCATTCGGAATCATGGCAATGACGGAAAAAATAATCAGTGCAAGATAGCATTTAATAAATGTCATACGGTTTTTGCGGAGTTTGTCCGCGTCGTCGAGCCGCATGGATTCTTTTAAGTATTTTACCGTTTTATTTAAAAGATTTCCGAAAAACAGAACATCAAATAAATAAAAGACAATCAGAATCAGCTTCTGGATGGCAAGCCCGTAGCCGAGAAAAATACCGGTAATCCAGTAAACACAGGACAAAATAAACAGCCGCAGGCTTTCTGCTTTTAAGCTGTTCATATATTCCAGATTTGTTTCCGAACAGATGGCGGAAGTACCGCGCATAATAAGAAAATATCCGATAAATGCGGGAACTATTTCAAATCCGCCCAGTTCCGTAGAAATATAAATATGGATAATACTGATTAAAATTCCCCATTTTATCTGATTATATCCAGTTGAAATCATAATAAAAATCCTTTCTGTTTAAACTATTACTGCAGGGGATGACTGGCAAATAATTCTTCCAGTTCTGCATAACTTTCGATGGTATTTATCTTACGGCGGATATCATTTGCATGCCGCAATCCGGACACATAAAAACAGATGTGGGTGCGCATTTCACGGATGCCGGTGTATTCCCCTTTAAATTCAATTAACATCCGGGTGTGCCGTAAGATCATATCCGTGATTTCCTGAGGGGAAGGACCATCCGGAATCACTCCGGTATTCAGATATTCGGAAATCTCCCGGAAAATCCATGGATTTCCTCTGGCGGCACGTCCAATCATAATGGCATCACAGCCGGTCTCTTCTAACATGGATTTGGCAGAAATGGCATCCGTAATATCGCCGTTTCCGATGACCGGAATCTGTACTGCATTTTTTACCTGGCGGATGACCGACCAGTCTGCCTGACCGGAATAATACTGCTCCCTGGTACGTCCGTGTACGGCTACGGCGGCAGCTCCGTTTGCTTCGGCAATTCTGGCAATCTCAGGTGCATTGATGCAGGAATCATTAAAGCCGGTGCGAATCTTCAAAGTAACTGGTTTTTTGCATTTTTTTGACATTGCCCCAATGATTTGTCCGACCAGCTCTGGATTTTTCATGAGGGCGGAGCCTTCGCCGTTATTGACTACTTTGGGAACCGGGCAGCCCATATTCACATCGATGATATCGTATGGACCATCTTCCAGCTGTGAGGCGATTTCTGCCATAATATCCGGGTCACTGCCAAAGAGCTGCAGGGCAAGCGGATGTTCTGATTCTTCAGCCGCAAGCAGCGGAGCGGTATTGCGATTCTTATATAAAACCGCTTTTGCACTTACCATCTCACTATAGAGCAGGGAACAGCCCTGTTCTTTGCAAAGCTGGCGGTATACCGTGTCCGTGATACCGGCCATCGGGCCAAGTGCCAGAATACCGGAAACCGTGACATTTCCAATCTGTAAGGTATTCATCAGGATTCCTCCGCTTCTTCAAAAGTTTCCCCAAGTGCAAATATCTTGTAATACATTTCAAGGGATTCCAGTAAATCCCGTTTCTTCGTCTGCATTTCTTTGATTTTCAGACCACAGCTGATTTCATCGAACAGGAGATCATTTTTCTCGGTGCGGACATTAAAGTGGAGAGAACCCTGTTCATCAAAATCGAGCGTCAGAATACAGCTTACCTCTTCCGTAAAAAGAACGCACATGATTTTCAGTTCGTCCTTGATAGAATCCGGAAGATTCTGGAAAGCCTCATTAAAATAGAATTTTTTCTCGTAGCCGCTTGAGCCGCATAAAGTTACATAATCTTCATTATACATATCCATAAACACCTCGTACCGATACTTCGCCGGACAGAACCTTTGCCCTTACGCCGTCCCGTTCAATGATGAGTTCGCCGTCATCATCAATGGATCTGGCGATGGCTTCGTATTGCTCATCCGGACGGATTACCAGTACCTTTCTATTTGTATTAATCATAAGAGAATTGTACTCTTCCTTCAGTAATGATAAATCAGAAGTCTGAAGAAAAGTATTATAATATTTTTCAAACCATGCCATCACACCTGCGATAATCTCGCTTCTGCGGAATGGCTTTCCGGTTTCTAACAGGGCGGATGTGGCAACCTGCCGGATATCTTCTGGAAATTCCGGATTATTTACATTAATGCCGATGCCGATCACGATATGATTGATGGAATCCATCTCCGCACTCATTTCCGTAAGGATTCCGCAGATTTTCTTTCCGTTTATCACAATATCATTCGGCCATTTAATCATGGCAGGAATTCCGGTTATTTCACGGAGTGCCTGACATACTGCCATTCCCGCAGGAAGGGTAAGCATGGATGCCTTTAGCGGCGGAATATCTGGTTTTAACAATAATGTCATAAAAATGCCGACACCGCCGGGAGAAGAAAAACTCCTTCCACGCCTGCCTTTTCCGCTGGTCTGCCGGTCTGCGGTTACAAGGGTGCGGTCTGGCAGACCATGTTCCGCCGCAGACTTTGCATAAGTATTTGTAGAATCAACATCCGGAAGATAAACAACCTTCTGGATAAAATCTGTCTGCCGTTCGTGAAGGGAAGATGAGATCAGATCTTCCGAAAGAAGATCCGGACAGGAAAGGAGTTTATATCCTTTGTTGTTCACGGAGTCAATCACATAGCCTTCTTCCCGGAGACGGTTCATGACCTTCCATACGGCAGTGCGGGAGACTCCCAGCTGTTCACAAATCCTCTGACCTGAAATATAATCATCCGAATGTTTTAATAATTCAAGAACTTTTGATTTCATAGTATACTCCTTAGTGAGATAACTGCAGGGTTTCCCCGGCATCATAAGATAACGATGAGTGAAAATATACTGAATCCGATCAGGATGGCAGCAGCCAGAAAGGAAATAATGCATGCCATATATTCATCCATCTTATAACGTTTTATTCCCAGACAGCCGTTCATGATGGCTGCAAGCAGAAATATTACAGGAAACATAAAAAGATATTTCCGCAGATTAATCACAAGAAATAATCCTGCGATTAAAATCAGTACACTCAGAATAATATTGATAAAATCAATAACCATACCGCGCTGTCTCCAGCTGCTGCGTCGAAAAGTATTTTTTGCCATTTCAGACCTCTTATTTCATTTCCATTCCTAAAGTAGCTGCCATAACAGCCTTGATGGAATGCATTCTGTTCTCTGCCTCATCAAATACAACGGACTGGGAAGATTCAAATACTTCGTCAGTTACTTCCATTTCATCCAGTCCGAATTTCTCACTGATTTCGCTGCCAATTTTTGTCTTTAAATCGTGGAAAGCCGGGAGACAGTGCATAAAGATCGCATCCTTCTTTGCATTGTCCATAGCGGCTTTGTTTACCTGATATGGAAGAAGATCTTTGATTCGCTCTGCCCATACTTCGTCCGGCTCGCCCATGGAAACCCATACATCGGTATAAATCACGTCGGCATCCTTTGTTCCTGCCATGACATCATCGGTCAGGGTAATGGTTGAACCGGAAGCTTTGGCATATTCTTCACATTCTTTTACCAGGGCTTCGTTCGGGAAGTAGCTCTTTGGTGCACATGCAACAAAATCAATGCCCATCTTCGAGCAGGCAATCATCAGTGCATTTCCCATATTGTAGCGGGCGTCACCCATGTATACAAACTTCAGTCCTTTAAAGCTGCCCTTATGCTCCTGAATCGTCAGTAAATCGGCAATCATCTGAGTCGGATGGTCTTCATTGGTCAGTCCGTTCCATACCGGGACACCGGCATATCTGGCAAGTTCTTCCACGATTTCCTGTCCGAATCCGCGGTACTCAATCCCTTCGTACATACGTCCGAGAACTCTTGCTGTATCAGCAATGCTTTCTTTCTTTCCAATCTGAGAGCCTGACGGGTCAAGGTAGGTAGTACCCATGCCGAGATCATGTGCCGCAACTTCAAAAGAGCAGCGGGTTCTTGTGCTTGTCTTTTCAAAAATCAGGGCAACATTCTTTCCCTTTAATTCGTCAACTAATATCCTTTTCTTCTTTTTATCCTTTAAATAAGCGGAGAAATCTACCAGATACTGGATTTCCTCCGGGGTATAATCTTTTAATGTTAAAAAATGTCTTCCTTTTAAATCCATAAGTCTTAATCCTTTCATGTTTTTCAGTCTTTTCTGCTGTTTTACCTATTATTATAGCCTACTTTACTGCCCTTTACAACTGTTTTTTGGCAGCTCCAGGAGAGCAGGAAAACGGATTTGTTTTTTTCAGACTGTGAAGTTGACTTTTCGGGAAAGATTATCTATAATAAAAACACTTGCAATAAGGAAGTATTAAACACTAAGCTTAAAAGGAGAATTAGCGTGAAGGAAGAAAAGATTATTGTCATTGATTTCGGCGGACAGTATAACCAGCTCGTGGCAAGACGTGTCAGAGAGTGCAATGTATACTGCGAAATCTATTCTTACAGGACAAATTTGCAGCAGATTAAAGATATGAACCCGAAGGGAATTATCCTGACAGGCGGACCAAACAGCTGTTATGAAGAGGGAGCACCTACTTATACAAAGGAGCTGTTTGAACTGGGGATTCCGGTACTCGGTCTCTGCTACGGTGCACAGCTGATGCAGCATGTACTGGGCGGAACCGTAGAGAAAGCTCCGGTCAGGGAATATGGAAAGACAGAGACATTTGTAGACAATGGCAGTGATTTATTCCACAATGTGTCAGAAAAGACCATCGTATGGATGAGCCATTTTGATTATATCTCAAAACCGGCACCGGGATTTAAAATCGTTGCCCACACGGCAGACTGTCCGGTAGCAGCAGCAGAAAATACAGAGAAGAAACTGTATGCCATTCAGTTTCATCCGGAAGTACTTCACACACAGGAAGGAACAAAGATGCTTGAGAACTTTGTACTGAAAGTATGTGGATGTAAGGCAGACTGGAAGATGGATGCGTTTGTGGAAAATACCATTGAAGAAATCCGCAATAAAGTCGGCGATGGAAAAGTACTCCTTGCCCTGTCCGGCGGTGTGGATTCCTCCGTGGCAGCAGGACTTTTATCCAGAGCAATCGGAAAACAGCTGACCTGTGTATTTGTAGACCACGGTCTTCTCCGTAAAGACGAGGGAGATGAAGTAGAAAATGTATTCGGACCAAATGGCCAGTTCGACTTAAACTTTATCCGTGTCAACGCACAGGAAAGATATTACAGCAAGCTTGCCGGCGTGACAGAACCGGAAGCAAAGCGAAAAATCATCGGTGAAGAATTTATCCGTGTATTTGAAGAAGAAGCAAAGAAAATCGGTGCGGTAGACTTTCTTGCACAGGGAACGATCTATCCGGACGTGGTAGAATCCGGACTCGGCGGTGAATCCGCAGTCATCAAATCCCACCACAACGTAGGCGGACTTCCTGATTTCGTTGATTTCAAGGAAATCATTGAACCGCTCCGCGACTTATTCAAGGACGAAGTGCGGAAAGCCGGATTGGAACTGGGACTTCCAAAACATCTGGTATTCCGTCAGCCATTCCCGGGACCGGGACTTGGAATCCGTATCATCGGCGAAGTAAGTGCCGATAAAGTCAGAATCGTGCAGGATGCCGATGCCATCTACCGGGAAGAAGTAGACAAGGCGGCAGCAGAATACGAAAAGGAAAACGGAAAAGCACCGGCATGGATGCCGAACCAGTACTTCGCAGCACTCACTAACATGCGTTCCGTAGGTGTCATGGGTGACGAGAGAACCTACGACTATGCCGTAGCACTGCGTGCAGTCAACACCATAGACTTCATGACCGCAGAAAGTGCAGAAATTCCATTCGCCGTACTGCAGACCGTCATGAGCAGAATCATAAACGAAGTAAGAGGGGTAAACAGGGTATTCTATGATTTGACGAGTAAGCCACCGGGTACGATTGAGTTTGAATAGAATGCATATAGGACCGAGAGGATGCCCCAAAGGGTGGACTCTCGGTTTTGTATAATAATAGTATTGTTTTACATTGAAAGGGGAGTTGATTTAGAAAGTATTTTGAGAAAGGTAACAGAATATCTGATTAAAGGTGTAAGTATAGTTTTATGGCTTATTTAGGAAGCAAATTATAGAAAAATATGAAATGAAAGAATAAGAAGACGCTAAAAATTGAATATGATGGCAGAGGGTTGTCTTAGAAGAAATGATTGAGATTCAAGCAGAAGCAAATATATCGTGCATTAAAGAAAAATAATAAAAAATTAATAATAGAAGTATATATATATAAGGTAAATGTAGAATAAAGTAAATTGATTTTTTAAATGTACATGAGAGGTAAAGTATGGCAAATAGTTATATAGTTTTAGGTAATGGATTTTCAATGGATTTAGTAAAAAAAATGAACAAGGAAAATCAAATAGATTTAAGAAATTTATTTACGAAGGGGGAATATGTATTATATCCAAAGGCAATGAAAAAAGGATTCTTGTCTCGAAAACATACTCCCAATTTGTGGATTTTAGGTGCAAGAAGTTATATAGAAGATGAAAAGGCATTACAGTTAGTTACGGATGTAATAACATGTGCAAATGTTTTTAATCTGTCAATGGAAACAAAGATGGGAGAACAGAAGGAGAATACTAGTGTTTATATTAATGCGTATAGCGAATTATCATCATATTTAAGATATCTATTTGTTTATTATAATTCACTTGTTAATGATGATGATTTAAAAAATATCTTGGATAGTATTGAAATAATAAATTATATTAAAGATAATATGAAAACTAATAAGATTTACATTATAACATATAATTATGATATATTTTTAGAAAGATTGTTAGAGTTATCAAAAATTGATTACGATATATTTGGATTTACGAATAATGGAGCTAATGTTGTAATATTTAAACCACATGGTTCTATAAGTTTTTCTTTTAAAATTAAGGTGCCAGAATCAAGTCCATATAATATTAGAAATGTATTAGTAGATGCTGTTACGCAAAATGCAAATAATTTTGAAATAATCTATGATTTAAAGGATGATTTTCCAATAGTTAATGCAATTATTCCACCAGCAGGTGATTCGACGAGGTTTAGCTTTGCATGGATTAAAGAAATTAGAAAGGGTATAGATGATATTATTAAAAAGAGTACATCAAAAGATGAAATGATATTATTCGGGTTGTCATATTGGCATGTTGATAGAAATGAAATAGATGAGATATTATTATCCATGGATGCATCAATGGAAGTAAAGTATGTTGATCCCAATCCACCAACATCTCTTGATGCAGTTTTGAGTAGTTTGTTTAAAAATTATATTCACTATAGCAGTGGGAATTTATTAAAGGAGTGAACAGTTATGCAAAATAATAGATATTATAGAAAGTCAACCTCAATTACCATATCAAATTTTTATGAACAGTATCAATTAAAAAAATATAATATGGATCCACCATATCAAAGAGATATGAATGTGTGGGATATAGAACAAAAATCTTTTTTAATTGATACTATATTTAAAAATTTTCCTATACCACCTATTTTCTTAGAACAAAAAATCAATGCGGATACAGGTATTACTAATTATGATGTTATAGATGGAAAACAAAGATTAACAACAATAATTGGATTTATAAGAAACGAAATTCCTTTGCCAAAAGAATTTGGAAATGATATATATGGAAATAAAAAGCTGGATGGATTAACTTTTGAACAAATAAAGGAATTAGCAAAACTTGATGAGGAAGTTAAATCTATAATTGCAGATTTTTGGGCATATTCGATATCTGTTGAATATATAGAAAACCCGGATGATAAAGTTGTTGATAATATATTTGATAGGTTAAATCGTGAAGGAAGTAGATTAAACGCACAAGAATTAAGAAAAGCTCAATATTACGACAGTTTATTGTACAATGATATTATAAGTTACAGAAATGATGAATTTATACGCTTTTTGACTGGAAAATTAAAGAAGAATAGGCTTGAAGATGTTAGCTTTATAACAGAATTATTTTTAATGACTATAAAAAATAGCATTTTTGATGGGAATGAGAATAGTATTGATAATGTTTTTTCAAATATTATAGAGGAATATGATGAAGAATTGTCAAAAAAAACAAAAGATAAATTTGAAAGAACAAAAGATATTATGGAAGGGTGGAATATAGAGTATGCGAAATATAATATAGAAGGTGTAAGTCACTTATATGCTATATGGTATATAGCACTTTATTTAGTAAATAATAATTTGAATAGTAATATTGAAAATAAATTACTGGAGTTTTTTGCAGATTTGAGAGGAGATAAAAAAATAATTCAAACTTTGAATTATCAACAATCAATGCAATCTGCTAGCAGATCAAAATATGCAAGAAAAAAAAGAGTAAATGCATTGTTGGAATTTTTAGGATTTGAAATAGTACGATGAGGAGCTATTATCGAAAAAACTTTAGTACTTGGAATTATAATGGTCTCATAAATTAAGACACTGAACACGACATTTCTTAATGAATCTGATATACTATAACCAACAAGTGAAAGAAGGTACTTATTATGTCCAGATCAAGAAGAAATTTCAGTGCTGAATTTAAAACCAACCTCGTACTCCAGTTGCTTAAAGGAGAAAAAGAACTTAATGCCCTTGCTGTTGAAAACGATATTCAACCAAATCTCCTACGTAACTGGAAGAAGGAATTCCTTGCAAATGCTTCTCTTGCTTTTGATAACAAGAGGGAAGACAATCTCCGGGAAAAACTTGCCGAAGAACGCAAGGAAAAAGCCGAATATGCCAAAAAGGTTGGTCAACTTACTATGCAGGTTGACTGGCTCAAAAAAATCTGAAGAAGTTGTCGGACCTGACTACGAGAGTAAATTTAGTCCGAAACCTTTCGACGACTAAAGAATTGCCAGTTTCTACCGATGCAAAGTTGCTTGGAATCAATCGTACCAGTGTGTATTACGGTGGACTCCCTGTTTCTCAGGAAGAATTGAAATGCAAATCTATCATTGACCATCTGCATACGGATAATCCTACCTGGGGACCCCGTCAGATGTCTGCTCAACTTAAACTGCGCGGATATCAGGTTGGACGCCGTAAAGCAAGCAGATATATGCGTGAAATGGATATTACACCGATTTATCCAAAGATGAATCTGTCTAAGCGCATGAAGCAGGCAAAAGTCTGTCCGTATTTGCTTCGTAACACAGTCATAGGCCGGTCCCAACCAGGCATGGTCGATTGACATTACATACATTCCAATGAAGCACGGATTTCTTTACCTGACAGCCATTATCGACTGGTACAGCTGTTGTATCGTTGGCTGGGATGTTGATGATACTCTGGATACCACCATGGTCATCAACGCCTGTAAAAAAGCATTTAAAGTAGCTAAGCCGTTAATCATCAACTCGGATCAGGGCAGCCAGTTTACCAGCGACAAATACATCGACTTTATTCGTAATAGCGGAATCCGTCAAAGCATGGATGGCAAAAGCCGATGGGCAGATAATATCATGATTAAACGCTGGTTCCGCAGTGTTGTGGTAAAATATAGTTGTAACATCCCGACCTAATGAGTTATAATAACAAGAAGAGGAAAGAGGTATATTAGAAATGAATCCCAATTATGAACCAGAATTCAAGAAGAAGATTGTCTGCCTTTATCTTAAGGAGGGATGCTCCCTGAAAGGACTTGCATCGGAATATGGGATATCCAAAGCAAGTATTTCCAACTGGACAAAACAATTCCGCGAAGAATGCC